>Ga0209986_10005674_pt1 | contig 10307 bp, 9 predicted proteins | sample BlataG_FD_183168 | JGI IMG/M metagenome (GOLD analysis project Ga0209986, IMG submission 183168) | Deep subsurface microbial communities from Black Sea to uncover new lineages of life (NeLLi) - Black_00105 metaG (SPAdes) (version 2) | ecosystem: Environmental > Aquatic > Marine > Oceanic >...
CAGATAACCACCCTTGATGAAACCGCCGAAGTTGTTGACGAACTCCGACCAGTTCGCGATGAACGTTGGCTGGTTGAATGGACCCTGTTCGGCGAAGCCCACGAAGGCAGCACAGGCAGTGCCGGCGCCCTCAATCGGTTTGGTGCCTTTGTCTATCTCTTCGACGTATACACCTGGCGAAAGATATTCTGGTGACATTGTGTTTTCTCCTTTCTCCGTATACTTGTGCCGCATTTGTGCTAGACCTTGTCCCATAACGGCACGTCAGGGACAACACCACATGTTCCCTTCACCTGACTATCTCATCTATCACCTCCTTACGCTGACAGGGCTGGCCCTTCAAATCTCCAGGTCATAGCAGGGACTCGGCACGACAACCGGGGCCTGATGGACCTTCTTGCCTGCGATCAGCACCTGGAAGGTATACTTCCCTTCGGTAATCTTGAGGAAGGAATATCGTCCCTGAGCATCGGTTAGTGTGGTCATTCCAGCCTCTTTAGCTACCACCCTGACGTCAGGGATACCCTCTGCCGGCTTTCCTGCTTTATGTACCGTCCCTGCAACCTGCACCAGACGCTCAGCGTCAGCATCTGGCGGCTTGTAGTCGACCATCTTTGTTGTCACCACCGGTGCCGTGAAGGCAATATCTGTGTCAAGGGGCAAGGTAACCACATAGTTGATGGATGCCTTGATCTCGTTGTCCAAAGCTGACCAGAAGTCTGCCGGGTTGTTGAATAGCCCGTCAGGCTGAGCAGTAGACGTCCTTATAGGGTAGTCCTGGCCGGCAAGCTGTGTGGATAGTAGCTCCCTGGGCAGTTCAGGATACTTGGACAACGTGCGCAGTACATGCCACAACAGGCTGTGCTCATCAGCGATGTCATTGGTCCATACAGTGATTAGGTAAGCAACGTCTATTCGACTGGGGTTCTTCTTCCTGGTGGCTTTGCCAGTCTCATCCCTGGTCACCGTCCACTCGGTGCCACGCAGCTGGTGGTTCTCCCGAACGTCATAGAGATAGATATTCACCGTCGGCTTAGAGATGGACGCGGACCACCCACGGCTCGGCATTTCAAACTTGATATCCACCTCTGCTGGGTCAAGAAGCCCCTGCTTTGTCAGGAGCTCTTTTATGCTTTCGTTCAAATCGCTAATCATGGAGCCGGTTTACCTCCTTACCTCCAGCAGGTCACATACGTCTGCTACCCGTCGGGCGTCTCTCCAGTGCGTGGAGAGTTCACTTCCCCAAACAATGCGGGATTAATGGTGACATTATCGAAATCAAGCCATATTCGCCTATCGTTACGACAATCATAATGACGGCAGACAACGGGACGGTGCTCATAGATGTTGCACTGGAGATTGTCCCGTTGCAGATGGACGCAGTAACCATCTGCCCCCCTGGCATTCATGAATGGTTGGCCCAGGCTCCAGCGGATACCTTCATCGATATCCTGCAGAGAGAGGGCATACGTGAGGGCGCAGCACGCAGCTCGGCATAAATGAATCCTCTTGTCACAGTCTATCCTGGCTTCGCCTTCAGTGTCGTACTTGTCAGTCTCTGATCGTTGTATTCTCACGCCAATCCCCGCTTCGTTGAAGCTCTCCTGCAGGCGTTTCTCCACAATCTTCTTGCGCTGGTCCAGTTCTTCAACCCCTATAATCCCTTTTGTCACCAGCAGTTCGATCAGTGAATAGAGGTGGGCCGACGCCTCGTAGACTTTGACTGCGTTTGTGTCGAGCTGACGATAGGAATATAGAAAGCCCTCGAGTATCTCCTCTGTCTCTAAGTGGTGACCGTTGGTCTTCATTGCCATAGTAGACTCCTCTCTATCAGTTTCTTATCCCTTCACCAGTTCAAAATAACGGGCAAATTCGCCCTCGGTACATAGCCTGCCTATCTTCTGATACTCACGTCTTGTAGCCCGTATCAAGTTTTCCATGGTGATACAGCCGCCGTCTTGTGCCGCCAAGAAAGCAGCACTGAGGGCGACATTCTTGATGTTGCCTCCGGTGATCTTGAACTGCCGGGCCATAAAGGGCAGGTCAACGCCTTTGACCAGAGGCGCATCGGGCGGGAATATGCCCTGCCAGATACGGTTGCGGTCGGACTCATCCGGGACTGGGAATTCGACGGAGAAGTGCATGCGGCGGGCAAAGGCCTCATCCATGTTCTTGCGCAGATTGGTGGCCAGTATTACCGTCCCTTCACACTCGTCCATCTTTTGGAGCAGGTAGGCCGTTTCAATGTTGGCATAACGATCATGAGAGTCTCTTACCTCGGAGCGTTTGCCAAAGAGAGCATCGGCTTCATCAAAGAAGAGGATGGCATTTGATGTCTGCGCCTCTCGGAAGATACGGTCGAGATTCTTCTCGGTCTCGCCGATATACTTGCTTACAATAGCTGCCAAGTCTATCTTGTAGAGGTCAAGTCCCAGTTCATTGGCCATGATCTCCGCCGCCATGGTCTTGCCAGTGCCTGACGGACCTGCAAAAAGCACATTTAGCCCCTTGCCAGTGGAGAACTTCCCATCGAATCCCCAGTCGCCGTACACGACATGGTAGTACTTAACGTAGCTACAGATCTCGCGTAATTGCTCCATCTGGTCTTTGGGCAAGATAATGTCATCCCAGCTGTATTTGGGTTGTATCTTATGCGCCAGGGCCTTAAGTGTGCCTCTGAATTGTCTGCGGCATGCCGTGTACAAATCATGGGCAGTGATCGATTCATTTTGAGGGTCTCGCCATAGAACCAGGCTGCGGGCAGCAGCTACCACATCACTAATCTGACCGCCGCTGAGCCGGAACTTGCCGGCCAGGTCACTGACATTGACATCGTCGGTCAGAGCTGAGTCACCACTCCGCTGTCCCTCCCATAGTTGCAGCCGTTCCCGATAGGAAGGGATAGGGAGTTCAACATGGACAAAGGGCTTGTTGTACAGAATCCCTTTGGGCTGCCATTCGCTCTCACCAGAGAGAAAGACCCACTGTGGATACCTCTCCAGTTCCGCTATGATGCTTTCATACTCCGGCTTTACTGCCTTCTCCTCACCCAGCAATGAATCATAGCCATCGAAGTAGAGCGCAGCATTTTGCAGCCGTCCTTCGCGAAAAACGAGACACACTAGTAGTTCGAGCGGTGCGTCCGCTGCCGCCATCCTGTCTACATCCACAAGAAGCATAGGCCGCCCCAATTCAGAGCATACGGCTTCAGCAGAGGCCTGCTTGCCGACACCGTAGGCCCCATGCAAATGGCAGATGATCCCTTCATGGCTGCAGTGGGTTATCAATTTGCCTAGGTGGCCTGTGGTTTCATCGCCGAGGATTATGTCATGCAGTTTGAGTTTAGGGTTTGTCACGTGAGCAAAAGGCAGCAGGTGGGCGTCGATCTCATCTGCTCCCAGCAGATAGCTGGTTATTCGTTCATCAGCTTGAAGAGACCTGGCCAGCAGTGGAGTTGTCCTTTGAACAGGCTCGTCATGGAAGCGTATGAGATGATGTTTGGTCAGAGGGCCTTCGGGCGAGAAAGCTTCCCTTGCGCTCAGCCTAGCCTGGAATGATCCCGCCAGCAGGCGCAGGACTAGATCTACAGTGGGGCTTTTCTTCGTCACGTCGTCCTGCAGGTAGGCATAGAGCCGTTGATATCTCAGGTCTAGCTCAGGCAACACGCAGATCAGCAGGATGTCAATGTCAAATGCAGAAAGGTCAAACAACGTAGCCAGTTCATGTAGTCGAAGGACAAGCCCGCGGCACAGGCTTTCTTTCTTCTTCGCAGTGATATCGGCTTGAAGATGGGTGACTGCGGCAGTCAATGTGGCCAGGTCCGGCTCAGCCGGCCCGGTTGAAGGACCCCTCTGAAGCAGAGATGAGCCGTCTGTAATATCGTCTATTTCCTGTTCCGAGATATAGAGCCCGTGAAACCTGTCATCAACAACACGACTACCTTCCCGACGCATCCGCAGCACCTGAAGGTGAAGCTTGAGTTCAATGCGCCTGAGCTCAGCTAGCAGATGGTCCAGACTGGTCGGGAAGCATTCACTCGTCTTCACAGACGCCTCCGAGGTCCTTAGTCAGTACTGCTGACGTACTCTCTGTCGTGTCCTGGGTAATGGAGTCGCCGGGAGCAGAACAGAGATGGTTCAGTATGAAACTGTTCATATTCCCCAGGTTGACGAAATGAATATACTCCTGGGTGCTCACATGCTGGATGTGTCCTCTCATTGTGCCATTAGCTTCATCACGCCAGATCTTAACTACGAAGGTGCTGTAGTATCCTCTGGTTGGTTCCATTGCCTCAGGCTTGAATTCCTGTGCCAGCTCTCGACAACGAAAGCAGGCAAGATCTAGTTGAGAGAATAGCAGGCGTCGGTAAAGCCGCAGTGAATCTCCAGTTAATCCGGGGTTAACTCACCGGGGTCGTACAATGATGAATACTTCTTGGAGTTATGCTGAGGATGACTAAGAAGAAGGAGAGCAAGTGGAGTGGACTACTGCGGGCCGTTATTCAGATAGGTTCGTCTCTTAACAGGGACTGATATAGAGCGGTAGTTTGGTGGTCGGGAGCAGCATCGAGTTCAGTCTGGATAGTCCGGCGACAGATCTCGTACCAGCGGAGAGCGTGGTTTCTCTGCCCCAACCGACTGTAGCAACACATTAGCCACCGATAGGCATCCTCACGGCAGGGGTCCTTGGCCAGAATCTTCTGGCAGTAGATGATATGACTCTCGTAATCGGCAGTCCTCATCGAATACTCAGCCAATTTGCTCAGGATGATTAGATACATATCCTTGAGTGCTTCTCGACGGAGCAGCGTCCACTCCTCGTAGGGCTCATCCTCCAAGTAGTCACCCCGATATAGTGCCTCAGCCATCTCGAATTCCTGTATTGCCTCGGCCCCCTTCCCTTCCTTTTCCAGGCGTCGACCAAGGATCCAGTGTTTCTCGAACTCCTCCACATCTACCCACAGCTGAATCTCAGGGTTGGTCAGATAACTACCCTGTAGAAAGAGAACGTGAGGGAAGGCCTCCTTTTCAGGCAAAAGCCGGCTGACTGTCTGTCTCAGGCCGTACATAGCTACCTTCAGGTTATTGCTAGCTGCCTGAGGATCACACTCGGGCCATATAATGTCCATAAGCACATCCTTGACGACCGGCTCCCTGGGCCTGGACATGAGATACTGAAAGACCGATTTTGCCTTTGCACTCTGCCACCGTTCAATCCTCTGCCATCCCGAACTGACGTCAAATCTTCCTAGGCAACGCACCTCCAGGCACATGAGCCCGGGTAGGGCGCTGGCCCTGGTTCCCTCTCCAAGCATGGCCCTGCCCATGCGACTGCCTAGAAGTCCCGCCGTATATGGTATCAGGCACAGAGGTCGAAAACCTTGAGATGCGAGAAGTGCGTTTTGAAGGCGTTGGCTGATCAGAGTCTGTCTTTCGGCAAGCTTGTGGCTCACCGTTTCTAGCTGCTCTCTGACTCCTTGATAATCACTCTGCACTAGCCTCAGCAAGCGGATAGCATCTTGCCATTGGCTTCCGTCCCCCTGATTCCTGACTCCATCCAGACCGGAGATCCCCATTGTCCTCTCCACAGGCAAGCGCGTGTCAGTGATTCTGACAAAGTCTAAACAATATCGAGGTCTTTGTCTAGCCTTCTAGTTGACTTAGCTTCCTTGTCGGCAGACATAGTGCTGACAGGGGCAACCGACCAGAAGAAACAGAGGGTAGCGACCAGGAGAAGACGCGTGAAATGGATGGATTTCAGGCATTCGGACTGCGGACGAAAAGAGACATGGTTAGAGGAGTTACAGCAGAGTTGTCAGGGGTCCCGCCTACGGCAAAACTTGGTGGAGCTGAGGGGATTCGAACCCCTGACCTCCTGCGTGCAAGGCAGGCGCTCTCCCAGCTAAGCTACAGCCCCACAGCAGATATTGTACCAGATATGGTGGGGTGGCAGAAGTTTCGTGCTGGGATATCGTCTAGCGACGGAGCTTATCGCTGCGAGCGCTGCGCCTCATGATCGAGCCTCCTGCCACTACTGAAGCTTGCGTAAGACAAGGGCAGCGTTAACTCCGCCAAAGCCGAAGGAGTTGGAAAGGGCTATGTTTACCTGTGCCTTTCTAGCTTTGTTAGGGACATAGTCCAGGTCGCATTCAGCATCCGGAGCGTCATGGTTCATGGTGGGCGGTATAATACCGTTTTTGATAGTAAGCACAGTGAAGATTGCTTCCACTGCCCCCGCTGCCCCCAGCAAGTGCCCGATCATAGATTTGTTGGAGCTTATGGCTACCTTCTTACTGTGTTCTCCCAGGGCCGTCTTTATGGCCTTGGTCTCAGATATGTCGTTGAGACCGGTGGATGTGCCATGAGCGTTGATGTAGTCAACGTCTTCGGCCGAAATGCCGGCGTCGTTGAGAGCTAATTTCAGGCACCGTGCTTGATTCTCCCAATCAGGCTCAGTTATGTGGAAGCTATCGATGTTGGAGCCGTAGCCGATAAGCTCGGCATATATCTTGGCCCCTCTGCGCAGGGCCGACTTCATTTCCTCCAGGATAACAACTCCGGCACCTTCTCCAACTACAAAACCATCACGGTCTTTGTCGAAGGGACGAGATGCCTTCTCAGGCTCACTATTTCTGCGGGAGAGGGCTCTCATCTTGTCAAATCCTGCAATGGCCATCGGGATGATGTAGGCATCGGAGCCTCCAGCGATCATGGCATCCGCTTCATCGTACTGAATGAGCCGGAAGGCATCGCCGATCGCATTGCTGCCGGTTGCACAGGCGGTAACCACGCACCTACTCGGCCCCTTGGCCCCACAAGCCATGGCGACCTCCCCGGTCGCCATGTTGGCTATGAATCCAGGAATGAAGAAAGGAGAAACCTTGTCTGCTCCCTCATCGTGAAGGACAGAAAGGTTCTTCTCATACGTGGTCATGCCGCCGGCGCACGACCCCACCACCACTCCTATCCTGCCGGCGTTACTGTCGTTTACAGCCAATCCTGCATCGTCTATCGCCATGCTGGCGGCAACCAATGCATACTGTATGAAGGGGTCTGTCCTTCTGATTTTCTTCCTATCCAGAAAATCCTCAGGATGAAAATCCTTAAGCTCGGCAGCGATCTGTGAGCTATAATCGGAGGGGTCGAATTTGGTGATTCTGGCTACCCCGGATTCACCCAGACACAGCTTCCGCCAGGATGCCTCAACTCCTGTAGCTAGGGGAGTGAGAGCGCCGAGTCCGGTGATTACTACTCTTCTCTTAGGCGCGTTGCTCATTCTTGCTCAAAAAGATCCTTGTCCGGTCCCAAGGAAGCTCCCGAAGCTCATTGTCCGGCCCTCTGAGAGCGCCGCTACAGACGGGGACGGAGAGGGCGTTCTGAGAAGCGGTGACTACCCTCTATATCCTTGCCTCGATGTAGTTAACTGCGTCTCGAACGGTTTGCAGTTTCTCGGCATCCTCATCGGAGATTTCGATTCCGAAGGTGTCCTCCACAGCAGTAATGAACTCAATGAAGTCCAGGCTATCCGCGTTAAAATCGTCGGCAAATGACGCCTCCAGCACCACTTCTGCCTCATCGACCTCCAGCATCTCTACGATCAGCTTCTTGAGTTCCTCAAAGGTTTGGTTCTCACTCATTGTCTCACTCCCTTTCCGGTGCTAGTTTCTCAAGCACTGCTTGTCCCATGGTGCCCGAGGCAGTCCATTTCGTTCCGGCATTCTCGACAGGTCACGGCAGGCCCGCTGCTACTGGCACACGGGTAGTGGCCTGTCCTTCTGAACCTCTAATTTGTACTATATCACCTCCATGCTGTCAAGGTGGATTGAGGGGTGGGGCTACTGCCAAGAACGGGCGGTGAATTCAAAGCTCCCCGGGCAGGATTCGAACCTGCAACCAAGCGGTTAACAGCCGCCCACTCTACCATTGAGCTACCGGGGAACAAAAAGGTTGGCGCAATTGCTCGGCTTCGCCAGCCCTGATTCTGACATCTTTCAGGATTTTCCTCAAGCTGTCGTTGCCTTGAAGCCCACCATCATCTGCCTCTGCCAATATAGTGGATTTATGGTCTGGCATAGCCTGCCGTTTGCTATGTCTCAATCTGAGACGTAACCCTCGTCAGGAGGCAAGTCCGGCTGGCGGGCGGCCTTCATGGCTAACTCGTCACACCGTGTGTTCTCCGGGGTCCCGGCATGTCCCTTAACCCATCTAAATTGCACCTCATGACACTCACATAACTGCAAGAGCCTCTGCCAGAGATCGGGATTGAGCGCCCTTTCCCGTTTATTGCGCCTCCACCCGTTTGCGCGCCATCTCTGGGCCCATCCCTTGGACACCGCCTTGACGAGATAATCTGAATCGCTGTACAGAGTCACCCTGCATCTCGCCTTCAGTGCCTCTAATCCGATGATCGCAGCCATTATCTCCATTCGGTTGTTGGTAGTCTTGCGATAGCCACCTGACAACTCTCTTCTGTGACCGTCATAGATGAGGACAGCTCCATATCCACCAGGCCCGGGATTTCCAATGCAGGCGCCATCAGTGTATATGGTTACGTCCTTGATTCGTTCCATTGGAGTTCTTGTCCCGACATCAATGAGCTCAGTCTTTCATCTGGATAAGGCTGGCGCTTTCCAAGCAGCGCCGCGGGGGTCTTCAGGATCGTAGCTGTATTTCTTCTGGAGCGATCTTCCACACGCCAACGGTCAGTCATGCCAGCCTGGGGATCTCTCCTCTTAGTTGGCTGCCGGGCCAGGATTCGAACCTGGGCTAAAGGATCCAAAGTCCTCTGTGCTACCGCTACACAACCCGGCAGTTCAGTCTTTGAGTCTCTTCAGCTCGAGGACAGCAGGTCTCTCGGCATCGGGACAACTCAACAACCATGGTGCCGAAGGTCGGACTCGAACCGACACGGGGGTTGCCCCCCAACAGTTTTTGAGACTGCCGCGTCTACCATTCCGCCACTTCGGCTTCAGGCTATTCTCCTACCCGCACTGGCGGAAACCTCCTCGAGTACGGTTTCATCGCTCTTTCGGGCGATCCAGTCGTTTCTCTTCCTCTGTGGTGCCGAGGAGCGGAGTCGAACCGCTGACACGCGGATTTTCAGTCCGCTGCTCTACCGCCTGAGCTACCTCGGCGTTAGCGATATTGTAGGTGTTCCCCATACTAGTGTCAAGCAGGGTTAGCTGCTGGCTCGGCGACTGTCGGGCTTGGCACGAGGATGTCAAACTAATCACTAGCTGGGGGCGCCGGGCTTGACCAGGGCAATGTGCGCAGCACAAAGGGGGCATTCTTGAGGCGAATAGGCCACGGTGGGCGCACGAAGGCACCTGAAGAGGGGCACCCTGATATCCAGGTCCTTCTCACTGCGGTCAACAAGTACTCCAGCCCCAGCGACGATTCCTCCCAGTTCATCTACAGCACTTATCGTCTCTCTGAGTGAGCTTCCTGTGGTCAGAATGTCATCAACAACAAGGACGTGTTCGCCAGGTTCGATCTCGAAGTCGCGACGAAAGATTCTCACTGCTCCCACCTTTTCGGCAAAGATGCTTCTCACTCCTAGTTGACGGGCAGTCTCAAAGGCAAGGATGATCCCCCCGGTAGTTGGCCCCGCGACTACGTCTATTCCTTGCCCTCTGAAGCGCTGAGCGATAAGGCCACATAGCTTTCCGGTGGAATCGGGATGCTGCAGGATGCGAAACTTCTCCCAGTAAACAGGTGAGTGTAATCCGGAGGCGAGCAGAAAGTGACCTTCCTTGACTGCTCCAGCTGCCTTGAATATCTCCAGCACCCCGTCGCTCAAGTCACAATCCAATCGGCTGACAGGGCACCATCAGCGGCGCCCTCAATTCCAGGTAACTAGGGATAACTATAGTGCATGACCAGCCCCCATTCGTTCGGAGGCCAGTAGGTAAACCAGGCCCTGCCGATTATGTTCTCCCGAGGCACGGTCCAGCCATCACTTGAGTCTCTACTGCTATTGCGATTGTCGCCGAGCACGAAATACTCGTTCTCTGGGACTTCCCTGGGCGGCATCTCATAGTTGGGCGATGGTATTGTGTCTGGCTCATCCAGGGGCTTTCCGTCGACAAAAACCTTCCCATCTCTGATCTCCACTATCTCGCCGGGCAGGCCGATGACCCTCTTGATATAGGGGCGCGGCGACTCAAAGGGCGGGTCAAAGATGATTACCTGCCCTCGGTGGGGCTCAGATGAGCGGTAACTCGCCTTATTGGCCATGATGTACTCCCGTGCCTGGATGTTGGGCATCATGCTAGAACCCTCCACAGTATAGCTCTGTATGTTGAGCTG
>Ga0209986_10005675_pt1 | contig 10306 bp, 18 predicted proteins | sample BlataG_FD_183168 | JGI IMG/M metagenome (GOLD analysis project Ga0209986, IMG submission 183168) | Deep subsurface microbial communities from Black Sea to uncover new lineages of life (NeLLi) - Black_00105 metaG (SPAdes) (version 2) | ecosystem: Environmental > Aquatic > Marine > Oceanic >...
GCAACAAAAACAATTGTTTTCAATTTTCGGTAATGTAGAAGATTTGATTGGAGTTAGGCTGACCGATAGTTTCTTAATGATTCCCAATAAATCTCTCTCCGGAATATATTTCCCCATAGAAATTAAGTTTGAAAGTTGTCAGTTATGCCCAAGGAAAGAATGTCCGGCAAGAAGAGCCCCCTACGAGAAAAATTTATTAGAAGCAAAATACTTTAAAGGGTTAAATTGAAATTTCTGATAACACAGCATATACACTGCGGGCTCTGGACTCCTTTTCTTTAAAAAATTGGAACTCCCTCCCAACTCAAAACATGGGAAATTTACACCAATTACATAATCTTTTAAGTCAATCAGGCTGCAATGAAGTTTTATTTTTTCCAATTTACGTTCGATGTAGTTCATGAAAAGCCTGGATGGGCTAAAATTGATTAGTTGAAATGTAGCCTGTTTAGAATTCTAAGAAACTCGCCTGCTGGTGCAATCTTTACACCTTGGTAGCTCCCTAGCTCTCTAAGATGCTGATCGCCACTTACGATATAATCTGCCTTTCCTTCCACAGCCGCAACGAGAAATTTATGATCCGGAGCGTGTTTAACAACTTTCTTTAGCTTTAGCAATCCCGGAGTAATAGTTGCGGCGTTGGCTAACTCAAATAAGAACTCTCTGATCTCCTTTTCGGTCATCCAACTTTGCTTTCTTATACGTCTATAGAGAAGAACTCGCCCCATTTCCTCAAGGATTTGAGGTGAAATGATCAATTCTACCTTTTTATCGAGCCAAGCATCGAGAGCTTTTGCTTCATTACCATGCTTGGCTATGGTAGCACTGACTATGATGTTTGTATCCATTACCACTTTGACCATAAGTTTTGATTCTAGGTTCTGCTTTCCTTTCCTATCTCTTCTATTGCCTCATCTACTATTTTTCTTATCTCTTTAGGATCCAAATTCTTGTTTCTTTCTCTGACGCGGTCAACCAGCGCGAAGAACCTTTTCTTTGCTCCCTCTTTCATCTTTTCTCGTTCAACAGTGGTCACTGGCTTTAAAACGATCTTGTTATCCTCCAATTCAGCATTTAAAAGATCTCCCTGCTTAAGTTCTAAGACCTTTCTAAATCGTGCTGGCAAAGTCAGCTGACCATTACGCAGCACTTTAATTGTTGGCATTTTGGCCCCTCCTTGGATGTTCCTTCTCATAAATTTTCAAATTTAGTATTTTACATAATCAGTATACAAAAGTCGAAACATTTGTCAAATGAGAGGACATATTTAGAAATTCTCACTATATTCGTATATTTCACGGATTAGTCGTGTTCGCTGGTAGATTCTTCTCAAATCTAAAATTCCCAATTTTTAAGACGTAACTTTTGCGCAAATAGTGGCTAAAATCTCAAAAAATGAAATAAGGGTAGTTATGTTTAAGTACAATTCCTGTGTTTATGAGACTTACAATCATTACCCTCGCTATCCACGGATTTACTTTGATGATTATAGACCCCCTCCCTAAATCCTCACTGGAATCCCCCGAGACTTTAGATAGAGCTTTGCTTCTCTCACTGAATACTCCTCCATTTACTAAAATCCGTTATTCATAAGCCTTAAATGTGTCTCTTTCTTAGATTATTCTATTATATTTAAGGTCAGGAGGCAAGTATTTTGGTCACTGATAAATTATTTGGTTAGTGTTCTTCATTCCCAATTTGCAAAGCTTTTGTCATTTTTTTAATGGAGAAAAGATGAATACGTGTCAAATCATTTAAGGTGAGACCACCAAAAAAAGTAGATTTTGACGTTAGTAAGACAAGAAAGCGATTTTTACAAAATAGCCCCAGGGGCGAGTTTCTATTTTTAGCTAATTGTACTAAAATACCCAAAATGGACTTTTTTCTTTTAGGTGATTTAATTCGAGAAGCTGACAAATTTAACAAAATGTTGTATAATATAACCAAACAATAATCAAAGGATATTGGTATGGTTAAGGAAGTCATGAGTGTTCGGGATGCAGCAGATTATCTAGGACTCAGTAGAAATACCGTTTACAGGCTTGTAAGGTCTGGAGAGATCCCGGCAAAGAAGTTCGGTAATCAATGGAGGATATCCAAGGCTGTTCTGGATGAGTTTTTAAGAGGAGGTAAAACAGAATGAAAGCAATTGGTTATATCAGGGTATCTACTGAGGAGCGAGCAAGAAAAGGAGTCTCCATAGACAACCGGATAAAAAGGAAATTGTCAACACCGAGATTAAAGCCTACTGTCAATATAAGGGCTACACACTCCAAAAAGTTATCAAGGATGAGGGGATCTCTGGAGGAAAGAACAGACGAAGGGACGGTTTTGTTTCTCTCTTGAATCAGATAGAGTAAAATGGCTTTGATGCACCTATCCTGTATTCTCTGGAGAGGCTCTCCCGTGATATGCTAACGTTCCTTTGCTTAGAGAAGCTTTTAGATGAGTATAACGTTGAATCAACACACCGTTCGATGTGTGAATTTGGCCTTCGAATTAGGCTTGGCTTCTAGTCTATAACAAAAGACGCAAAATCAGCCATAATAAGCGGCGTTAATCTTTTCAATGAAGAAAAAAAACTATCGTTGATAGGTTTTGACCTTTTCTTTGGGTTCTCTTTGCCTCTGAGAGCACTAAATTATAACGAAGCTAAAGGGGGAGGGGGAAGCCAGACCTCCAGCCCCAGGGCCGGGGAGACAGTAGAAATCAACTTGCAGGAGGTCACATACACTAGCGCATGCGTTCACCGGGATGAGGTGCGTCAATGAACGTAAACGAGTGGTTGTCGTGTCTTTCAGAAGCCTACGATGTGGCAAAAAAGGAATTCTCATCTCGTAGGAAGAGACTGCTCCTAAGGAAACTGCCTGTGGAAGATCTTAGTGAGGACAGAGGGACAAAAGGTATGTTCAGAATGGGAGTGGTGTCAGCTCTACCTCCCTGGGCGGAATTCCAAGATGATGTCGAAGAGACCATGCAGGCGTTGACTCGCTACTTCTTTAGAAAAACCGTTTGTGGGGAGACATTTGGCCCGACTAGCCGCATCGAGGAAACATTTGGAAATCCGCTTGAAGAGAATTACGGATTAACGAAGGGCCCATTTATCGATCTGGCAAAGACATACTGGACGTACAAGGTAGAAGTAGATGACCTTTTCCCCAAGCGTCATGACCTCGTCTTGTCGCAGGTCCTAGCAAGGGTGGAGGGGGATATTGCGAGTGTGTTATTTCCGACTCCGGGTCCGCTGGTGATCTGGGTAAGGCAACGAAGCCAACAGCAGCGGCAGCTACTCGAACAGTATGCCCCGGAGATTGACATTGATGCCTTCTTGGAGAATAACCCTATCTTGGGTACGTCGAGAGGGCGTATCTCGAGGAAGGTCTTCGAGGAGAGAATACTGATAAGATGTCAGAATCCCAATTGTGCACGAGTACTCAGAGTGCCAAACACAGTCAAAGCACTGCGAGTCAGGTGCCCTAACCGCAAATGTAAAGCCTGCTTTCGATTTCCCGCAAGAGAGCTTGAGTGGCTGGACCAAGTGCGCCCTGATGCTCATCCGGAACCCCACAAAATCGATGAACTGGAGAGTCATCGTCGGTCCTACGACATTCCTCACAACCTGTTCGCTTTCCGAGTCATGGGCTCACCTTGGGCGACCCGGCGAGTACAGGAGAGTGTGTATGCACAGCTTCGGACGGAGATGCCAGGTGCGTCGGAAAAAGAACTGCTCAAGGCTATTTTCAAGACACGTGCATTTGCTTTGCCTGTTGGGCCAATAACGAGCGAAGAAGAGATCGACAAAGCTATGAAATCAATCAACTCCCTAGAGGATCTAATAAGCTATTTCATTACAGAAGAGGCCAAAGAGCCAGCATCTCCTGACCCATTTGGAATTGGCGCAAGAATAGATGAAATACTATCGGCATAGCATGGGAGCATCCTCCCCTTTATGTCTTGGGCCATTTGGTCAGCTTGTGGGAAGTGAGGGAGCGGTTACTTCCCACTCCGGAGCTAGCCGACGAGATGTGGTGTATCCAGACAACTGAGGGGATAGACAAATGGCAGTGGAGGTGGCGGTGGATAACTCGGTGGTGTTTGACCTGGTAAACCCTGATTTGCCGAAGAACAAGGAGAAGGACAGGCTGGCTTTCCAGAGAATCGTGGAGTTCGCCAGGAAGAATGACATCGAGATTGGACAACCAGTGACTGGCACATTTTGGAAGCATCGAACGCGCCAGAGTGGAAGCGCAACGAGGTACAGAAAAGGATAGGCGACGTCCTGAAGACGTGGCCGGCACCAACGTTCTCGAAATCTGAGAACCAGGAAGAATTCGAGCGCAGAAAGAGGTGTTTAAGGGAAGTACTCCGAGACGAGATTGGGGGTGACTCAGATAATCTGATGGTCGCTAGGTACTACAGCTGGTACTATGTCACGACAGACTACAAATTTCGCAAGCGCTTCAATAACCGAAAAGATGAGATTAGAGCGAAGTGTGGTATGGAGGCTCACGTGCTTACTCCGTCGGAATTCATCGACATGTGTGTCGCTGGCAAAGTGTAGGGGCTTCCGTAGTCGGGGGCACATACGAACCGCCCTTGGAGGACGCAATATGGCAAAGCACCTACGGGAGGCATCATCCAAAAGGCAATTAGATAAACAGATATACCTCTCACACAGGATATAACAAATTTTCAAAACTCAAGGGAATTGACCAAGGCAAGGAGCATGTTCTGCTTTAATTCATGAATTTAAGGAGAGACACATGAGCATCCTTCAATTTATTTTCTACTTAGGCATAATCAACATTGTTTTTGCATTCGTTTGGAAGTGGGTTTGTGTGCTTCCAATTTCCTTTCTTCTTACTTTGTTGAAAATAGATAAGGGTGTTTATTTCGTAAAAGCATTCGGATTTTACCTGTTGGTTTCTTTGACGGCATTATTAACTCTGGGTGCGTTAACTTCAAGAATGCTTCAGGGTGACTTCAGCACCACATCGGTTATATTGTTCCCTCTTATTGGAGCTTTTATTCTGTACATGAGTTTTGCAAATAGCTCGTATGAAGCACAAAAGCAGGCTGCAATGGAATACGATTATGAAGCAGTCGAAATGCTTAGATATGATGGGTTGTTTATGATCGGAGGATTAGTGTTGTACATAGTTGCTCTATTTATCCCAACTATTGCTAGGAATCTACTGACAAAGTGGATCTTTAGGGTTATTGACTGGGCATACAGTCTTCCGATTATCGGGTGGCTGATTGGGTTAGGTGGAATCTTATTCTTGATAAGTATGATATGGCACGGCATTTTAGCTTCTGGTCTTCTTTTTGCTTCAATAGTTGGGAGGGTTAAGAAGAAAACGGGGCTTAATACCACTTGAATTGGGTAGATGAAGATTTCACATTAATTGACAAGAAAGAACACTTCCTAGAGGCTCATATAGGCACTTTCTCAAGGCAAGGCAACCAATTGACCTGGGTAAAACTAAAGCTCCTCTATCAAGAGAATTTTACCAAGCCAGTTGCGGGATAAAGAGGTTTTAGTCCTTGCCATCGCCGACCCGCTGTAAGGAGATAAGATAATGAGCAACAAGAAAATAATAGTATCAGAAGATCAATTTGCCGAAGTACTATACCGGTGGCTATCGAAATTTATAACGGAAGAGAGCATCAAGAGAATTGCCGAAGATTTAGGTCTTAGGATAAGAAACAAAAGAGATTTTAGTAAAATATTCAAGGAGCTATTTATTCTTTATATATGGTTAACAGTTTACAGTTGTGAGGAAGGCCCACGCGGATCGAATGCATGTCTTTCTATTTTTCACAGACTCGTTTATGAAAGGCATATCGAGCAAACAGGGGAAGATCGTGTTGACTGGCTAAGATCAATTGGTACAAAATATGCCGAGTATTCTAAAGCTATGAGAACCGATCATCCATCTGGCCCGTTATGGGTAGTGGCAAGTTTGGTTAATAAGAAATTATTTGGAGAAATCAAAAAAGGCGTTTGGATTCAGATGCGTATTATTACTTCCATAGAATTATTTGTGAAACACTTAGGAAAAGTAATAAAGCAATACGAAATATATGGATACTGATATTGTGGCTAAACTGGTAAGCAGACAGGAAATTCCTTTGGGCTATTTCTATCAAGGGAAATATCACCTGTGGGAAAAATAGTCATAAGGAGTCTTGAGGTATTAGATAAACTTGACTCTCAAGATGTACATATTTTTAAACTACTCGGGATGGACAAAATCGGGCGTATTTCTTTTCTGGTTAACGTATATGACCTTGGATATGCCATCAATTTGTGAATGTATCCGAACCAGTTTGGATATGAACGAGTCATATGACCTTGTTGGTCACAAGTGCTTCCGCTAAGCACTAAAACTGCACAAAAAGTAGATAGTGATATGTACTTTGACTACTTGAAAATAAAGATTGGAAAATACGGTGCTTTATTGTTTTTTCCTCTTATAGTTATTGCCTTAATAATGGTAATAATAGGAATTACCCCGTTTTATTATATTGTTGTCTTCGTTCCGATCCTTTACATTTTGGACTACTATAACCGTAAAAGGTATGATTTTGCAAAAACACTTTCCCAAAAAATTTTCAATGAATATAAGCAGCCTTTTCAAAGGAAGTGGTGTTGCGAGGTGATCGCAATGGACTTGGTTGGTCAGATACGTGTTCCTCTTTCCACTGATTGGTCAAACGCTGAAAAGATGCTTTGTCATTTCTTACCCCATATTTTTACCGTTGATAATCAGAAGAAGAAGGCAGAGAGTGCATTTTTGAATTTACTTGCACTTCTTGAACTGAATAAAGCCTTTGTAATGAAATCTCAAATTGATATGTATAGCGAATCCTCAAATAGTTTCCGATTTGCGATGGCGCGTTTGGAAGAGGTGGAACCGCATAGAAAGATATTATTAAATGTTGGTTACATTTTAGTGCTTATGCAGGCAATTGCGGATCTAAATGGAGGGAATTTTGAAAGTTTTGATGAGGACGAGTTGGAAGAATTCTTTGATAATTGGGATAGTGTTACTTGGTCGATAGAGCCTTTATTGAACCCACTACCGAAAAGTCTCAACGATAGAGAGTTTGCAATGGAGAATTATTCCGACGAGGGTTTCAAACAATTAGTTTTTGCCTTTGCCGAATATTGTGATGCACCATTTCCCAAAAAGGAGAAAGTTTCGATTATCAGCAAAAGACTAATTGAGAAACGAGGAAATATCATACCTCCTGAAAATGACAAAACTGAAGATTATGAATTTTGATACATACGAAACGTAGCATAATTTGTGTGCAACTAGTAGCAGGACATAGAGGGATCATAGAGGCACTTTCTCAAGGCAACCTATAAGACCTAGGTAAAACCAAAGCTCCTCTATTAAGAGATTCTTTTCAAGCCAGTTGTAGGGGGGAACTGTGTCTTTTTGAAAAAAAGAGGAGACCTTGCAGGGGGAACTATGCGTTGGCAAAAGGAGAAAAACATGACTGACGAAGAGATTAAATGTGCGATTTTAAAGTATGTTTATGATGAAAAGAAAGCCGGCAAGGTTGCGATGGCAGTTCTGAATAGGATAGCTAGCGACTATGACGTGGATGGGAAAAGGGTGATTTCTATTCTCCGCTCTCTAGAGAACCAGGGCTTACTAAAAGCTGCAATTAGTGGTAGAGTGGTATCTGCTAGTGATAAGGAAATCACAGAAGAGGGAATACGTGAGTATCGAGAGAAATGTAGTGAAAGTAAGGGTGATTAAATAAAAAAGGGTCAAAGCCGTAAAGGAGGGAGGGCTAAAATGAGAGGCAAGAAACTATTAGTTGCTTTTTTGTTGGGTGTGGGTCTTTGTTTTGTACCTGTTTTGGGGTATGGGGAAATTCGGCCTGATCTGCCCATAACTTCACTAAGTTTTCATCTCTTGGAAGCCAGGGTTAATTATATTATGAGTAAGCCGACTAGTTTTCTCAACGTTCGTTTTCATTACGACTCAGATGGGAGTATTGGTAAGATAACGGGACTTCCCCAAGGTGTTGATACAAAGAGTAAGATTGTTCTGGCAATTCAAGACAACAGGGGGGTATTTTCTAATAAATCTGCGGCACTTTTAAACGTTGAATTTGAACTGGCCTTGTGGTCCATATATTCGTTCATAGAGTTAGTGGCTACGGATATAGATACTGATGTCGTGGCACTATTTTTAGGTAAAGAGGGAAATCTTCTGGGCTATTTTTATCAAGGGAATTTCTACCTGTGGGAGAAGTAAAGATTTTATGCTGATTGACAAGAAAAAAGACGCACATAGAGGCTCACATAGCCACTTTTTCAGAGCAAGGCGACCTCCAGCGGTCAGGGTAATTAGGAATTTGTGAAAGGAGGGGAAAATATGTTTGCTGCTGTTTTTGCAGGTTTTATTTTGGATATTATTTTTAATCCCTTAAATTGGTTATTTATTATTTTTTGGATGATTTATAAAAAGAATAAGAAAAAATGGGCTAAAATTACAGCTATAATTTTTACTGTAATAGCAGTAATGGCTCTCATAGCTCCCTGCTATAATTTTTTACAATATATTTTACATGGATAAATTACGTAATAACTACTGACATGGACACTAATATTGTAGCTGCATTTTATAGCAGACAGGATATTCCTCTGGCATATTTCTATCAAGGGGAATATCACCTGTGGGAGCAATAAGAAAGGAGGATTGTATGCCAACATATAGCCTACAACTTTTAAAGGTTCCGGCTAGTCGGGGTAATTATAAGAAGGGGACTGCTCCTCATGGCCCAAGAGCATATATTGCTCTTAAAATACACAGCACCATAGAATTGCCTAGTGGACCTGGAAAAAAGAAAGTGGAGTTTCATACTCTTTCTCCAGAGTGCGTAGTGTTTAGTGAGGTTGATTATCAAATAAACAGGCTTATCCAAGAGTTACAAACAATTAAAAACCAAGCCAAAAAGTTTTTTCAGAAAGAAAAAGAAAGAGTCAAATAATAGCCGAACCAAATGCGGTAAAAATCAAAATCATAATTAGTAATTGGCGGGGTGGAGGGAAAATAAGAAAAGGGGGAGAGTTAAAATGAGAGGCAAGAAACTATTAGTTGCTTTTTTGTTGGGTGTGGGTCTTTGTTTTATTCCTGTTTTAGGGTATGGGGAAGTTAGTAAAGAGTTGTATAAGATTAAAGCGGATTATATGGATGTGGTTCTTTTGAGAGCTATGGTCAGGTATATGATGCGTTGTCCGGGAACCTTCATGGTGGTTAGTATTAGTTATGACCCTGACGGTCGATTTACAGGAAGATTTCTACCTGAGAGTATTGACACGAAAGGTAAAATTTTTGTGGTTATTGTAGATAGTAGATACCGTTTTTCTGGTAAATCTGGAATAGACTTGCTGGATCAGTTTAAAACGGAACTGGAGGCTGTATACTACGACATATCATTCGTGGCTACAGATATAGATGCCGATATTGTGGCTATATTTGATAGCAGAAGAGATATCCATCTGGGCTATTTCTATCAAGGGGAATATCACCTGTGGAAGAAATAGAGGAAGTAACAAAAGAAAAAGGAAGTGAATAATGGCTGAACTGAAAGAAAAAGGACTTGGTATTGTGAACTAGAAAGGGGGAATCGGGGAAACTACAGTTTCGGTGAATCTATCAGTAGGATTGGCTAAGGAGAATGAGTAAATGAAGGTGGCAATATACGCAAAGGGGTCGACTGATGAGCAAGCCAAAAAATGTAGCACTCCTGCTCAACTGGAAAGAGATACTTTTATTCAGCGCTCTCGGATGGGAATGGTAAAAAGTGCAAAATCGGGCAACATCTTGACGGGCATTCCTCGTTACGGATACACCTACAATAAGGAAAAATTGCGCTATGAGGTCAATGAAGAAGAAGCAAAAGTCGTAAGAGAAATATTCAGATTGTATACAGAACAGGATTCTAGTCTACCAAAGGTTGCTAAGAAGCTTAACGACTTGGGTTATCGCATGAGAAGTGGCGAGGTACCTGCTTATGGGCATGTGCCAGATAATTGGTGATTGATAATATTTTTAGATTTGACTGTCAAAACTATAGATAACATGGCACAAGCCGCTGACCCCTAAATTACTTTGCAACTTCGTTTGTGCCGAAATCTTTGTAGAAAAATTTTTGAGTTTAAGATCTGGGGATCCAAAAAATGGAAGTACTCAATGATATAGCTTTTCAATTGGATATGGATACACTTTTAGCAAGGTTACACATAGATAAAGAAAGCGAAGATGCCAAAGATATT
>Ga0209986_10005677_pt1 | contig 10305 bp, 9 predicted proteins | sample BlataG_FD_183168 | JGI IMG/M metagenome (GOLD analysis project Ga0209986, IMG submission 183168) | Deep subsurface microbial communities from Black Sea to uncover new lineages of life (NeLLi) - Black_00105 metaG (SPAdes) (version 2) | ecosystem: Environmental > Aquatic > Marine > Oceanic >...
TTCGGTATCCGAGGGAGATTAAGGCCGGGTCGGTCAACGATGCCATCGTTCTGAACCTGGATTTTGCGCCGACGTTTCTGGATTTTGCCGGTGTCGGCAAGGCGGATGATATGCAGGGCGGGTCTATCCGCCGGGTTCTTCGGGGCGGGACTCCCAGGGATTGGCGGACATCGATGTATTACCGCTACTACGAGTATCCGGGCGCGCACAGTGTAAAACGTCACTACGGCGTGCGGACACAACGGTATAAGCTGATACACTTCTACTACGACATCGATGAATGGGAGCTGTATGACCTCCGGAAAGACCCGCGTGAAATGAAGAACGTGTATGACGACCCTGCATACGCGAAGGTCGTCAAAGACCTAAAGGCGGAGCTGAAGCGGCTGCGCACTAAATTCAAAGACACTGATTGATTCGGAAAGCTGGTTGTTCAAAAGAGAATTGTTTTTGGTAAACAATATATGATTGAGTAGAATCATCTGGTCAACAGTTTCGTATTTCTGTGAAAGAAAAGAACGTTAATTTATAAGGAGTCAAATTATGGGTGATTTAGTAAATCGAAGAGAGTTTTTGGGGGCGAGCGCAGCGGGCGCGGGGGCATTACTGCTGGGCGGAAAGTTAGGCAGCCGGGCCGTGATGGCCGGCGAGGGTGGCGAATGGCCGCCCAAGATGCCCGCGGTTAAAATCCACCAGATCTATGTTGGCAGGACAGGGGGGATTTACCTGTCTCGGCCGGCCGAAGAGATAGCCAGGTTCGAGAAATACTTTGCTAAGGTAGAGCGGAAGCTCGGCGACGTGAAGTTCGTCGGCGGCGAGCTGGTACCTCCGGCCAAAGTGGACAAGATGGTGGCCAAAGTAAAAGATGCTGACGGTGTGCTGCTGTTCCATCTTTCCGGGCACGGAGGAGGGGCACCGAAGCAAGCGATGGACCGGCTCATCGATGTCGGACTGCAGACGGCGGTGTTCTCGCAGCCCTTCAGCGGGCACGGGTGGATGTATTTTCCTCAGTGGCGCAAGGCCGGCAAGAAGGTCGTTCTGCTGCCGACGAGTGACTGGGGCGAGATTGACCAGATAGCTGCGCTGATGCGTGTGGCGCCGCGGCTTCGTCAAACGCGCATTATCGTTGTGCGCGGGCCCCGTGGAACGGCTGCGGCCTGCTCTACCGAGCAGGTCAAGAAAAAGTTGGGGGTTGAGCTGGTCCCGGTTACCGTTGAGCAAACGCTCCAAGCCCACGAGGCAGTGGATATCAAGGCCGCTGAGGCAGAGGCCGAGCGATATTGGCTTAGCAAGGCCAAGAAGATAGTTGAACCATCAAGGAAGGAGATAATCAACTCGGCACGCTTCTACCTGGCGATGAAGAACATGATGATGAAGGAACGGGCACAGGCCACCACGAGCTCGAACTGTATGGGTGGACCGGCTAAATGCTGCCTGACGTACAGCAAGCTCAACGACCTTGGACTGGTCGGGGCCTGCGAAGGTGATATGGATTCGACGCTGACAATGCTGATATTCGCCTATGCGTTCGGGATTCCCGGGTTCATCAGCGACCCTGTCTTCGATACGTCCAGCAATGCACTGATACACTTCCACTGCACGTCGGCGACGAAGATGGACGGGCCGGCAGGCAAGCGTTTGCCCTTCACCATTCGCACCCAGAGCGACAGCGAGAGAGGTGTATCCTTGGACGTGGAGAATCGCATCGGGCAGGTGGTTACCTGCGCCAAGCTCATCGACCTCGACACAATGCTGATATCCACCGGCAAGATATTCAAGATTACCCACGATGAGCTCGGCTGCCGGACGCAGTTCTGGACGGAAGTGGCCGATGCCCGTAAGATGTTTCATAACTGGGGCGCCGGCATACTCAAAGGCGGCGTGATGACGCTGCTGCACAGGGCGGTCTTCTACGGCGACCACTTAGAGAACATCAAGAAGCTGGGTGTGCTGATGGGATTTAAGGTCGTCGAGGAAGTCTGAGCGCAGAGCAGAGTTGACCGACTTATGGAGCCCGGGAAGTAGTTCAGAAAAGAACTGCCGTGTTAGAGAACCGCAAGAGTGCGTGTCCATAGATTTGCGGCCGGTCGGAAGGTCTATACGTAAAATATAGACAAATGAAAATCCTGCTTGTAAATCCGCCGATATATGACTTTGCTGCGTATGATTTCTGGCTTAAACCTTATGGCCTGCTGAGCGTGGCGGGATACCTGCGCGGCAGAGCTAATTTCACTCTCTTCGATTATCTCGACCGTCTGCATCCTTTCGCAGCAAAGAGAAAGGAGTTTGAATCCGACCGATGGGGTCGGGGTAGATTTTACTGCGAACGGGTCTCAAGTCCGGCTTGCCTGGAAACAATCCCGCGATACTTTCGGCGATTTGGTTTGCCTCGCGGGATGTTCATAGATTTTCTGACACGAGAGGGACCGTTCGATTTCGTTCTTGTCCAGACGACGATGACATATTGGTACCAGGGCATCCAGGAGGTAATAGAGGATGTTCGCAAAGTATGGGCGAAAGTAAGAATCGTATTGGGCGGTAACTACGTGACACTTTGCGACAATCACGCACGACGATTAGAAGCGGATTTTTTAGTGCAGGGGACAAATCTTGAGCCGCTCTGGGAATATTTGGGCATCAAGCCGGACTTGAAGCAGCCGGCTTTGTGGGAGGCCGTAGAGAGACTAAATGTTGGAGTCCTTAAACTCACCGATGGTTGTCCCTTCAATTGCACCTACTGCTCCGTTCCCAAGGTTTATGGTAAATTCAAAGTGCGACCACCGGAACGCTCTTTAGCCGAGTTAGAATTATTAACGAAACGTGGGGTTGAGAATATTGCCTTCTACGATGACGCTTTGCTGTTCGAGGCGGAAAAAGTCCTTATGCCCTTTTTGAACGAGGTCTTAAAACGGGACATAAAAGCGAAGCTGCACACGCCTAATGGTCTTAATGCTCGTTTTATCACGAGGGAGCTGGCCGAGCTGATGGTGCGGGCGGGCTTTAAGACCTTCTATCTTGGCTTTGAGAATGCTTCTTTAGAATGGCAGCGACATACCGGCTCGAAAGTTTTTTCCGATGAGCTTGCACGGGCAGTCGAGCAGCTCACCGCTGCGGGTGCCGAGCCCACCAGCATTACGGCGTATCAAATTCTCGGCCATCCCCAAACCGATGTTCAGGAGCTCGAAGCTTCGATGCGCTTTTCCAACGGCTTAGACATTCGTGGGATGTTAGCGGATTTCTCGCCGATTCCCGGAACGCCGGATGGCGAACATTGCCGGCAATGGGTGGATATGGATGAGCCATTGTTCCATAACAAGACCGCCTTTCCGATTATGCTGCTTGGCAATGATGAGGTAAACCGGCTGAAAGACCTCCAGCGGAAACTGAATCGCTGCCTGTCTAAAGCATAACCGCATTTGATTTTGCATTGCAAATAACATATATTAACCGTTTATGCCCCAAAAGATTACTCGCAAAAGTAAATACTGGGCCTACATAGTTCAATGTAAAGACGGCACATATTATACGGGATCTACGAACGACCTGGATAAGCGTATTGAACGTCATAATGAGGGGTATGGTGCGAAATATTTGAAGGGTAAATTACCTGTAAAGTTAGTCTATGCCAAAGAGTATCACTACTATAAGAATGTTTTACGCCGCGAAAGAGATATTAAGAAAATGACTCGTAAGCAAAAAGAGGAACTTATAGCTAATTATAAAGATAACAACCGCGATTCTAAATAAAGCTCCGATATATGGGTTTGGAAAAAAATTGTGAAACTATTACTAAAAAAATGTTGGTTGCCCCCGCAGTTTTGCCTCAGCAAAACTAAACGCGGGGCCCCCCATAGGTTTGGAGAAATACTATGAAAATATTTCTCCAAACCTATGGTTGCCAAATGAATAAGCTTGATACGGCGTTGGTGAGTTCTGCGCTTAGAGAGGCGGGGTTTAGTCTGGTTGATAGCGAGAAAGACGCTGATGTTGTTTTGATAAATACGTGCTCTGTTCGCCAACATGCAGAACAGCGGGTTCTCTCACATCTCGGGCATCTAAAACATATCAAAAAAAGCCGACCCGGCTTGGTGGTCGGGGTAATCGGGTGTATGGCACAGCGGCTCGGCGACAAACTGCTCGAATACGAAGCGGTCGATATAGTCTGCGGGCCGGCACAAATACCACAAATAACCAAGCTGGTAACAGAAACACTGCAAGAAAAGAAGGAAACCATAGCGGTAACGGGAAAAATCCGGCAGAGAACTTCTGAGGACCAAGCCAGGGCACTTGAAGATTTCGAATCTACTTATGGCATCGAGGACAAGCAGATATCGCAAGATACGCTTCCGACAGGCGTACCGGGTCAGGCATTTGTTCGGGCGATGCGGGGCTGTAATAATTTCTGCACGTATTGTATTGTCCCTTTCGTGCGTGGGCCGGAAACTTCGCGCGCGCCTGCAGCGATAATCGAGCAGATAAAAAGATTGGCCGGCCAGGGAGTTAAACTTGTTACGCTATTGGGCCAGAGGGTGAATTCATATAAATACACCGCGGGCGAGAAGAGCTATTGCCTGGCTGATTTGCTTGAGATGGCAAGTGAAGTCGATGGAATCGAGTGGCTAAGATTTGTTACCAGTTATCCAGCCGAAGAGTTCTTCGATGATATTCTGCAGGCCATGGCTGATTTGCCGAAGGCGTGTAATTATCTGCACCTACCGGCACAAAGCGGTTCAGATAAAATCCTTCGTGCGATGAATCGGCGTTATACAGCGGGGGAGTATCTGGAGCTGCTGGCCGAGGCCAGAGCCGTTGTGCCGGACATTGCGATTGCGAGCGATTTTATGGTGGGATTTCCGGGGGAAACGGAGGAGGATTTTCAGCAAACTGTCGAGCTGGTCAAAAAGGCGAAATATAAGAATTGTTTCATTTTCAAATACTCGCCTCGGCCGGGGACGGCCGCAGATAAAGAAAAAGAAGACAATGTCCCTGCGGAAGTAAAGAAGAGGCGGAATATAGAGCTGCTCGATGTGCAAAACAAAATAAGCGCTGAGCTGAACAGGGAATTCTTAAATAAGGAGGTAAAGGTTTTAGTTGAAGGGCCAAGTAAAAAACCGCATCTAAATAGAGGTAACGGTGAAAACAGTCCGCAATTGGTCGGCAGGACCGCAACAGATTATATTGTGGTCTTTAACGGGCCGGTGTCTTTGGCCGGCGAATTCGTCGAAGCTAAAATAACGCAAACCAGCGCGTTGACGCTCTTCGGTAAACTTACAACCAATACCTAAAGACTAATTTAAGCGCAGAGGACGAGGGGGCTTACCTGTTTAGATTCGCCAGTGCGTTGCGCAATATTTTTGCCATTCGCTCGGTCTGCAGAGCGATGGCCTTTCGGCCGAGCTCGGGACTTGCGAGGGTGCGTGGGTCCCTGCCGCCGGCAACGTGGTCGAGAGCTATACTTACGATGTATTCGGCCAGCCGACAATTCGTGACCCGGGTCACGTGCCACGCGAAACGAGCGACGTAAATAATCCCTATATGTTCACCGGCAGAAGACTTGACACCGAGACCGGCCTGTATTATTATCGCTTCAGATATTATAAGCCGGACGTAGGCAGATTTTTGCAGACAGACCCGATTGACTATTGAATATTGTTCCTGGGGACAGCCAATAGTCAATCGTCAATCGTCAATCGTCAATAGAAAATTATAAAGGTGTCTATTGCAGATGACATCGCGAGAACGAGTTTTAGCGGCGTTTGAACACGAGGAGCCCGACCGTGTTCCGTGCTGGTGCGGGGCATCGGTCGAATTCTGGGAGAAAGCCAGGCGCCAGATGCAGCTCGATGACGAAGGCCTGCGTGTGCGGTTCGGTGACGACTTCCGGCGGGTCTTCGCTGAATATGCCGGGCCGGAGTTTGCGCTATCCGAAGGCGCCACGTCGAACGGTATTCGGGGGATAGAGCGACAGGGCCTCGGTTACGGTCAGCCGATGAGCCATCCGCTGGCCCCCGCCGTTTTGCTGCGCGAAAACGAAGCCGCGGGGGCCACACTCCGGGAGGTGCACGATTATGCCTGGCCCGACCCGGAATGGATGGACGTCTCGAAAATAAAAGCAGAGGCCCAGGCGTACAAAGGAGAATACGCCATCCTCGGCGGTGACTGGTCACCGTTCTGGCACGACGCCATCGACCTGCTCGGTATGGAAAACCTGTATATAAAAATGTATGCCGAGCCGGAATTCGTTGATGCGGTGATGCAGCACCTCGTTGATTTCTATGCGGATGTCAGCCGGCGAATATTCGATGCCGGCGCCGATTCGATAGATATATTTTTTATCGGCAACGACCTTGGAAGTCAGACAGGTCCTCTGCTGGGTCCGGCCCTTTTTGCGCGATTTATCCTGCCGCACTTGAAAAGACTAATCGACCTCGGTCATTCTTATGGTTTGAAGGTTCAGCTTCACAGCTGCGGCGGCTTTGCCCCGCTGATTCCGCTGCTGATTGAGGCCGGTCTCGATGGTCTGCACGCCGTGCAGCCGAATTGCCGGGGAATGGACCCGCGGACACTCAAGGCCGAATTCGGCGACAAAATCCTCTTTAACGGGGCCATCGACTCCCACCACGTACTCATCGACGGCACTGCTGAAATCGTTCGTGAAAAGACACGTGAGGTTCTCGATATTATGATGCCCGGCGGCGGCTATGTGGCCGGCGCCAGCCACGACACAATTCTCGAAGAAACCCCCGTTGAAAACGTGCTCGCAATGTTCGACACTGTCCGGGAATACGGAAACTATTGATGATTTTCTACTGACTATGCCAGATATCAATCACAATGGAATACCTCCTCCATATCAGCCCACCACTGGCCTTCGGTGCTGGTTTCGAGCGGCTGCTGGCAGGGCTTGCAAACGTCCCACCACTTCTGAGTGGTGGGGTCAGCCGCCATTTTTGCCATATCGGCCTCAAAATCTTCACCTATATATTCAAAATAACTGAAGAGGTAGCCGTCCTTGTGGTAGATTGAGTAATTGCGGATGCTGCACTTTGTGATTGTGTCCAGGACTTCCGGCCAGACCGCAGCGTGAAGTTTTTTATACTCCTGGAATTTCTCAGGCCTTACTTTGATTACCATTCCAAATCGCTTCATTTTTTCCTCCTGCAAGATAAAGATTGCGTATATGTCCAATGCCTCTGCAACGTCAGCCGGCACCATTAAACTCTTTTACGGCCTCAAACACAGCGACGATATTTTCCGGCGGCACTTCGGGAAGGATGTTGTGGACGGTGTTGAAGACGAATCCGCCGCCGGGTGCGAATATTTCCAGCCGCTCCAATACGTGGGCTTTGACTTCCGCTGGCGTGCTGCGATTGATGACCGAGCGTGTATCGCAGCCGCCGCCCCAGAATGTGATATCCTGCCCGAATTGGCGTTTCAGCCGTTCCGGCTCCATATCACGACAGGATGTCTGGACCGGATTAATTATCTCAAAACCTGCATCAATAAGGTCTGGTATAAGACTGTAAATCGAGCCGCAGGAATGCAGAAACGTGTGCATTTGGCTGTGCTTTTTGACGTATTGGCATAATCGTTTGTGTTGCGGCTTGAATAGCCGGCGATAAAGCTCCGGCGGCATAAAGGGGCCGCTATCCATCCCGAGGTCATCGCCGAAGCGCAGGATGTCGGCAATGTCGCCGACTGCCCGACAGACCTGTTCCAGTGTCGCCAGATGCTGCTCCATCAGGGCCTCGAGCAGTCGCTCGACCTGGTCTGGTTCGGCCACCAGGTCCATGAGGAAGTTATCCATCCGCCTCAGGAACGTGCCCCATTCGAACAGATTGCAGCCGCATACGATTACGAGCGCTCTGTCGGAGGTCTTTCGCAGATTCAGCGCTCTTTCCCGCAGCTTATCCCAGAAATTTTCGTCGCTGGCGTGGTCCCAGGGGCTGTGGACGAGTGCCGCCCACAGGACCTTGGCCATAGCTTGGGGCAAATCCGTGTAGTTGGAAGGGTATCCGTTGATATACGGAAAGCAGATCTGGTCGAAAAACATCCCGTCGGTCGGCATTCTGGCAATTAGAGTGCCGTCCGGGTCAAAGGCGCTGTATGAGCCATCGTCTTCGCGTCGGGGCCGAAACCATACCGGGTACTGTGCCTTGCCGCCATCGGCGAGTGTAATGTCATACCAGTCGGTATCGTCGGTATTGAACGTCCGGCCAATATCCAGAACATCGATGCTGAAACGGTCAAGGATAACCTCTTCGGGCTGAGCGAGCTGCTGAACGACATCGTACACGCGTGTCGAGCCCTGCTCAATTCCCAGATAGCCCTTGAGATTGTTGTATGCAATTGCGGATATACCCGAGCTTGGGGTTGCGCTCATGTCCACGGCAACCCTGTCCGGCTCGGTGTGTGTAATACTGGAAAGGATTCTTTCTCTTGACGTCATTTCTACTTAAACACCTCGCATTTCGTTGTTAGATTTTCTCGTCGAACTGCCCGAGGTCAAGTGGATATTGGCCATATTCTCTTACCAGCTGGACAATATAATCGTATGTATGTCCCGAGATGGCGGAAGTAACTGAATGGTCTGAAGCAAATATATATCCTCCGCCTTTAGCGGCGTTTAATTTGCGCAGTACCTCCCTGCGAATCAGCTCTTTGTTACCGGTCTCCCATATTTGAATATTGCTGTTTCCAAAAAAGCCGATCTTATGGCCAAATTTTCTTCTTAACTCGATGACGTCCATACCCGCCTTGGCTTCGAGTGGATTGTAGGCGTCGATGCCTACTTCAATGAAATCATTAAAAATCTCATTTACGTTTCCGCATCCGTGGCAAATCACATTCAAATCATTCTGGTGACAGTAATCAGCGATGGCTTTTACCCAGGGCTTGAAATATTCCCTCCAATAGTCGGGCGAAAAGAACATACCCTTCTTGTACGCAACATCTCCCCAGATGACGAAGCCATCGAGCAGTCCGTTGGCTGCCTGAATCTCGGCTTTCGCACAGTCTAAATAAAACCGGCCGATTCGATTAATCACCTTTCCGATACGCTGCGGATACATTCCCATCCAGAGGAGGGTATTCTCCTGGCCAATCAGGCGGGTCAGGCATTCGGAGCATTCTGTAATGCTGCCATAAACGGGAAAGTCCGGGCGTAATTTTTTCACGGTCTCAATCCAGGGAGGAGAATTGCGTTCAAAGCCGTCTCCAACGCCGGCGATTTGATTGTCACCGGCTTCAAAATAGCGCCTTTTGTCATAAGGGTCGTCAAATTCAAACGACTCCAGTTTTTCGATGCTGTCCGTGTCCCAACCGACCTGTTCGGGCATAGGGAAATCGAACTTCTTGCGGATTACCGTTTCGTAACCTGTTTTTATAACCACTTCCCGGTCATCTTCCTTTAATGTTTCGAACGGCTTAATATGTGGGTCCATATTGGTAACCGTAACGATTAAATCAAGGTCGTAATGGTAATAAGGATTAGCGTCTGCCGGCAAATTGAGCTGCCTTTTCCACCGCTCAATAAAACTACCCCAGAAAAAATCGCTGATTGGGACGCGGTCCGCCTCCCGATGATGCAGGGTCTTGTTGAGCCTTTCGAGTTTTTTCAGACAGTCAGCAGTTCGTTCCATAAACTGAGATTTCCCTATTTAAACGGTTACAGAATATAATTTTTTCATTAGATATCCCACAGCAAAAAGTTGAAGTAGGCGTAGAGGCGATGGGGGTGAAATTGGGTTTGATCCGGCTTCGCCAGAGGCTACGCCGCGACAAGTTGGGTTTGTTTGGGTTTGAATTGGGTTTGTTTTTTTGGACTCTCCGCTGCCATTTATTTTCATAATCCGTTGTATTATATAGATTTACGTTCATTTGCAATCCGCCTACGGCGGACAAGATTGGGTTTGTTTTGCATAATTAAGGTCATAAATTGTTGGCAAGCTGGGCAGGATAGGGGGTTTGTTCGGGGGGCGAGACCCATTGACGATTTACTATTGTCTCCGTCCAAAGAAAGCCGGATTTTCAATATTGACGATTGACTATGAACCATGATCTATAAACCATTTACGATTTGCTCTTTACGATTTGCTCCGTCCAAGGAAAGCCGGATTTTCAATATTGACTATGAATCATCCATAGTTACATATATATTATACCATAAAACAGATTAGATTTCAAGTATATTTTTTAGGACACTGATTTTTGAGTGGATACTGGATGCTCGTTCCGTCCAAGGAAGGCCGGATTCCGTCTAAAGCCGGATTCCGTCTAAAGCCGGATTCCGTCTAAAGCCGGATC
>Ga0209986_10005679_pt1 | contig 10303 bp, 8 predicted proteins | sample BlataG_FD_183168 | JGI IMG/M metagenome (GOLD analysis project Ga0209986, IMG submission 183168) | Deep subsurface microbial communities from Black Sea to uncover new lineages of life (NeLLi) - Black_00105 metaG (SPAdes) (version 2) | ecosystem: Environmental > Aquatic > Marine > Oceanic >...
ATGTATTTTTATCTTATCTTTGGCATCAGAAAATACACACTAGATTATCCTAGCAATTAATTCTTTGTGGGGTGAGTGAAGCTCAGGGGGTTGCCCTTTTGATTTTTGTCTTAGAACTCTTTTTTAAGTATCTTCTTTTTAAGGGTTTCCCACTGATCTTTAGTGAGAACACAGCGGTTGTCTTTTTCTCCTATTTCCACTTGTGTATCTGTTATCTTGACTACCGGGCAGCAGGAATCTTTGGTGCATAAGCTTACAATTTTCATTATTTAGCCTCCTTTCGTTTAGTGATTTACAACCCCTTCCGAGCTTCATTCAGGGAAGCAATTAATATGCTTTCATATTATATTAGATTGTTATCTTGTTTGCCAAAATCTTGGGCTTTCTTGTCTTCCATAATCATGTCAATAAATCTTTCACAGAAATATCCTCCGCATCCGTCTCGCCTAATTCCATTGTCATTAATGTTCACGTGTGTCTCTGGCCTTGCTGGCTCTCCACCAATACTAAAAGCTTTTGTGTAGCTATCGCTCGCTTTACATTCACAATCATATGGTGTCAATATAATCTTTGCTAATTTATTGATCAGAATAATAGAAAAAGTTTATGGTCTAATTAAGGGGGCGGGTAAGCAATTTTATTTTGACAGACTTCCTGTTCGATGCTATTATGAACCTATACAAAGGTAATTTTTAGCCCGCAAGTTACATCGGAAAATATGGTTAGTTTGTTCAGTCAGGGATTTGGGGGGTGGTGATAATTGGATGACGCCGATAGTTGGCTTCTGTTAGCTTTTCTAGTTTGCTTAGCTCTATCAGCTTTCTTTTCCAGTGCTGAATCAGCTTTTATCTCCTTGCCCAGGCTTCGTATAAGGTATCTGGCGGAAAGCGGTATCAAGGGAGCTAAGAAACTGGCTGAAGCTGCTGATAAACCAGAGAGATTTTTGGCTACTGTCTTGCTGGGTAATAACCTGGTGAATATAGCCGCGGCTACATTGGGCACTATCATGGCAGTGGCGGTCTTCGGGCGAATATGGGGACCGATAATAGCCACTATTGGAGTGACAGCTGTAATTCTGGTTTTTGGGGAGGTTATTCCCAAGACTATGGCTGTTCGTCATGCTCAGAGATTAGCTCTGCTTTACATTAATCCGGTTAAGGTGATTGAATGGTTTTTTTATCCCTTTGTCTTGGCATTGGGTCGTATCGGCCTGGGGTTTGCCAAAATGGTAACTGAGCGTGAGGAAGATAAGGGGTTAGTAAGCGAAGGTGAGATACGGTCGGCCATAGCTGTTGGGGAGGATGAAGGAGTAGTAGAAGAGGATGAAGCGAAGATGCTGCACAAAGTGTTTGAGTTTACAGACTGTCCGGTAAGCAAGATAATGGTTCCCAGGATGGAAATTGCCTGGATAGAGCAGGGAACTTGCCTGAGGGATTTCTTGAATATCTATGCGCAGAAGCCCTATAGCCGCTTCCCAGTGTATAGAGATAATACTGATAATGTGATAGGTATCCTGTTTGCTAAAGATGTGCTTATGAAGTTGACTGATAACTCTGCAAGTGAGGAAATTGTAGTTGACGATTTAATACGGCCACCTTACTTTGTGCCGGAGAGCAAACATCTGGGTGAACTTCTTGCTGAGATGAGGGATGGTGGTTACCGCACGGTGATTGTTGTCGATGAGTTTGGGGGTGTAGCTGGGATGGCTACCCTGAGTCAGCTAACTGAGGAGATCGTAGGCGACATCAGAGATGAATTGATTAAAGAAGACGAGGATTTCGTGGTAACGGGTGACAATGTTTTTCAATTGGATGGTGGATTCAGGGTGGAAGAGGCGAATGAGGAACTGGGACTGGAGTTGCCTGCAGGAGATTATGAGACTGTAGCAGGATTTATTCTTAGCCATCTCGGGAGGATACCCCAGCAAGGTGAACAACTGAGGTATCAAAACCTGAAACTTGTTATAACAGAAATGCGAGGGGTGAAAATAGAAAAAATTATGGTGACCAGAGAAAGAAGTGAGTCACTGGAAACCTCGGAAGATTTTTAGGTAAAAAAGGAATGCAGCGCCTGCGTCTTAGCTTTGGTCGTGGAGAAGAGGTTAAGTTTATCTCTCACCTTGATATAGTGCGTTTTTGGGAAAGAGCATTCCGACGGTCGGAGATACCTGTAGCTTATTCTGAGGGTTTTACTCCTCATCCACGAATTTCTATGGCAGCGCCTTTAGCCGTAGGCATAACCAGTGAAGCTGAACTTATGGATGTATGGCTAAAGCTGTGGATGCCACCTCAGTCTTTTATAATGAGGACAAAGGGTCAACTGGCTCAGGGGTTTGATGTATTGGGTGTTTGGGAAGTAGGGTTGAATATCCCTTCGCTTCAATCTTGCCTTGCCTTCGCTGAGTATAATGTCGAGGCAAGGTCGGAAAAAAGTGAGCAGGATGTTTATGCTTCCATTTGTTCTTTGCTGCAAGCGAAAGAGTTGCCCTGGCACCACTTAAGAAATGAAAAGACGCATTCTTATGATTTGCGAGCCTTAATAGATGATTTGTGGATTGTGAGACGTAATGATTTCTTATATGTCCTGGGAATGAGGTTACATTGCAATGCTAACGGCAGTGGTAGACCCGAGCAGGTGGTGTCTGCCCTGGGTTTTCTCGAATATCCTGAATCTATCCATCGTACCAGACTCATTTTGAAAACAATGCTGCCTTGAGCTGAAACTTTGGACACAGTGAAAGGCAGCGAAACAACCTGAGGAGGAAAATTATTGAGACTAATCTTGATTAGACATGGTGAAACTTATTGGAATAGAGAGCGGCGTATTCAGGGAGGTGGCAGTGATACTGAGCTAAGCGAGGTTGGCTTAAAACAGGCCAGAATTGTGACATCATTTTTAAAGGAGGAGAACGTTGTAGCTATAATTTCCAGCCCTTTGAAGCGTGCCCTTGATACAGCCAGGGCTATAGCCGGCCAGCATCAGCTACCTGTAGAAGTTGACACTGGACTCAGGGAAATTGAGGTTGGTGAATTGGAAGGCGTGTCTTTGTCTGATTTGACTACCACCTTTAGTCAGTATTTATTGGGAAACTGGCAGGAAGTGGGATCACAAAGATTACCTGGGGGAGAGAGCTTTGTTGAACTGCAACAAAGGTCATGGGCGTGCGTTGAGGGTTTATTAGCAGAACACAAAGATGGGACAGTGGTAATAGTGAGTCATTACTTTGTCATCATAGCTATCATATTCAGGGCTTTGGGTTTTCCTCTGGATTATCTTACTAAATTCAGGATAGATACCGGTGGAGTGAGTATCCTTGAATTTGGGGAGCGTGGAACTCGCCTGGTGGCATTTAATAATGTATCTTTCTTAAATTATGGGAAAGGTTGAGCTAGAGTTAAAGGTTAAATACCTTATTCAACAGCACTCCCTGATTTTACCAGGACAGGTGGTGGTTGTTGGGGTATCCGGGGGTGCTGACTCGGTTTGTTTACTGCATATCCTGGCAAAATGGCAAAATGAACTTGGTATAGAGTTGCATATAGCCCATCTGAATCATCAGCTTAGGGGCGCTGAATCTGAGGCTGATGCCAGGTATGTGGCAAGTTTGGCTGGCAGGTTCGGTATTCCAGTTACCGTTGGTGAACGGGACGTGGCTGCGTATAAAGCTGAGAGGGGTTGTTCTATGGAGGAGGCTGCTCGGGAATTACGATATGATTTTCTTACCCAGGTAGCCATTGATACTGGGGCGAGTCGGGTGGTGGTGGGACATACTAGAGATGACCAGGTGGAGACTGTTTTAATGCATATACTGCGAGGGGCAGGTACTTCCGGGCTGCGTGGGCTTGAGCCCTGTTCACCTGTGCCATTTTGTTACTCTAAGTCGAAGGCGAAGGAATTGCGCTTGCTGGTAATAAGACCTCTTCTTAATATTACCAGGGATGAAACAGTGAACTACTGTCGAGAACATCAACTTGAGCCGCGAATGGATTCTTCTAATCTATCGCTTTCCTTATTTAGAAATAGGATTCGTATGGAGCTTCTACCTTTACTCAGGAAGTATAACCCACGTATAGATGAAACCCTGCTTCGTATGTCCGGAATTGCTGGTGATGATGCTTGTTTTGTGGAGCAGCAGGCTTTGCAGCTATGGGATAGGGTAGCCAGGCAAAAAGATAATGTTATTTATCTGGATAAGAAGAAAACCAGCGCATTACCCGTAGCTTTGCAAAGGCAGTTAGTAAGATTGGCGGTGGATAGAGTTCTAGGAGATACCAGAGACATCGAAGCAATCCATATTGAAGCTATAAAGGATTTATTGATTAAGCCGGTGGGTAAGAGAATTTCCTTACCTCACGGTCTCATATGCTGCGCAGAATACGACGAGGTGTTGCTAGCCTTATCTCTGTCTTCACCGTGTCCCTTTCCTCCACTCCAGGGGGAATCTCCTCTTAGAGTGCCAGGGGAGACGATTTTACCAGGGTGGCGAGTGATAGCCAGTGTTGTTGAGCGGCAAGCGGAGCGGACGGAAAATTTTGCCCAGGACAACCAGCTGGAAGAGTCTCCTGGTGCTGGAGGTAGGCTTCATGAAGCCCTGTCAGCCCATCTCGATTTGCATCGGGCAGGGACTGAATTATTTGTTCGCCGACGTCAACAGGGAGATAGGTTTCAACCGTTAGGTATGGATATGACTAAGGAGCTTAAGCACTTCATGGTTGATGCCAGGATACCCCTTTCTTGGCGAGATTATATCCCTCTGGTTTGTTCTACTGAGCAAATTCTCTGGGTAGTAGGCTGGCGAATAGATGATAAAGTTAAAGTTACTGAGAGCACCAGAACCATTATTCGTTTGGAGTTTTACAGGCTATTATGAAGGCAGTTGACAGAGAGCTGCGCATACGTCATCTTACTGTTGATGAAGCCGGGTTTCGACTTGAGCAGTATCTTAATGATGCCTTTATGGCAGGTTTGCCTTCTGTACGCATTGTTCATGGCAAGGGAGAAGGGATATTACGCCAGGCAGTGCACAAGGTATTAGCCAAGCATCCTTTAGTCCTATCTTTCCGCCTTGGTGATTATGGTGAGGGTGATTATGGTGTTACTATAGTTGATCTGGCACATCGTTGATTCCCACCTTGAGTCGCTCTCCCTTCATGGAAATACAGGGGAAGGTTAGTCTGTGGTATAATGCCGAAAAGTATCCTCTGGCTCATGCATTAAATTCCATATAGAAAGTATTTAAAAATGAATAAGAAGTTATTGATTGGGTTACTGGTTTTAGGTGGGGTATTAGTGGTTGTGGGTTTAGTCTTGATGTTGTTTCACCTGGTTTAGTTCAGGCAAGGTTATTAAGGCATCAGGCATCTTGGATGTATGGTGCTCTCCAAATATCTATCCTCCACTAATCTTAAACTTTTTAGCCATATTTCAGTTATCATTGGCCGGGATTAATTACATAATTCCTCTCCAGTAGAGGCTATGGTGGGGCTAAACTTCTTGCTGGTTATTGCGTTTCTAACATTGCAGGTTAAATTGTGAAGATTCTGAACATAATGAGAAACATGATAACCACAACTTATATATATAGCATAGTTGGCTGTACAGGGATTAGGTGTCTTCGCAGGTTGAAAAATGCCCAGATGAATAGAGGAGTAAAAATGAAGATTGTAAAAGTTCTGTCTTCCGTTCTTTCAGTTGGAGTTTTTCTGGTTGTCAGCTGTGGACCTGCAGTAACATCCTCTAGACTGGATATACCTTCGGTGTCTGGCGGTGAGTTATCAAATCCTAAACTCGTTATGGAAATTTACTACGAGTCCGGAGGGTTATCGCTATCTCCCAATGCCCCTTGCTACCTGTTGCCTCTGGACCTGGAGCGGATAATAAACTTCGATGGGATAGAATCAAGGTTCGGGCTCACCGGGGATCAGAGACAACTCCTGGAGAAGAATGGATTTGTGGTTATTCCTTGGTCAGGGGATGATAGCGTACTGCCTTATAAGATGTTGAAAGAGCAGGGAATCCCTATCTTTGTCACCTCTGATACTTTGCTCCATTTATACCATATTCAGTTCAACGAGATACTCAGACGCCTGGAAGAAGAGGAGTTCTTTAATGAACTGGTTGATATGAGCCAGGCAATGATGAAAAGAGCAATGCTGGATTACAAATCATTTGCAAATGCTGACTTGAAGGAAGCTGCCAGGAGAAACGTGGCTTATTTTGCCGTGGCTTTGAAGCTTCTCCAGACGCCAACAGAAGGATATGACGAGGAGAGAGCCAGGCAGGAAATTGAGGAATGGAATGAGGAGCATCCCTGGGATAAGAAAGAGTTTAAACCATTAAAAAAGGTTGATTTTACTATTCCCAAGTATATAGCAGATGAAGTTCATACTGAAATCCAGAATATTGAGGCGCATGAGGGTTTTAAGCCAAGCGCTATTTTTAATTTCCCGGATTCGGCCAACCCATATGCGGAAGACTACTCTCAGTATGTCCCCAGAGGGCATTATACCAGGAGTGAAGCTCTCAAGAGATACTTCAAGGCCGCGATGTGGTATGGTAGGATGGCATTCCTGCTTAAAGGGGGAACTGATATCACAGATGCTTTGATTAGTGAGGAGGATGCGACTATAGCTACAATTCAGGCGTCTTTGGTCTCCGCAGAATTGCCCAATGTGAAGGCGGATGACATCACTTGCTGGGAGATATGGACTAGGATTTATTCGGTTACCTCGTTCTTTGTAGGTGAAGCTGATGATCTTACGCCTTATGAGTATCTGGAGGCTATGGAGAAGGTCTTCGGGACTGATTTCGATGCTAGCAAGCTTGCTGAACAAGAAGCTCTACTTAATTTGAAGACTGAGCTGGCTCAGATGAGAAATCCTGAGATTTATGGTGGCTCTGGTATTTGTCTTATTGATCCACCGGTGACCAAGGAAAAGCTCTATGATTGCTTGGCTAATACTAAAGGGATGCGGTTCATGGGACAGAGATTTGTTCCTGATTCATATATATTCCAGAATCTGTTGTTCCCCACTGTAGGTGCATATGTAGGCGGAGATGAGCCGTTTACCATGAAGATGACTCAGCTTGGTCCACAGAGGTGTTTTCCCAGAGGGTTGGATATCATGGCAGTTCTGGGTTCGGAACAGGCTTATAACATACTGGAGGCTGAAGGGGACACTGAGTATCAGGGGGAGGACACCAGCTATGAGGAGCAATTAAATATGCTCAGGGAGGAATTTGGAGTTCTGACCGAAAAGGATTGGAATCGCAATCTCTACTGGGCTTGGCTTTATGCCTTGAAGCCATTGCTTCAGGGTTTTGGTGAAGGATATCCCGCTTTTATGCAGACTGATGCCTGGAAGAACAAAGAACTGCAGACAACACTGGCATCCTGGGCGGAACTTCGACATGATACTATTTTGTATGCCAAGCAGAGCTACACTCCACAGGCGACGGCAATGCCGCCTCAACCACAGCCGGTTGAGGGCTATATTGAGCCGGTTCCCGAGTTTTATTCCCGTATGCTTGCGCTTACTAAAATGACAAGAAAGGGTTTGGCTGAGCTTAATGCCTTGAGTGTTGAAGAGAAAGAACGATTGGAGAGCCTGGAAGGAATCCTGGAAAGAGCGGTAAATATCTCCCGGGATGAGTTGGAGGGCAAAGGACTGAGCGAAGAGGATTATGCATTTATCAGGAATTTTGGCCAGGCGCTTGATTCTATAGTCGTTGGCGTTACAGCTAAGGGCAAAGAAACGACCATCGTTGCTGATGTTCATACTGACACCAACCCACCGATGGAGGTTTTAGAAGAAGGAGTGGGCTATGTCGATCTTGCTCTGGTGGCTTATAAGGTTCCTGACGGCAGAGTCATTATTGGTGCTGGTCCGACACTGAGTTATTATGAATTCAAGCAACCTATAGGTGACAGGTTGACTGATGAGCAGTGGAAAGAGATGCTGGGGAGTGGACAACAACCCCAAAGACCAGAATGGCTAGATAGCTTCTATGCCGGATAGACGGAACGGTGAGGTTCCACTGCAGTGATTGCTAAACATTCCCTCAGGTATCGAGACTCGGGGGGCTAACTTGATTTGTATCCTCTATCTATATCACATTTACCCTGTCGCTTGACCCCCTCACTATAACAATATATATTATTGTCAATTATTAAACCCTGTTTTCCATATTCAAGCGTTAAACGCCAATATCATAAAATTCCCGTATTGATACTATCGACTTATGTTAACAGTACAAGCATCTTATTAATTGTAGCTAAGGGGATAATAGATAATGGGAGAGTCTGAGCTATTACTTGATCTGGCGATAGCTTTTGGTGCTGCATTAGGCGGTGGGCTAATTGCCAGGTTATTAAAACTACCTGCGATTCTAGGTTACATCCTGGCGGGCGTTGTTATCAGTCCTCATGCTTTAGGCTTGGTCCAGAATACCAATGATATAAGGACTCTGGCTACTATTGGTGTAGTACTTCTCCTTTTTACTTTAGGGGTTGAATCTTCCCTACATGAACTGAAGCGAATAAGGGATGTGGCTATTTTTGGTGGCATTACCCAGTTGGTAATAATCATTGGTTTAGGAATCATTGTTGTCATGTTCTTATTTGGACAGGGCATTCGTGAGGCAAGTATTTTTGCATTCCTGATCTCGTTAAGCAGCACTAAGGTGGTGGTTGGAATGTTGGTTGAAAGGGGGGAGGCTAATTCGGTACATGGAAATGTAATGATAGGAATCTTGCTGGTGCAAAATATTGCTGCAACTTTTGCCATGTTCATTTTGCCAGCGCTGGGGACTGGTGGAGCACTGCTACCTGTATTGGGTATGGCCGTCCTCAAGGCTGTGGTGTTTATTGCGCTGGTGTTGGGTGTGGGCCTGTGGTTGATACCACATATATTGAAGCGCGTCGTACTGAGACAGTCTAGAGAATTATTTATCATCTCTGTAGCAGCATTGTGTATGGGGGGTGCTTTTTCCGCTTATTACCTTGGCGTATCCGCTGCTCTAGGGGCCTTTGCGGTTGGTCTCATGGTCAGTGAGTCTGACTTCGCCCATCAGGCACTGGGGGATATAGTACCATTACGCGATTTATTTGCGGCGTTATTCTTTGTATCAATCGGTATGCTTATAAATTTACCTTTTTTGGTTAGCAATATCAATTCTTTACTGATACTGATTGCGGTTATTGTTCTGGTGAAGTTCGCTATAAATTCTGGCATAACTCGTGTGTTTGGATATCGTGGGAAGACAGTACCTCTGGTAGGAGCTGGTATGGTGCAGGTTGGTGAATTCAGCTTTGTATTGGCAGAATTGTGTCTGGGAGTGGGGGTGATAGGACAATATACCTATTTCATGATACTTGACAGCGCGGTGCTTACCATAATAATTACACCTTTTATTTTTATTGTGACTTCTAAGTTGTACGCTAAGTGGAGGGGATCCATACAGGTTGCCAGTGGAGACATAGATCAACTGTCTATGAGAATCGCTGGTGTGCCTAACCATGTAGTCCTTTGTGGATATGGTCGCGTAGGTAAAAATGTTGCCAGTCTCCTTGAATGCTTTAACGTACCATATACAGTTGCTGATCTTGATCCTAAAACCATATCCGAACTACGGGAGAAGGAAGTCCCCTGTATTTATGGAGATGCGGGCAATTCCAGGGTACTCTGTGAGGCAGGTATCAGGAGTGCTGCTGTTCTGGCGATTGCTATAGCCGACCCGATGTCAGCAAGACTTGCGATTGATTATGCACGGCGAGTTAATCCAAACCTGGACATAATCGCTCGCGCTCATAATAATTCTGAGCTTAAGTTCTTGCGGGGTAGGAATGTTTCTGAGATTGTTCGGCCTGAGACAGAGGCTGGAATAGAGATCGCACGACATATACTGTGTCGCCTGGGCATGCCTGTGATTGAGGTTGAGAAGGTTGTTGCCAGCCAAAGGAAGGCATATCCGGGATTGTAGATAAAGTGAGCATTATTTCCTTGAGTTCAGCTATTTCCCATAGGTTAGCAAATCCTCCTCAGTTTTGTTCTTTATCTATCACTGGTATTAGATTGTTACACTCTACTAGTAATGACAGAATGGAGGTAGGCTTCGATATATAAGGGGTATGACAGAGAAAGGATGTTCAGTTATAATCTGGCGGAGTGACCTGGGGCATTTTACTTGGACAGGATAAGCTAGATGGTTTCAGCTATTTTGTCTTATCTTGATACAAGATAGGATTGAAGATGGAGATAATTCCTGCTATTGATATCAAGGACGGCAAGTGTGTTCGACTGTA
>Ga0209986_10005680_pt1 | contig 10303 bp, 9 predicted proteins | sample BlataG_FD_183168 | JGI IMG/M metagenome (GOLD analysis project Ga0209986, IMG submission 183168) | Deep subsurface microbial communities from Black Sea to uncover new lineages of life (NeLLi) - Black_00105 metaG (SPAdes) (version 2) | ecosystem: Environmental > Aquatic > Marine > Oceanic >...
AACAAACCTGCCAAGCTCCTACGAGCAACAAACACTACCTCAATAAAAATCTCGGTCGGTAAGTTCGTGCGTCACTTAGAAGTTAACCGGATCTCCAAGCTAGACTCTATAGGCTCGATAGCGAGATACTGCTGAAGTTCAGCGGATAAATACCGATATCCAAACTAGCCTCCAAAACCCGAAGGGTCTCTACGTATTCTATAAAGACCCTTCGGGTTTAGAGAATAAAAGCTCACCCCAAGAACGAGCATGGGAATCAGCTCCGCTTGGCTAAGTCATCCTTGGGTCCATTAAATACAGCCGTCAGCAGTATAAAGGGGACTAGATGGGGTAAGTCCTCACGACACTGGCCATACGTTTGACGGCTGTTCAGGGAACATCGCCTCTAGTAAAACACGCGTCTCATCACCCCTCGTCCAGCAATCAGCAAAAGCATAGGTTAAAGCTTCCAACGATCGATAGCCGAAAAGGAGTTAAAGAAAGGTCAGATCGGGGAACATGGCATCGCCGTCTTCGGCTGATGATGGGCACCAACGTTCAAACCCTGTCAGCTTCCCCGCCTCAAGGGACAACTTGAGACCCTGGCGGTAGAAGCTGAGCTTGAGGTCGCCAGTGTGACCAGCAACTATTGAATCGGCAAGCCGATGCTCAATTACTGGTGCCATATGCCGAAGAAAGTCCGGTAGATCAGGAATCCTGACATACCAAGCGTATGGTTTGCGCACGCGCGGGAGATCTTCACGCATCGCCTCATATACAGGGTGTACTCCACCTAAGTGAAATGCAAAAGCTTTCAAGGATTTTTCGGCATCGCCTGCGGAGTAGGCATCGCCCGTCACTTTCAAGTAACGCACCACGCTCGGGGTTACCGCCAGCCAGGAAATCCCCGGCAGAAGCTCGTAGGCTGTCGCCACGATCACCGAATGCCACAATATGCTCGGGTGCGCCAGGAATCCAACCGCTTCACCCCCCTTTGTCTCGATCACATTCAGCACTCTTCGGTTGATATTTTCCTTACTTCGCCCATCTAATTCGTACCGCCATAATGCCTTATCACGAATGCAAGTAACCCGATATCGTTGCTCGGCACGACTGTAGACTTGGGCTATGAAGGGTAAATCGTCCCTCTTCGCCAACCGCAGACGGTAGGGTTCCTCCTCGCCTTCCTTCAACTGTGGCACATTTGGCAAATATCCTGATCGAGAGCCCAACAGTGAGAGACACATCTCATAGCCAAATTGGCGATAAAACCAGGGAATGCCGGTGATCGCCTGTATTTTGTGTCCCCGGGCAGCGCTCCATTGGTGAACTATCTCATATTGTGCCCTCACCAGCCCTCGTCGTTGATAATCCGGGTGAGTTCCCACCAAATCCGACCGCCCAACCCCAAATTCGATCCCTCCATAAGCCCACGTCTGGGGGATTATTTTTAACGAAGAGACAATTTGACCGGTGCTCTGTACTTCGACCACGGTGAAATCGCCGGCTCCACACGTCGGGTGGTCGCCCTCGACCAAATCCCGCGTCCACGCCGCAACTGCCTCATTTGGCTCATCGTCCTCAGATTCGCGATGGATCTCGGCATTGAAGGCTGACAACGCCTCGGCGTCAGCCACCGTCGCCCGCCGCAGGATGAGACCATCACCAAGATCTTTCAGCACAGCTGGATCCCTTTCACCACTCTGAGCCATCGCCACCTCCCAGGGAACTCACTAAAGCATACATTAATGGAATTAAATCACTTACTGCGATTTTCTTAAAAATGCGTGTCCGTCCAATATTTCCATAGCTGAAGAAGGAAACTCTTTTTCTTAAAAGAAAGCGAAGCGAGGTTGTAGGTGTAAAAGGCAACCAGACTCCTATAAGAAAAACGAGCATGGTTAAATTTACCTGTGTCATCGGGTGATAATGGTTGGGAAGGTGGTAAAAGATGGATATGGGACTAAAAATTAGTTCAGTCCCCGAACCCGGATTGGTGCGATCGCTCGGCAGCCTCAATAGTCAACGGAATGGTGACCGCCACTCGCGTGCCCCGACCCTTGGTTGAAGCAATCCGCAGCACGCCGTTTACCAGTTCAGCACGCTCGCGTAGATTGACCATCCCCATACTGCCACGCTGGTCATAGCCAGACTCCACCGCTGAAACGTCGAATCCTACACCGTCGTCCTCCACCTCAAGTTCCAATAGGTCTCCACTGGGTTTTAAACGAACCCAAATGTGGTCGGCCTGGGCGTGTTTGCGAGCATTGTTGACGGCTTCCTCAACAATGAAGAAAATCACACCTTGTTTGCCAACCTCAATTTCGTCCACTAAACCTAGTGGTGCCTGAATGATCACTTTCTGGTTGTGATTCTCGAGCATCTTCTCCGATAATTGCTCAAGCGCTGCTATAAGGCCCTCTGACTCCAGGATCAATGGACGTAAGGTAAACAGCATTGTACGAATTTCTTTTGTAGTGCGCCGTGCCAACTCCTCAATCTTGAATAGCTCTTCCGCCGCCGCGTCGACGTCGCGGGTCATCAACCGGCGGGCGAAATTGACCCGCATGGCGATCGCCCCAATTGACTGAGTGGGACCGTCATGCAAATTACGCGCCAGCTTCCTGCGCTCCTCTTCATGAATCTCTGCGATGCGCTCTTTTTCCTGCTCCAGATCGCTATACAACTGAGCATTCTGCAGAGCGACTCTCGCTTGCTGGGCAATCGCCTGCAGAAGTTCCAACCGTTCATCGGTAATAAAACCCTGTTCTGGGTGACCGAAAAGCAGCAACCCATAGATCCCCAAACCGACAACAAGCGGGATGCACACTACCACATCACAGGAATGGATGGCAACCAACCGCCGCAGCTCAGGGTCGGTAGAAGGATTTTTGCAGATGCTTGCATCACCGCTGGCGAGTGCCTCTTCGATCACTCCCCGCTCGCCGGCGAACTCAGCGCGCAGGTCGGAGGGGGTCAGACCTCGGGCGGATGCCACATAAAGCCGGTCTTCAGCGAACAGCATCAGCGCACATACCAGCCGAGTGTCCGCCGAGCCTGACTCCGAGAGAGCGCTGGCAGCCAAGTCAAGCGTCATCTCCAGGACACGCTCATAGTTCAACGTCGCGTTGAGTGAAGCGATCATACGCAACAACGAACGAAGCCGCTCCAACTGTTGTTCGAGTGCTCGTTCGCGATAACTACTCATGCTACGTTCTGGCTCCTCACTAGAATCATCCTTGGGTGGTTTGCCCCGAAAGCGATCTCTCAACCATCCCAAGATCGGTAACGCTAAAAGCATAAGACCAAGATCAGCCCCCAGTCCTACTCGCGACCCAGCTTCAATGGTGACGCGGTTGAGAACCTGGACAAAATCGATCATGTACACGATCCTCATTACTTTCGGGCGATCTTACCTGGTCAAACCCTTATCAAACCCCTGAGCGAAAATCGCGCCGTATCCCATACCCGCCGGTACTGCCCTCTCATCAGCCGATGGACACCAGACTGCAGGCGCGTGGCACTTATTAGTATGCAACGAATTCCCAGAGAGGCAAGTTTACAATCTGCCTACAAATACCATCCGTTGGATAAGTTGGATCGAAGCAAGCAGCCGACCACCACTCACCCGAAGATCGATAAAAAGGTCGTAGATTCAGGGAAAGAATATCTATTCTGAACTTTCCAAGCTTACAAAAATGTTATTTGTGACTTGGCAACCCGGAGATCAACACTTCCATCATCGCTCATAGCAATATATAACCCACCAGGTTTTCCACATGATTGCACCGAACTACGCATTGTTTACGGTGCTTCCAGACCATGCTCTTCAAGGAAGGTGTCATCTGATAGAAGTTTCTGTGTCAACCCATCAGAGACCACCTCCCCTTGGTCAATCACAATTGTCCTTTGGAACAATTCAGACACCATGCGCATGTCGTGGGTTGAAACCAACATCGTCTGAGGCAAATCATGCAGCAGGTTGATCAAACCCCGGCGTGAGCGCGGGTCAAGACCGGCAGTTGGTTCGTCGAGTATCAGTATTTCAGGAACCATCGCCAGCACCGTAGCGATCGCCACTCGCTTCTTCTCCCCGTTGCTGAGATGATGTGATACCCTGTCTTCAAAGTTCTCCAAACCCACCGCTTCCAGAGCTTGCGCAACACGGTCCCTTATCTCGACCTCCAACAAACCCATATAGATTGGCCCAAAGGCAATATCCTCGAACACCGTAGGCGAGAAAAGCTGGTCGTCTGGATCCTCGAAGACCAACCCCACTGATACCCGTACCTTTCCCAGGGTATCATCTTTCACCGACACTCCGCACACGAGAACCTCGCCACGGCCGCGCAGGATCCCATTGAGATGCAACAGCAGGGTGGATTTCCCCGCGCCGTTGGGACCCACAAGGGCCACTTTCTCACCTGGCGAGACATATAGGTTGACACCACGTAAGGCAATGTGTCCATCTGGATATGAGAAATGCAGGTCATTCACTTCAATCGTGTGATGCATCGGATTTCTTATCCTTGCTGAAAAAGCAGTCGCCAGCAGAAAAGGCGGGGTAGTTCCCTTTCTCGCGCTTGAGCGTTTTTCAGCGCAGCCATTACTGTATCAGGGCAACAACGAGAGGTGTCGCGAGAACCATCACAACAACGGCCAGCGCGACCCAATCCAAAGTCATCATTCGAAACCGATCCAGAGTACGAATATGTCCGTCATAACCGCGCGAAAGCATGGCGGCATATACACGTTCGCTCCGTTCCAAAGCGCGCAGGAAGAGACTACCCACCATCATGCCAGCCACTCGTCCTTGCCAGCCAATGGGTGGTCTGGGACTTTTAGGGACGTGAGCGCTGCGTGCAGATCGCGCACGCAACATGCGCAGTGCCTCGTCGGCCAACACAAACAGATAGCGGTACATGAATCCAATGGTGGCGACAAGGAGTCGTGGAAAACGAAGCACACCCAACGCCCATAATAAATCCGGAAATCGAGTCGTTGCCGTCAACAGGACAGCCGCCTGGACAGCTAACCAACTCCGGGCCAAGATGCTGATGAAACGGATCACACCCGGCTCTGAGATCGTCCAACCCAGACCAGGTATGCGGAATAATATCGAGCCCGGTGTAGTGAAGGGGACAGCCAGCGCTGCTAGAACAAAGGGTAGAGCCACAAATGAGCGCCGAACAGCGAACATGGGGCCAAGACGCGTCAGCCAGGCCACCGCCAGGATCAATACCAAGAAGCAGCCAAAAGCCCACCATACTCCGGTTGGGGTCAGGCTGACCGTCAGGATAAAAGAAAAAGTTGCCACCACCTTGACCCTAGGATCAAGGAGGTGGACAACACTCAACCGGTGGCGGTACTGATCGGCGATATCAAAATGCAATCGTTAATTCCCCTCGGCTTCGCGTCGAAACGTGGTTCGGCCTACGATCCATGCTATTCCGAACACGATTAATGTGCCTACAAAGACGGCAAGGATTGTGGTTGTTGTCTCATTGGTAATAAATGGCACTGTGTAATCGGGAAGTACCTCATACAATGGGTCCAGACCCCGACTTAGGAACCCCTCCGCTTCAGCTACAAATTCAAGTCCGTCTGGGCTCGGGGAAGCCAAGGGCGAGAAAATGGCGACTATCAAAGCTACAATCAACCCGATAGCCAGGAAAGAAGCCCCTTTCCGCCCCGGCGCGGTCTCACCAACTGCCAATACTTCCGGTCGGGCGACTTGAAGGAGAGCAATGGCGCCGGTGGTGATGATCGCCTCACCGAGACCGATCATCGCGTGCACTCCAACCATCGCCGGTAGTCCCAGTCGAAGCGGTGACGTGCCGGAAATCGCCAATTCAAAGGCCGTGGCAATAGCCCCCATTTCAACTGAAAGCCAAGCACCTACGAAGGCTGCGGCTAAACGTGTTCTCGCGCTCTCCCCTATCAAACGTCTCATCAACGCATATACTGCATATCCGACAAAAGCGGTGAAGACCCCCATATTCAGGATATTCCAACCCATCACCAGCAGGCCGCCATCCTGGAACAGCAGCGCCTGAGTAGCGATCACTGCCGTCATGATAAGCGTGGCTGCCCAAGGTCCCATGACGATCGCCGCCAGCGCGCCACCCAGGAGATGGCCTGAGGTGCCAGCCGCCACTGGGAAGTTGATGGCTTGTGCAGCGAAGATGAAGGCGGCCAGCACCCCCATGAGTGGGATCTGACGTTCACCTAGTTGATCCCGTGTCTGCCGGATGGCAAACCCAACCATCACCAGGGCCAATACCCAACCTACAGCAGATACCATGGGGGATAAAAATCCATCCGGAATATGAAGTTCTACAGGCGAGAACCACATGATGATTTTTCTCCTTAATTAAATATTCGCTTACCTCAGATCGTCTACCGCGCACATTTCGCAGAGGCCGGTTAAGGTAAGGTGATGGGCATCGATGACGAACCCAGTCTCTTGTTTCACCTCCCGCACTATCCGATTGACAAACGCTGGATTGATTTCAAAGATGCGTTCGCATTTCCGACACACCAAATGACCATGTGGGTTGGAGGGATTACGCAGTGAAAAATGCACTGGCTTAGAGCCAGAAGAAAGTAAGTCAATCAACCCCGCGCTATGAAGCGAATCGAGAGTTCGGTAGACTGTAGCGATATTCAGACCTGGTAATCTCTCGCGCGCCTCGATATAGACCTCTTGAGCGGACAAGTGGCCGCCTTTATGGGCAATAGTCTCCAGAATTACCGCCCGTTGGGGGGTCACCCGGAAATTATTTTTCCGCAGTTCCGCTGCCAATCTTTCGCCACAGGACATGTGCAAACCTTATCTTTTGCAAATAGTTGCAACTACGATACCATGAACCTAGTAAGTTATCAAGATACAGTAGTTGTAGATCGGATATGATCACTTGAGTTTCATGATGTCGGAGGTATACTCCGGACCAGAACCGGCAAATTTGCTTCCACTCACTTGAATGCTCTCGACGCGATCCTAGCCACCTCCTCCACCGATTTCGTTATCCTAAAATCACAGGTCTCTACATATAGGATAACTTACCTGAGAAAAGGTGACTTTCAATACTGGTCGGTCTTATATAGTACCGTTCATGATCATATGAATCCTTTAACGCCAATTTAATAGGAGTTCTATGGGTAGGAGGGAGACCGGTCCTAACGATTCTCCTCTACGCATCCTGGCTGTTACCCAGGGCTTGTGGGGAAAACGCATTGCCGAGTATATAGGTGCCCACGCTTCATTGGATTGGCTGGTGGAGACGTGGGAGGCGCCGCGCATGATCCCCCCTATTGTCGACGACCCCGAGGATTTCTTGCCCCCAGAACTTCCTGAGGTTGACATTGTTTTGGCGTTGGGGGAGATGGCTGGTCTGGCTCAACTGGTTCCTGACATTGCTCGAGTTACCAAGGCAAGGGCGGTGATCGCCCCTATCGACCACAATGTATCACTCCCGCCAGGCCTGATGCACCAATTAGGCAAATGGTTGGAGGAAATAGGCGTTGCTGTGATCTTCCCCAAGCCTTTCTGCTCGCTGACCGAATCAACATACAATCGCATCCCACTAGTGACAACATACCAGGATCCCATCATCCAGCGCTTCGCCCGACATTTCGGTAGGCCAGAATTTAGGGTAACATTGACCGAAGGCTGGATAAAGGAGGTCGAAGTTGTACGCGACTCAGCCTGTGGCTGCGCCTGCCACGTGGCTGAGAAATTAATCGGCACTCCAGTAAATGACGCAATCGAAGAAGCCGGTATGCTGCATCACCATTTCCCATGTCTGGCTAGCATGGAGCGCGACTCCGATTACATGGACACCCTGATGCATATCTCAGGGAACTTATTAAAAGATGCCATCAAAGATGAAATAAGAGACCATCTATTGGTGACTTATATCCGCCCGTCCGGGTTGGTTGGCGGATCTTCAAACTAAAGAAGCCAAGGAGAGAGACGATATGGAGAAATTGAGTCTAGAAGTACCGTCGATGTACGCTGATCATCACGTTCTTGCGGTCAGGGATGCTCTAACCGGTCTAAAAGGGGTTGATGAGGTGTACGCAAGCTCGGCATGGAAACAGGTTATTGTTTCCTATGACCCTAAAACAATCAAGCCGCCTGCTATCGAGAAGATACTTTCTGAGGCAGGGTATCCAGTTGGTGAAGGTGAGCCACCAATTCTGGTAGAAGCTGACAGCATCAAACGCGACCCGAAGTGGGAAACGCTGGGTTTACGCGTATCCCAAACAAACCAGGTCGATATCGAGATGTCTGGCGAACACCGACGTTACTAGAAATGGAGAGCGAGAAAGATGGCTAAGAAGAAAATACGACCCCCTGAGGATGCTAGCCGAGACGAAGCCTCTATTGTTCTCTTGCAGCTAGCCTCAGAAAATGAGTATGAGACTGTGTTCTCACGGGCTGATGCCATGGCGGCATGCCCCATTGGAAGTGATGGATTGTGCTGCAAGGTTTGCGCGATGGGACCCTGTCGCTTGGTTAAAGAAGGTCAGACGGGGGTTTGCGGCGCTACCGTCGAGACCGTCGCTGCTCGTAATTTCGCTCGCATGGTGGCGGCTGGTGCGGCATCCCACTCCGACCATGGACGGGACCTGGCCTACACCCTGCTGGCGGCAGCCGAAGGTCATGCACCCGATTACAAAGTGCGCGATCCGGCTAAGCTAAGGGAAATGGCTGGATACCTACAGGTCGAGGTTGATGGTCTTTCAACTGAGGAATTAGCGCGTGAGGTCGCCTTGGCAGCTCTGGCAGAGTTCGGTAAGCCACAGGGGGAAATCATCTACCTAAAAAGAGCTCCTGCCAAACGACAGGAAATCTGGCATAACCTGGGGATTGCACCGCGCAACATTGACCGCGAAATCGTCGAAATTATGCACCGGACTCACATGGGAAACGACCAGGATGCGGAACACATCCTGGACCATTCAATGCGCGCCGCTCTTGGCGACGGATGGGGCGGCTCGATGTTAGCGACCGACCTCTCCGACGTGCTCTTTGGCACACCTGGTCCCGTATTAACCGAAGCCAACTTGGGGGTTCTCAAGGATGACGAAGTCAACATCATCATCCATGGCCACGAACCCACTCTCTCAGAGATGATCGTCGCCGCTACCCAAGACCCCGAGTTGATCAAATACGCGAAGAGCAAGGGCGCTAAGGGAATAAACATAGCTGGCATCTGCTGTACTGCAAATGAAACTTTGATGCGCCAGGGTGTACCGCTAGCGGGTAACTTCCTGCAGCAGGAGCTGGCCATTATCACCGGCTCTGTTGAAGCCATGGTTGTCGATATCCAATGCATCATGCAGGGCCTTGCAGTGCTGTCGGATCAATTCCACACTCTTTTAATCACAACCTCGCCCAAGGCTAAGATCACCGGCGCCACCCATATCGAGTTCGACGAACATCGGGCAATGGAGATTGCCAAGGAGATCGTACGTAAAGCTGTAGACCGCTTCCCAGAGCGTGGAAAGACCAACATCCCCGACATTAAATCGGAGATGGTCCCCGGCTTCTCACACGAGTACATCGGATATGCCTTAGGCGGGCTCTACCGCGGCTCCTTCCGTCCTTTGAATGACGCCATCATGTCCGGTCGTATCCGTGGTGTGGTTGCTAATATCGGCTGCAATAACGCCCGCGTCCACCACGATGACCTTCACCGCTATGTGGTGACCGAATTCCTTAAAAACGACGTCCTAGTGGTGGAAACCGGCTGCGGCGCCATTGCCAGCGCTAAGCAGGGTTACATGACCCCAGAAGCAGCGTTCGAGGTAGCCGGCCCGGGTCTGCGCGAGATCTGCGAGACAGTCGGTATGCCGCCAGTGCTGCATATGGGCTCATGTGTGGACAACTCACGCATCTTAACCGTGCTGGCCCAGATGGTCAATGAGACTGGTCTGGGTGATGACATCAGCGACATCCCCGCGGTGGGTATGGCGCCAGAGTGGATGAGTGAGAAAGCCATTTCCATCGCGACCTACTGCGTCGCTTCAGGAGCCTATGTAATTTTAGGCGTCAACAACCCGGTCAGCGGATCGGAGGAAGTAACACTTATGCTCAGCGATGGGTGGGAGAAGAAAGTCGGCGGCAGGCTTGAATTTATCGCCGAAGGTGAAGAGATCGTCCGGCGGTCTCTCGCTCACATCGACAAGAAACGTGCTGCCCTTGGTTTACCCGAATACGATCCCAGCAAGTGGGGCAAGAGCGGTGATGCCCGTATGCTAGAGCTTACCGCCCTCCCATTACCTGAGCGGATCGAAGCCATCTATGGCTACCAGG
>Ga0209986_10005681_pt1 | contig 10303 bp, 15 predicted proteins | sample BlataG_FD_183168 | JGI IMG/M metagenome (GOLD analysis project Ga0209986, IMG submission 183168) | Deep subsurface microbial communities from Black Sea to uncover new lineages of life (NeLLi) - Black_00105 metaG (SPAdes) (version 2) | ecosystem: Environmental > Aquatic > Marine > Oceanic >...
ATAGCGATTGTTATTGGAATATTGATTCTAGCTGTACCCGACTTGCTGCGATGGATCCTGGGAATTGGCTTTATCGTGGTTGGTATACTAGCCATCCTGAGAAAGTGACACTACGCATATAGCCATCACTGGATTAATCGCTAGCCCCACACGAAGGTATATTTCGGAAATGCCCCGGCTGTTATCAGTGAAAACTAACAGGCTGTCAAGCAGCGGAGTATCCGTCATCCAGAAATAATGCTATTACGGGACGCGAAATTTCGGTAAAGAATAGGGGGTGCAGCATGGCTGTAAAACATTACGGAGAGGTATTCCAGTGCAAAATATGTGGCAACAAGGTGGAAGTAATAGAGGTTGGTGGCGGTACACTTATGTGCTGCGGTAAAGAAATGAAGAGCGTAGAAGATAAACCTGAAACCACAGTAAACTTACCGGATTCCGGCGGCGGATAAACTATTGACTTGTTGGGTAACTACATTGTTGCTGGAACGAGGAGCACTGAAGCACTTATCAGCCAAGCCTGCCTACTTCCCCAAGAATTTCTTCCACGTATCCAAAAGTTCCTTGGCGTAGGGGAACCCCAGATAATGAACGTCGCAGGGAAATTTTTCACACCTAAAGCAATAGTCAACCTTATTCTTTATGGCGCACTCAAGCACAGGGCAGGACATCCCCCATCCCTTCAGTGTCTCCATGAACGCTGGCGCCTTCGGATCGTTCCCGGGAGCGCATCCCGGGCATATCTCCTTTTCATGAAGCACACAGATTTCGCAAGCTATACCACATGCTGATGGCATTTTGCACCTCCTTCTCGTTTCCTAAATTTTTATCCCCTTGCCCACACAAATCCTCATTTATATATTACCACTGGATGTTCTTAAGTCAATATTCGCTGGAAAAAGTTGCGATGTGCCACAATTTTTCCGCCAGGGCTTCAATATACTCCCGGTTTTCCAGCTTCACCCGCCACTCTGACGGAATGGCTTCTATGCCGAGATATGCCCCGGAAATAGCCCCGGCCATGGCGGCTATAGTATCAGTATCGCCGCCCAGGCTTACAGCATAAATCACGGCATCTTTATATGATTGAGGCTGCCTCAGGAAGCAATAGATAGCCGTAGGCACTGACCTTGGTGCCTCTATACCACTTCCCAGCACGGCGACCACCTTCGCCTTATCTTGCTCGCCAAGCAACTCTCTTATTCGGGCTACTTTTTCCTTGTATAACTGGTCCTGGATGAAATTCTGGAGCTTGGAGAGAAAATCCTCTCTGTCAACCTCTTCGTCTGAAGGCGTGTTGAGAGCCAGGGCTACAGCACAAGCCTGGAGTGCTGCTCCCTCCTTGCCCAATTCGTGAGAATGAGTGATGGAGCTTGACTGGTAAGCGATTTCCCTTAGCTTCTCCAGGTTACGGGAATATAGAAGTCCTACTGGCGCTACTCTCATGGCTGAGCCGTTCCCAAAAGAGCCGCCCCGGTAAAGTCCATTTGCGGCGCTATACCAAGCCTCGCCGCTCTTTATCATCCCAAAAATTATGGGGGGTCCTGGTCCGTAGCCACGCCACGGCTCAGCCTCATAATTTTTTATGAAGGTTTGCGCCATATGTTCTCCATCGAAGCCTTTGCTTTCTATCAGGGATTCGGCAATGCCGATAGTCATGTGGGTATCATCGGTGTAAATTAGCTGCTCCAGCTTCTCAGCAAGGGAAACGATATCCTCGCTTCTGGACATTCCCTTTCCTTCCCGCCTGGCTCCCAGAGCATCGCCGATTGCCGTCCCTACCAGGCATCCCAGGAATTTCGACTTTAGTTTTCCTTTATGCACGCCCATCATCGCTCCACGCTACCTCTCGCAACCAGTCTATAATTTTATAATTAGCGGTGCTTCAAGATAAAAATGCTAGGCAGCGACTTCCAATAGTTGCAATTTTCCAAGTGCTTCATTATACTTGAATAAGTGGTTATAAGCGTAGGTTATCACGTCTCTACGAAAGCTCTTCCAAGCTCATTCGCGAACGTTGGATGACCGAAACTCGAGCCAAGTATTAAAAGAAAGGAGGTCATCCAATGGGATTTGCGGACAAAACGCTACAATGTGCTGACTGTGGCGCCAAATTCACCTTTACCGCTGAGGAGCAGGAGTTCTATGCTGGCAGGGGATATACTAATGAGCCCAAGCGTTGCCCTGCTTGCCGTGAGGCAAAGAGAAGCCAGTACAATGACTCCAGAGGTTTCAGGGCTAGCCGCCAAATGCATGCCGCAGTATGTGCTGAGTGTGGCAAAGAATGTGAAGTGCCCTTTGAGCCTCGAGAAGGCAGACCAGTATATTGTAGTGAGTGCTACAACAAGATTAAATCAAGCAATCGGCAATAATTAATGCAACTGGACTCCAAGGGCGCTGGAACCAAACCCAGCCCCCGAAGGTTTAGAAGCAGAAGAATTCAGTACGTTTTAAAAAGTCTGGCTGTACGAAGGGTAAGGCAATAAAAATTGAAAGGGGGGGTTAATATTGTGAATATATATGTAGGCAATTTATCTCGCGAGCTTAGCGAAGATGAATTACGCAAGGCATTTGAGGCTTTTGGGCAAGTCACATCGATAAACATCATTAAGGATAGATACAGCGGCGAATCTAGAGGTTTTGGGTTTGTTGAGATGGCAACGAAATCTGAGGCCCAGGCTGCCATTAACGGGCTTAATGGAACATCATTGGGGGAGCGGACGCTCAGTGTTAGTGAGGCACGCCCTCGCACCGAAGGCGGCGGCAGGAGGCCCTATGGCGGAGGTGGTGGCGGGTTTGGAGGAGGAGGAGGAGGAGGTAGACGGCGCAGTAGATACTAAGCTACCAGTATCTTACGAATTGAGGCCTTTATAATGGTGACTTGAAGTTCCCGGCTGAGGCAGGGAAGTCTGTTCTTCCTGGGCATCCCGGAAGCGAGTTTTTGTGTCACTTTATCAAGGTCGTCCCTTTCTTGATACTGCTCAATAAAATGGCTTTTTGAACTTTTTCGCGTGCTCCAGCCCCTGCGCCAGGATATCTCTACTAGCGCTAATGACATTCACCACCTTTTGTTTGGAGAATACCTCCCCTGAGCATGTGGGAAACGTCCTCGTCTTAGCTTCGAATGGTATAATTGGCGGCAGGATATTGGTTTGAGAAAGCGATAGATAAACTGTCGCAACGTACAGAAAAGGAGGCACACCTTACCCCGGAAAGAACTGCTCGGATTCATCGGTGGAGCTTTGACCACAGTGGGATTTGTCCCACAAGTATGGCGTCTGTTTAGGCTCAGGAGTGCGCATGAGATAAGCCTGCCATTCACCGTCTTTTTCCTTTTGGGCATAGCTTTTTGGCTGTCCTACGGGATTTCATTGGGTCTACTATCGGTAATTATATGGAATGCCACAACGCTTGCCTTAGGATGTGTCATGTTATATGCGAAGCTAAGGTATGGCAAATAGTTCCAGTAAGTATTCGATTTCTGGCGATGCCCGAGAAGACAGGATATCTGTGCTATTAGTGGTGCTTATGCCTGGCTGTTGCACCTTACATCAGCTTAGAGATGCGCAAGGAGATGTCCATTATCCCCATCAGGGCAGCCTCAACTCTTTCCCGGGCAAGTTTACTGTGGGGGGCCTTTTACCTAGCTCTCAAGGGTCTTATCAAAATTAATAATATTGCTACACTGGAAACCCTGCCGCTCGAAGATGGCTTGCAGCTCTTTGTTATCCTCTGGAATGAGGGCACGAACCGTGCCAATATCTTCAGTTTGGCAATGATACAGGAGCGCCTGAATTAATTTGCGGCCAATGCCGCGCCCCTGATAGTCAGGGTGAACAAGTATAGCGTGAATAATGCACACTTCAGTAAGCGGTACCATTAGATACATCGACCGGTTGATCGAAAAGCCAACTATTTTACCATCAATCTCAGCTACAAAACTCAAGTCAGGCGCTGTCCCAGGGTTAGCGGCAGCTATGTCTTCATAACTGATAACATCGTGCCCCGAGCCTCTGATTACCCTATCAAGAGCCAGGACCTCATGGATGTCGCTATGTACCATGCGCCGAATACTTACTTTGGCTTCTTTCGCGTTGCTCATCTTAAACACCTCCAACGTTAGGGTTGCCTGAAATTATACTACCTTTCACGTTAGTGCCTCTGACATAAATGCTTGTGAAGCTCGTGGCAGGTAACCCCTCATACTGCGCGGCATATTATACCCATTTCTCCAACTCTCTATCAAGACCTTATGCTGGCTGGTGATTCTTAGCAACACAGAACTTTAAGCCTAACTGGATTTTCTATACGAGAGCAACTTCAGGTAGCCAGGCGCAGGTAGCACCAATGCCCAAGGGATACCCCCTTTTGGCTTACGAAGAAACGATAACCACCGCCTAGGCAACGCTTTGCGACTGGCTTCCCATGAGTGGAGTACAATAAAAATCGCCTGAAACACACTTTAGAGGAGGCAGAAAGGCCCTTCCCCGGTTCTCTCTATGAATTTCCCTGTCCTTACCCGTGAACAGTAGCAGAAATGCCTTAAAGATAGACCACTCCTGTGCTTAGGTTGTTATAGTCTTACTCTTTACTCTCCGTTTCCCTGGCGTGTAAATAAATGCCAACTGCCCAGCCAAGCCAGCAACCCAGGCTGAATATAAAGCTGGCGATTGCCAGTAGATACCAGGATGTTGGATAAAGCCCGATAACGGTTAACCTTGCCTCGCTAATAATTCCGATTATAGCGAATGCAACGCCGAGCCAGGTCGCAATACTGCCCATAATTCCCATGCGACCGCGATGGCGCTTAGTGAATCCGGGTCCCGTCCACATTTCCATCATGGTTATCACCCCCTTTACTGTTTATTTAAAAAATAAGGATATACATCCTATTTTCCATACCCTTCCCGGGCGGCATGATAGGCTACAAACCAGGCTGATAAACCAAATACCATAAACGCAATAGCTATTAAAAGCCAGTGGTCTGCTGATAATCCCAGCGTTGCACCCATAGCAGCTGCTATGATCCCCAATATAAGGCATATTAGACCTAAGGTGTCCAAAATCATTGAAGCAGTTGCATGCCATTTAATGCCCATTCCAAATAGCAACTTCTTTACGTCCTTCGGGATTTCCGCCATCTTTATCACCTCCTTTCTTTTATATTTAGGATTTCGGCAATCCTATCCATCTTGGCGTTCTCTCCATATATTCCCGGTAAGCATCACCGTATTTCTCAAGGCACATGCGTTCTTCCGAGCCTGCATATATGAAGCCAAGACCTGTGTATGCAATGGTTAGCAGCAGGAAAAGCCACGAAGCCGAGGCTATACCTACCCCGATGAACATTACCAGCTGGGTGATGTACATGGGATGTCTGGAGTAGCGGTATAGTCCCGTGGTTATTGGTTTTTTACCAATCGGGGTAGTAACAAAGGACACTATAACCATGACGAAGGCGACTACGCCGACCAGGGCAATGGGGAGACCTACGTAAAACCACATAGTGCCCAGGCGCAACGGCAGGAAGATAGAGTATACGAAGGCAAGAACCCAGAGTACCCACGTAATATAGTATACAGCCTTATGAACCCCGCCATACGATTTCAATGAGTCTTCTACCAAACCTTTATGAACTCTCATAATTATGGGCATGGGCAAGAAATTGATGAGCATGAAAATCCAGGCATTCCAGATACCTATTTCAAAGGCTGGTATAGCTAACATGATTTACTTCCTTTTCAAAATATTCCTCGTCAACATATACATTGGAGACTGAGTGTAGTCCTCGGTGATTTTATTGTCAATAGGCACCTGGTTACTGGCTCAGAGGGATATCATCTTACAGGACAAGGTAATTCAAGTGCCGAACATGGTAATATCATTACCTGTGGTGGGCCTTGGGGGACAGTCCCCGAACTTTTGTTTGAGAAGAAGCAACTGATTCCGGCGATACAGCAACTACTTGTCTACAATTCACGTAAGTAGCGATATTGACAAAGAGTCAGTAGTACTTTAACCTAGCTATAGTCATGATGATTGCGGCCGCTATACCACAAGTTGATAGAAAAGTGTACGTTTTCCTGCTACCCTGGGCGATTCTGAGCCTGCCTAAATGCCTGGGAGCGCTTGATTGCTACGAGGATTGCATCCTATTCGCAGTGGGAGTATATGATCTAGTACTGCTAGTCAAAAACTGGAAAAACATTGGAGCGAGACACAGAGATGAGCAAAAATCTGTCATTTAAGAATTGGCATAATATCCTCTGGAGCACGCTAATAACAATCCTGTGTATTGTCTGTTTTCCAGCCAATCCCCTCGTCTTGACAGGCGTCATAGAAGTAGAGTCATACCTCGTATTATTCATCATCGGTTGGGTAGTATGGGCATTCGGCATGGTACTGGTCATGGCTCCTATAGTTATGTTCCCAAGACGGGGTAGTGTTGCCAAAGGTAAATCATTTGTCCATACCACCCAACTGGTGGATACGGGCATATACGCCATTGTCAGGCACCCGCAATACACAGGTGGAATCTACGCAATCTTCCTCACCACTTTTTTATGGTATCCTCATTGGCTATTCGGGGTGCTCGGGGCGGTGGGCACGGCAGTTGTCTACATGGGTTGTAGAGAGGAAGACCAACATCTAATCGAGAAGTTCGGTGATGCTTATGTAGACTATATGAAAAGGGTACCTAGAATGAATGTCTTTTTAGGCCTCTACCGCTTGCTGAAGCGTAGAAAGTAGAAATTATCCAGACCCAAGATTGCTTCTTCTCATGCTATTCTACCCATCACATTCTCCTCCTTTGGTAGAAGTTCTTTTCAATTTCGCTCAGTTTCAAGTCGACCATTGTTTCAATACCAAAATGTGCTGCCGCTCGCAGGTCATCCAAGGCTTCCGCCTCTGTCTTTCCCAGGCCGACACTGGTCAAAGGTCGCCAGATGCAATAGTAACTTTGGCTATCATCATCACAGGCAATTATTATTTCGTCATAGGGTAGCTGTTCCATATGGCTCATTTCTACCCAAAAAATTTCTTTTTAGCTGAAGCTGCGGCCAGGGGAGCTATTGCTATCCACAGTGTAATATTTATCAGCATGGCTGTGACGTAGTTAATATCCACACCGATGCCCAGCCTCACAGCGATAGCATCCCAGAGAAGCATGAGGAAGAATGAACTCAAGAAGAAACCCGGTATCGCCGCCAATATTTTGAAATAACCCATTTTAGACCTCCTTTGTTTTATTTTTGTAGCACAGACTCGATTGATTGATAAGCCTGGGAGAGAATCTGGCGAATTTGCTCTGCTTTATCGGCATCCAGGCTGCGAAAGCTGCTACCAAGCAAATTTTCGAGCGCATGATATTCCCTCATTACCATGACCATCCTACCAATATTCTTAAAACTCCATTTATGTTTCATCTGCCTTCTCACGTCGTCAGCGATATTACTCTGATTCTCCAGAAACTTGAGACCTTCTTCCGTAATCGAGTAAACCCTTTTGCCTTCCTGCTCAGTGGAACTGGCATATCCCATCTCTTGCAGCATTTGGAGAGTAGGGTAGATAACTCCAGGGCTCGGCTTATAAAAACCGTAGGACAGTTCCTCAAGCTCCCGGATGATGTCGTAACCGTGTCTTGGCTTATCTTTCAGCAAGTCTAATATTACGTATTTGAGGTCACCTTTCTGAAATGAGGTCCCTCTCCGTGAACTTCGAAAAAATCGTTCTTCGTGAAATATCCGGTCTCTAAACATTTAAACCTCCTTTTCGCCAGATTAATGTGGCATAAATAATATCTAGATATATCTAGATATTATTATACACCAAATCCCTGTCTTGTCAAGAGGTATTCAAACGAGGGGGTGATACACCTTAAAGAAAAATTGTAATTCAATTACCCATAGTGGGCCTTGTGGGACAGTTCCCGAAATACTTTTATTCGGGAACAAGCTAATTCCGGTGCAGCAGCAGCTTCTTGCATAGCGTCCGTGGGACGACAACGTTTATTGCTTCGAGTATCGTAATGTGGAGCCGAGGTATTGACAGGCAGAACCAGCGCGATTTTTGAATTTATCTTTAGTCTCACCATTTAATTGCTGTATAATACTCAAAGGTAAGTTCAGGAGCTGAAGGCGTCATGTTTTACAGACGAGGCTATCCGACTTTTGCCGCATATACAGACAACTAGGGGGTCATGGTAATGATTGAACTGCCGACGGGTAGACAGACGTTTGATTTTGACTGTGGAGCAAAAGCACTGCAGATTGTCATGGCTTATTATGGCATAGATATTCCCGAAGGCGAACTGATAAAAGAACTGAGATGCGACGCTGACGGAACCCTTGTGCAAAATATGATATCTGTGGCTGAAGCAAAAGGGTTTCAGGTCATCGCGCAATGTGGGTTTTCTTTGGACGAAGTAAAGCAATTGGTGGATGGAAAGCATCCGGTAATTGTGCTGGTCCAGGCATGGGCAGAAAGGTATATGACACTTGAAGATTGGAAGGGAGACAACGACGATGGACACTACGTCATTGTTATTGCCCACTATGGTGATATTATTGTGTTTGAAGACCCGTCATCTTTTCACAGAACATGGATGACGGAAGAAGAATTCCTCGCCCGCTGGCACGATGTAGACCCCAGAACGCAACAGAAGCTGGAGCATTTTGGTATGGTCTTGCTCGGAAAAGAACCTGTGCCCCCGCAAAAGACATTCGAACATATGGATTAGACAGAAACATTCAACTCTCCTACCAGACAATTTAGCCTTTTCCAATAAGCAAATGGAGGGGCTAGATATGCCTTGGCAGACAGTACCCGAACCTTTGTTTGAGAAGAAACAGATTATCCCTGATTTGCAGCGAATTCCAATCTCACATTGCACTTAAATGAGACATGTGCAATATTAAGAGAGTAAATTAGGTAGGGGGTGTTTACTCAGTGTCAATAAAAGAAATCGGATGTTGTGGCGCATACTGCAAAACCTGTCGTGCATACATTACGGAGGGTACATGCCGTGGATGTAAATTGTACTCGTTCATATGATTAGTGACACCTCACCTCCTTTTTTGATTTTGTTGATAAGATTCAAGAAATTGTTGGGGTGTAAGGTATCCCAGTGCCTGGTGGGGACGGACAGTATTATACACCTCTTCCCACTTCAGGAGAGCTTGGTTAAGTTCCGAAATATCAAACGTGGTATTGGTTACTTCGTAGAATTCCTCAGTGTGAGTTCTCTGGGCTCTTTCCACATGTCCATTAAGCTTGGGTGAGCGCGGCGGCAAAACAAATATTTTATCCCTCTCCTTTGACATTCTTCCTCGAAAGCGTCTTGAAACTCGGATCCTCCATCCACCTGAATTACTTTAATAGGAAATGGCATCCGTCTTAGTAGGGCATTTATGAAAGCAGCTGCAGTGTGAGAGCTTGCTCTGGTATGAGCTTCCAGAATATCCCATCTTGAGATAACATCTCTGGCAGTAAAGTGTTTAAGCACCATGCCAGGCAGAGGTCTCACATCCAGTGTAGCTACTTCCACAATATCTCCTGATTCCTTGGCCACATAATCTTTAGGTTTTCTTACTGCGTAAGGGCGTTGCCTCTGGCTCTTTCTGGCCGATATGTGATTTGGCAAGGGCTCTTTCAATACACCGCGCTCTTTTAGCTTCTTAAGAATTCTGCCCACTGTGGAAGCAGAGCAAGTAAATCCCTCACGACGCAAAAGTATCACTAGCTTATCCTTGCCCCATCTGGGATATTCCTCTCTTAGTCTAAGCACAGCCTCAACCAGTTCCACTGAATAAGCAGGCTGTCTTAAATGCTTGGGACGACGAGGCAGGTCCTCTAAGCTCTCTATATGCTTGGGCTCATACCGCTTTTTCCAGCGATAGAAAGGTTGGGGAGAGATGCCAAAGTAGCGGCAAGTGAGACGGGCATTGTGATTATGGGAGTTGTAGTAATCAAACCATTTGAGCCTTTGCCTGGCCTCCCCAGACAGCTTGGGCGCGCTCGCTAAGCGCTTGTATCCCGGCATTGTACAATAGACATTCATAATGCAGCCATTGTAACGTCCTTTTATTTCCTTTCAAAGTGTCACCCATCTATCTGAACTGGATCATGCTACTTTGAGCTTGGAGATTTCCACTGGGCGAGTTATCGACAGCTTTCCCAAAAAGTGTATTAGATAGGCTAATTTGATAGGCTAATAAAAATGTGGTAAATTGCATTTAGATTTTGGAAAAACCAAAGCCTTGCATAATGCTTCTGCTACAACTTAATCGTAACCCAGTCTAAA
>Ga0209986_10005683_pt1 | contig 10300 bp, 21 predicted proteins | sample BlataG_FD_183168 | JGI IMG/M metagenome (GOLD analysis project Ga0209986, IMG submission 183168) | Deep subsurface microbial communities from Black Sea to uncover new lineages of life (NeLLi) - Black_00105 metaG (SPAdes) (version 2) | ecosystem: Environmental > Aquatic > Marine > Oceanic >...
CTGTTACCACAAACCACTTAATAAAAAGGTGTAACAGATGAAGCTGAAGATTAAGGAAGATGCTGGCACCATCTTCCTTCACAAACATTACAAAAATATGAGTCCACATTACTGTGCCCCTGCAATAGTTAGAGTCTATGCAGATAAGATCACTGCGATCCAGGGAATGACCATTGAAGTCGAGACAAGGTACTTATGGGATGATCAGTTCAATACTGTGCCAATCGAAGGTATAAGTAAATTGGGACTAAGAATACTTGACTTCAAAGGTGAAAAGTCAATCATCGAAGAAATCATTGATGATGAGAGGCCACTACGACCAAAGTGTAAGAAATGTGGGCACTACTATCGTAGTATGGACGATATTGACAAACCGTGTTGGTGGTGTGACAAATGAAGATATGCAAAGACCAAGACACAGGTAAAATACCTTTTGGAGCATACCCTCTTATTTTTGTCACTAAAGATGGGAGTGTTATATGTCAGGACTGTGTAAACAAATCTAAAGAAGAATGTTGTGAAGGTGACATCTACTATGAGGGTCCCGACATTGAATGTGATGAATGTGGACAAATGATACATTCTGCATATGGTGAACCAGGTGATAAAACATGACTGAAGAAAGAATACCTACTAAATGGGACTTTATAGCCAGTTGGCTAAGAGAGATCAACGCACCAAAGAAAGTCATTAATGCTGCGATTGCGATTGATGACGCACTAGATGACTTGGGTTTAGGATATAACACAAAAGACTGGGAAGAAGACATTGATAACGTATCAAGCTGGGACCGTACAAGCTTCAATGCATTATATAGTCTAATATCAAACCAAGAATATTGCACAGCATGTGAAGATTGTGATACAATATGCCGTCACTGCAAACTTGGAGATGAAGTTGCTTGTACACCAAGACGTTGGCATGCTGATGAATACTTTACCATTATTATAAAATGGGTAAAGAAGAAGAAGATGGATCATAATAAATGAGCTTCATTGAGGACTCCTGGGTAGCCCATGCAAAGGGCAAGTACCCAAGAGAATTTGCCAGCCCAAACCGTATGCACAACCCAATTAAGGACGATGAAGCTTTAATCAAGTTAGTCAAAGCATACGGACCTGCACACAATTGTTTTTGCTCAGTCTATTCATTTGATGCCTGGGAACGAGTTAAGAAAAAGAACAGGGATATCCTGATATATGAAAATGCAGTAGTTGATTGTATTTTTATAGATCTTGATTGTGATAGACTACCTTATGCCCATTATGAAGCAAAGATGCTTGACCTGTACCTTAACCATTACAAGTGCAACGCTAGACAGTGTTTCACCGGGAATAAAGGGTTTGCATTTTACATTGACTTCCCTGAAGTGAAGTTAAATAAAGAAATCGTGAAGCCTGTTCTAAGAAAGTACCTTGAGTCTATTCAAAGTGTCTTGTCATTGAAATCAATTGACAGGGTTTGCTTTGATAGTATCTCAAGGATATCAAGGATACCCAATGCAATAAACCACAAATCCGGACTATATTGTATACCACTTTCCCGGGAAGAGCTGTGGAGCCCTCTGAGCGAGATCAAAAAGCTGGCCAAAAGACCATCAAAAACACCAGTTATTGTCAATGAATGTGACAGAATACCAGGAGTGCTTCTGTCAATTGAACAGGACCTTCTAAACAAGAAAGAGATCACACCGATACCCATGCCAGTATGTGGTGGACGGGCACAGACCAGCAGAAGGTCAGATGATCAGTCACAAACTACATCTCTGTGCCCTGGAATTGTGCATATCATCGATGGCGTTTCAGAAGGTGGAAGAGATAACTCTTTATGTGCAATGATCAGTGGTCTACATCTACAAACAAGGAAGAGCAAAGATGAGATATTCGAGATTGCTAAGAAATGGATAGGATCATGTTCGCCTCCATTGGATCTTGACGACTTCGAACTATCAAATAAAGTAGATTACCTTGTTGATAATAATTACCGGCCATGTACATTTGCCTTGAGAACCGGGAACAAGATGTGCCAAAAGTGTCCAGTTGCAAAGAGGTGAAGATACTATGAGACTTAAAGTAGGAGATTGTGTACAATTAAAGAGCTTCCATGAGCTAAAAGGCATTATTACATGGATGGACCCAGAGACTAATGATGAAGGTAAAGTCATACATATAGAATGTGAGAATGAAACATATCGTTTAAATGAAAGTTCATTGGAATTAGTCAACCAAGATTGTCTACCTTGTAGATAATAGTTACCGACCATGCACCTTTGCTATGAGAACAGAGAATTTTATGTGCCAGAAGTGTCCAGTAGCTTCGAGATGATAAATATGAAAACAATTCCATTAAGCGAACCAATGGGTGGAGATAGTTCGTGCTGTATACATGATGCTCAGTGTAAAGAGTTTATAAAGAATATAGACAACAAGGATATTATATTTCGGTGTCCGTTGGTGGTTACTGTAGATGATGATGTAGAGTTTGCAGGTGGGTGGCACGAGTCTTGTGAATTTTAATGACCGAACTTCCGCTCTCTACGGCGAGAGCGTAAGTTCTCTAATTATGGAAAAGGATGTAAGATTATATGAAGTTTAGAAATAAGTACTGGTTTTTGAGTAACATGTACCCTGTAAGTTTTACAGTGGATGGTATAGAATATAGTTCTTCTGAGAATTATTATCAGTCTCATAAGACTACAGATCCTAATGTTTGTGCTTTAATTGCAGGTGTGCCTCCACTTGAGTCTAAGCGACTTGGACGCAAGGTCGCTTTACGAAATGATTGGAATGAAGTTAAGATTAACATTATGAAAGACTCTCTTTTTTACAAGTTCTCCTCAGATGCTAGCTTACGCGATAAGTTAGTTGGAACTGGTGAGATTGAGCTAATCGAAGATAATACATGGAACGATAAGTTCTGGGGAGTAAGTAATGGTAAAGGTAGGAATTGCCTTGGTAAGTTATTAATGAGCTTACGAGACGAACTTAAAGGTAACAAGTGATTGATATGCCTAAACGTGGATACAGCTCTAAGTATCAGCCACAAGAAAGGGCATACTACATGAGAGCAAGGACAACTATAATCAAGAACGAAATTGAGTTGTGCTGTACCAAATGTGGTATTGATGAACGAATCGAAATACACCACAAAAACCTTGACATAACAGATAACTCAATCGAAAACTTACAGCCACTATGCAAGAACTGCCATTATGATTTACACAATGGCATCATTGTATAGTTTTTCACATTCATTCAACTGAATGATATATAGGAGTGAAATATATGGAACTATTAACACTAGCCGAAGAGCTAGAAAGACAAAAAACATCAAGAATGGACGTTATTGTCCCTTCAACAGAGATATTCGCACAGCCAACAGTGGACGATGTAAATCTAAACTTCACTGTACCAGCAGAAGGTGGAAGTCAGTTACAGGTAATGCCCTTAACAGACTGGGCACACAGCCAAGTATCAGCGAAGCTTGACATTCCGCTGAAGTACTACCGAAGGATGAGAGAGCAAGCACCTGTACTGCTGGCCCAAAACATTAATGAATGGCTGCCAACACCGAACAAGAAACTAATCAGCAATCCAAAAGACAGAAAACTGTTGCTCAGGACTCTAGATGGCAATGTAAGAGCCGTTTTGAGTGACAGATACAAGATAATGGACAATCACGACCTGCTTCTCAAGTCCCTGGAAGAGTTCAGGGAAGTTGGTGCCGAGCTGCACCGGGCAGACCTGACCCAGAATCATATGTACATAAAAGCAATCGTGCCTCACACCATTCAAGAGATCAGGCAAGGTGATACTGTGGTCCCCGGAGTGATCATTCAAAACTCTGAAGTAGGTGCCGGCGCATTCAAAGTAATGCCATTCATGTTAAGGCAGATATGCTCTAACGGTATGATAGGGGAAAGCGCAGTCACAAAGATCCATTTGGGACGCAAACAGGATGAAGGACTTGTACAGTTCAGTGCTGAGACCAGGATGGCCGAGAATGCGACCTTGTGGCTGCAGGTACGTGACATCATCAGGAGCACTTTTGACCCAGTAACGTTCAAAAGATGGGTAAATCAGCTACGTATGGGCACAGAAGTGGAGATTGAGAATCCAGTGTATGCTGTGGACAATGTGATCGAAACCTTCGGGATCAGTGAGGATATGAAAGATGACCTTCTGAACCACTTCTCTCGAGAAGGTGACATGACCCAGTGGGGACTTGCGAATGCAGTTACCAGGGCAGCCCGGGACATGGAAGATCCTGAAAAGGTCATAGAGATGGAAGTCATCGGTGGACAGGTAGCAGTTATGCCACAAAGAGCACTGATACCAGCTACAGTGTAATGTGTGGAGAGATCCACACTTCATATTTGGAGGGATATTATGGACCAAACAAGACTAAGAAGAGAAGATTTCAGCTACGAAGCAAATAGTAGAGGGTATATGCTGATGTACAAAGGTCAGAGTATAGGCGGTGCTGGTATTTTATCCGGTATCTTTGGACCCAACGGTAAACAAGGAGATAAACAGACCCAAGATTACATCGAATACGCTGAGACAGATATCCAAGATATCATGTTTGGCAACCCAGGCCACTATGGAACACTCATTGAAGAAATCAACAGCAGGTGATAAATATGGAAAAGAAAGTACCGAAAGAAATGATGCCAATGTATCGCCTGTATCATGAGGGACCTGACCATCTATCAGACCCTGAGCTTATGTCGATAGTAATTGGCACAGGTGTAAGTGAAGAGAAGGCACTATACGCAAGCAATGATGTCTTTAAAACATTTGGGCTGGACAATATCGGTTCTGCATCTGTGGCCCAACTTACCGGGATTCCTGGCATAACTAAGCTAAAGGCAAGTATCATCTCAGCAGTCTTTGAGTTATCGAGAAGACATGCATGTTCTGATAAGGGTGACAGGCTAAGGATAACATCCCCAGAGAAAGCATATGAGCTTATATATCCAATGGTCAGGGATGAACGGGTTGAGCATTTTATAGTACTGTTATTGGACACAAAGAACCACCTGCTCAAGACAGTGAAAGTGTCTAAAGGATCAATTAATGCAAATATTGTTCATCCAAGGGAAGTGTTCAGGCCAGCGATCCTAGAAGGAGCAGCTTCAATTATTGTTGCACATAACCACCCCTCCGGAGATGTAGGACCAAGCCAAAATGATATTGATATCACCAGAAGGCTGAAAGAGACCGGAACAATGTGTGGTATTGAGCTGTATGATCACCTCATTATCGGTGACAGTAAGTACCTAAGTTTAAAGGAACAAGGATTGATGTGATATAAATGGAACTAAAAGAAATACCTTACAATGGCTGGATGTTTGGGCTTAACACAGATGAGATAAAAGATCGGGTCTTTGAAGCAGTTGACAAGTCTAAAAACACAAAGGAAGTGAAGGAAGAGATCATCAAAGAGATGGTTGACCTAATAACTGAATGTACAACTGTGATACACCATGCCAATACGATGGAAACACTAAAGGAGTGCACTTGTGCAGGGAATTGTGGTGATGAAACATGACCATGGAGTTTAGGTGCATGAATTGTGGAAAGCGGTTCTACATTTATGGTAAAGAAGAGGAAGCTATCAATAAACTAAGCGATGCAATTATTTCACTGCGAATGTTGGAGTATCCATGTGAAATACCAAGCATATGGAAGATGATTCAAGAAAGAGCGAAATGCTGCAGTGAGCCAAACATATCTATTGTCAAATGGAAGTGTTAAAGATGGCATTTGATGACATGAAAACATTCAACGGCCAGCAGTACACCGGGATGCCTGTTGGTAGAACTCATAACTGGGACTATCATCATGCAGACTGGATGGAAACAAAGATGACACCTAACCTATGGAAGTTCAGGTTTGATGCTACCAAGTCCAGGCATGTGCCCGCACCGGTGGGTAGTGGAGCAGAGCTACAGACAGGATATCACTGGCTAGTCCTCGCTGACCAACAGGTCATAAAGACCAGCAAGGATGATTACCAGACAACGATGCAAGGTCTTAAGTTCAAGGTCGGGCACAGACGCCCCCGTTGGAAGATGTATTCATATGGGTACAGTGGGCAGGTGCCTTACAAACAGAAGGTAATCAGCTACCTGACTCAAGCGATCATCAAACTATCTAAGGAGGTACAAGATGAGCTTGAGCGAGGTCAAGCAGACCTGCTCTTAGATTCATTTTAAGGAGGGACTTCAATTGGCTAAACGTAATGGAGGAATGTCACCTTATAATCCAAATCCAGAGATTGGGTTTGGATGTGCATCTTGTATTCATAATACGACAAAATGCACAACGACCTGCGAGCCGAACTCATCAGGAGGCACAGGATATGAATGGAATAAGGTGTTGAATCATAAGGCTTTTTGGATCAGTAAAGCCAAGATAAACGCATTGGAGGAATAATTGTGGAATTACCAGGAAAAGTAATTGGATGTTTTAGTGAAAGTAAGGGTGAAGAAGTATGCGATGGCTGCCATGGAGATTACTTTGGATCTATGAAATGTGTAGAAGCAAGGGAAGATGATGACTATCAGTTGATTCATGAGAAAAGTGGCATAGAACAGGTTACAGTATTCATGACAATGCACAGTGGGATTCTTGAAAAACTACTGGTACTTGATACTCCAAAACTTGCAGACGAGCACACCAAGAGGTTCCTAGAGGACTATGGATACTCAGATATCGACGAGTATGCAGCTGATGAGATGTCAGGGAATCTCAAGACCGAGTTCAAAGTGTACACAAGAGAGATACTGTATGAAGTGGAGAGATAGAGATGACAGATAAAGAACTACCAATACCACAACTAAATCCAGTAGCCAAGATGATGTTTCCAAAAGCACAGAATCAGATCGACAAAGGAAAATGTCCATTATGTAGTGCTAAAGTCAACGGAAGAGACGACTTCAAAGACCAGTCAAGCATCGATGAGTTCATTATTTCTGGGATATGCCAAGGTTGTCAAGATAGAATATTTAGGTGAATAGCATGACATATTACATTGCACAAAGAAGTCCTAAAACTGATCAGTTTCAACTATGGCAAAAAGACGGTAAACCACATAAGTTTAACCACGAAGCTGAAGCAATAAATAACTATAAATCAATAATACAACTTGAAGGAACTAAGAACGTTATATTATTGAAAGAAGTTGATACTATATTGAAACTAAAGGTACATAAAGCAAAATAATAAGAAGTGACCAAACATGAAATTCGATTTTGACCAATATATAGAAGCATCAAAGCTATCAAGCATGGACCACTGGTTTCCTTTAACGAAAGACCTGCCAATTCCACAACCACGGACTGAAGCAGTATTGACAATGGGCACAGACATGTGGTGTGAGTTCTTGGAGGATCCTAGTACTTTTGACAGGCCATTCAAAGAAGTGTTACCAGTTGCTGACAAAATAGGATATCCTTTGTTTATCCGGACAGACCTAGCAAGCGCAAAGCACAGCTATGTGGATACGTGTAAAGTTGAAAGCAGAGACCGGCTCGGTCAGAACATTTACAGGCTGATTGAGGAAAACATACTGTGTGACCTAAATGTTCAGACATTATATTTCCGGGAGTTCATTAAACTCAATAGCGTGTTCAGAGCATTCAACAAAATGCCAATAGCTCCTGAACGCCGGTATTTCATAAAGGATGGAGAAGTACTCTGCCATCACAGTTACTGGCCAAAGGATGCTATACAAAACCCTGATCATGAAGACTGGGAGAGCCGGCTACGTGGAATCAACTTTGAGGACACATGTGAAGTAGTACTTCTCAAAAGATATGCTACTATCATATCCCTGGCTGTGCCCGGTTGCTGGTCAGTAGACTTTGCACAGGTAAGAAATGGTGCCTGGTACTTCATTGATATGGCTGATGCACGGATATCATGGCATCCTGAAGATTGTAAGAACTACAAGAAGCTGTCTCTTGAGAATCCGAATCCACCCGCGAAGTCCAACGCAAAACACATTAGAAAAGACAGAGGAGATGAATAACTTGGCATCAATAAACTGTGTTAATTGCAAGAAATACCCATATTCAGATGTGAATGATTTATACAAGTTTGTCACAGAGAGTGAATCGCTCATCGCACTTACATTAAATGGGTGTAGGTTCTTTGAAAGTAACAAAAGGAGATAAACAAACAATGAATGAAATAAAACCAGAAAGGAAAGGCTTTAGAATTGTAGAGCTGATAATTGAGAACTTCAAGAACATCAAGATCGCAGAGATCACTCCAACCGGTGGTACAGTCATAATCTCAGGGGAGAATGGTGCCGGCAAGACTGCGATAATTGATGCATTCTGGATGGCCCTTGACCAGAAAAGTGCAATAAAAGAGAACCCAGACCCAATCAAACATGGCGAGAAGCACGCCAAAGTAGTGGTAAACCTTGGAAAGTACATAGTCACCAGGACATGGACTGAAGCGAAGACATATCTCAAGATAGAGAACGCAGAAGGAGCTGTTTTCAAGAGCCCGGGTGCTATGCTTGCCAGCCTTATAGGTGAGCTATCATTCGATCCACAGGCATTCTCTACAATGTCCGAGAAGGAACAACTTGATACACTGCTGAACACGCTCGACCTTCCAATTGATATTCCTCTGCTGGATACCGAGCGTAAGGATCTGTATAATGATAGAACACAGGTCAACCGAGAGGTCAAAGCACTGGAAGGACAACTACAAGGCATAGTAATTCCTGATGATGTGCCAGACGAAGAGATGAGTTCAGCTGATATAATGGCCGATATGCAAGAAGCTTCTGAACAGATTGCAACCAATCAACGTGGACGAGACCTTCTCAGAACATATATGCTTGAGAAAGATGCCTCAGAAAGGAAGATTGAAGACCTGAAAGCACAGGTTGCTGATTATGAAGAGTCACTTAAACAACTGGTTCCAGAGATATCAAAGCTTTCAGCAGAAGTAGACGCAATGGTTGACCCTGATCTTGAGGTTTTCAAATGTCAGATGTCAGATCTTGAGCAAACAAACGCTCTTGTAAGGAAGAAGCAAGAGCGACAAGTGATTGCTGATAAGCTGAATACAACAAAGATAACCAGTGCCGGCATAACCTCAGCAATTGAAGACATTGACAACCAAAAAGCAGACGCTATCAAAAACGCAACCATGCCTGTGCCCGGCCTGAGCTTCAACGAAGCAGGTGTTCTGTATAATGGTACTCCGTTGAAAGGATGTTCAGAATCTGAAAGGATCCGAGTATCTGTCGCCATGGCGATGGTACTGAACCCAAAGATCCGGGTAATCCGTATCACAGACGGCAGCTTGCTTGATGACCATAACATGAAGATCATTGAGGGGATGGCCGAAGAACATGGGTTCCAGATATGGATCGAAAGAGTTGATTCTTCAGGTAAGGTGGGTATCTTCATCCAGGAAGGTGAAGTGGTTGCAGATAATCAAGCAACACCGGATGACGATGAAGTGGACAGGGCACAGGGAGAGATGCCTGGAATGCCTATGCCAGGTGATACAAAGTGACAAAAGCAAGACTTGAAACAGAAGAGACCTTTACTCTAAAAGGGACTATCAAAGGATGAGGTTCATCTTATCAGTGCTGGATTACAAAGGTTGTCTGAGTATGTGGAACAGCCAGAACGTGACATGGTTATTGCTTTGATGAAAGTAATCAAGCCAGAAGGAGAGTGAAGAATATGGAAGAAATAAAAGCAGAATTAGATACCAGAGGACGGATTTGGTATCATGGAATGAGATATTTCTCTGAAGAGGAGATTCATGGACCACATTGGAATGAACACCCTGAAGAAGAAGAATATCAGCCATGTGAAGAAGAAATACATATGATAAGGTGATGAAATGACAGACATAATCTATAGCAAATGCTGTAATTCAACTATTACGGTCGGGGATTTTGCATCAGAATGTGATGAGTGTGGAAACTCGGTGAATCCTGACACAGGAGAGCCTTATAATGCAAAAACTTGGGAGTTTGGTGGGATAAACTGAAGAGAGTAATGCTTAAACAGATCAGCCAGTAAGACCTATATACAATTGAAGCATTGTCGTTAGTGCTTCTTTAGTCTTTGGTCTTGAGAAGGGAGGTTTCTAATCCACTCCGATACTTTTCCTCCCTTCGAATACCTTTCTATTTTTACTACTTCTCAGCTACTTACTTTTTGTTGAAACCAACACGCAGAGAGATAGTATTTAAAGACGGGTACAATTATATAGTGTGGAGGACATATGGATATTACCCACTTGGTGTTTTTATG
>Ga0209986_10005685_pt1 | contig 10297 bp, 7 predicted proteins | sample BlataG_FD_183168 | JGI IMG/M metagenome (GOLD analysis project Ga0209986, IMG submission 183168) | Deep subsurface microbial communities from Black Sea to uncover new lineages of life (NeLLi) - Black_00105 metaG (SPAdes) (version 2) | ecosystem: Environmental > Aquatic > Marine > Oceanic >...
ATTACAGATTGTTATGGCATAGGTTTTGGGAAATAGCCGCAGCGACCATTGAAGAAAGGCTCAGGCTATATGGTTCAAAAACACGTTGCTTTTGCCCCAGGGAATAAATGGGGCCAGGCCCCATTTTTCTAATCACAGAATTGGATATGCTTACCTAGACATTTGACCTCGGTCTTTCCCTGTGTTATAGATTCAAAGTAAGGTTAGTAAATAAAAAAAATCAAGTCCTGTGTTGTTCAATATAGCCAAGTTAATCAAAAAATGAATTTATTCAAGAAAATAAGTTCCTGCGTTATTTCTCTTCTTTTGTTTGAATGCATATTTTTTATTTCAATTTCTTTTAGCTCTCAGAGAATATCTGCTTCAAATGAGCAGGAAAGCCGTTTACCCTCTCTGGTCTTAATCGGAGTTGTGGTATCAAAAGACGCTTCTTCCTCTGTAGCTACTTTACAAAATAAACAAACCGGGAAAACTGACATAATAAAAATCGGAGAAAAAATTCTTGATTTCACCCTGCATCAAGTTTTCGATAACAGGATTATCCTCAAAAAAGGAGAAAGGTCCTTTCAGCTTATTCTGGGAAAAGGACGCATGATCAAAGCTGTGAAACCGGTTCAGAAAAAACCGGATGAGGCTCAATTGCCCGTGCCAAAAAATAATCCTCTGGAAAGCCCTGGCTTGGACGCAAATATAATAAAAAAGGAATTTAATAGATCTGAAATCGAGAGAAGACTTGAGAAGGAATGGGCGTTGATTATCGAAAAAACAAGATTTGTTCCAAATATGGTTAAAGGGAACATCAGCGGATTTAAAATACTTGATTTCCCAGAGAATACAATCTTAACTGAAATAGGAATCGTTAAGAATGACATACTAAAAGAAATTAATGGAGTTGAGTTGAATAATGTGGCAATGATGTTTGATTTGTTTGATAGATTCAAAAATGATAGTCAGTTTAATGTCAGCATATTAAGAAGCGGGAAACTACTTCGCATTTTATATCTACTGAAATAAAAGAAGTTACTCTTCATCTAAATGACACTCTGGATTTTCCTCTCAGCCATTATTGCTCCAGCAATTTTCTGGATTTTCTATTTCTACTATAAAGACCGTTTCCGACCAGAACCAATTATCTATTTAGGCCTGGCATATATTTTTGGCCTTTTTACTGCTTTTGCTTGCGCTAGGTTTTATGCAATTCTTCCTCTTATAGGATTGCCGGATGACCCCAGTTTTATGATGGGAAGTCATAGAATTCAGTTCCTTTTTTATAGTATCGGTGTCATCGGAATAGTGGAAGAGTTTTTTAAATTTCTTCCTTTCTTAGTCATCATAGCAACGTTTAAATGCTTTGATGAAAAAATAGATGGAATTATTTATGCATCTGTAATTGCGCTTGGGTTCGCAAGCTACGAGAACATGGGTTATCTGGTATATATGAGCGGTTTTGAACTTTTTGGCCGTGCTTTTGCTTCACCGTTAACGCACACAATTTTTTCTTCAATCTGGGGCTATACAGTTGGAAATGCTTATATCCATAAAAAATCATTATTTAAAGCTTCTGTAACGGGCGTTTTGCTGGCAGCTTTTTTCCATGGAATATTTAATTTTTTCACTACTTCCTCTGTGCTAAGAATATTCTCTGCTTTGGTTATTCTTATAGTCTGGATCTGGCGCATTAGGATAATGGAGAAATTAAGCAAAAGAGGAAAGGAAGCTTGAAAAAACGAGTAGCTTATGTCCAAAACTAAAGAGGAAAGAAAACCCTCAGAGCTGTAGATAACGGACACTGTTTCCGCACCAGGCCAGAAATTTTTCAAAATCTGTAAAATCAATCCCTATTGTTGCCGTGTTGACGTTGGGGTGAAAATTTATGCGTTCCGCATTTTTTAAATCCTGGTCAATAACTACCCGAACCTCTTTTTGGCTGTCATTAATCAATCCGAAGGGCGAAACCGCACCGGGTTCCAGTCCAAGGTAACGCATTAGCCGCTCTGGGGAGGCAAAACTGAGCCTGTCCTCACCTAATTGTTCTGTCAGTGCTTTGAGATCTGCGCTTTTTGAGCTTTCCAGAATAGCCAGGTAATGGCGGTTACCCTTCTTGTTACGAAGAAAAAGATTCTTGCAATGGGCACCGGTTATGCTTCCCCAATGCTTCTCAGCTTGTTCGACTGTAAAAACAGGCGGATGTTCCAGCCTGGAATAGGCAATACCAAGCCTGTCCAGGACTTCGTTTACTTTCTTTTCACTTTCTAAAGACATTGAATTGACCTGTATGCGTTTAAACTAGAGAACTCTCATCCTCCCAGGATAAAAACGCATAAATAAAATTAGAAATACAAGCATGAATACAGTCACGATAGCAGTTGCTATAGGACCAAAATGCACCATTAAGGAACTGAAAACTATCAACGGGAGAAGGTTGATCCGGACAGCAATTTTCAATACTTTGTGCCTGGCTATGAAACTAGCAATACTGGGGGAATATCTGTAGTATAATTCGACAAGCTTCCTGCCAAATCCGTTAGGAATTAGGTATTTATCCCTGAAATCCCGAAGAATATCCAAATGAGGATGTATTGGAGAGCCATAAGCTGCTGTGGCGATAAAACAACCTTTCTTCTCTCCACCTCCATTTTCATCGCCGGTGGATATGGCACTAAAACTGCCTGTTATAGATTTATCGGAATCCATGGTGATAGTTATCGGATTAGTTGTCCCTGTTGCATCACCAGTCCAACCGCTAAATTGATACCCGCTATCAGGTGTTGCTGTTACTTGGACCTGTGTTCCATAATCATGTGCGTAACTTCCTGCGCTTGGGTTTGTTGTCCCGTTGGATCCCGCAGCTATTATCAGCGTATGCTGAATTATTGAAGCAGTATAATTATGACCCAGCTGGTCAGATGTCACGGTTGTATAATCCCTGCTGGAAGGAGAGAAAGAGTACCCAGCTTTGGTCGGAGTCACAGTCCCTGAAAAACCATAATCCGCTGTAGCAGTGTAGTTGCCGGAGACATCCGTTGTTGGATCACCAGGCAGCCCGTCCATCAACACGCCGCTCAGCGCTGCCGCTGCTTGTATTCTTGCTATTCTTACAGAAGAAGCAGCTGTACTTACGTTGCCGGAGATGGTGTAAGTGAATACAGTACCTGTGTAGTATTGACCTGCCTGATCAGAAGTTAGATTAGTGTAATCTCTACTTGTAGGAGAAAAGGTGTATCCTGCTTTAGCCGGAGTCGCTGTCCCTGACCATCCAAAGGTTACGCTGCGAGAGTAATCTCCGTTGGAATCTGTAGTCGTCGTCCCTCCTCCACCAGAGAAGGTAATCGTCACTCCTTGAACACCCGCCCCTCCTAAAGTAGCTACTGTTCCTGAGATAAACGGATTTGGACTCGATAATTGCGCATTTACGTCAGATGTTACGCTCAATTCTGTAACTAAGACTGAATCCGCTGTATTTATTGAATCTTTGTCGTCATACCACTCGGACGTGTAATTTCCTGCAACGTATGTTGTATCGAATTTTACCGTATAGCTGCCAACCTTCAGGCCCCGTACTTCATAATTTCCATTGCTATCTGTGAAATCAGAAGCAACATTGCTTCCTGAAGCGTTATAAATTAAAACATAAACATCCGGTAGCGCCTCGGCAAGAACGTTTGTTACAGTTCCGGCAATGCTTCCTCCATTTGCGAGCACAGCATCAATACCTGATGTTGTACTCCCGGCCGTAACTGAGACTGAATCCGCTGTGGCAAGTGAATCCTTATCGTCATACCATTCTAAGGCGTGGGTTCCTGAAGCAATTGCGGGCCAATACCATATCTTATAGCTACCTGTGTTCAAACCGCCCACTATATAATCACCATTGCTGTCTGTTAATTCGTAAGTAACATAGCTTCCTGCACTTGAATAAACTTGGACATATACATCATCAATCCCATTGCTAGAATTGTTTGTTACCCTTCCTTTGAGAAAGGATGATGAACTAAAATAATCTTGCTCGATCTGACTACTGGTAACACTCGGATAAGTTCGGCTCGCCGGATCAAATATATTCCCTGTGTTAGAAGGAGTCACAGTCCCTGACCAGCCAGAAGATACAGGGTGGATATAATTTCCATCAGCATCTGTTGTTGTTGACCCCCCTCCATCAGAAAAACTCAATGTTACTCCTTGAATTCCAACACCACCAGTGGTTTTTACAGAACCCGATATAGCAGGAGAGGTTGAGGGCATTGTAACTGTAAAACTCATTGTCTGTCCTGAGATACTTATAGCGCTAATATCAATTGCTGTAGAATTTGTGTGGCCCTGTGTATTTCTGTAGATAACATGTTCGGTATCATCACCAGAGGTCAGGGTCAAATACTCTCCGGCAGCTTTATCATCGGGAGTGGCAGGTCCTAACTGGGTAAATCCATAGTCAGAGGTAAAAACCATCTCATAATAAAACGCAGCATACTGTTCCAGGGTTGTACTCGAAGGATCTAGACCAGGGACGATCGCTTCTATTCCGTAAAAGGTTTCAGCTGGAAAACCATCATTAAAAGAATAATTTTCATTTACATGAGTAATTAGCAGCCCGTTTCTTCTTCCGATAAGATTTTCATAAGTAACATCTGAAGTGTTAAACCGATTTTCGAACAGAAGATATTCTGCTGGAGAATCAATATCTATTTTATGCAGCCTTGGATTTGAGACAGAAGCGGAGCCTAAAGCGTCTGTAGAATGTGTTCCATCTAAAAATATGTCTACTGGAGTTACCCATCCATAATTTCTCCATTTTAAGAACCCACAAAAGTTGGTACGATAATCTGAATATCCCATTATGCAATATGTTCCAACAGGTTTGAGCTGAAACGAACTATAGTCATAAAGATCAGGACATCCGGTCATATGACCATATTCGTGACAAAAAACACTAATAGCGGTATTCTCCGACCCATCAGTATTTTTCTCGTTTACAGCATTATAATATTTAACTCTTACTCCGTATCTATTGACGTAGGCCGCGCTCTGGTGAGGCCAATAAAACTCTGCCCAATTCATTGTGCGGCCCGCCCAGACAAGAATCATATCCATATCGCCAGCAGTTGCGTATTGAGTAAAATCAAAAGAGGAATTAATGGTTCTTATCCCATCCATGGCATCTATAATGATCTGCTTCCAAGAATCATTGTCCTTATACCATGAAGCAGTTTGGGGAAGAGTGATCCAGTTTGGATAGGTGTATCCATCGGGCCAAAATGTATTGTATGAGTTTGATTTATAATAATTAGCCATGCTGATATCTGTAGAAACGGTGCTAAAAAGTCGCCCGTCAAATCTGCTCGGAGAAAATTCACCTGAATACCACTCTGTCGGAGGAGACGTTTCAGATTGAAATTCAACACAAACCACAAATACCTTTTTTGTGCCTTCCAGGGCTTGTATTTTTATTTCTTCTTGTGACCGGGGTTTTAATTCATGAAACCTTTCCGGGCTTTTTTTGCGGATCTCAGCAATTCTGTATTTGCGATCGCTGAGATGTTTAGGGAAATTAATCTGTTCTAAGTAGAAGTGCTTAACGACTCCTACAACCAATCCAGAAGGAACTAGCTTGTTATTCTCAAGTACTGCATATTCTATTGTTCCTGTTTGTTCGTTCAGAATTATGGTGTAACCTTCTTCAGTCTCAATTCTGCGGTGAAATTCATCCCCATATATATACCCAACTATTGTGATGCCGCTGGGCTGAGATAATATTATTTTTTCACCCCATACAGGATGCCCAAAAAGAGGTGAAAACAGGAGATGTGCTGATAAGAGAATGAATAGAACTTTAATAATCAGGATTCTTTTCATCGCTTTAAAAATGATTATTTTATTCATGGTGGTTGCCCGCTTTCAAAAGAGAGTTTTATTGGCAGCAACGTTTTCAATAGGAACTTTAGCCTCCTCTGCCACTATTTAATTAAAAGCTTAATTATTCAAAAATATATTCTATGGCATATTTTATTAGCTTTTTCCCATCTTCAGACCTGGAATAGAGAAAATTATTCCTGTCAATGTGTATGGTCCGGGAGGCTTCAGTTAAAGTAAACGTAGTAATAAGTTCGTTATCTTTACTCAACACATATACATCCCGGCTGACGTTTTCTGACAAATCACCGCCTAAAATGAATAGATTCCCCTGTTTGTCCAAAGCAATTGCTTTATAGACTGTCTCTACTGGATACACGCCAAAAGATCGCTTTGAGTATCCTTCTTTTCTTGTTTGGGCGTCTTTTTTGTCCAGTAAACTTCTTGTCCATACCAATCTTCCACTTTTATAGTACCTATCAATCTTATCTTTCCAATCATAAGTTATCATAAAATAATTCTTTCTATACTCTTGAAAACTAACCGTATTCATCATCGTAAAATCTTTATCAGTAGAATATATGATTTTGTCATCTTCTTCTTTTTTTTCTTCTCCTTCTTCACCTTCTTCTTCTTTTTTTTCCCTGTTTCCCTTGGAATCATAAAAGTATATACAAAAAATAAAGCCGGTCTCAGATCTATCTTTTATTAAAGTTGAAATTGCAATGCGATCTTCATATAGAACATTAAAATCAATCATGGTAAACGGAATTGGGATTTTAAATTTGAAGTTCAGATCATCATCGAACACCTGAATTCCGGGACTGTAAACCTCTGATACATATATCTTGCCCCTATAATATCTTATTATATTCGGACCCTGAAACTCTCCCGGCTCGCCCCCTCTTTTTCCGGTTACTGCGATTAATTCTCCGATATTACTGAATTTTTTTATTGAGTAATCCTCTAAATCGGTTATATAGATATTCCCTTCATAATCGGTTGTCACGCTACCCCGTTGATAGATCATACTTTCGCCTAAACCTTCTATGATAAGCACTTCTTCTATATCAATGCCTATTATTTGGTTTTGAGCTATCAAAATAGCAGAAATCGAGAAAACTAGGGTCGCGATCAAAATAAATTTTATGGATTTCATATCCACTCCTTTTCCCAAGAAAAACTTATTATAACCTAAAGGTATAAACTATTCCAGACGCCTTTTAGCTACTTCTCCTTCCACGAGTTTCCCTTCAACTATCCTATGATTAATGAGCGTTCATTCCTTTACTTCTTAGACCAAAATAAACGCTCGAGCTCATCTAACTGAGCATCGGATAATCCTTCAGGATCAAGACCAGCGTTCTTGCATGCCAGAAATATTCGAGCTGCCTTGTTTAGGATATCAACTCGATCAAAAGTTTCAAGCATATCCGTACCGATGGCTAAGCATCCATGCTTCTCCCATAGAACGACATCATGTTTCTCGAGGGCTTTTATTGTTGCTTGAGCAAGCTCATCAGAGCCTGGAACGCGGTATGGAACAAGGCCAACACCTTTTCGGATAATAATTTTTGCCGCTGGATTCATCGACCAGAGCAGGCGGTTTAATTTGCTCTCTTGTTTATATTCTTTAACATGCGTCAAAGCAATCAGTTCTTCCGGATGAGCATGGATAATGACCTTTTGTGGAGCTTTTTTCTCGAGTAGAAAGCTGTGGATGCTCAAATGGGAATGAATTTCTGAAGTGGGTTCAAAGTCTAAGCCAGACTTCTTCCCCCATAGAATATGATATCTGTTTGATTTCTCCGCGATGCGCAGTATACATGCATTCTCAGAGGGTTCCTTTGCCAAGTCGCGCATCGTTGTGCCAGCGCCAGTAATGAAAAAGGAAAATCCGGATAGTTCGGGATAGTTTTTATCGATTTCTCTGGAAGGAAATTTATTCAATTCTCTAATATCTTCGGGAATGTATTCTGTGACATTGACAGAAATGTTGCCAGCATTACTCTCCGCCCATCCCAGCTTCCACAGAATCCGGGCGACTTCTGCTATGTCTGTTATGATGTTTTCTAGATCTTGACTTACGGCAATCGACTTGCCCATTTTACTTTCTCAAGTTACAGGCGCAATTTGATTTTAATACAAACGCAATTATTCCAGTGTCATCGCGAGGAGCGAAGAAGATTCCTTCGCTTTGCTCGGAACAGGCTGTGCGATCTCGTCTTTATAGGATGAGATTGCCACGCTGCGCTCGCAACGGCGGATTGCCACGCCCTTTCAGGGCTCGCAATGACATTGTAAAAATATATATTGCGTTTATATCAGTTGTTCGAGCAAGCAGTTCTTTAGCATAAGCAAGTATAGCTCTTGATAAAATTTCTTCTCTTCATATCATCAGATAATTTGCAATTACCATACAGCTCGCATCCTGTCAATGAATAATATAAATTGACCTTAACTTTTCTATTTTTTATAATCCTTGAGACATGAAGTGGACTTATATAGAAGATATTTCAAACTTCAAAGACAAGGAAGTTGAAATCAGAGGTTGGGTTTTTAATAAACGTTCAAGCGGAAAGGTCCGTTTCCTGCTCATAAGAGACGGCACAGGACTAATCCAGGGAACGATCTTTAGCTCAAAAAAGGACGACCCCCTCTTTAAAAAGTTCGACACCCTCACTCAAGAATCATCTCTCATTGTGAGGGGCCGGGTTAAAGAGGACAAAAGAGCTCCTGGCGGTTTCGAACTTACCATCAAAGACGTAGAAATTCTCCAGGTCGCTGATGAGTATCCTATAACTCCCAAGGCTCACAGTACTCCTTTCCTTATGGAACATCGTCACCTCTGGCTCCGCTCACAAAAACAGCATGCCATTCTTCAAATAAGAACAGAACTCATAAAAGCCATACGCGATTTTTTTGACGACAGGGGCTTCCGCCTCATGGACACACCGATTTTGACTCCCAGCGCTTGCGAGGGTACCACCACTCTTTTTGAAACGGATTATTTTGACCAAAAAGCTTTCCTTAGTCAGAGCGGCCAGCTTTATAACGAAGCCACTGCCATGGCTTTTGGCAAGGTCTATTGTTTTGGTCCAACTTTCAGGGCAGAAAAGTCAAAAACAAGAAAACATTTGATTGAATTCTGGATGGTCGAGCCTGAAGTAGCTTTTGCCACGTTGGAGGATATAACTGAATTGGGGGAAGATCTTGTTGTTTACTTAATAGAACGCATTTTGGAACAAAATAAGAAAGAGCTTGAAATTCTGGAAAGGGATACAAAACCCCTTGAACGAGTAAAAAAACCATTCCCTCGTTTAACCTATGATGAAGCTCAAAAGATGCTCAAGAAAAAAGGCTCGAAAATGGAATGGGGTGATGATTTTGGTGCGCCGGAGGAGACTCTCATATCTGAGATCTTCGACTTGCCTGTAAGTATCACCCACTTTCCCGCTAAAATAAAGGCCTTTTACATGCAGCCTGACGAAAAGCGACCTGAATTAGCGCTGGGAGTGGATATGCTCGCCTCAGAAGGATACGGAGAGATAATCGGAGGAGGACAGCGCATTCATGACCTTGATCTTCTTGAGAAGAAAATAAAAGAATTCAAGCTGCCTCGGGAGGATTACGAGTGGTACCTGGATTTAAGAAAATACGGGTCTGTCCCCCACTCTGGATTCGGGTTGGGCATAGAAAGAATGCTCGCCTGGATCTGTAAAATAAAGCATATAAGAGAAACCATCCCTTTTCCCCGCCTTCTCTACAAAATCTATCCTTGAGACCTTAAGGGACGCTCCCCAAAGTACTACCCTTTTGATCATCTGAGTTAATTCTTACGATTAAGATAAGGATGGTACCTAAAGGAACATCCCCTTATTATTAATATTATGTGCTTTGCAGTTTACTAATGAACATATACAGTTTACAATTTATGCCTAATGAAAAAAGTAGCTCTTATAAGTTTTGGATGTGCGAAAAACCTTGTTGATAGCGAAGTGATGCTGGGGTATCTGGAAAAAGCGGGGTATACATTTGTCACCAACCCTGGAGAGGCCGATATCGTAATTTTCAACACTTGCGGGTTTATTGAACCAGCAAAACAGGAAGCACGCAATGCCCTTAAAGAAGCTGTCGATCTCAAAAGAAAGGGAAAGAAAACCGTTGCTGTGGGCTGTTATGTCGAAAGATACAAAGAACGCTTGATGAAAAAATACGCTGAAATCGATGTCTGGTTGGGAGTTAATGACTTCGATAAAATAGTCCAGGCGATCGAAGGAAAACCATTTAAAAAATCTCAGCATTGCTTTCTGTATGATCATACCTCCCCCCGCTATATCCAAACTCCTCCAGCATGGACTTATGTCAAAATATCCGAAGGATGTTCCCACGAGTGTTCTTTCTGCGCCATCCCTTTTATAAAAGGTCCTTACCGATCTCGCTCGGTTTC
>Ga0209986_10005686_pt1 | contig 10297 bp, 5 predicted proteins | sample BlataG_FD_183168 | JGI IMG/M metagenome (GOLD analysis project Ga0209986, IMG submission 183168) | Deep subsurface microbial communities from Black Sea to uncover new lineages of life (NeLLi) - Black_00105 metaG (SPAdes) (version 2) | ecosystem: Environmental > Aquatic > Marine > Oceanic >...
TAGACTGTTTTCTCACTGAAGTCTTTCATGATGATAACACCCTCTCGTAGTTACTTCTGTTTCAGCGTTTCAATGTCAAGGGTCTTAACCCACTCCATTGTCCTTCTCAGTCCCTCTTTGTAAGATATCTTTGGCTGCCAGCCCAGCTCATGTTCCGCCTTTGCGATTGAGAACTTCAACCTCGACCCGAGGTTTTTCACCGTGTAGGTGGTGAGAAGTGGCCGGGTCTTCTTGCGAAACGTCTTCCAGACCAGTTCCATGAGAACCGCCGCGGCGTAGGCTGCAGGGTAAGGAATATGGGTGGTGATAGGAGGGACGCCCAGAGACCTTGCGATTTCAACACAGAACTCCTGGAGCGTGGTTGATTCTCCGTCATGGACCAGATAGCCATTACCCAAGGCGCGGTCGTCCTCGGCAATCAGCATCAGAAGATCCACCAGGTTTTCGATATAGGTGGGCCACACGATAACATCCTTGCGCCAGAAGATGAGCTCCCGCTTGACTATCGCATCAGCAAGGAGCGGCACAAAGGTCTGGTCGCCTTCCCCATAGGCCCAGCAGGGGTAGACCATGGTCACAGGCAGTCCCTGCTCCCTATGGTATCGCCATGATATCTTCTCTGCCTCGATCTTGGAGTCTGGGTAGGGCTCGCGCCAGGGTTGCAGGGGGAAGGTCTCGTCCATTACTCGAGATTCGTCCGTCCCGAAGACGTCGTTGGTGCTGATATCCACCAGCCGGGAGACTCCTGCGGCCACGGCTGCCTTGCAGATGTTCTCGGTACCGCCGACCGTGACCTCCTGGAATAGCTTTTTCGGCGCCCAGTCTGTCACCACTGCTGCACAGTGGAAGATGGTATCTACACCGGATGCCGCCCTTTTCACCGCTTCGTAATCACGGATATCGCCGGTCACCGTCTCCACGCCCTTGGATGTGAGCGCAGATTCACCCGGGTCATCCGGCAGCACCAGGGCGCGAACTGAATATCTTTTGTCAAGGTTCGCCTTAACCAGATGCCCACCGATGAATCCCGTAGCTCCGGTTATGAAGATGACCTTTTTGCTCGAATCGCTCATCATCTACCTCCTGAGAAAGAACATTCCTATCAACGTTTTCAAGCGTCAGTCAACGTTTTCCATTTGCCACGGGATATCTTGTACAGTATGTAGTCCCAGGAGTTGCCCATGAGGTTGCCGACCCGGATCATGCGGAGGACTACATTTATTGCCGCGGCCTTTTCAGAGCCGTAGGTTTCTACAAGCGTTTGAACCGATGCCGGGTCGGGATTGGCATCGGACTCAGCCCAGTGCTGGGCGTAGAGCAGCGCCGTAACTTCCTGTTGTGGGCAGTTGCCCACGCTGCCGCGGAGAAGGTCTGTTATCTCAGCTCCGCTGACTCCGCTTCTCAAGGCCTCTCTGCTATGAGCCCAGGAGCAATAGCGGCAGCCGTATACGGCTATGACAGCGAGCATGAGTCTTTCCCTGAAATCCGGTGGTACAAGCCCTTTCTTCCTTATGCGTGTGATAAGCCTGGTGTTCTTTGCCAGAGAACAGATGTCTACAACAGGCTGCCCCCAGCTTTGATATATGCTCTTGTTGAATCTGTCGGCCATCTTGTCCAATTATGGCTAGCCATCATATTACACAAATCGAGCAAGAAATTCACTTTCCCTCCGACAGCACTGTGAGAACGAGGTTAGCAGAGCCCCGACGGGAGCCTGCGCGACGGGCCGTGGCGCCAGGTGTCTGGCGGTGTGTAATCCCAACCCGGAAATGGCGAAGAAACGGCGAGCCAAGGAGCAGGCCGCACAACCAGCCGGGTAGGATTGAGGTGCCAGCGAAAAGGTCTCTGGTCTTTTGATAACGGGCCCATCTACTTCTGGCTGATTGATCTTATCAGTCACCTGAGCTTACGTTCCGTACGTGTTTTAGGCATGCATTCTTGGGCGAACTTTGCCACGGCACGGGGCATTCCATGATGCTAACCTGTTCGGATTCGCCTGGCTTGCCCTCGCTTTGAGGCGATTGCGTCTATTTTTCTCATCTCAGCACTCGACGTCTTGTGGTATCAGGGCTATCAAACCTTCAATGTCGTCGTAGTCGCCAAAAGGCGGTGGAGGACTGGGCCTGCCTGCTTATCGCTTGAAAGGGGCTAAACTTTTTGTGGCAATCTGGCGTTTATTATTGGTGGGGCGTTATGAATTCTCTGGATCCACAACTAAGGGAGTTTATTGTCTTCTGTGTAGAACGGCGGTGTGTGGAATGGCCGGCGATTTATGATGAGATGGCGATGGTGGCGGGGCAACGCCTATTCAGAGGCATGGACTACACTGAACTGAGGCAACTCGGGCTGTCTTTGGCGGTGTCGAATCTGGAGAACCTTGTTCAACAGGTAGCGGAGGCTACCGCCAGTGAGCAAGAGCTCTAAACCTCCTGTCCCCTGTCCGAACTCAGCCTGGTTCTCTTTCTTCGCGTGTGTTGCTAAGTAAGACTACCGGTGTGCGAGTCGTTACAGATTCTTCAAGCCTTTCAGCTGCGGTCGAGAAGGACCGTCCGTTAGCTCAAGGCTATCGTGGCCCTGTTTCTGCAAACGGAGATCAGGGCTTCTCTGGCGAGCGGTGGGCTGAACCCAACACTTGAAAGGGAAACAGGCTTAAGGGCCTCTTAGAGGGGAATTGAATGCATCTGCAGGCTGTGGTAGATTATGGTGTGAAGAAAGGCATCGGCCTGTGTGAAAGAAACTGATTCGGATTGGTGCGAATGAGCTATTCTCTAGGCGTAGATGTCGGCTCTGTCGGTGCCAAGCTGTCACTCATCGATGAGAACGGTGACATCGCTCGGCGTGATACCGAGAAAATAACCGCTAGTGCCAGGAATGCGGTCAGTCAACTAATTGCCAGGCTCAGCGCTAGGTTCGACCTTGAGGAGATTGCCGCCGCTGGTGTATCCGGCTCTGGCAAAGCTGTAATCCCCAAGGAGCTCAATTGGGCGGAGTACAGCAGCTCACTGTCGATTGCTTCGGGCCTTCTTCATCGCCATCCTGATGCCAAGACTATCATACAGATTGGTGGTCAAAGTTCACTCGTCATAGGTTTAGAAGACGGCCTTAGAAAGCCGTGGAAGGTGGCATCGAATCCGCTTTGTGCTGCAGGCACCGGGAGGTTCCTCGAGCAGCAGGCGTACAGGCTGGGGATTAGCATGGATGATTTCGCCAACCTGGCACTGCGGTGTGATGGCAGCCCGCCCAGGATAGCTGCCAGGTGCAGTGTCTTTGCCAAGACTGACCTCATCCACCTGCAGCAGAAAGGTGCCCCAATTGAGGCAATGCTCTATGCACTCTGCGAAAGCATTGCTAGGATGGCTGCTTCTCTCTATAAAGGAGCTTTTGAGGAGCCAGTCTACTTCGTTGGTGGTGTTGCGGCCAATAAGGCTATAGCAAAATCACTCAACGATATGCTCTCCGCGAGGAACGGGCATCGTGTGGAGATAATCGTCCCGGAGAACTACCTTCACAATGAGGCTTTAGGCTCGGCTTTGCTTTCAAGAGGAAAGCGCTCCCGAGTGATGATGCTGCCAAAAACAGATGCTGGGCAGCACTATTTTGAAATGCCTAAGCTCGTGCCCGTGGCGTTAGAAGATAGCCGGGCTAGTGGCCGTATAGAAGCCATGTGCACGGGCTATCTCGGGGTCGATGTTGGCTCCACCAGCACCAAGGCGGCTATTGTTGACGCATCTGGCGCAAAAGTCTTGGCGAAGCACTACCTGATGACTGCTGGAAGACCTATTGATGCGGTCAAGGAGGTCTTCAGGAATCTCCTTCGAGGTGGTGCTGACAAGGTCAGAATAGCCGGCGTAGGGGTCACGGGTTCCGGCAGATACCTGGTTGGGGGCTTTATCGGGGCAGACTTGATCAAGAACGAGATCATGGCACAGACAAGAGCTGCTGCGGAGATAGATGTTGAAGCGGACATAATCGAGATCGGTGGCCAGGACTCCAAGCTTGTCATCAAGAGGCGGGGCGTTGTCATTGACTATCAGATGAACAAGGCATGTGCTGCCGGTACGGGGAGCTTCATCGATGAACTGGCTGAAATGCTCGGCGTTTCGGTGAACAACGGTGATTTCGCCAACCTGGCATTCGCAGCGCCTTATACCATCGACCTAGGAACGAGGTGTGCCGCCTTTATGGGTCAGGCGGTAGCTTTAGCCCAGCAAGAAAACGTGCCGCTAGAGATTATCACTGCCAGCCTTTCAAACTCGATAGCGAATAACTACCTGTCCAAAGTAGTCGGCAACAGGAAGCTAGGCAACAAAGTCATCCTCACCGGAGCGGTGTTTTATAACCAGGCCATTGTGTCTGCCTTTCGTAAGCAACTTGAAGGAAAAACCTTGACGGTGGCAGAGCACAAAGAAATCAGCGGTGCAATCGGCGCAGCGCTTCTGGCAAAAGAGGAAATGCCTAGACGGGAGTCGAAGTTTAAGGGGTTTCAGGAGGTTGTCGATAGTGAGTGCGCTCTTTCTACGTTCACCTGCAAAGGATGTGACAACAACTGCACTATCACCCGGATGCAGGTGCCCAACGAGAAACCTACCTTTTACGGCAGCAGGTGTGACCGTTACGACAGCACCCTGGGCCAAGCAAGGAAAAAGACCTTCTTTGACGAGCGTGGGAGGTTGCTCTTTCAGGAATACAAGGAAGGTTCCGGCGTGGGGCCTTCGGTTGGGATTCCCAGGGCACTATTGACATATGACTATGCGCCGCTGCTGATCGGTTTTCTCAACGCACTTGACGCGAGAGTCACCCTCTCCAGCCAGACTACTAAAGGAATCATGGAGCGAGCAGTGGAGTTGAGTTACACTGACAGTTGTTTCCCTCTCAAGCTTCTGCATGGGCATGCGGCAGTGCTTGGCGACGTTGATTACATTCTCTATCCCTGTGCTATCCGGCTGGGCGAAAAAGATGGGGACGAGAACCAGAAATACTCCTGTCCTCTTATCCAGGCGTCACCGTTCATCATACGCCAGGTACTCAATCTCGGACAACGGCTGTTGATACCCATAATCGATTTCAGTCAGGGCAATGCTGACACCATTAGCAGTCTGACAGATATCGCTGTGAAGATGGGGTTTAGCAGAGGCAAGGGCAAGAAGGCAGCGCTTGCTGGCATTGAAGCACAGCAAAGATTCGAAGCACGGCTTGCTGCACTTGGTAAGAAGCGATTGAAGCAACTGCGTAAGACTGACCAACTGGGCGTAGTTATCTTCGCTAGGTCCTATATGTCGCAGGATTCAGGCGCAAACCTTGGCATAGCCGAAAAACTTGCTCAGCTTGGCGTGGTGCCCATACCGCTTGACTTCTTGCCGCTTGCTTCAGTTAATCCCAAGGACTATTCTGACCGCCCGTATTGGTTCTACGAGAGCAAGCACATAGCTGGCGCTGCTATAACAGCATCAGCTCCGCAGCTATACGGGCTGGTGGTGACAAACTTCGGATGTGGCCCGAACTCATTTATACTCAGCATTGTTGATGATATTATGGGTAGCAAACCGCTGGGGCAACTGGAAATCGACGAGCATGCAGCCGAGGCTGGCATCGTTACTCGTCTCGAGGCCTTCGTCGATACCATCAGAGGATTCTCACGCACAGGTCAGCAAGATGAAGTCAAACGTGAGAATATCTACAGGGGAAGCTCTACACTCACGACTTCGAACAGGACTCTCCTCATACCTGCAATGGCGCCCCACGCAAAGGTCATGGCAGCGGCAATGGAGGCCTGCGGGGCTAGAGCAATTGTACTTCCCGACCCAGACGAACGCACTCTCATCTACGCCGATCAGGTAACATCGGGCGTAGAATGTCTGCCCTACCGGGTAACCTTGGGCGCCTTTATGCAGTTCTATTACGATAACGATGTTGACTTGAAGGACTTCGAGGGGTTCATGGCTGGGTCATATGGTCCATGCCGCCTGGGAAAGTACGTTGTAGAACAAATCACTGCGCTCAGAAAAGTTGGCATTGACCTCCCGGTACGAACCAGCGCGTCAAACAATGCCTACCGCGATCTGAACATTGGCCCTGATTTCGAACGCCTTGCCTGGAAGGGCTTTGTCGCTGTTGACTGGCTACAAAAGCTGCTCTGGCGCTCGCGTCCTTACGAAAAACGGGTCGGGTTGGCAGAGATACTGTTCGACGAATATATGGCCAGGATTTCGGGCTGCATTCGCAGGAAAGAAACCCTGGATGACGTCCTGCGCCAGGCGACTTCCGAATTCAAGTCACTGATTGCCCCTGAGTTGCCTAGAAAGCCGCTGATAGGCATCAATGGTGAGATTTTCTTACGGTCCAACGAGTTCAGCAATAATGACCTGGTAAGAGTATGCGAAGATGCCGGTCTTGAAGTCACCGTTTCTCCAATGGGAGAGTGGTTCAAATACACTTCGTACAGGAATTTTGAGGATGCTATCAGGTATCGAAAAGCCAAAAAGATGATAGCCGCCTATCTGAAGAAGGTGATACAAGAGCGCGACGAGCACTCAATAGCCGTCAACTGTGGGGGCCTGGTTGATACCAAAGAGCCTTCGACACAGGATATACTGGCACAGACGAGTCGGTACCTTTCTACAAGATGTGGTAGCGAGGCTGTTCTCAGTATAGGTACCGGAGTTGAATGGATGGAGAGTCCCAAGTTTGCTGGAGTGATATCGGTGATGCCACATGGCTGTATGCCCGGTGGAATTGTTGCCGCGATGTCAGAGAGGTTCAGCATATTGCACCAAAAGCCATGGATTAACCTCACCTACGACGGCTTTATGGAGACCAACAATCTCGCAAGGATCAACGATTTTGCTGAGATCATCAGGTTCTGCAGCAAGGAAGCTGGCGAGCCACTTGCATGGAGGTGAGATCTTTCGGGACGTGCTGTGGATAGAAGGGCAGGTGAGGGATTCCAGGCGAGAAGGGATGGTGCTTCTATGGCCACTGATTGTGCTCCTATCCTGAGCTATACGCGGATTGCGGTGCGTTCTCAGGAAAGCGGGTGCTCGCCTTTTTTGGACTTATGTCGGCATTCTTCGGCGAATTTCCCCATTGGAATGTGCCAGTGGGAGAAGTAGCGTCCGAAGCTTTCCTAAAGGAATTGAAAGCACCAAGAAACCTGTGGTAGATTATGGTGTGGAGAAAGAGAGGAGTATACGTGGCAGAGTCTGCTGAGGTCGTTGGGCAAAAGAAAGAATCGCAGCGCTTCAAGCGCATAAAGCAGGAACTCGTCTCCACCCCGGTCTACCTGTGCCCGGAGCGGGCGGTCCTGATCACCGAGTACTTCAAGTATCACGACGACCCTGCCGAGCCCATGGTGGTTCGTAGGGCCAAGGCCTTGCGCTATCTTCTGAAGCATAAATCGGTGCGCATCTATCCTGATGAGCTAATCGTGGGCAACATGGGCAGCCAGCGCATCTCAGCTCTTATCCAACCTGAGCTGAGCGGCGTGTTCATGAGTGGGGACTTGCTGTGGATTGATAAGAGGAAGACAACTCCTTTGCACATCGCCTGGCCCGACCGGTTGAAGCTGCTCTTTCGCGTCTTCCCCTACTGGCTGTTTCGTAACATGCCTTTTCGGGCTTTCTTTCCGCATCTCATGCAGTTGGGGCGCTATGTAATTGAACAGCTCAATGCCACCTATTACCTGATAAACGAGGCGGGTGGTATCGGACACTTCCTTCCCAACTACGAAAAGATGCTAAAGCTGGGTGTGAAGGGTTATCTAGGGGCTATGGCAGGAAAAGAGGGGGATCTCCACCGCGCGGCGTGCATCGCCTGCGAAGGCCTGGTCGATTTCGCCACACGCCTGGCGCAGGAGGCCGAGCGCTTGGCTCTTGAGGAAGAAGACGCGGCAGGGGCTGCCGAGCTCAGGGAACTGGCGCGTATTTGCTCTAAGGTGCCGTATGGCCCGGCCGAAACGTTTCATGAGGCCTTGCAGTCCTTATGGTTAACCCATATGGCGGTGAGCCTGGAGGGGCTCAACTCCGCTATCTCCTTCGGTAGGATGGACCAGTATCTTTATCCTTACTACCAGCATGATATGGAGGAAGGCAGAATCACCCGCGAGCGAGCTCGTGAACTTCTGCTTTGCTTTTCTGCCAAGGCCACAGAGCATGTCTTCCTGCTCTCGGAGGGAGTCAGCCAGTACCATGGCGGCTACCTGGTGGTGCAGGCGGCGATAGTAGGGGGTACGGACCGAGAGGGAAAGGATGTCGTCAACGACCTTACCTACGTGTTTCTCGATGTGATGGAGGAATCTGGTCTCCGTGACCCGAACTATCAGGCGCGCATTCACGCTGGGTCTCCTGAGGATTACTTAAGACGGGTGGCGCAGGTGGCAAGGAAGGGCAATGGTGTGCCGGCCCTCTTCAACGACGAGGCTGCCATAGCCTCACTTGTGTCCCATGGCTACCCCCAGGAGGAGGCGCGAGGTTATGCGGTGGTGGGCTGTGTGGAACTGGCCTTGCCGGGGAAGAGCTTTTTGTCCACGGATGCTTCACTGTTCAATCTTCCCCTCTGTCTCGAGCTGGCGCTTAATCGTGGAAGGCGACTCAAGGGTCGCCGGCGAGTGGGCATCGCTACTCCTGATCCCAGCTCTTTCACTAGCATTGACGGGGTGATCGAGGCGTTCCGGGGGCAGGTGGAATACATGGTGGCACGCATGATAGGTGACCTCCAGGTCATCGAGAAAGGAAATAAGGACTACCATCCCACTCCTCTTTCGTCTATGCTGGTAGAGGGTTGCCTGGAGTCGGGTCGAGACGTTACTGCAGGAGGGGCATTGTATAACTCCAGCGGTATCCAGGGTGTGGGGGTGGCGGATGTAGCGGATTCACTAGCTGCTCTGGATGAGGTGGTTTTTCACCGCCAGGAGTATACCATGGGCGAGGTGCTAAAGGCCCTGTGCGGCAACTTCAGATCTGATGGCAGGGTTCGGGCTGAGCTGCTCAATGCTCCGAAATACGGGAATGACCATTCCTTACCTGATGACTATGCCAATCTGGTAGTGCGTATTTTCCACTCGGCCTTGGCTCGCCACCACAACACGCGCGGGGGTCCCTATGTGCCTGGATTCTATTCCGTGACGTGCCACGTGGCTTTTGGGCAGCTAGTGGGCGCTTTGCCCAGCGGGAGAAGGGCCGGGGAGCCATTTGCGGCTAGCCTGGGAGCAGCCAACGGGCAGGACCGCCTGGGACCCACTGCCTTGCTCAACTCGGTAGCACGCGTAGACTCCACTAGGGCGCCTAATGGTTACGCCCTGAACCTTCGTTTCGACCCTCATACCCTGGCCGGTGATCGGGGGGTGGATATCCTGTCCGCTTTGGTAAAGGGGTTCTTCAATTCAGGGGGGATGGAGGTACAACTAAACGTGCTCGACCCAGAGATGCTGGAGGATGCCCGCCGTAATCCAGGGAAGTATCCGGAGCTCGTGGTCCGGGTATCCGGCTACTGTGCGTACTTCGACGACCTTCCTGATGCGGCCAAACAAGAGCTCATCGCCCGGACCCGCCTCGAGGTGTAGAATAGCGGGGTGGTATTGTGTCTGGTTGCGATGGCTTGCACTCTAGTTCTAGGGGCTCCGATTGACGAGAAGGAGGTACGACATGAATGCAAGAAATCTTAGTATGCTAGGTCTGGTAGTGATGGCATTGCTATTGGCGCTGGCGCCAGTACTCGGTTGCGCAGCTCTAGGGCCACTTGTGGGTAAGCCGGACAAAGTCGTCATTCATCACTTCGGTGACCTGAGCGGACCTTATGCTCCGGCTACCACGCCCATAGTGAGTGGTATGAAAGATTTTACGGAGTGGTTTAACGAAGAAAGCGGAGGCATCGACGGCGTGCCTATAGCCGACATGTCTTGGGATACCGGCGGCGAGCTAGATGCTGTGATGGAAGCTTATGCTACCTTCAAGGCATCGAGACCCTATCCCATAGTCACCGTTGTCTACGACTCGGCGGGGTGCGACACGCTAAGAAAGATGCATCTGGAGGACGGCATAGTTTGTTTTACCAACACCCCTTCAGGGAAATGCATTTACCCAGCGGGGTACACGTTTTCTGCCATTCCCTCGTATCCAGATTCCATCGGCGCCTTTATGGACTGGGTCACAGGGCACTGGGCCGAAAAGACCGGCCAGAAGGTGAAGCTAGCTATTCTAACCTGGGACAACATTCTTGGTAGGGGAATAATGACCGATGCAGTGCGGGATTATGCGGTGAAGAAAGGTGTTGAGATTGTATATGAGGATGTTTTTGATTTGGG
>Ga0209986_10005689_pt1 | contig 10294 bp, 3 predicted proteins | sample BlataG_FD_183168 | JGI IMG/M metagenome (GOLD analysis project Ga0209986, IMG submission 183168) | Deep subsurface microbial communities from Black Sea to uncover new lineages of life (NeLLi) - Black_00105 metaG (SPAdes) (version 2) | ecosystem: Environmental > Aquatic > Marine > Oceanic >...
CACCTAATTCTTGATTTGGTTAACGTAATCAGTCAGAGCTTCTGATGGTACAACACGTATTACTAATGATATTCCAAGAACATGTTTCAAACAATTAGGTGTGGGGGTTGCAGAGTATCCGGAGAAACGGCGACGGGGAGAAACGTATGGTATGTGGGGTCAAATCTCAACAGGCTGACCGAGAACTCAAAAGATGGAGTAGCAGACCTTGGTCTGCGTTAAAAAATAGATGAAATTTCAGGAGTTTTTATCCACTTATAAAGACCCAAAGGTTAAATTTCGACATTCTCGGTCACCCTGTCAACATTCAACATTGAAATCAAAAATCAATTATGTTAACCTATAACGCAAGAACATTAGAAAATGTTGAATGTTGAGATTTGACCCCAATTGCCATGCTACCTGACCTTCACAATCCGAAGCGGGTGTATGTTTTTGTTTAGAGACACCAAAAAATATACGCCTGTGGATAAGTTTTCACCAATCTTCTCTCCTTTATATATTCCAACCACTTTTCCGGCAATGTCCAAGAGGGCGAAATTTTCCTGCTCATAACCGGGAATCTGGGTAAAGGAGGTGAACGGATTAGGCATAACCTTTAGCCTTACCCGTAAGTCCTGTTCGCTGCTTTCTTCCACCCCTGCATTGCCATCCGCATCGGTCTTGATGAGATAGAAATCCTCCATACCTGCCCCGAAGGAAAGAGTGGTTCCGGATACGATGTAGCCCCCGTCGCTGGTCTGCTGGAGTACCCAACCGAAATCGTTATTCGTCCCACCGTAGGTCCTGGTCCAGAGGGTATCCCCTGAGGCATTGGTCTTGATGAGATAGACATCGGCGTTACCCGCTCCAAAAGAATACGTCGTACCGACGATAATGTAACCTCCATCTAATCTCTGTTGAGGAAAACCCATATCGAAACCCACACCTCCGTAAGTCCTGGTCCAGAGGGTATCCCCTTGACTGTTGGTCTTAATGAGATAGACATCACCAAGAGTATCACCAAAGGAGCACGTGTATCCACCAAGGATGTATCCCCCATCCGATGTCCATCCACCATACCCCACATCGTAATTTACCCCACCATAAGTTTTTGTCCAGACCGGAATTCCCAGAGAATCGGTCTTGACCAGGTAGACGTCACCCAGTGTATCACCGAACGAACAGGTCTGCCCGCATACAATGTATCCCCCATCTATATCCGGAAGAACCAAACCCGTCTCATCGTTCACCCCACCGTAGGTCCTGGTCCAGAGCGAGTCTCCTTGGCTGTTGGTCTTTATCAGGTAGATGTCCAACCCACCCGCCCCATACGAGTACGTGGAGCCTGATATAATGTAACCCCCATCTGCAGTCTGAATAGCAGGGTAGCCCGCATGGCTGTTCGCCCCTGCGTATCTTTTTGACCAAAGAGTATCGCCCTGGTCATTAAGCTTTATCATGTAGATATCACCAAGACTATCATCTGCGGGTAAAGAAAACCCTGAGACAATGTAGCCACCATCCGTGGTCTGTTGGATGGAACCGGCCCGATCATCTCTCGCTGTGCCGTAGGTCTTGGTCCATAGCGTATCTCCTGAGGCATTCGTCTTGATGAGGTAAAAATCATAATCTCCTGCACCGAAGGAGAGAGTAAATCCTATGACGATATAGCCTCCGTCCGAGGTTTGCTGGACCACGCGACCTTCATCATCGTTCGTCCCGCCATAGGTCCTTATCCATTTTTGCTGGGCAAACGAAATGGATAAGATGAATAACAGTGATATAAGTTTCTTCATTTCTTTCTCCTTTTATACTATGGAATTATATCCTTTAAAGAATATAAGTCAATGGTACGATTTTATTTTGATGAAAGACGCCCCGTTAGAGAATACCAACGTAAAGTCTCGGCAATTGTATCAGTAGAACTAAAGGATTTTTACAGTATCGGGTATTTGGGTAGCTTCATAGAGTATTCTCTAACGGGGTCAAGCCCGCACAGGAATGGTAAGTAGTTATTGGGTTGGGAGACGGGGAGAAAAGGAGACAATACAACCGTTATCGCGACTGGAAAGTCGCTCCCACCTTGGGATCTATGTGGGGTCAAATCTCGACAGGCTGACCGAGAATAAGGAGTAGGGCGTTTACGCCCGTATTTTGGAGTGCAATGTCTCCTGACATTGCATGCAACGAGGGGACTCGTTGCACTCCACATTTAACGAGCCTAAAGGCTCTACTCCAAGAAATTTCGACATTCTCGGTCACCCTGTCAACATTCAACATTGAAATCAAAAATCAATTACGTTAACCTATAACGCAAGGGCATTAGAAAATGTTGAATGTTGAGATTTGACCCCAATTCCCAATTCCGACCTAATCTATTCCCTCTCCCTTTTCAAGGGAGAGGGAAAGGGTGAGGGTTTCCAAGTTTCTATGTTAAATAATACAGTTCGAGATGTTGACGAAGAGATATAGGAGTTCATTAGCTTGCTAATGTACAAAGGGGCTCAGCTGAAATAATGCTGAGCCCCTTTGCTGAAAATATGTTTACTGTTTATCGGAGTTTGGTCAGCCGACCTGTCAATCGCTGTTCAGAGGTCTGCAATTGATAGAAATAGATACCTGCAGGTAACTCAATACCCTGGGTATCAGTGCCATCAAATTCTATATGATGTTCACCAGCTGGTTTTACATCATTAACCAGGGTTCTTATGATCTGACCTGACGTATTATAAACAACAAGCTTAACCAGGGCTGGTTTTGTAATCGAGAAAACAATGCGTGTATTATCGGTAAACAGATTGGGCAATGCCTGGAGGTTTAATCGCTGGACTCTCGGCTGGGTGTTTTCTTCAATGCCGACGACATTCTGATATACGTCAATGGCGTCTGAATTCTGGGAGAAATAATAGGTTGAATAACCCATAGTATCTGCCGGTGCATCGACTGTGTCAGGACGCACCACAATTTTATATGCAAAATAGGTGGTCCAGTGGTGCCAGGCTCCAAAACCATCACTCTCAAGCATCCAGTGCACAGTATTCTCACCGTAGACACCATCTACCGCGATAAACCCAAAGTCCATTGCAGTACCTGCATTGTAAGCATTGGGCGTACCGGGATCAGTAAACGTAGTATCTGCCCACAGCCAGAAGCCAAGCACATCATATGCAGTTTGTCCACTGTACCTGGTTTCACGCGGGTTGGGGATCGTAACCCAGATTGTATCATTAGCACCGGCACCTGGACCAGTCTTGGTCACAATAGGCTTAGGTATGGGACGCAAAGTATCGTCTTCCCAGTGCGTAGCGGCAACATCATCGACAATATCTGAGTAGAGCCAGTAAAACCCCGTATGATTTTGATTACTGCCATATGTACCAGGGTTATTCACATAGGCAGAATCCCATGAACCGATCATTATAAGCGAATCGCCGACTGCTGGTACTGGCGACCAATAGGTAAGCTCAGCTGTCCAAAGCAAAAGCCCGGATATTATTTGAGTCATGCATGAAGGATCTGATTCTACAACCACACGATTTTCAGGATCAGCAAGATCATAAATTGTCCAGTGCGTTCCATTTTCATCTTCAATTGGAAGGTTATTGACAGGTTGATCCACAATACATTGTCCAAAACCGCATGCGACCCCGAGTATTAACATCACAACAATTTTACTAATTAGTTTCATATTCATACTCCTTGTTTTAGGGTGGGGACATAAATGTCCCCACCCATTCTAATCTTAGCGTACAAAAATAACCTTTTGCTGAGACTCGAATCCCCGAGCATTCATCCGTATGAAATAGACACCTGCGGCAACTTTTCTACCGATATTGTCTTTTCCATGCCAGTCTATTTGATAATAGCTAGGTTCGAGTTTTTTATTCATTAGCGTTTTAATAAGTTTTCCGGTCACGTCGTAAATCTTAACCTCAACTGAAGTAGGTTCAGGAATTGCATAGTCAACTCGTGTCTGTTTAGCAAACGGATTTGGATAAATCGAAAACGCATAGGAAATCGGGGTCATACTCAATCGCGAACCATGTGAACCAAAGACTGTTTCATAACCGCCTTTTATCACTGGTTTCAAGATTGCATCATCAGAAGCACTGAATTCATTTGCGGTAATCACCTGTTCATTCATTCTTCGGTCACCCTGGTAAACACTATAGCCAATCACATGGTCATTATCAATCATGTTCCATGATACTGTGCCTTTACCGGCTCTTGGCTCAGGTATGTTCATGAGAGTGATCTCACCCAGTTCCTGAATATCAACTGCCTGGTCAAGTTTGAAACTCAAGACCGTGAAATAGCCTTTGCCTTGTTTCAATGCCTCGACTATCAGGATAATCTCTTCACCATGTTCCCACGGTTTCATGAAATTACCGGCGTCAAACCACAGTACATGGAGGTCATTTTTTGCAGCGGTGCCGCAGCCGATTATGTTCTCAGTCAACACATCATGCGGTCGATTAAGACGGTATGCTGTAAACACGACTCGGTCACAATCCGGCATTTCGATTTCAGCACGCACGATATGCGATATGCCAGCCTGACGATATGGCTGTTTTGCTTTAGTATGTTCTGACAAATAACCCTTTTCATTCACTGCCCAAACTGGAGAACGGTCAGGTTTTGATAACGTACCGAGTTGGACAACAACATCAGTCTGTTTCTTGCGCCTTGCTGCCATCTGCATAAACGTTACATTACTGAATTCAGTGGGGTTCCATGTCGTATCAGTCACTGCGATCATCTCATAAGCGCGTCCCGGTTCAATATCAAAGGTATCGCCATACCAGCCCAAAGAAGGATGATGAATCCAGTTCTCAAAAATCTGATCATCTCTAAGGTTCGTGATCTTACTCACTGCCTCACCACCTGAGCTGTATTCATCAGTAATATCAATCACGCGGTTATACACTGCATTATACGGAACAGAAACCCAATTTCTATCACCAACTGCACCGGCATTTTCATTCAACGCAACTTCACCTGCCGGGTTATTTGAGCCGACCAGGAGTATTGTCGCATCAGTTGCTGCGATCATCTCATAGGCGCGTCCAGATTCAATATCAAAGGTGTCACCGTACCAGCCCAAAACAGGATGATAAATCCAGTTTTCAAAAGTCTGGTCATCAGCGAGCTTTGTGATCTTGGATAGCGGTGTTCCAGTTGGACTGAGATCATCGGTCAGATCAATGACACGTGAGTATTCACTGTGCCACGGCATAGAGACCCAGTTCCGGTCGCCAGTTGGACCAGTGTTTTCATTAACCGCTTTCTGAAGCGCATAACCCATATTTGACTTATCTGCTACCTGTAAGTACACGCTTACCGGATAATTAAGGTAGTGCCGGTCTTCTGCAGGTATCTGTTCCATAAGGAAGGTGTCTGACGGAGAATCAAGCCAGTCGCCACCTGCCGGTACATAACCCGGATCAGCATTAGAATATATCTCGTACCACTCAATCGCAGTTGGTTCATCCAGGGTATCCTGGGTCACTGACTCCCAGTAGAGGATAATCGAATCCTTTGCCGCATTCTTTTGTGCATAGACATAGGCGGGCTTTGGCGGCACACCATGGTCATACCGCATTACTGCCTGCAGAAGTAAATCATATGAGATAGGTTGCCAATCATCTGAAGTTCTGTCTTCAGCGCAAAATGCACGCCAGACAGACGTTGTATCATCCAAGAGGATATGCGGTGGCTCTGCATTCCATACGCCGATAAAGAAATCAGAGAACGTGTCAACGCGGATCGGCGAGAAACTGATATAGAACCAATAGCCACCTGTACCGCCCGGGTCAAATCCCACTGGGCCATAGAGTCTAAGCGCGGTTGGATCAGGTAAACCACCGCCCTGCCAGCCATCATCATCATCCCAGACAAATAAGGTACAATCTGTCCACGGTGTTACATCGCTTTGCATGGCGACCCAGCATCCAATGCACCAACCGGCTGCCTCAGGCGTGAATCTCTGTGCAGTATACCGGTAATCAGGGTCACCCCAATACCATGTGGCAACTCCATTATCATACCAGATAATCTCATTAGGTGTTGAGAAAATGCTGTCCTGGATAATCGTATCGTTGTTCAGATTAACATCGCTGCCCAGAGTGGTATAGACTGATAAGTCATAGTAGTCGTATGGCTTTGCTGGTGTCCAGGTAGGGAATGTGACATCACTTATTTCGCCAGGATTGAGATTAGAGACATTAACATTCTGCAAATATACTTGAGGACCGGCAGATTCAGTAATCCGTGCAACCACATCAAATGTTTCGGTATTGGCGCCAATATTTTTGACCTTTGCTTTTACTGGATAGTCATAAAGCGTGCTCACAATAGTCCCTGGTTCATTGATTTCTTTAGTCATTACATCATGGTCATTAATTCCACCAGTATACTGTACAATCGCCCTGATCATCCCGTCAATAGTACGCGTGTCCCAGGTTATCTTGTCAGTAGACGTTTTAGTTCGATAAAGATCACTCTCAGCATCAAACAGGATATACTCGTAAGTTGAATCGGTATGACCTCCATTCCAACCAACCATACCTGGCTGCCATATGCCGCACCAGAAATCACCTGCGCCAAGAGATATAGGTGAAGATGACAGGTCATAGGTATACCAATTTGCGTCTTGCCCTATGGTATTCGGTGGGGTCTGGGTACCGCTATGAAGCTGTGTGCCTGGATCACCAATAGCATCGTCCCACACAAATAAGGTGCATGGAACCACATTTGGTGATCCAGCAGCGCCCTTTCTTCTCCACAGCATATATCTGATACCCACTACGTTAGCCGGTCTTTCTAAGCTGAAGCGTACCCCTGCGTAAAGAGAATCACCAGAATAGTATGCAGCTGTACCACTGTCAAAATAAAGTGTATCAGTATTCGAACATAAAACATCTACATATAGTGTGTCGTTACTGCGGTCACCATCTGTTGAAAGCGTATGATAACATCTTGCATTATAGGTGCCGCCTTCATAATTAGGAACCCAGCCAGCAAAGGTCACTGTCTCCACATCGTATTTGCCCATTGTGCTGGTTATTGTGCTGGAACTGCTGTAAATCTCATTGCCCAAAGAGTCAATCTTCATAATAACGTCAAAACCTGTTTCTGTGCTACTGCCGATATTCTTCACAGCTGCCTGAGGAATGATTGGCACTGCGGTAATCTCGTGTTCAGTAGGAGCAATAATAGATTGTGTCATTACGTCATGCGTTGGCGGCGGCGGGTATTTTACAATGGCACGTATTTGCCAGTTCCGGAGTGCGTACACATTCCAGCTACTACCATTGGCCGAATACTCACTTCTACCAGATCCCGGTCCATTATCACTTGTGTTCCAGGGACCACCAGTTCCACCCGCGCACTGGTATCCGATATGGAAATCACCCGTGAAATAGGGATGTCCAGTTATGTTAACTGTTTTCCAACCGTTACTTGAATTATAGTAATCCTGAGGTCCTGTACTCACAGCGCCGGGCATGCCGCTGGCGTCATTCCATGTGTAAATGCTATAATTACCAGTACCATAACCATAAAAGATTATTGACATTACAGAACAGGGTTGCGCAGGGCTACATCTCACTGCCCAGTAGAAATCCTCGTCACTCCAGTAATATACAAAAGCGTTTGTGTCGTAAATAAGCGTATCTGTTATCGCTGAACCAGAAGGTTGCACATCTACAGATTGTGTCAGTGTATCATTTGCGCGGTTTAGGTCACCAGCCAACTCAGTCCAAATCTTGAAGTTATAAATACCGCCACCAGGATTCCACTGAGCGAACTCAACAATCTCTGCATTCTGTGTATATTCATTATTCGGAGCCAAGCTGGTAACCTGAACAGTATCTGCATACACTACAAATAACTGACGTGCCTCAGCAATAACATTAAAGGTTGCAGGACTGACACCGCGATTCTGAATCAATACCTTTGGAATAATTGAGGTATAAGCAGGGGGATTAGCAGGAACATCGAGCATTTCATTCACCGAAACATTGATATTGTAACTCTCTACTGATTCGTAAAGGTTCACAATTCCAGCGCCCATGAGTCCTGTATATTCCGGGCTCTTGTGTTCATTATAGTCGGCAGCTCTAATGAGCCTATCCCTAACTTGAGCCGGAGTCAGCGATGGATTAGCCGAGAGAATAAGAGCAGCACCTGCTGCAGCCGCCGGTGTCGCGAATGATGTACCGCCATAGCCGTCTGTATAGCCGCCTGTGGAATCGCAACAATATTGGGCATCGCCGGGTCCCAGAATGTCAACCCATTCACCAATATTCGAACCTGTGCCAGTGCCCCAGTCCCAAAGCTCACCATCTGCATCACACCCACCGACTGCCATTACAATGCCATAGTATGCAGGCCAGCCAGGCTCTGGATTAGCAGCATCATTACCCGCAGAGGCAAATGATATCGCACCCGCGTCCCATGCCCATTCAAAAGCCGACTCAAGACCTGCCGGGTTGCCAGAATAGCCAATACTTGTTGAAAGCACCCTAGCACCAGCAGTAGTCACAGACCAGGTTATTGCGGTAATATTGGTTGCAACAGAGGTAAACACATAACCTGTCCACAGAACACCCTGGACCCCACTCCAGCCGCCCGCAAGACCAGACATACCTGTCGCAAGGACATTATTCAATTCAGCACATGCTACGCTTGCACACATGGTGCCATGGTCACCAATACCAACAACACCGCCTTTCATACCAAGATAGTTACCATCGAGATCAGCATGAGTTTCATACAGTCTTTCAATATCAAGGATAGAAAGTATTATGGAATTATCTCCAGTCTCAGGGATTGCCCAACACTCAGGGCCCTTTACAATACTATCTGACCAGTCATAAAACGGATCATTAGGGATCGTACGTGGCGGTGCGTCTGTATCGTGTTTAAACGGGATATAGTTAGGGGATACCTCTTTAACATCCTCTAATTTACGATACTCCTCTGAAACTGCCTCGAGATCAAGGTCTACTGGAACCTTCATTAGGAATATCAGATCAAGGCCAAATTCCTCTGCTTTGGGCACCAGTTCATCAAGAACACGCGAGATATCATTTACACTATATTGAGCATTGAGGATATCGAGTGCAGGGATACCAAATGTCGCTGTGCCATCCTTTACTTGAATATTCACTTTGCCCCGAGCCTCATTCTTCAATTGTATAAGCATCTCACCTTTAATATAGAGATTCTCTTTTGGTTTACGCCAGGTTTTTCCGATAGGCTTGGGCAACACATTAATGTTCTCCACCTCTGGATAAGGTTCAATACTAGTTAACCTATGCGGATGAAGTGGCTCGAACGGTATCGGCGGTGCCACTGTTTGAGATTCATGAATAAGCTCCTTTCTCCGCAGCCCGCCTTGGTCCATTTTCACCCTGGTCATCTGCTCAACCTTAATATCTTGTGTTCCAGCCTCGAGATCAGTGGTTACAACAGACTTCCTGTCAGTGGTCAGTCGTGTTGGTGTATCTGCTTCATCAATTACTGTTCGCGGTGTAGTTCGGGTGTCATTCTGCTCATTAATTTTTTGCGCTTGAATAATGCCGATAATCAATATCGGTATAACCAATAACCAAACTTTCTTCATACCTTCCTCCTTCCTCGTTTGCTTAAGATATTTCCTTTTTCAAAAATTTTGATACAAAGAAATTATCCAGAGCAAATCAACCCTATAAACTGGTTCATTGATGTAATGAACTCTTTATTGTTAACGTCTACTAAATCAGCGCACCACCTCCTTTCTCAATACATATTTTAATCCAACCACAGACAAAGTCAATGGTTAGACTTAAGGCTAAATTATTAAAATCTCATCAAACGAACCTGATAGATTATAAGAAATTCTGATAACTTGTCAAGGGCTAAAGGCAGAAAACTTGGAAACCCTCACCTTTATCCTCTCCCTTAAAAAGGGAGAGGAAATAGAGTATGTGCGTTTCCCTTAAAAAGGGAGAGGGAGTATTATATTTCACCCTCCCCTTTATCCCCTCCCATCAAGGGAGGGGAATAGCTTGATTTGTGCCCCTCTCATCTATGAAGCCTTTGGGGTCAAATCTCGGAAGCCTTTGGGGTCAAATCTCGACATTGGACATAGATACATGCAGAAAATCAGCTGTGGCAATCCAGAAAAAAGGTTAAGGGGAATGTCCAATGTCGACAGGCTGACCGAGAATTAGGAGTAGGGCCTGTCTGCGTCTACCTGTGCCGTTGGCACGGCAGACAGGTGCGACGCACAGGCAGGCGTTTACGCCCGTATTTTGGGAGTGCAATG
>Ga0209986_10005690_pt1 | contig 10293 bp, 8 predicted proteins | sample BlataG_FD_183168 | JGI IMG/M metagenome (GOLD analysis project Ga0209986, IMG submission 183168) | Deep subsurface microbial communities from Black Sea to uncover new lineages of life (NeLLi) - Black_00105 metaG (SPAdes) (version 2) | ecosystem: Environmental > Aquatic > Marine > Oceanic >...
CATGGCCAATGATCCTCCTTCCATTCAGGCACCTCCTTTCGAGTTGCCTTTTCCTTACTACTTTTCTCGGAAAGAGGACACTTCTATCGAGTTCTCTAGAGGACATTATCAAAGAGTTACAACATTGGAAGACACTGCTCGTTGACGGATAGGAAGAAAACCTTATAGAATGGTATGATTATAATCTTGGAGGCTCTATGGGAAAGAAGCTAGTTAAGGAAATGCTTGGTGGGAAAGCAAGTTCATTGGCACGATTGATTAGCCTGGTGGAAGAGGGTAGCAAAGAGGTGCCTGAGATAATGAAGCTCATTTATCCGCACACGGGGAAAGCATACCGCATAGGGGTAACGGGCCCGCCGGGAGCAGGGAAGAGCACTCTGGTTGATAAGCTAACGGCACTGATGAGATGCCGAGGTGCCGAGGTGGGGATAATTGCCGTAGACCCTACCAGTCCATTTACCGGGGGCGCTGTACTGGGTGACAGGATTAGGATGCAACAACACTATCTCGATGAAGGAGTCTTCATCCGCAGTATGGCAACTCGTGGCAGCTTGGGAGGCTTACCAGAAACCACTGCCGAGGTAAGCAGATTACTTGATGCCTCGGGGAAAGATTTTGTCCTAGTAGAGACTGTGGGGGTAGGCCAGACTGAGATAGACATAATTAGGAATGCAGATACAGTAATTGTTACCTTAGCCCCCGGGTTTGGAGATTCGATTCAGACTATGAAGGCCGGGTTGTTCGAGATTGCTGACATATTTGCGATTAACAAAGCTGATCTCCCTGGTGCGGATAATCTCATGAGTGACATCCAAGCCATGCTCTCGCTTCGCCCCCACGAGAGCACGTGGACGGTACCCGTGGTAAGAACGGAGGCAGTCAGTGATGTCGGCACGGAGGAACTCTACCAGCAAATTGAAAAACATCGGCAGATGCTTACTGAGACAGGAGAACTCTATCGCCAGCGGCAGGAACAACTCTATGATGAATTTGTGGGAATAGTCCAGCGCAGGATTACCAAGCACTTGAAGAGCTTCATTGAGCAGGACTCAGAACTAAGTGGCTATGTGAGCAAGATAGAAAGCAAGGAGATTGATCCTTATTCAGCAGCCGATGAAATCCTCAATTCACCAAGCCTCATGACTAGCTGGTGCTTCGGATTGGCAAGAAGCCAAGAGACTTAATGGCCAAGAACTATGATGTTATTATAGTTGGCAGTGGCACAGCAGGCATCTTCGCTAGTCTAGAGCTTTCCAGCGCCGGGCTTGATGTCTTGCTCCTGGACAAAGGCAAAGAGATCGAGGCCCGCGTTTGTCCCATCGACAAAGGAAGTGAACGATGTGTATCTTGCTCTCCTTGTGATTTAGTAAGCGGCTTCGGAGGAGCGGGAGCCTTCAGCGATGGCAAGTTGACTTTGTCTACAAAGGTTGGCGGTTGGCTTGGAGAGCTGGTGGGCTTCGATGAAGCCAAAACGCTTGTTGATTATGTTGACTCCGTCTACCTTAAGTTTGGCGCTCCGCGTAACGTTTATGGAACCGGAGAGAAGGTAGCTGAGTTAGAGCGCCGAGCCATCTTGGCCGGGCTCAGGCTAATCCCTGTCAAGCTCCGCCACCTGGGAACAGAAAACTGCCGCCAAGTGTTGAAAGCCATTCAGGAGTATATATCATCCAAAATAGAAATAAGGCTGAGAACGGCGGCCAGACGGATAGTAGTTGATGAAGGAGCGGTGAAAGGCATTGAGGCCGGTGACGGCGAGAGGTTTGATTGTAAGTATTTGGTTCTGGCTCCAGGAAGGGAAGGTTCAGAGTGGTTAACCAGCGAAGCTGAACAGCTCAAACTCGGCCTTAGTTCCAACCCTGTTGATGTCGGTTGCAGAATCGAAGTGCCAATGGCGGTTATGGAGGAACTGACCACGGCGCTATATGAATCCAAACTCGAGTTCTACTCCAGAAGCTTCGATGACCGAGTCAGAACATTCTGCATGTGCCCGGGGGGAGAGGTGATCGTGGAATCCACGGGAGGCTTTGACCCGGTGATTACAGTCAATGGTGTTGGTTACGCTGAACCCAAGACAGGGAATACTAATTTCGCTATCTTGGTAAGCACTTCGTTCACTGAGCCGTTCCACGAGCCTATTGCCTACGGTAAGTCTCTGGCAAGGTTAGCTAACCTCTTGAGCGGCGGCGTCTTGGTGCAACGATTAGGGGACTTGATGGAGGGCCGACGCTCTACACCAGCTCGAATTCAGCACAGCCTTGTGGAGCCAAGCTTGAAAGCAGTAACTCCGGGGGATTTAAGCTTTGCCCTTCCTTATCGCTACCTTAAAGGAATAGTCGAGATGCTGCAGGCCATGGACAAACTAGCTCCGGGAGTCGCCTCCTCCCACACCTTACTCTATGGAACAGAGGTCAAATTTTACTCAAGTCAGTTGAAGCTCACACCTTGCTTGGAAACCGAGGTGAGAAATATGTTCGCTGTTGGTGATGGTGCCGGAGTAAGCCGAGGCTTAGTTCAGGCTTCGGCTTCAGGCATAGTGGCTGCTAGAGAAATACTCAAACGATTGGGCAAAAATTAGCTTTTTCTTTGGCATCGATTTGACCTCCAGTGAAAGCACACCTGGTGTTTGTCTGGGGTTGGATAATGAGCTACAAGTTATGTGCCGAAAAAGACCCCAAAGGGGATGACATCCCTTAAAGGACATTTGATAAACATCTTACCTAGCTCGAGACCGCATCCTGGCATGTCAGATCATAACCTCTGCGATGCTGCCATAGCGGCTTACACTGCCTCTCTTTACCGCCAGGATGAGGTAGATGCGATAGCCAATTGTGGGGAGGTGTTGGTTCTTATCCCTTCGCCTTGACTGTCAATCCTCTGATTGGCTAAACTACCAGCAATCGTTTCCGCAATAACAAAGGAAGCAAGATAAGATCGAGGTGACACGTGACGGAACAGAAAGCAATAGGGATTGAAAGGAAAACCGGTGAGTGGTATGCTGAATCCGAGCGCTTTCGAGAAAGCGGAGACAATTTTAGCACTCTTTCCGGCATCCCGATTAAGCGCCTTTATACGCCAGTCGACGTTGCCGAGACTCACTACTCTGAAGACATAGGCTTTCCTGGTGAATATCCGTTCACGCGTGGCGTTCATTATACCGGCTACAGGGGGCGGACATGGACGATGCGTATGTTCGCCGGTTATGGCTCGGCTGAAGAGACCAACGCCCGCTATAAGTATCTCTTGAGTCACGGTGAAACCGGGCTGAGCGTGGCTTTCGATTACCCAACCCTCATCGGCTACGATACTGATGATCCACTGGCGCGTGGTGAGTTCGGCAAGTGCGGTGTAGCTATCTCTTCGCTAGCTGATATGGAAATGCTTTTCGATGGCATTCCAGTGGATCAGATAACTACCTCCATGACTATAAATGGGCCTGCTGCGGTGATTTGGGCCATGTATCTTGCCAATGCTCGGAAAAGAGGTATACCTTGGGATAGTTTAGGGGGCACTATTCAAAATGACATCCTTAAAGAATACATGGCTCAGAATTCCTTCATCTTTCCCATAGAGCCGTCCATGGGGCTCATTGTTGATACCTTTGAGTTTGGCGCAAAGTATGTGCCACGGTGGAATACCATAAGCATAAGCGGCTACCATATTCGTGAAGCTGGAGCCACCGCGGTTCAGGAATTAGCCTTCACCCTGGCCAACGGGCTCACTTATGTTCAGGCAGGAATTGACCGTGGATTAGAAGTGGATGAATTTGCCCCAAGGCTGAGCTTCTTTTTTGATTGCCACAATGACTTTTTCGAAGAAATAGCTAAGTTTCGTGCTGCGCGCCGCATCTGGGCCAGGGAAATGAAAAACCGCTTTGGCGCCAATGAAAGGTCACAATGGCTCCGCTTCCATACCCAAACCGCTGGCTGCACCCTTTCTGTAACACAACCTGAAAACAACGTGGCCCGCGTTGCTCTGCAAGCGTTGGCTGCTGTTCTTGGCGGTACTCAATCATTACACAGCAACTCTATGGATGAGGCTCTAGCCTTGCCATCAGAGAAGGCAGTTACAGTAGCCTTGCGTACTCAACAGATTATCGCTCATGAAAGCGGTGCAACCAATACTGTAGACCCTCTAGGTGGTAGCTACTTTGTAGAATCCCTCACCAATGAAATCGAGAAGGGCGTCTACGATTACTTTGCAAAGATAGACTCCTTAGGCGGAGTTGTCCCGGCGCTGAAAGGGGGATTCTTTAACCGTGAGATTGCTGATTCCGCCTATCGTTTCCAGAAGGAAGTAGATAGCAAACAACGAATCATCGTTGGCGTTAACGACTACGTAAGTGGGGAGCCAATCACCATCCCCATCCTAGAAATGGATAAAGAGGGAGAAAGGCGGCAGCTTGAACGGTTAAGCAAACTACGCAGGGAAAGGGATAATGAACTAGTCTCGGTAAAGCTTGAAGCATTACGTCAAGCCGCTCAAGGAGGGGAGAATCTCATGCCCTGTATCCTGGAAGCGGTTAACGCCTATGCTACCCTGGGAGAGCTTTGTGGCGTGTTACGCGAAGTCTTCGGTGAATTCCAGCTTGCACTTATTGTCTAAGTAACTACGGAGGGAGCTTATGGACATAACTTTGAGCGTTATAAAGGCTGATGTCGGTGGCTATGTGGGGCATTCTTCTAGCCATCCGGATGTGTTGAGAAGGGCTGAAGAAAAGCTGGCACAGGCCAAGGAAAAGGGCATGCTTGTCGATTACCACGTTACCAGATGTGGCGATGACCTGGAGTTGATAATGACTCACCAGCAAGGTGAAAACAGTGAGCAAATTCATAAATTAGCCTGGGATATTTTTGTGGAATGCACCGATGTAGCTAAGAGCCTGAAGCTCCACGGAGCAGGGCAGGATCTGCTGGCGGATGCCTTTTCCGGCAATGTCAAAGGTATGGGACCCGGTGTGGCTGAAATGCAATTTGCTGAGCGTGAAGCCGAAACTATAGTCATACTTATGGCAGATAAGACAGCCTCTGGAGCCTGGAACTTGCCACTATACAAGATGTTCGCTGACCCCTTCAATACCGTTGGGCTGGTGATCGCCTCTAATATGCATTGTGGTTTCACCTTCGAAATCCATGACGTTAAGGAGCACCAGAAGATCTACCTTAGCTCTCCTGAAGAAATCTATGACATCCTGGTTTTCATTGGCGCGCCAGGTCGCTACCCAATTAAAGCCGTGTACCACAAAGATACCGGTGAAATCGCTGCCGTCTCCTCAACTGAAAAGCTATCTCTCATGGCAGGCAGATATGTAGGCAAGGATGACCCGGTCTGCATCGTCCGCTCTCAAGGGAAATTCCCTGCCGTGGGGGAAATACTGGAACCATTTGCTTCCCCTCACATAGTACAGGGCTGGATGAGAGGTTCTCACCATGGCCCCTTAATGCCGGTAGCTGTCGAGGATAGCAATCCTAGCCGCTTTGATGGTCCCCCAAGAGTCATAGCTGCTGGTTTCCAACTCGCCAAAGGCAAGCTGGTCGGACCTCGTGACCTCTTTGATGATCCCGCTTTCGACGAGGCTCGCCGTCAGGCAAATATTATGGCTGACTTTCTACGCCGCATGGGACCATTTGAGCCGCACCGCCTGCCACTTGACGAAATGGAATACACTACTATGCCTGAGGTGGCCAAGAAACTGGCTTCAAGATTTCAGCCAATTTGATAGCTGAAGTGCCCAAGCTTCTCCTGGCTACGACCAACCCGGGCAAAATCAGGGAATATCGCTCCCTGCTCGGCGATCTTGGCTATGAGATAGTAACACTCTCTGAAGAAGAAAAGAACAAAGCTACCACCGAATCTGGAAACAGCTACGAACAGAATGCTCAGTTGAAAGCTGCCACTTATGCCAGATCAACCCGGCTTATCACCATTGCTGATGACTCGGGGCTTGAAGTGGATGCTCTCGGTGGTGAGCCTGGAATCCACTCAGCGCGCTTTGCCGGAAAAGACGCCACAGACGCAGATAGGATGAGAACGCTCCTGGCTAAGCTTGCCGACATTCCTTGGGAAAAGCGAGGTGCCCACTTCAGATGCGTCATCGCCATAGTTGCGCCAGAAGGACAGTCACAATTATGTGACGGTGAATGCCATGGCACAATCGTTTTTGAAGCCAGGGGCGAAAATGGCTTTGGCTATGACCCAATTTTCTACCTCCCTGAGATCGGCAAAACTATGGCAGAGATCTCCTTTGAAATGAAGAACCAGGTCAGCCATCGCGCTCAGGCTAGCCGTAAGGCCCGTGAAGTATTGAAACGACTCTATGCCTAATCTATATTGACCTTAGAAACTGCCGATAGTATACTGTCATTCACTTATGATTTCCGGAGGTATTCTATGAAACTATCCTGTCTTCAAGAAAATCTGAGTAAAGGGTTGGGCACGGTGAGCAGGGCTGTAGCTACCAGGTCTACCTTGCCCATCACGCAAAATATTCTTTTGGTTAGTGAGCAATCACGCCTTAAGCTGGCAGCAACCAATTTGGAAATGGCCATTACATGTTGGATTGGCGCTAAAGTAGAGCAGGAGGGTACCATTACCATTCCAGCTCGACTGTTCATTGACTTTGTCAATTCGCTACCCAATGACTTGATTGAGATTACGCTACCTGCGAACAGTCATGCTATTGAGATAAAAAGCGGTCGCTTCGAAGCGCATATCAACGGCATTGATGCTCAAGATTTTCCGCCCATCCCTGAGGTAGGCGATGGCACAACTACAAACATAGAAGCAGGTGCCCTGAGAGAGGGAATCACACAGGTTGCCTTTGGTGCTGCTACTGAAGAATCCCGCCCGGTTCTGACGGGAATCAACACCGAATTTGAGGGTGATCAGCTTAGCTTGGCGGCCGCTGATGGTTTTAGGCTAGCTGTCCATAGGACGAACCTTGGGTCACCGGTCGACCCGAAAACCACGGTAATCATTCCGGCAAGAGCCCTTAACGAGCTAAATCGCCTTCTTGGTGAGCAAGAGGAGCCAGTGGAAATCACCATAAATCAGCAGAAAAGCCAGCTTCTCTTCCGTCTCAAGAACGCTGAGGTAGTGTCCCAGGTCATTCAAGGTTCTTTTCCCGATTATTCTCAAGTTATCCCTCAGAGCTATAACACAAGAGCCGTAGTAGATACTGCTGAATTTCTACGGGTTACTAAGATGTCTTCCATATTTGCTCGTGATGCCAGTGGCATTGTCAGGCTGGTTATCACTCCTGGTGCTGAGCTTGCCCCGGGGAAGCTGACTCTTTCCGCTCAGGCCGAGGAAATTGGCGGCAATGTCAGCGAAATTGACGCTTTGGTTGATGGAGAAGAGGCTAAGATTGCTTTCAACGTAAAATATCTCTCTGATGTCTTGTCTGTTCTTCGCCAATCCCAGGTCGCCCTGGAGGTCACTACCCCATCAAGTCCTGGAGTTATCCGTCCTATAGGTGTGGACAATTACGTCTATGTAATCATGCCGATGTTTGTTCAGTGGTGACGTAGGTAGGGAGAACAACACCGAGTCCCAGGCGACTCAGTAGCAGTCACCTTCAGTTGCAGAGCATCAAGGGCACTGGATACGGAGCTGCCACACATAGCTAATGCCGCAGCTTTGGATACAACTGACACGGGCTCTCGCATGCGTCAAGTTTGGAGAGACCCTAACCTATGCCCGGTGGTGTTCTCCGGCGCCAGCTCTCTACGGTCCGCATTCCAACCGCCCTTGGGCTCAACTATTATGGTCGTTAGCCCATGGAGGCATGGAGGTATATCTGATGTCAGCTATCCAGGATTCTTACCTACCAATTCTTGACAGTAACGGAAAGAGGGTAAAGAGTGACAAAGTAGACAATTCTCGCTATATTATAGTATAGGACTATGAGTGAAGACAGCGAGGCCTTCTCGGCAATAGAGGCTATAACTGAGGTCATCTCCCAATCAGAGAGCCTGGGGCAAATCCTTAGATTCAGCGTAGCCAAGCTTTCCCAGGTTCTCCCTGTAAGCTGTTGCTGGATACAATTAGTCGATGAGGCTAAAGGCAAGTTAACCTTAGCTGTCCAGCAAGGTTTCACCCCGGAGATGATTCAAGAAATAGACCAGCTTGAGCTGGGACAGAGCCTTACGGGGCTAGTTGCCCTCTATGGCAAAGCTATAACTACAGCGGATATAGCCACCGACCCCAGATATACCCTGAGAGCTTCCAGTCAAGCTGGATTGCATTCCTTTTGCGCCATCCCTTTAAGCTCGGGAGAGAAGATAGCTGGAGTTCTGGGCATTGCCTCCCCTACCAAATCTGAATTTCGCTCCCAGGATGTCAGCCTGTTAAACATTGTGGGGCGTCAGCTAGGTACTGCCCTGGAGAGAGTCGGGCTTTATAAAGAATCCAAGGAGCGATTAGTGCTGGTTAACAAATTGGGCAAGATTATCTCCTCCAGCCTGGACATCCAGGAGGTGTACGAGGGTTTTGCTGATGAGTTAAGGAAGCTTATGGATGTTGATTGGGCAACTATTGCTTTCATTGAGGGGGATAAACTGAGATTTGTTGCCCTTTCCACCAAGATAGGCACAGTCTGGGAGAGGGGGAAGGTTTTACCCTTAAGTGGCACAGCCATTGAGTGGGTAGCTCACCATAAGCAAGCCTTGGTGGAGTCAGACCTGGCTCAGGAGAGAAAATTTTGGACTGGTGAAGAGCATGTTAAACAAGGGATAAGGTCGATTATCTGCCTTCCCTTAATGACCAAAGGCGAGGTTTTTGCTGCTCTGATTATTGCTAGCCGTCGCCCCGATGCTTATGGTCGAAGAGAGCTGGCTTTGCTGGAACAAGTTTCAACTCAAATATCGGGTGCCATTGATAATGCCCGTCTTTATCGACTGGAGAGGAAGCAGCGCCTTGAGTTAGAAGAGCAGGCCCAAATAAGGTCACAATTTATTGCCGCTCTTACCCACGAGCTTCAGTCACCCCTCACCTCTATGCTAGCCTCAGGGGGACTCCTCGCTGAGCAAGTCCAGAAGGACTATCCAGCCCCGGTGGTTAGATTAGCCCAGAATATCCTCGATAGCTGCCACAGCCTGGAAGCCAAGCTAGGCGAACTATTTGATTTGGCTAAAGGGGAGGTGGGCATTCTCGAGCTTGAGCTTGAGCCTCTTGACCCTCTGCCCTTGCTCCAAGATGTTGCCTCCCGATTCTCCCCAGTAATCCAAAGTAAAGGGCAGTCTTTTACTCTGGACTCTCCCCCTTCTTTGCCCTGGATAAAGGCGGACGGAGAGCGCCTGGAACAGGTGCTGACTAATCTATTAAGTAATGCTACTAAGTTCACCCTCAAGGGTGGCAACATTGTCCTGAGAGCCCAAAAAAGGGGCAACGATTTGGTTATACAAGTTCAGGACAATGGTATAGGCATCCCTGAGGAGAAGCAAAGGAGGCTCTTTGAGCCCTATTATCGAGCTAGAGTGGATGAACACAAATTCCCCGGCTTGGGCTTAGGGTTAACCCTGTGCAAACAGTTGGTGGAGCTACATGGAGGAAAGATATGGGTGAAAAGCGAAGAGGGAAAAGGCAGCACCTTCAGCTTCTCCTTGCCCCTGGCGAGTGGTCAGTAGCTAGAAAAGTGTAAAGAGCAAGAATCAAAATGCAAAATATGATAAAGCAAAATCGAGGAGTAGTCAGTAGTCAGGAGCCAGTAGTCAGTAGGAGTGGAGGGGGGCTACTGAATTCTAAAGGAAGATGAAAGCTTTAGTCATTGAAGACGAGACCAATATCGTAGAAGCTATCTCGTTGATTTTTCAGCTAAGGTGGCCCGAAATGGAAGTAGCCTCCACTCCCTTGGGGAAAGAGGGCATAGCGATGGTGGAAACTGAGTCCCCTGATGTTGTTCTCTTAGACATAAACTTGCCTGACATCAGTGGTTTCCAGGTGCTCTCCGAAATACGCCGCTTCTCCGATGTCCCGGTGATCATCATCACCATAAGGTTAGAGGAAACCGACAAGGTGAGGGGACTAGAGTTGGGAGCCGATGATTATGTAGCCAAACCTTTTAGCCACCTTGAGCTCTTGGCGCGGGTCAAGGCGGTACTGCGTCGCCATGGTCTTGTGACTGTTGAAGGGGCTGAGCCATTCAGCAGTGGAGGCTTGCGCATTGACTTCGCCCAAAGGAAGATATTCCTTCACAACAAGGAAGTAAAGCTGACCCCTATTGAATATCAGCTTCTATATCACCTGGCCAGGAGCGCCGACCAATCTATATCCTCCTCTACGCTTGTCCATAAGATA
>Ga0209986_10005692_pt1 | contig 10292 bp, 10 predicted proteins | sample BlataG_FD_183168 | JGI IMG/M metagenome (GOLD analysis project Ga0209986, IMG submission 183168) | Deep subsurface microbial communities from Black Sea to uncover new lineages of life (NeLLi) - Black_00105 metaG (SPAdes) (version 2) | ecosystem: Environmental > Aquatic > Marine > Oceanic >...
TATCACAATGGCAATGCTGCTGGTGAATATGCAACTATTTGTGAATTAGAGTTGTATCAGTGCAATAGTTATTCGACAACTACAACCACTACAAGTTCAAGTACCAGTAGTTCGAGTTCAACAGCAAGCACTACTAGCACAACTCATACAACTACCACAACTGTAAGTTCAACCTCAACAATCAGCACAACTCATACAACTACCACAACTGTAAGTTCAACCTCAACAATCAGCACTACAAGTAGTACTGCCAGTACTGTAAGTTCAACCTCAACAATCAGCACTACAAGTAGTACTGCCAGTACTGTAAGTTCAACCTCAACAATCAGCACTACAAGTAGTACTGCCAGTACAAGTAGTACCGCCAGTACTGTTTCATCTACCAGTTCAACGGCTTCTACATTGAGTACTACCACTACAAATACGATGAGTTCTACGACTACGAGTTCTTCTACAACTACAACTGCTTTTCCATGTGATAATTGGGGGACAAACCAATGTGCCGGTGGAACACCTTCAGCATCTTCAGTTGCAGGGGGTTTTGTGGCAGCAAATGCATTTGATGGGAATACAGGAACATGTTGGTATACTGCTTGGGGGGATATATATTTCCCATGTTGGATTCAGTATGAATTTGCCTCTCCAAAGCAAATACATAAATTTAGAATCTATTGTGTAACTTCTTTCTATGGAGTGGAAAATTCATCATTACTTGCATCAAATACAGGAGCATTTAGTGGAGAAGAAGTTACTTTATTTTCAGGAAAAGATTTTTCAATTATGAGTGAATGGCAGGAAATTGATTTTGTAAATGATTTGGAATATAAATATTACCGTCTGTATATTCCGTGGTATGTTAGTACATCACCAAGGGTAGTTATACAGGAAATAGAAATGATGGAATGTTATGATTATACATCTACAACAAGCAGCAGTTCAACTACAACTACTACAACTACAACTACAACAGCATAAGGAAAGAAAATGGCAAATAGAGCTTTCATAAGATTTAGAGACATAACAATACCAAATTATGCAGAAGTGTCTAATGTTTATGCTCGATTGACCGCATATTCTGATAAGACCGATACTCCTGTAAATTTAAGGTGTGCTTTTGTCAATGAAGATAACCCTGATGCTCCAACTTCTTATGCAGAATTACAGGCATTTAGTTTAACTAATTGGGTTTCATGGGATTCATTAGATGGATGGACTGATGGACAAGAACATGATACACCTGATTTAACAAATATATTACAAGGAATAATTGAAAGAGAAGGCTGGGAACAAGATAATTCTGTGATATTAATTATTGAAGATGTTAGCTCAGATGGACAGAGAGGTTTTTCTTCAATACAATTTTCGCAGGGAGATGAGCGTCCAGTTCTTTTTGCTTCCTATATTGCAAGAGAAACTTTGTTTATAGTAGATGATGACTTTACAGGTGTTGATGGCAGTTATCCTTCTAATTCAAGATGGATGACTTCTACTTATGAAGCAAAACCATATATATTTGATAACCAACTTTATGTAGGAATTTTTAATCAATATAATGAGAATGTTTACTGTCATTCAAATTGGTATGTAAGTGGGGCAATTGATGTTAGTATTGATTTTACTTTAAATCTTACTCCATTGGTTAATGTATATAAAGTACCATTTTATCTTAATATTAGTACACCACGATACTCAGGACAACTACTTCCTATTGGTTTTGGTTATTCTAGTAATGTAGCACGTTTTCAAATCGCTTATAATCATGGCGGGGATCAAAATTGGTATATTGAGGCTGTTCTTGGAAAGTATGGTGATAATTCCTATTATGTAAGGCAAGTAGTTTTACAAGGAGGAGGTGTGTTTTCTCTTTCTGGTAATTTAAGGATATCTGTAGATAATAATGGATATTCCCGATTTTATCTTAATAATATATTATGGGCTTCCTCCCCTTATGCCTATTCCCTATGGGAACAAGATGAGTATTCGGATTGGCGCTCAAGCGAGGTTTATGTTTCTCTTGGGGGAACGACTAGTTTTTATAGTTATATGACAGGCACAATATATTTAGATAATTTTAGACTCAATAGTGGGGTTGTGACTGGACCCCTTGGATATTCTTATTAGCAGTACAATCATTAACCTTAATGAAGAAAGGAGAAAGAAAATGAAAATCGCATTATTAACCAATTTTATGGCTTTTGAACCAGGGTACTCACTCACAGGAATTGTGAAAGACCAAGCAGTTATGCTTTCAAAGTATGGGCATGATGTGCATTTGTTCGTTAATTCAGGCTATAACGGAGAAGATTTTGATGAATCTGTTACACTCCATAAAACCATTCCCTTTGCACATTTGAAGGATTACAAGTCCATCAATGATATTACACCAGAGCACCATGAAATCATTGAGCAGACCAGACAGATGCTTGTCAATGAACTAAAGGATTTTGACTTTGCTTTCACACATGATTTTGTCTTTACAGGATGGTTTATGATTTATGGACAAGCATGTAAGAGAGCAACAAAAGATTTACCTAATTTAAAGTGGATGCACTGGATTCATTCTGTTCCAAGTTCAATGTCTGATTGGTGGTATATAAAGCACTATGGAGAAAACCACAAACTTGTATTCCCCAACACTACTGATAGAATCAGAGTTGCAGAACAGTATAGGGGCTTTGCAAATGATGTCAGAGTTATCCCCCACATAAAAGACATTAGAACCTTCTTTGATTTCCATGATGATACTTGTCGATTCATTGACAAATATCCTGCTTGTATGCAAGCAGACATTGTTCAGATACTTCCTGCTTCAGTTGATAGACTTCATTCAAAGAGAGTCAAGGAAGTTATGAACATCATTGCTGAGATGAAGATGCAAGGAAAATCCGTTTGTCTTGTTATTGCTAATCAGTGGGCAACTGGGAAACAACAGAAAGAAGACACAAATATTTACCGAACACATGCTATGAAAAATGGATTGATTGATCAAAAGGAAATTATTTTTACTTCTGATTTTGAATCACCTAAATTTGATGTAGGAATACCAAAGAGAATGTTGAGGGAATTGTTCCAGTGTTCCAATCTGTTTATCTTTCCAACAAGAGAAGAAAGTTTTGGTTTAGTTGTTCCAGAGGCTTCTTTAGCTGGTGGAGTTTATATGGTTCTGAACAAGTCTTTACAGATGCAAATTGAGATAAGTGGGAACAACGCAATGTATTTTGAATTTGGTTCTCACACAAATACTTTCAATCCAAATGACCCTGCAAAGTATTTCCATGATCTTGCTATTATAACTCTTGGCAGAATGATGGAAAATGAATCTGTAATGACTAAAACATTTATGCGCCAAAGATACAACATGGACAATCTTTATAGAAGTTACTATGAACCAGTTATGATGGAGCTTAAAGGACAATGAATAAATTTGAAGTAATAATACCAGTTGTTAATCCAGACATGATGGAGAAACTACTTAAAAGCATTTCTGCTAATACTTTATTGCCAAAAAGAGTTATTCTAATTGACAACACAAAACTACCTTTAGCAGAAATATTTAAGTATATTCCAAATAATGGGGTTATTGTTGAAGTTTATTATTCAAAGACCAATCTCGTTAATGAGTCTTTAAACTTAGGAATTACCAAGTTATCAAAGGATTGTGATTATGTCAGCTTTCTTAATGATGATATTGTCCTTACTGATTGTTTCTTTCAAAGGAACGTAGAAGTATTTCAGAATAAATTGTGTGGTGTAGCTTGTCCGCATACAGTTCATTCTATAGATGAATTGAAAAAAGGAAGAATCAATATTGAAATGATGAATAGAAGAGAAGGGTGGGCTTTTTCTATAAAGAAGAAACTGTTGGATAAAATCCCACCCTTTCCTGCAAAGAGAATTGCTACTTTTCATTTTGATGATTGGTTTTGGTTTCATCTTATTAAAGAACAAAAAATGTATTGGTTTAAAGACAGAGGAAATGTAATCTTTCATCACGTGGGCTCTTCTGTTGCTAAATTAGGATTTAAAAACCACAAAAAAAGAGAAAGAAATGAATTTAATAAAATAGGAATAGAAAAAAAATGGGGAAGAAAATTATGCGGTTAGTTTTTCTTTATACAAGTGTCAGTCCAAATCCTGTGGGCTCTAATACATATTGGAATCCACAGGAAGAAACAAAGAACTTCTATGCTGTAAACAAATCTAATGGTCTTCAATCAGAAGGTTATTTTTTTATGCTCAAGAAGATGCTGAAAGAAAAGATAATTGATGATTTAATTATTTTTATTGAGTCAGCTAAATCACCAGGGTTTACTATGATAGAAGGAATCAAATGTTATGTTGTTCCTCAGATTGAATACGTTGAACAGTTTCTAAAAGAGGATGATGTTATATTTGCGAGAGGTGGATTTAGAACGTGGTTTCCTTTCCTTAATAAAATGAAAGAACAGAAAAGATGGCTTCTTTTGTATGCAGCTAATACAGGAAGACAAAGATGGAAGTTTTGGGATATTGTATTTGATGATTTAAGTGGTATACATTCTTATGACATTCACAAAAGATTCTTTTATAATTTTAGAAAACCAATACATGAGAAGATGTTCTTTTCTATAAAGACGGAAAGGATTTATGATATCTGTATAGGAGCTTCACACATCCATGAGAAGAAGGGACAATGGAAAGTCATTGAAGCACTAATTAAATACAAAGAAATGTTCAATGTAAATTTAAACTGCATCATGCCGGGGAGAGGGAACCGTGGGGTAAATACAAATAAAATAAATGATAAAGTAAAAGAGCATCAATTAAATGTCTCTTTCCCTGGTATGGTTACAAGAGATGAAGTCTGCAAAATTATGAATCAATCAAAGTTATTTGTCTATCTTGGTGGTGGTGGACAGAACGACAGAGGTCCCTTAGAAGCATTGAGATGTGGAACTCCAATTATGATTACCAATCCACCTAATCATTCTCCTATTGTGTACAGCAATCCACAAGTCTGCGAAGTTGTCAGAGACAGTGATAATTTCGAGCTGGTTGCTATTAAAATTCATAGTTGTTTGAAAATGCATAGCGAAGGAAGGAGAGAATATATTACCAGCTATTTTCAGTCCTCCTGTGGACTGAATGAAGTTATTATTCCTGATATGAGGAAGCTGTTTAATATCATCAGAGCAAATCCTGTTCCAGACATAGAACCAATAAAAGAGGCATACTTATGATTTATGGATTTATGCATGTATATCAAGTCCACAACTGGAATGAAATTGTTGAACAACAGTTTTATCGAATAAAGAAGTCCGGTCTGTGGGATAAAATAGACACTCTATTTATTGGTCTCGTTGGAAAAGAACCAACAAGAATGTATGAGAAAAAGATAAAAATTCTCTATCATATAGATAAACCGGATTTGTATGAAGCTCTTACTTTGACTATGTTACATCTTTACTCTAATGGTTTTGATGGCAAAGTTTTTTATATACATACAAAAGGAGTTTCCAGAAATTCCCCCGAAGGTTTTACAGACTGGCGAAGAATGATGGAACACTATGTTATTGATAGATATAAAATTTGTTTAAAAGAACTGGAAACTAATGATGTAGTTGGATGTAATTGGCATCTTGGCGAAGGATTTATGAGTGCTTCCTCTAAACATGCAGAAGGAACAAAAGTAACCCCTCATTTTTCTGGAAACTTCTGGTGGGCAAATACTGACTACATAAAAAAGCTCCCCATTTTGTATCCACTTAAAAGTAAATATGAATGTGAATTTTGGATAGGTAAAGCAAATCCAAAAGTAGCTGAATTATGGCAATCAGGAATACATCATCAGAGAAAAGTATATCCTGAATCTAATTATATAGGACAACTGAGTACTCAATATTTCATTGGGAAAGAAAAAGTCCATAGCGAGATATAGATTGATAGGAGAAGTCGAGAATATGAGCATCCTGCGTAGCGAGAATGATAATAAAAAGATACTATTACTAAAATCTATTATTGAGAGTTTAGGAACGGACAGCCTTTCAACTTTTGGAGGAAAATATGAAGGAGGTATTCATTTACAGCAAATTGCAGATGAAATTGCCCCTTGTATTTATGATCTTATAAAAGTTAATTGGAAGTTTAGAAACTTCTTAGAAATTGGTTCGGCAGCAGGAGGAAATACTTATCTGTTTAACCATTTCTTTAATTTTGATAATACAACTATTATTGATAATAATAAACATAAGAAGCACAAATTGAGAAAAGAGGTATTAAAAGATGTAGATTATAAAGAGTTTATAGGTGATTCTCATTCACAAGAAGCAGTCGATTTCTTAGAAGAACTTCAATTAAATTATGATATTATATTTATTGATGGGGACCATAGTTATGAAGGAGTGAAGAAGGATTTTGATATTTACAAACAGTTTTTAAACTACAAAGGTTTTATCATTTTACATGATACAAGAATTTGTAAAGGAGTCCAGCAATTCTCTAATGAGTTAAAAGAGAAAGCAGAAATGTTTATTAATTATATGCCCAGTATTTATCCAATAAAACTTTTTGGTGAATATATAAGCAATGGGGATAAGAAACTGGGAATAACTGTTTTTCAAATTTATACAATCCCAAAATGGAGAGAAAAGAAATGAACTGTAGAATATGTAATACAACAACAAAGAAGTTTTTAGATTTAGGAAGACAGCCTATAGCTAATAACTTCTTAGAAGACCTTATCTTTGATGAGTATTTTTACCACTTAGAAGTTTTCTTTTGTCCTGAATGTTATACAGTGCAAATAGGAACTATTCCTAATAAGGAAAGAATATTCAATGAAAACTATACCTTCTTTACTTCAACATCTAATTATATGATTAAGCATTTTTGGGAATTAGCAAATATTATAAAGAACAATGATTATCTATCTAAAGATGGTTTTATTGTAGAGATAGGAAGTAATGATGGAACTTTCTTAAAAAACTTTAGAGGTTATAAACATTTAGGGATAGAGCCGTCTGCAAGTGTAAATGATGTAGCAAAGAAAAAAGGACTACGCACTTGGAATAAATTTTTTAGTTATGAAACAGCAGAGGAAATAATTGAACTAAAAGGGCAAGCAGATGTAATTGTAACAACAAATTGTTTTCCTCATATGGTTGATAGGGATTCTGTGCTGAAAGGAATAAAGATATTATTGAAACCAGATGGGGTATGGATAAATGAAGAAGCTTCTTTGAGCAGCGTTATAAATCTTGGTTCTTATGATCAGTTTTATAATGAGCATGTTTTCTTTTCTTCTGTTGCCTCTTTCAGAAATACTATGTTTCTTTATAATTTGAATTTACTCGATGTTGATTGCTTACCCGTTCATGGAGGTTCATTGAGATGTTTTTCTTCTCATGCAGATACAAAAGGGAAAAAGGAGAAAATAGAATATTATGTTAATATGGAGAATTTGCGTAGCTTTGAAAGACTTCAGGAGTTTGGAGAAAAGGCTGAGTTTTTAAGAAGGAAACTTTTGCAATATTTATCTTTATTAAAGGAAACAGTAGGATATGGAGCTACAGCAAAAAGCACAACAGTATTGAATTATTGCAAAATAGGTACTAATTTAATAAGCAAGATATATGATACTACACCAGCTAAACAAGGAAGTTTTAGCCCAGGTATGCATATTCCAGTTGTCTCGTATGATACTTTTAAAGAGGATAAACCAAAAAATGTTGTTTTGTTTGCTTGGAATCATGCACAGGAAATTTATGAGAAAGAGAAAGACATGAAAATAAACTGGATACTACCAATATGAAAATCTATTTATATAAAGGAGAGAAAAGGTCTGCTCCATATATGTTGAATATATCAAGAATATTGGAGCACTCTCTAAGGGACATTGGGCATATAGTAAAATCAGATGAAGAGTTTTATTCTATTTGTGATATAGCTTTATTTGTTCAAAGACCTTTCCGAAGACAAAAAAGGAAAGGAGTATATCATATTCTTTACCAAGTAGAGCTATGGCCTGTAGCGGAGCAACATATAAACTTATGGTATGATTTTGGTTGGGATGAGATTTGGGATTCAAATAAAATAAATAAGAAGGGGGAATATATTCCTATAGGTTACCATCCTTGTTTAAAATTTAAAGAGACTTCCCCTATATATAGAAGAGAAATAGGGTTACTTGGTGGAGCAAATGAAAGAAGAAATATATTCAGAAAGAAAGTTAAACATCCTTTTGAGTATATGGGTGGTTTTGACCCCATATTAAGGGACATTAATATATCAAAAACAAAGATAAATTTGAATCTTCATGCATATGATTATTATACATATGTGGAGTGGGATAGAATTGGTCATTTCTTTGCAAACGATTGTTTCTTTATTAGTGAACAATTTCCTTGTGAGATTGAAGTTCCTATGTTTAAAACACCAGAAGAATATGATACTCTGATCGAATACTATCTGAACAATCCTGATTTACGAAAGAAAGAAGCAGAGAAGATGGGATTTGAATTTAGAGAAAACTTTGATATGAGAGATTTATTAAGGAAAGTTTTGTGAAAAAGATAGCAATAGTAACTCACAAGTATAGCAAAACCATAACGCAGTATTGCTATTTGGCTGTACATAGTGCCTTTAGTAAAGAGTTCAATGTAACATGGAAAATGGTAGACTATGGTTGGCCGAAAAGTGTGAAAGAAATCCCGGACTATAAAAAACAAGAAGCAATTATTTGGATAGTTGGATTTAAACATCTTAGGAGAAAAGCTCCTTTTGATTGGGTAGATTATAAGGGACTTAGAGTAATGTATGATTTTGATGCTTGTCAAAATTATAACTGTGGAATTGGTCCCAGAATATTTGTGGGGGAGTGGCCTAAAGTTTTTAAAAGAAACAATTTTGATTTGTTTATTTGTACTGGGAAAGAGACAACAATACGCTTGCGTCAAGAGGGAGTAAATATATACTGGCTTCCAAAAGCATATGATGGGGATCGTTTTTATAATAAAGACAGGAGAAGAAAAAAGGAAGCAATCAGTTATTATGGAAATATGTATCCAGAGAGAAAGGACATGCTTAAATTCTTGAATACGCTTGGCATATATACCAAAAGAATAAATTGTTCTTATTTTCTTTTGAATGATTTTTTGAATCTATATAAATCCTGTGTAGTTTATAATGGGATAGAGCCAATGATAAAACAGTTTGAAATAGCTGCAAGTGGCTGTGTCCCTTTCTGTAATGATATACCAGAACTTTTAGAACTTGGATTTAAAGATGGGGAAACGATGGTTTCTTACAGGACATTTACAGAACTTGCTGATAAGCTAAAATATTACTATGAAAGACCAGATAAGCTTTATTTAATTGGTGACGCTGCTGCTATCTTATCAAAAGAGAGGCATACCTGGACGCACCGAATAATGAAACTGAAAGAGGAATTACAGTTATGAAACCACTTGAAGACATATACAAAGATGCTTTTTTCAGAACGAGACACAAGCTATTATGGAGAGTTCCTATTGTTTGTGAAGCAATAAAGAAAGAGTTTAATCCATCTTCTGTTATAGATGTGGGCTGTGCAATAGGTGAGTTTGTTATGGGTTTTAAAGGACTGGATATTTTTAGTTATGGAATAGAAGGTTCAGAAAGATGCTTGCCTCATATTGTTGCATCAAAACGATGTATATTGATTAAAGATTTAAGAAAAAAATTTGATTTAGAAATGTTATTTAGTTTAGCTATGTGCTTTGAAGTAGCTGAACATATTGAACTGGAATTTGTTGACCAATTCTTAGAAAATTTAACAAGACTATCCAATAGAATTTTATTAACTGCTGCTCCTCTCGGACAAGGAGGCCATTATCATGTAAATTGCCAGCCAAAACAATACTGGATAGATAAGTTTAATAATCTTGGATTTAAAAATATTCAAGAAAGGGCTGAACGAGTAAAAGAATCTTGGAAGCCTTGGGAGCATAAGAAAGAGATGAGAGCGTATTATAACAATCTACTTTATTTTGAAAAGGAAAAATGAAAGGAGAAATGAAATGAAAATTGACATCACAATTACAGCATGTAAAAGGCCGGAGATTTTAGCAACAACACTGTATTCCTTTATGAGTAAGATGTTAGTAGGTCACGAATGCAGAGCAGTTATTAATGTTGACCCTGTAGGAACAGGAAACTCAATTGATACTGTAGAAGCATGTAAAGCAATATTTCCAAAAGTTATTTATAGAATGTCAGAAGAAGCAAACTTTTCATATGGATTCAAATGGGTGTGGCAGAATAAAGGAGATGCAGAG
>Ga0209986_10005693_pt1 | contig 10290 bp, 13 predicted proteins | sample BlataG_FD_183168 | JGI IMG/M metagenome (GOLD analysis project Ga0209986, IMG submission 183168) | Deep subsurface microbial communities from Black Sea to uncover new lineages of life (NeLLi) - Black_00105 metaG (SPAdes) (version 2) | ecosystem: Environmental > Aquatic > Marine > Oceanic >...
CTTTCGTGCCGCAGGTAGGGCAGAGGCCCTGAGTTGCCGGTCTGCCGTTCTTCATCGTGATTCTTCTGGGATCTTTGATTTCTTTCTTGGCACGGCACTTCATGCAGTACGCTTGCATTTAGCCCTCCTTTCTCAGCGACAGATAGTAGGCCATCCCTCTGTATGTTGTCAATAGCTGCAATCCTCGCCATTGTTAGCAGAAGCGTAAGAGCGGCTTTCCCACTATGGAAGGTAAGGGCCAAGAAATGGAAAGCGGAAGAGGCTGACCGTCTTGTTGCTATCCAGCGATCCCCTGGCGCTAGGCGCAAGAGCATGTCAGGCCATCTGCTTTGATCCGGATATAGTACCAATGTTCAGACCCGGTGAAGAGACCGGCTAGGAAACGTACCGCCCTGAGAATATTGAAATCAGCAGTGCCCTTTATTGTAGATCTGACGAGCCGGCACCTCGATGCGAACTGGGCGGGCATGCTCACATCCAGCACGCTGAGCATGAAGCCACGTGCACAGCTCAGCGACAGTTGCCCTGCCGCACCATTATTCCACAAACACCTTGACCACTTCTTTGGCGCTCACCACGTTCACTTCAAGCTCGCTCAGAGCCTCGATGATTTCCTCTAAGTCTTCTGGCTTCAGATTACGCATGTCGAAATCTATGCCTTTCTCGTGCAGGGCCCCGGTGACCTTCTCTCTGGCGTCGGGTGGTATCAGAGACGTAAACTTCATGCCGGAGCGTATCAGTGACATGGGCACGCGCACGTTGACAAGCTCGGCATCAGGGTCGTCTTTGTGTCCAGATCCAGGCACCACAGTGACACGAAGGTATTTGGCCTTGGTTTTTGGCGCCGTCCCTGCCCTCGGGGTGCCCTCAGGTTCGCTCCCCTCAGGTTGCAGCACACTGAGTAGGCGATAAGCTTCGTCAACGCTTATCCTCTTGTTGGCCAGCATCTCCAGTATTTTCTTCTGACTTTCAGACATCTTGTTTTCCTCCTTTCATCTTCTAGATGACAGAGATATGCACCCGTTCATTACGACTCGATACATCGACCCGCAAGCCCGGTGTTGAACAGAGTAAGTCGCAAGCCGCCCTGATGCCACGCATTGAACAGAGTACGCCGAAAGCGACCCTCAGAACCAGTGGCAGCTGCTTTCGTCGACCCCTCACCCGGAGAATGATGATGGCCACAAGTATCACGGGGGAGAGGACAATAAGAAGCACGATTGCCAGCGGCAGCAGCAGGAAAAGCGGGAGCCAACAGCCGGGCAGCACCTTCCTCTCATGAATCTTGATTCGCAGGAACAGGGGCGGTCGTTTCATTTTACCAGTCTCCTGATTGCCTCCTCGGCGGAGATCTCACCGCGCTCTAGTTCCTCCATCACCTCTTCCTCGGGGGAGACCTTAACGATTTCCACGAACTCAAACTGCCGGGCGACGCGGTTGAGCCTGTTCTTCACCGTCGGATAGCTTATGCCGAACACTTCTTCCATCTCCTTAATGGAACCGTGACAACGCACGAATGCCATCACAAAGACCTGATCCTCGGCTGAGAGACCAGCCAGTGTTGGCAGCGCAAAGCTGCCCTCAATGGCGACACCGCTATCAACCAGGCGAACGCGTTCAACCGTTACCGGCCTACCCTGGGTCATCTTTGTTAGCTCGTTCCATTCAGTAGTCATCTTACCCCCATTACTAAAATCAATATGTAGAGTAACTATCTTAACGTACTATAATGTTAGTAGTTAATTTTGTCAAGACCTGTGCCCGCAGGGAGAACGGGAGCCCGGGCGAGAGCGTCTTGTGCTGCCGTGAAAGTCGGGCATCTCTGCTGCAGGAAACATCGCCGCGGCGCTCCCTCTGGCCCGGGCCAGCAGGACAGAAATCCAGAGTGTGCGGGCCCAGTCAAGATGACAACCTGAATACTCAGTCACGGTCATCGCTCCTCTACATTGCCTTGCCGCACCATTATTCCACAAACACTTTGACCACTTCTTTAGCGCTTGCCACGTTCACTTCAAGCTCGCTCAAGGTCTCGATGATCTCCTCTAAGTCTTCCGGCTTTAGATTACGCATGTCGAGATCTATGCCTCTCTCACGCAAAGCCTCGTTGACCTTGGCTCTGGCCTCATCCGGTATCAGAGAGGTCAGCTTGATCCCGGAGCGTATCAGTGACATGGGCACACGTATGTTGACAAGCTCGGCATCGTCATCGTGCTCGTGTTGCGGGCCAGGCCGCACGGTCACGCGCAGATATTTGGGCCTGGGCTTTACCGTTGTCCCTGCCTCTGCGGCGCCTTCAGGTGCGCTTCCTTCAGGTTCCACCACGCTCAGTAGTCGGTAAGCTTCATCAGCATTTATCCTGTTGTCGGCCAGCATCTCCAGTATTTTCTTCCGGTTTTCGAACATCTTGTTTTCCTCCTTTCATTTTCTAGACTACATAGGTACATAGCCGTTGATTGTGAGCGCATACTTCAGTCCGGGCACCTCGCGTTGAGTGAAGTACCATGCCAGCAATCCCGATGAAGGATGGCGCCCGTTTCCCTCATCCGTTCCACCCGCACCACTCGACTTCTTATCTCCCGGCATCCACCGCATTCTCTTTTGTTTGTCAGACATCTTGCTTTCCTCCTTCTGTTACCAAACTCAATATGTGGATTAATTATCTTGATATATTATAAAATGGCATATTAATTTTGTCAAGTCTTTTGGGCGATATCTTTAAGAAAATTTATCAAAGCCGACCGGGACCTTCTGCTTGAGGAAAGTTAAGCCTGCGACCCGTCATGAGTTGGTTATGGAGTGCAGCGATTTGTGCTGACAGAGGGCCAGGAATTCCGGAAAGCCGGGATGGGGCTGCTTTTGGTAACACCCGTCCCGGCCTGCATCTCTTCGATTTGACGTTAGACGGAACAGGACTCCATCGCATAGCCACCACTATCCGGCCAGTTCGTGAGCAGGGCACACGACGTCGGGCTGCGGGGTTCACCACAACGGCTGCGACTGCATCAGACACTTAGAGCGGTTGCATCAACTGTGCGTGCCGCCTGACTTATGCTACATTGAAAGCAGGGAAGCGCCACACAAGGAGGGATTAGACGAATGTCACGAAGAGATACCGGCCGGCAGTCGGCTCGTCGCAGGAAACTAAGATCACAGCATACGAGTTGGTGGTCAACGAGAAACAAGCTGCTAATCGTATTGGGTGCGGTGGTTGCCATCGTCCTCATAGTAGTAATAGCCAGAATGCCGACAGCGCCCAAGACCTACTCAGCACCACCACCGATAACAATCGACACGAGCAAGCAGTACATTGCTACGATTGAAACCACAAAGGGAAATCTGGTTCTAGAGTTGTTTGCTGGCGATGTTCCGATAACGGCCAACAGTTTTGTATTCCTGGCCCGCGATGGGTTCTATGACGGCCTTACATTTCACCGGGTTATCCCCGGCTTTATGGCTCAGGGGGGATGCCCTAATGGCGATGGGACCGGTGGTCCCGGTTACCGATTTGTTGATGAATTCACCGAGCATACCCATGTCGCCGGTGCGCTGTCGATGGCCAATTCGGGCGCCAATACCAATGGCAGCCAGTTCTTCATTACCTATACCCCACAACACCGCCTCGATGGTCAGCATACTGTCTTTGGCCAGCTAATAGAGGGAATGGACGTCCTCGAGAGCATCGAGAATGGCGATGTCATGATACGAATAACCATAGAGGAGAGAAATGGCTGACCATGGCCGGATCGGTCTGATCAAGGCTTTGCCCGAAGCTCCTCTACGGCCCTGGCTCTGCTAGTCTCGAGACCTCAGATGGCGATCTCAGTCAGCAGGTCGGATTGCTGCTCCCTCCTATGCATAGGTACGAGGGCTTTCCTTCGCTTCAGCGGGTGCGGCACTGGTCGATCCTGTCGCCGCCCGGATGAAACCGGGTCGATGTCGAGATCTGACAAAGGGCCGCTGCCAGGTTGACAAATGTGATATGCTGAAGTAGTATCAGGAGAGGCTGAAGATGAAAAAGGACCTCCTCTCAATAGCCGACCTCGACCGCAAGGAAGCCGAGCATCTCATAGAGCAGGCGCACCGTATAAAGCGAGAGGGCACCCCGCCGCTCCTTGCAGGGAGAACCCTGGCTCTCCTCTTCGAAAAGCCTTCACTGCGAACCAAGGTCAGCTTCGACACGGCTATGTATCAGCTAGGCGGGCACAGCATCTACCTGTCTCCAGAAGAGGTAGGCCTGGGCAAGCGGGAGCCGGTCGCTGACGTGGCTAGAGTTCTCAGCCGCTATGTCGACGGTATTACCGCTCGCACGTTTTCCCATGAGACTTTGCGCGTTCTGGCCTCACATTCTTCTGTGCCCGTGATCAACGCCCTTTCCGACCTCGAACACCCCTGCCAGGCTCTCTCCGACCTTCTCACCATCTACGAGAGGAAAGGTCGGCTTGCCGGCTTGACCCTGGCGTATATTGGCGATGGCAATAATGTGGCTAATAGCTTACTGCTCTCTGCTTGTCTGGTGGGCATCGATTTCCGCCTTGCCTCTCCACCGGGCTATGATGTTAGCGCAGAAGTACTGAATCAAGCAAAGGGATTTGCTGCGCTTAGCGGCAGCCGTCTTCAGCTGACCCGCAGTCCTCATGAAGCTGCCGAAAATGCTGACGTGGTATACACTGATGTGTGGACCAGTATGGGGCAGGAGACTGAAGCTGAGAAACGTCGTCTTGCCTTTTCAGGCTATCAGGTGGACAATAAACTACTGAGCCTGGCCAAAGGAGATGCGGTGTTGCTGCATCCGCTGCCGGCCCATCCCGGTGAGGAGATTTCAGCCGGGCTGCTGGACGACCCCCGGTCAGTAGTGTTTGACCAGGCAGAGAACCGGCTTCACCTGCAAAAGGCATTGCTGGCGAAGCTCATGGCGAATCCCTAGGTATGAGTCAGATGACCAGGCCTATCATAGCCATCGTGGGCAGACCCAACGTGGGCAAGTCCACCTTGCTCAACCGCCTGGCAGGCAGGCGCATAGCCGTGGTTGCTGACCTGCCGGGAACTACCAGGGACCGCGTTCTTGCTTTTGTGTCCTGGCAGGGCAGGGAGTTGACTGTGGTTGACACTGGTGGCTGGCAAGCAAAGCCATCTACTTCTTTGGAGCAAAAGGTCAGGCAACAGGTGGAGGCAGCCGTTGCCCAGGCGGATGCTATCATCTTCCTGGTAGACGCCAATGACGGAGCTATAGCCGCCGATGAGGAAATCGCTGATATACTTCGCGCAGCCGATAAGCCTATCGTCCTGACGATAAACAAGGTAGATTCTGTCAAACAGGCTAGTCAGGTAGCCGATTTCTACCAGCTGGGTATGGGTGAGCCCAGGGCCATCAGTGCTCACCATAATCACGGGATAGATGAGTTGATGGATGCAGTGCTCGCTTCCCTGCCACCGCGACCTGCCGGTACCCTGGAGTCCGAAGGAGCCAGATTGGCTATTGTCGGTCGACCCAACGTGGGCAAGTCAACTCTACTGAATGCCTTGCTCGGAGATGAAAGGGCCATTGTCGACGAGTCTCCGGGGACCACCCGCGATTCGCTTGACGCCATAGTCCGGTGGGATAACAAGGAGCTTCTGCTCGTGGATACCGCCGGGATTAAGAGACGGGGGAGAGTCGATGCTGGGGTGGATTACTACAGCCTGCTACGCTCCCTGCAAGCTATTAACCGCTGCGACGTTGCCTTATTGCTGATCGATGCCGGTGAGTTCATCACTGCCCAGGATATGCATGTCGCAGGCTATATTGTGGAGGCCGGCAAGGGCATGTTGCTGGTGGTCAACAAGTGGGACGTTGTGCCTCAAGAACAGAGACAGGAATTCAAGCGCAGCGCCGAGCAGAGATTCAGATTTGGCTCCTACGTTCCCTTCATCTACATCTCTGCCCAACTGCGGCAGGGGATAGGCAAGATTCTGCCCCAGGCCTGGCAAATCTGGCAGGAGAGGCAGAAGAGATTACCTCAACAGGCGCTTGAAGAAGTAGTCAAAGAGGCGATAAGCAGCCATCCCCCACCCCGCCTGGGTTCCAGACGGTTGCGCATTAGCCGAACCTATCAAGACGAGACTCAACTGGCAACTTTCGTTCTCGAGGTTAACGATCCCAAACTGGTTCACTTTTCCTATCAGCGCTACCTGGAGAATAAGCTTCGCCGGAGCTTTGGTTTTTGCGGAGTTCCTTTGAAATTGGTCTTTACCAGAGCTGCCCGCAAGCTCAGTAAGAGGCTAGGGGTGAGAGCATGATAACTGAATTCGTTGCTATAGTAGTCGTTGCCTATCTCCTCGGTTCGATTCCCTTTGGCCTCATAATAGGCAAGCTGAAGAGCGGTGTTGATATCAGGGAATATGGAAGCGGCAGGACGGGCGCCACTAATGTGATGAGGACGGCAGGAACCAAGCTCGGCCTCTTAACCCTGGGTCTCGATGTGGTTAAAGCTACCGCTGCCGTGATGCTGGCGGCAGTGATTCTGCGTGGCGGCGGTGGCATCATAACCGTTGCGGGCGTGTCTGTTCACTGGCAGCAGATAGGCCAGGTGGTGGCCGGCATGGCTGCAGTAGTAGGACATAACTGGCCCATATTTGCCAAGTTCAGAGGGGGCAGGGGAGTAACTGCCTATTTCGGCACATTGTTTGCCATCTATCCCCCGGCGGGCATATTTGGCGCTGAAGTTGTAGCCATAGCGGCATTACGTAGCAAGCATATGTCACTTGGCTCTATTCTTGGGGCCCTGGCTGCTTTGTGCTTGATGATACCCTTAACCATCCTCTACGATTTCCCTCTCATCTATCTAGCCTACAGCTCAGCAGTCATCGCACTGCTTATCTACCAGCACCAGGACAATATCAAGCGCTTACGACAGGGCACAGAACGCCGGCTATGGTGAAGAAGCACTAGAGGCTATGTCTAGAATCGCTATCATAGGCAACACCTCCTGGGGCAATACTCTAGGTGCCTTGCTGGGCAACAAGGGAGCGGCGGTAAGACTGTGGGTGCGCAGTGGTGCCGAGGCTGACGAGCTAAACCAGGGAAGGCACAGCTATTCCTCTACCAGCCGCATTGAAGAAGCTCTGGCCGACGCCGACCTGACAATCTGGGCGGTCCCCTCTCAAACCCTGAGAGATAATGTCAACCAAGCCAAGGACTACCTCACTGATTCAATGCTCTTGATGAGTGCCGCCAAGGGGTTGGAGGTAAGCAGCGGTAGAAGGATGTCAGAGGTGCTGGCCGAGGAGATTGCTCCGCCTCTAAGAGGACAGATCTGCGTTCTCTCCGGCCCCAATCTCGCCAAGGAGATAACTCAAGGCCTACCCGCAGCTTCCGTCATTGCCGCCCAGAATACAGCTGTGGCGGAAAGAGCGCGGCGGTTGATGGAGTCATCCAGGCTGGCCCTATCTACGAGCGATGATGTTATCGGAGTTGAACTGGGCGGAGCCCTGAAGAACACCATAGCATTGGGGGCCGGCGTGATAGACGGACTGGAGTTAGGGGACAACGCCAAGGGCGCCTTCATCGCCTGGGGGTGGACTGAGGTTATCTCTCTGGGGGCGGCCTTGGGAGCCAGGGCCAGCACTTTTTATGGCCTGGCCGGTCTGGGCGACCTCATAGCTACTTGCTCCAGCGCTCTGAGTCGCAACTACCATGTTGGCTATGAACTGGCCAGGGGGCGCTCCTTGTCTGAAATATCTGCCTCTATGCCACACGTTGCCGAGGGAGTGGCCACCACTGTGGCGGTACATCGGTTAGCCAAGAGCCGGGGACTCGAATTGCCCGTCATCAACCTTGTCTACGGGATCCTTCATGAAGGCCTGCCCTTGAGCCGGGCATCGATCCAGTTCAGCGAATTGGCAGCAAGCCATCACTAGCCACCCGACCACACGTCTATGGGGGGTTCGGTCCGAGGCAGTGTCCTGGCCAGTTCTTCAAACAGGCGACGCTGGTTCTTGTCCAGACGCTGCGGGGTTGTTATGCTCACCTTGATCATCAGGTCTCCTCTTCCCTTGCTGCCCACATGAGGAATCCCCTTGCCCTTGAAGCGAAAGGCCTTCCCGTCCTGAGTGCCGGGCGGTATCTTCAGCTCTACCTTTCCGTCTAAAGATGGCACGCTCACCTCATCGCCCAAAGCAGCTTGGGCAAAATTGATGGGCAACTCGTAGAGAACGTCACTCCCATCTCTATTAAACAGATTGTGTGGCTCTACTGAGAGAGCGACATAGAGGTCGCCCGGGGGGCCGCCGTACAAGCCGGCGCTCCCCTCTCGGTCCATGCGTAGTCGATTTCCATCATCCACACCAGCCGGAATCTCGACCATTGTCTTGCGCTTCGCCCTTATTCTGCCCCTGCCCTGGCACTGGGAACAGGGGTTTCTTATTACAGCGCCGCTACCTGCACAGCGAGAACAGGTAGTGACATGAGCGAAGCGGCCAAAAATGCTCTGTTGAAGCCTCTTCATCTGCCCTGTGCCGTGACAATCGGGGCAGGTTTCGGGATTTGTCCCCGGTTCGCTGCCGGTGCCGCGGCATGCGGGACAGAACTCGACGCGTTGTATTTCAACTTCCTTACGGCAGCCGAAGACGGCCTCCTGAAAGGTAAGAGTGAGGTGACTCTGCAAGCTGTCCCCCTTCTGGGGAACACGCTGCGCAGTCTGGGTGAAGGGGGTGCCAAACCCGCCGAAGAAGGACTCAAAGATCTCCCCCAATCCACCAAAGCCGAAATCGGCAAAGCCTCCCTCAATATCTACCCGGCCATAGCGATCATACCGACTCCTTTTCTCATGGTCGGAGAGAACCTGATAGGCCTCGTTTATCTCCTTGAACTTCTCCTCGGCTCCCAGGTCTCTATTGCGATCAGGATGGTACTGGAAAGCTAGTTTGCGAAACGCCCTCTTGATCGCATCGTCATCAGCATCTCGAGGCACGCCCAGCACTTCATAGTAGTCTTGTTTTATCGCCATAACCCATAAGTATAACTCCTGGACGCCTATGCGACAACTTTCAGATACCGAACCGAGGCATTTGGCATCTCAAGAGGTGATATAATTGCGGTGCAGTGAAACAGCAGATTGAGACGATGCTCCGTCGCCGCAAGAAGAACAGAATCACCGACGAGAACCTTAAGGCTGCAGCGGTGCTGATGCCTCTTTTCTATGAACGGGGGCAATATCATGTGCTCTTCGCCGTCAGGAGTGATGAGGTCAATCACCACAAGGGCCAGGTCTGCTTCCCCGGCGGGACCCAGGAGGAGTCTGATTCTAGCTTGCTCCAAACCGCCCTCAGGGAGACTGAAGAGGAGTTGGGTTTGAGGGCTGAAGGGATCGAAATCCTAGGGGAGCTTGACGATAGCATAACCCTCACCAGCAACTATGTCATTTCGCCTTTTGTTGCCCTCATTCGACATCCTTACACTCTGAGGACCAGAGGTGAGGAGGTCAAGGAAACCTTCTCGGTGCCTCTCTCATTCTTGATGGACGAAGCCAGTGTCAGGCCGGATCACTATGCCTATGAATATGAGGGCCATATCATCTGGGGGGCTACCGCACAGATCTTAAGGCAGTTCATCGATTTACTGAAGTCTGAGAGTGGGGCCCAGTTATAGTCATTTCTTCTCTCTAGCTTTGACGCTAATCGCTTTGGGCCTTATTTCTTCAGCTTTGGGTATAGTGAGCGTGAGAACGCCATCTCCCATTGTTGCCTCGGCCTTATCCGACTTAAGCCCGCTGGGAAGGACCACGCTCCGGGAAAAGGCACCATACCGTCTCTCCCGGTACAGGTAGTCTTCTTTCTTGATCTCCTGTTCCGCCTTTGTCTCCCCCTTGATGGTCAACGTGTCGCCGGTGATGTCGATGTTCACGTCCTCCGGTTTCAATCCCGCCAGAGCCGCCTTCACCACTATCTCATTGGGCGTCTGGCAGACGTCCAGGACCGGCCCTCCCGCTCCACCGGGGCCGGCCAGAGCCCGAGAAGGCCGGACGAAACTGCCTTCGAATAACCTATCCATTGCCTGTCTCAGACTCATAAGATCAGCAAAGGGATACCATCTTTCTATAGCCATTCTTCTAACCTCCTTTCTTCGTTCTCTTGAGCCCCACTCTCGGCTCAGCCATTATTATAAGAAAGTTGAACACTTTTGTTAAGTATCTTTGTTAGTGGCATTATGATATTTGACAAGATTTCTAAACAAATCTATAATGCAAGCGGGGCTATGGAGAGATGAAAGGCAAGGGCTATTATCAGGTTCTGGGCGTAAGCAGAGATGCTTCC
>Ga0209986_10005694_pt1 | contig 10289 bp, 8 predicted proteins | sample BlataG_FD_183168 | JGI IMG/M metagenome (GOLD analysis project Ga0209986, IMG submission 183168) | Deep subsurface microbial communities from Black Sea to uncover new lineages of life (NeLLi) - Black_00105 metaG (SPAdes) (version 2) | ecosystem: Environmental > Aquatic > Marine > Oceanic >...
TGGACGATGCTACTTTTCAAGCCCTGAGTACCCGAGCAGGTGGTGAGGTAGTGAGCAGCGACTACTGAGAGTGAGCTGAAACCCCGGTCGGCCCCTGGCGGCGGAAACGGCACGGCAAAAACCGCCGGCTGTTTCGTCGCTGGGGGGCTGAACCTTACACTGCAAGCATCTCGACAGCTTCCGCCGCAGTGTCCCCGCTTGAATATCGACCTCGATTACGCCGCCGCTGGCCCCCTGCCCCTCGCCGTCGGCTCTGTTCCGTTGCTGGCAAACATTGGGGGTTCTACAGGGCTGTCGCCAGCAGCTCTCTCCAATGGCCTTGCTGAGAGCCTCGGTCGGCCCCTCAGCGGCCCGCCACTGCGGCAGCATGTCGTTCCCGGTGACCGGGTTGTCATCGCCCTGCCCGGGCGGCTACCCGGTGGTGGTGAAATGCTGGAACTCGTCGTGAGGGGACTCATCGACAGTCTCACTGCCGGCGGGGTCGCCCTTGACGACATCGCAGTGCTGACAGCTCCGCCGCTCGAGCTGCTCGGTCCCGAGGAAGTTTCCGGCAGGCAAACGGCCGCCCTGCCCACCGGCCTGACCGAGCAGACCATCCGGTTTCAACCAGAAGTGGACGATGAAACCGCCTACCTGCTCGCTGATGGGAACAACGAACCGCTCCACCTGGCCCGGGAGCTGGTCGATGCCGATATGGTTGTCGCTGTCGAGACGTTCAGCGTTGACCCAGCCCTCGGCGGTCGGACACCGGCAGGAGAACTCTGGCCCGGCTTTGCCCGGCAGGATCGTCGCCTGACGCTCGTCCGCTCGCTCCTCGAGACCCGGCGGCCGGTCCTCGAGGCCTGGCGACGGCTGGCGGCGGCGGTGACCGACCAGCTGGGCCTGCTGGCCTCGCTGCGGCTGATGCCGGGCTGCGGCCAGTCGCTCACCGGCGTCGCCTTTGGGTTTCCTGCCGATGCTACGAGGCGGGGCCGGCAGCTCGCCCAGGCTTGGCGGCCAGCTATCGGGCAGCAGGCGGCGTTGACGATTGCCGGAATCAATGTTCCCGACTGTACGCTCGCCACACTCACCCGGGCCGTGGCCGCGGCGGCCCGGGCCACCCGGCCTGACGGCACGATCTGTGTTGCCTGCAATCTCGCCGGCCTCCCAGATGGCCTCTTCACCCGCTGGCGGCGGGGGGAGCCACTTTTTACGCTTGTGGGTGATGCCGCTGGCTCAGACGATCCGGCACTTCTGGGCGAGGCCCTGCAGACCCTGCTGTTTGCCCGGGCCCTCGGCGACCGCCGGCTGGTGCTTTTCTCCGGGCTCGATGAAGAGACAGTCGAAAGCCTCGACATCGGTCATGCCGACAATCCCGAAGCCGTCAACCGGCTCATCCATCAGGCTGACTCTTTTATCGTGTTGCACGAAGCCCACCGGCTCTGCCCGCGGCGGTAGGGCTTCACAGCAAAGGGGGCTCAAAACTGCGAGCATTAAAAAAAGGGTCCATCGGAGAATTTTGTGGGTCGCAGGTCTTTACCGACGCGTCGGGGCGGTTCCCATGCCATTTCGCCGGACGTTCGCTTCGGTCATCCTGACCTTCACTCACTCGACGGAAACCTCACTTCGCCATCCCGGCTCCGTTCAGTTTCCGACGCCGCTCAATTGGCACGGGAAACGCCCCTCACCCACAATGTTTCCCGAAGAACCAAAAAAAGACGCCAGGCTCGTCCATCGCAGGGAGCAGCCGAAGCAAAATTCTGGGTGATACCGTGAGAGTCAACAGGAAAAGAACGCGAGCAGCAGGAGGGCTGCTCGCGAGCGTTGTGATGCTGATCTGGCTTGGAGGGCAATCGGCAGAGAAACGCCAGGAGCAGGTGGATGCTGTTCAACGAGACAACAGGAACGTCAATCCCGCACTCCTCAACGAGAACGCTGCTGGCGCGGCCGCGATCAACCTCGTCATTCATCACGGACAGCATGGGGCCGCCGTCGACGACGCTGAAGAGGAGAACCCGGGGGCCTTTACCGTCGCCAACCTCAATGACACCAACAGTAACGGGGCTCCCGACAACAGTGAGAACAACGGCAAGGGAGTGGCTGGCGAAAAGGATCTCATGAAGCTGGTGATTCATCCGCCCACGCCCAACCATGGTGGAGAAGTCGAACTCATGGTCGCAGGAAGTGCACGTATCTGGAAAGACGCCGAAAAAGTAACGCTTGAAGAGAAGCGAACCTTCAAAGTCTCACAGCTCCCTTTGACCCGCTGGGTTGAAGTGACGGCAAAGAGTGAAACAATCGGGGCAGTGAGGATCACCGCGACGTACAACGACGTGTGTGATACCGTCGTAGCAACGGGTGTGTGGGGAGAAATCGAGGAGACGCTTCATGACCGGAATCATGCGATCTGGCCCGATATCGGTGAAGAAACACTGCGGATGGTCACGAAGCGTGGGGGCAGCGCCGGGCTTGCCGCTCCGCATGGCACGTACATGAAAAATGTCATCGTGTTCAAATTCGTGATCTCACCGAAGGGAATCGGTAGCGGGGAAACATCCTTTATCAAATTCGACAATGCCAGGCAGATGCAGCTATTGAAGTGGCGGATAAAGGCAAGCGGGAAAACGGTCGTGAATGAGAATGACTCCTTCCCGCTCGAGGATGAACGCGTCAATGACGACCCGAGTCAGTCGGGAGAAACGAACGTGCCAGACGCAAATGGCCAGATATTCGCGCTTGACGCGCCGGGCCTCCGGTCTTGGCGGGCGTCACCCGCCGAGGATCAAATTTTCTACCGCTACAACTTTCTGGAATTCACGCGGGTGCGATTCGATGATGTGCAGCCGCAGGGGGGGGAGAAAGATACTCCAAAGGTTGACGGTTCGCGTTGCACACCCAAAGTGAGGTGGACCTTGGCCCACACATTTAAGAAAGTGGAGCAGAGATGGACACGGACAACTGGTGATGAACACGAAAGTAGTGTGAACTTCATTAAGCTCGGGCACTCGAAGATCCCTGCCAAACCCCCATTCTGACTCTTGCAGCCTGCGGGGCCGCTGAACCATAGCTGTCCGTGGAAAAAGCCCTCCATGGCAATCCTGTTCGGCACAAGATGTGCTGCCTCAGATGACCTGTATTGGAGAGCTGGTTTTGAGAGGGGAACGCCGACGTCCAGCGTGGGTCGGGCTGCACGGAATATCACGTGGGGATTTGATCCAGGACGGGGAGGCTCGGGGGTCGGCGAACGCTCGAGGAGTGTTGGGCGTATCCTCGCCCGACGACGAGACTTTCGCCGCCCCCGAGCCGACGATACACGCAGGCTGGATGCGGTCTTACCCGCATAAGTCGTGCCAAACAGGATTCCCCTCCATGGACCCTGCCCGCGAATGCAGGCGAACGACAGTCCACTTGGGCAACCCCCAAAAATGCCAACGGTTTTCGGGTTTGCCAATCGCCGCATCCTGCGGCGGCAGACTTTTTCCACAGTCTGATAGGCGTTGCCGTTGGAAACGCGACGGACGTCCTTCAACGTGCGATCTGTACAACTACCAGATGGAACGTGGCACCCAAACCCCAGGCCGCCGCAACCAGCCTTTTCTTCGTGCCCTTTGTGCTTTCCAGTGAGATCAATCGCTCTCGTTCGGGTTGATGTTCACCCCTTCCGCGGCCACCACCCGGCCGACAACTGCCGCAGCCGGGAGCGGCCCCCACTGACGGCTGTCACGACTGGCGGCAGGGCAGTCGCCCAGCACAAAGACATGTCCCGGGGGAACCTCCGAGCAGGCCTGAACGCCATGCGGTAGCCACTGGACATCTCGCCAGATGAGCAGGCGGCTGATGGTGAACCCAGCCGCTTCGGTGAGGGTTCGGACCCCAATTTGAATTGGCATCGGCTGAGCAGGTTCGGGAATCGGCACAGTCTGCTGCCAGTGGTCGGGGAGTCCCACAGGAAAAAGCTGCCTGCCAGCGCCGAGCAGCTTATCGTCCGGCAGCAGCCTGCCATCGACACCACCCCGCAGTGGCCAGGCCGCCACCACAAAACGGCCATCAAGCAGGCCGGCCACGCAGATCAATTGTCCCCCGCCGCGCAGCAGCAGTCGAGCTGCCTGGTGGCCGACTTGCAGCACAACTTCGCTGGTGCTGCCGGGCTTGGATTTCACCTCGATCACTGCCGTGAGCCCGACATCCCGGACGATCTCAAGCCGACGTCGTTCACCCTCAAGCCAAGGCGAATCGTCATAGAAGACACCTGGGCCGCCAAGCAATCGGCTGTCCCTGCCGTCGGGTTCGAACCGCAGCCAAGCAAGTTGGTTAGCTGGAACTCCAGCTGATCTCCAGTGGTCGCCGATTAGCTGCCACCACTGTGACTGAGGCTGCCAATCCGCAGGATCATCGCAGACTGCCGTGGCCAACGCAGCAAGCTGGGGAGGAGACTTTTTCACTATCGCGCCGTCGATACTGAGCTCACCCGAGCGACAGCAGACCCGCTCACCGCCGAAGCCGATCAACCGTTTGACAGCGACGCCTTCGTGAGGCGACTGGCAGACCACCCGGCTGAGTCGTGCCGGCAGGTTGCTACCGCTTGGCTCCCAGCGAATCTGGTCGCCATCAAGCAGACCGGGCGCCATGGACAAACCGGCTACTCGGCTGGTGGCATTGCGAGCATCCGTCCAGCACCCAGGCACGGCCACACCCAGGAGCAGAGCGACCGGAACAGCCCAGCAGTTTCGCCAGGCCCCGTTTCGTCGCCGGGCCGGTGATCGTCCTCCCCGTGCCCATGACCGACTGCCGCTCAATCGAGCACGTTGGAGACGGTTCCGGGTTTCCGGGGGGCCGGTGGTTTATTATTCGGTGGTGGCTTTACCCCGGCCCGGAAGCCAGAACTCTGCGTCAAAACAAAGTTCGTTTCCGGTCGCCAGCCCGCAAAGAATTGCTCGTTGTCAGTCACCTTCCGAATGGCCAGATACTCCTCGAACGAATCTGTCGCCACCCGATAATTCAGATAATATTTTCGCTGCGTTCCAAAGACCGTTCGCCGAAACCAGCCCCGGAGCGCCTGGTCCGGTGGCTCACCAGCCTCGTCAGTTGGGGTCAGCACGACCTGCAGCGTTTGCTCGGGAACCCTCCCCGTCAGTTTCAGTTCAGCCGTGAAATTCTTGAGCCGAGGTGGATTCTTGTTGAATTCATCAATCACCACCTTGGCCGCCTCTTCATTCGGCAGCCAGTTATCAGGCGTGACCGGCAGTCGCCTGGAACCGATGATGTACTTGATCCGATTCACCACTGCGTCTTTCATTTCGTCACCCGGATCGATGATTGGAATCACCCGGCCGTTTTTGACGAAGACATCACGTCGCTGAAGCTGGGGGTTCCCGGTTTGCGGGTCGATCATCGGCGGCCGTGGCGTCGGCGGCCGAACCTCCTTGGGGGGCGGTGGCACAGGAATTCTGGTCTTCTTGAGTTGGGCGATGAGGTCGTCACGAGAAACTGTGTATTCCTTTGCTTCCTCCTCGAGCTTGGCCAGTTGAGCCATCAACCGCTGCCGGAGTTTCTCGGCCTCGAGTTTGGCCTTTTCAGCTGCCTTTTCGGCGGCTTCAGCCGCGATCCGGTCGGCCTTCGCCTTCTTTTCGGCCGCCTCGATGTCATCCTTCAGTGCCCTGAGCAGCTTTTCAGGATCGATCTTCTCCTGCTTCTTCTCCTGGGCGATCGCCTGGGTGACCTGGTCGATCTTGGCTTTCGCTTCCTGGGCCTGCTGCTCGATTTTTTTCTGTTCTTCAGGATCGACCTTCTCGATCATCTCCTCCATCCGCCTGGCCGCTTCCTGGCTGGAAATCTGTACGGCCACCAGCACGATGACGAGGATGCCCACCACATTGGTCAGGGCATCGAGCAGCGAGTCCATATTGCCGCCGGTGGCAGATGTTTTGGAACGTCGTCTCGCCATGGTTACCTCCTCAATACTCTTCTATCGCCAATTTTAGAATCGGTCAGTTCGCCTTTGAAAAATCGAGCACACCCTCACCCGGAAGCGGCACCTTGCCGCTGAGTGAACGGAGCACCTTGTCACCGCTGGGCAGAATGGCTTCTACGAGGTTGTTCTGATTTTGCTTTTCAAATCCGAGGACAATACCTCGTACTTTATTGTAATTATCGACGGCGTCGGGTCGCAGCAGGAAGGTAATGATCGCCCGTTTATCGGCCAGCGCATGATTGAGCAGTTTTTTAAATTCGGGATCACCGGCAACCTTATCGACCGGAACCGGTCGGGGTTTCTCGTCACCGAAGACTTTCTTGAAGTTTTTTTCGTCGGGCTGAATGACAATGCCCTCGGAATTTACCTCAACGAAGATCGGCTCCCGGGGGATGCCGCCACCGCGATTCGCCGGCATGATCGTGATTGACTGCTCAGGCTCTTTCTTGCGTTCGGCGATCTTGCCCTCGACCTCCTTGATTTCCCTGATCAGTTCCTCGATCTCAAGCTGCCGCTTCTTCACGCTGGCCAGATCCTCCTTGTCCGGCGGAGGCGGGGGCGGGGGCACCTCGAGCAACTTCTTTTTGGCCGCCAGTTTGTCCTTCTCGGCCTTCTCCAGCCGGGCCTTTGCTTCTTGCACCCGCTTATCACTCGACTGGTTCTCCTGCTGCAACTTTTCGAGTTGCTGCTGCAGCAGGGCCACTGTCTGCAGATCCTTCTCGACCTGCTTTTTCTGTGCCTCGCGTTCCGCCGCCTCGGCAATCGGCTTGGTATCGACCTGCTCAAGAACGACGGCGGTGATGATCAGGATCAGATTCCCAATCACACAGGCAAGAATGTCGAGAAACGGAAAGAGTGAAACTTCCTGCTTCTTTTTTTCTCGACGGGCCATGGAAGTGTTTCCCGAAGCATGACTGGCTGGATCGCCAGGTTACGAGCGATACTTGACTTTGCCGTTGGTCTCGGCCTTGGGCTTTTTCTCACCGCCCCCGAAGCCGAACCAGCCGCTCCGCTTCATCTCAACGGTAATCGTCTGACCGTTGAGCCGCTCCAACGTCTCCGCCAGACCGCTGAGGCTTTGTTGCAGCGAATGGGTGTACTCCTGAACGTTTGAGGCTGCCTCGCCCATGAGCTCAGCAGCCCGCCCCCGGGCATCTTCGGCGGCGGTTGCCATAGAGGCAATCTCGTCCCGGGTCGAGGCAATCATCTCGCTGAGCTGCTGGGCATGACTCGCATTTTTTTCATAGAGGCTGTCACTCGCCTTGCTCCAGCCCTCCTCGACCTTGCTCGCGAGCTTTTCACCCATCCCGTCAAGCTGGCCCATAAACCGGCCCAGGGAGTCCTCCGTTTTGGCAATCCGTTCAGTCTGGGTCTCATCGATTTTTTTCCAAGACTCGAACAGGTCGTCCGCGACGGTCTTCCCGAGTGACTTCAACTGCGTTGTCCACCCGTCTAATTCTGCCCGATGTGCCTTGAGGGCCGTGTTGACCACCTCCTGCATGTCGATCCGGCTCACCGACGACTGCTGATCAGGGCCGCCTCGCCCATCTTCAAGCCGCCGCAGCAGATACTCGTTGGTGTATTCATCGACTTCGCCGATCACGTCGCCCTCGAGTTTCTGCAGGGCACTGACCGGGAAGGTGAGGATCATCGCCATCGCCAAGGCGACCAGCGTGGTATCAAAGGAGGTTCCCAGACCACCGGTGATGTTCTTGAGGCCCGACTTGAGTGCCTCCATATCGCTGGAGTTGCTGAGCGTGTCGGTAAAGCCACCCACCGCCGAACTCACCCCAATGACCGTTCCGAGGAACCCAAGGATCGGAATCGCCCAGATGAAGACATGGAACATCGTGTAACTGGAATCGACACTTCCGGCATCGAGGTCCGACTGGCTGGCGAGCATGGTCGCCGTGTCGGCGGCACTCTTTCGAACCCGGAAGTGCTCAAGCCCACGCACGCACCGCGTCACCAGAAAGCTGCCAACGGCATTCTTGGGGAGCTCACCGATGTAAGCGAGGAACTTGTCGATGTTACGGACTGAAATCGTCTCACCGATGTCACTGGGCAGCACATCAAAGAGCATCGCCCGCTGCTGCCGCCTGATCTTAAAAAGCTTAGCAATCAGCATTCCAACCGCCCAGAAGAACAGAAAGACCTCGACATAGGGGACCCACAATCCCGTGGCCATGGAGGCACTCTCTCCCCCCATGAACAGTCGGCCCAGATACGTCCGGCTACTCGGCGGCCCGGCAAAGGGCCAGAGGATGAGATAAAAAATGATCGTGGCGGCAATACCGATGGGAATGAACAGCGCCACGTTGACATTGGTGTTCGCCGTGACCGAGAGCACCTGCGACTTCGCAGCCGCCTGGCGAGCGGTGGTGTCTGCACTGCCACCAACCCCTGTCCCACCGGCCTTGCCAGCCGCGGGTGGCGGCGGTGCTTCGGGCCGCTGCACGGTGATCGAGCCGCGGCAGTGCGGGCAGCGAGCAGTGTTCCCGATCAGTTCGTCGCGAACCTTGAGGTTTTTGCCGCAGTGTGGACAGGCAATCGAGAAATACATGCCACCAACTCCCCTGGCGATCTCGCCACAAATTCTTAAAAAAGACCGCAGTTTTCGATCGCGGCCGCCACCGACGTCACCGACGCTCCGACCAGTGCCTCTTGCGCTTCGATAGCGAATTTCAGCCTATAGCAGGCACGAACGTAAAGCAACTCACCCGGGGGGGGCAGGCCAGCTCAGGAGCCGCCGACCGGCACCCACTGGTGGCTCTTCGCGCTGGCCAGCACCGCGTCGCAGACCTGCTGGGTTTCGAGGGCATCCCGGAAGGTCGGGTGGCAGGGCTCTCCCTTGGCGTACGCCGCGAGAAAATCGGCAACCTGGTGAACAAATGAGTGCTCGTAGCCGATCGCCAGCCCCGGCACCCACCAGTTGCCCATGTAGGGATGGTCGCCGTCGGTGACATGGACGCTCTTCCAGCCCCGCTCCGGCCCCTCGTCGGCATAGTCAAAAATTTCGAGCCGGTGGAGGTCGTGCAGATCCCACTTCAGGCTCATGTTCTCACCGTTGATCTCAAAGGTGTAGAGCGCCTTGTGCCCCCGTGCATAGCGGGTGCTCTCAAAGAGGCCGAGGGATCCATTTTTGAAGTGGCAGAGAAAGGAGCAGGCGTCATCAATCTCGACGGGCTCCTTCTTGCCGGTCGCCTGGTGGGTCCGCTCCTTCACGAAGGTCTCGGTCATCGCGGTCACGTCGATCACCGACCCGTTGAGCCACAACGCGGTGTCGATGCAGTGGGCCAGGAGGTCGCCCGTCACGCCACTGCCGGCTGCCTTGGCGTCGAGCCGCCAGAGCGCAGCCCCACCCTGGGGCAGGTCGGCGTTGATGGTCCAGTCCTGGAGGAAATTGGCCCGGTAGTGAAAGACCCGGCCCAGCCGACCTGAGTCGATCAGCTGCTTGGCGAAAGTGACCGCAGGAATTCGCCGGTAGTTGTACCAGACTGTGTTGGGCACCCCGGCGGCTTCCACCGCCGCGCACATCGTCTCACCCTCGGCCGTATCCATCGATAGCGGCTTCTCGCACAGAATCGCCTTGCCGTGCTTGGCTGCCTCGATGGCAATCTCCGCGTGCAGATTATTCGGCGTGCAGATATCGACCGCATCGATGTCGTCAGAGGCGACCAGTTTCCGCCAGTCGGTCTCGACTCGCTGATACCCCCAGCGGTCGGCGAAGGCCTGAGCCTTCTCGGCATCCCGAGCAGCCACCGCCTGCAACACCGGCAGATACTCCAGGTCAAAAAAATCCTTGACGCGGTTGTAGCCGTTGGAATGGGCCCGGCCCATGAAGCCGTAGCCGATCATGCCGATGCGAAGTGGTTTGGCCATGCGTGGAGTCCTTTCGTGGTTTTGATTCAGTTCCAGCCGTGGGCATCCCGCACGGCGATCATGGTCTTGAGGATGGTGTTCCAGGTTTCGGGGTTCTCAAGTGTGGCGTTGGGGAACATGCAGCCGTCCCAGCAAATGTGCTCAATGCAACGGGAAGGCGCGTCTTCCAGCCAGTAGCCCGAGCACTTCACAATGTCGAGTTTGCCGTTCGGATCATCGGCCGGGCAGTGCTTGCCGGTCTTGTCGTGCGCGCCGGCACCGTGGACCTCGCCATCGTTTTGGGCGACATGAAAATCGATCGTCCAGGGCCGCAGTTTGTCGGTCATCTGCTCGTAGGCGGCCCAGAACTCGTTTTCGGAATAGCCGGGCTGCACCAGGCCGTACTCCGGGGCGTTGTAGCCCAGCAGGTAGAGGTACGTGTGGGCCAGGTCGGCTTGGAACCCGAGTGTTTCGGGCA
>Ga0209986_10005695_pt1 | contig 10289 bp, 7 predicted proteins | sample BlataG_FD_183168 | JGI IMG/M metagenome (GOLD analysis project Ga0209986, IMG submission 183168) | Deep subsurface microbial communities from Black Sea to uncover new lineages of life (NeLLi) - Black_00105 metaG (SPAdes) (version 2) | ecosystem: Environmental > Aquatic > Marine > Oceanic >...
GGTTCTGAAGTATTCTTGTTATTTTCAGGTACGATGTCATTCCAAGGAAGCTTGCACAATCCGTTTAAGCCGAACCATGTGCGGAACATCGGGAACCAGTACAAGGCTTCAGCTTTCTGTTCGAAAGTTGGCATTAAATTGTGCACCATATCCAAGAAAATCAGCCAAGCCTCGTCATGTTGCGGACCCTTCAGTGCAAGTCCATAACCGCCCTGCTGGGCTAGAGACTCTTTAGTAACGTATTCAGAAAACTCCATGCCCTTCGCCTCCATCCCTATGTCCTGCATTATTTTCAGGTTCGCGCCGTATTTTTCTGCAAAAAGTTTCTTCATCCTGCGTATACCTTGACCAACGATTACTCCAAAGCCTTCACCCCTCGCCATCTGATGAAGAAGTTCCATGGCTGCTTCCTTATTCCCGAAGTTCATTTCAAGACCACCAGTGACGTTCTTGTCGATCAACCCCATCCCGTAGCACTCCATCACAAAGGCGGTGGCAGTTCCCAATGATATTGTATCTATGCCGTAGGTATCGCAGTAGAAGTTCATTTCAATCACGTAGTCAGAATCGAAAATTCCACAGTTGCTGCCAAGACCAGCTATGGTTTCATATTCTGGACCGTTCACGAACACCCTTTGACCCTTGTACGGGCCTGTCTTAAGTTCAAAATTTTTAACGCCGTGGGAACAAGCAACTGCGCATCCTACCCAGCATCCGTCGAAGCCCGGATCAAACTTCCTCCTATAAACCTCTTCACCAAGCATTAAAGCCTTTTGATGGCTCCCAAACTTGAAGTTTTCCGTTGGAAGCAGATCGAAATCGTTCATGATGTCAACCAAGTGCGTGGTTCCTACTACAGCCATCTCATGCTGTTTTGAGTCAAGCATCCTGATTTCCTTACTATACGCAGTGCCCACTTGCCTTAGAAGATCGAAATCTGCAGGATTGTTCGCTCTCCCCGTCAAGTTGGAGAACTTAGCCACTATGGCTTTTACCTTCTTGTTCCGGAGAACCGTGCCTGTGCCACCTCTTCCCGCCTGCTTGTATCTCACAACTTTACGTGATGAATCATACCACGAGAAGTTTAGGCATCCAAACCTAGTATGCTCTGCGCCTGAGCCGGCAGAAACAACTGAAACGCTACGTTTATTCTCACCACCGTACTTTTCCGTCAGGATTTCCGTAAGCAGATGCGTCTCCGATGGAAGCCCTTCACCGTCTTCGATCACTACTTTTCCTTTGTCTCCGTCGATGAATACTATCACTTCGGACTTTGCTTTTCCCTGTATCTCAAGTGCATCCCACCCAGCGAATTTAAGGTATGGTCCAAAGTATCCGCCGACATTAGAGTCTATAATAGAGTCTGTTAGAGGAGAGATTGTGACAACTATGCTCTTTCCGCTTCCCGGGTACATCGGGGTTCCGCCGAGGGGGCCACATGCGATGCACACATCGTTCTCGGAATCGTCCCATTTGACTTTGCGATCTTTGGGTAAGGCGTTCCATAGAAGCCAGAGGTTGAAGCCGCGGCCACCTATGAATGTATCTTTCATAAATTGAGTAACAGGTTTACTCTTGATCTGGTTGTTTGCGAGGTTTATGTAGAGAGTTCTGTTGTTGTATCCTTTCTCAACCTTTCCAAGGGAATATGTGAATTCTGTAATCTTCAAGTTAATTCACCTTTTGGAAACGACTGTGATATATTCCAACTGTACATAACGTTTCATTCTCAAAGCGGATGCATAATTCATCTACTTGAACATAGATAGAACTTGACGAGTCAAACAGCTAAATTACCAGCCTCTCAGACTCCACGCGCCTATTCTTCAAACCTAAATCGCTAACTTCAAACATGCCATTTCCATAAAGAACTGCATGTTCATCTCCATAGTAAAGGGCTGCTGCAATTCTGCCAATAGCGTCCGCCTTCATAATTCCGCTTCCACTGGCTCCTCCAACAACCATTAAATCATTCTGTTCGAAGATTACTGGTTGACCGTCTAAGGTGTTAATAGCGTAACAACCAGCAAAAGCAGAAAATGGTTGACAATTCTTAAACTGTGGAAAGTACTTCACCAGAACCTGGTAGATTCCGTATTGATAGAAGTTTTCTTCTGGTTGCGGGTTGTCTTCAAGTAGGAAAGCTCTTGGAAATTCGTCGCCATAGCTAAGCCAAAATGCATCCTCTTCAGGAGTCGATTTGAAATATGCTGATGGTTCAGGCAAAATAGTGAACGGCAAACAGCCAGCAGGACTGAAATCTTTTGTCCACAACAGTTTTTTCAACGCGTCAGTATTAGCTTTCACACAAAAGATTTGCCGCTTTTTCGGCTTAATGTAGCATTCAACACCTATAGGGTCAAGAAGCAGAGGATTCCAAACTCCAGCCGCAACAATTGTTTTCTTTGCCCGAATTTTGCCTTGATTAGTATTCAATCCAGCAACCCTTGAACTCTGCCAAAAAAATGGTTCACCAGGAACTCCTAAAGGCCTATGTGGCTCCACAACCAAATTTCTTACTTCTGTTCCGTACTGAATTTTCCCACCTAATTTCACGAATTCTGACTCGTAAAATCTAACAAGAGAATCAACATCAATTAGACCTGCCTTAGGAACAAAAACACCTTTGTGAATATTTGTTAAACCCATTAATTGTGCTTCTTTATCGTCAATAAGGTTTGTTTGAATCCCAAGTTTTTCAGCTAACTCACTACCACCATACTCTTTACACTCAAAACCCTTTCCAGCCAACTCCTTCAAAACAGGCTGAATCTGCCTGTAACCTCCTTCATCGAAAAGCCAAAGATAACCTGCCCAACGCAGTTTCAGTTTCACACCTAAATCATCCTGCAAATATCTATAAAACTCAACAGTGGAATCAGCTAAAGTAAAGTTTGTGCGCGAGTAGAAGAGGCAACGAAAGGCACCCGCACTTTTAGCAGTGTTCCCTTGACCAGCAGCACCAAGCTTGTCAACAACTAAGATCTGCGCATCAGGACGCTTACTTTTAATGTGGCAAGCGGTTGACAGACCAAGAATCCCTGCTCCAACTACGACAGCGTCATACTCAACCATACGTCTTCCTCAAGCCAACAGAAAATTAAAGGATATAATGCGAATTAATAAAACTTAACTTCTAATACAGCACGTTTCAATGGCTTCATCGAGAGAACACTTATTTATCTCTAAGAATATGAGATACAACAAACCTTTGCTATATGGAGGAATTGATTTGCACGCATCAAATAGAAAGGCTGTCTCAACCCTTACATTGATATTGTTGCTGTTGGGCTCAGCCATTTTTGGAGCTTTCATATCATATGTGTGGGTTATGGCAAACTTCTATTTAGAACCTGAAAACACCGTAGAATTGATTATCACTGAAGCCAGCTTCCCAATTAATCATGCAGATTACTTTAATTTTACAGTCATGAACCCTTCACATTCACTGTCTTCAACAAACATAACAGAAATCTACCTGACAGCCGAAGGAGATGCCAACATATACAATGTAACGAATACTTACCCGGAAGAACTTCCCATACTGCTTGAAAAGGGAACTTCCAAGACCGTTAAATGTCTCGAGAACTGGGGCGAATTCGCTGGCAAATCAATCACGATATATGTGTCAGCAATGAATGCTTCAGGAGCTATACGAACCGTAAATACGCAATTTGTCAAACTAGAATTAGATGTCGACTTTGATGCGTCAATAAGTTGCAAACAATTTAATGTCACTGTTACCAATCACCCTACATCAGCCTTGAACCTCACACTAACAAAGGTTTTGGTTAATCAACAAACCCCAGAAAACACAACAATACCCCTCCCAACGAATCTAACTGTGAAAAACAGTGTATCGTTCCAATGTCTATTTAACTGGGAAAACCTAAACCCAGTTGTCCGCGTGGAAACAGCGGAGGGATATTATGCTGAAGCAGTTGCAAACGCGACTGCAAGCATACTTTTGTTAATAACTGATGTAACGTTCAGCGAGACAAATCCAAACGAAATTAGCATCACCATTCTTAATTCAGAAATTTCAAGCACGCCTGTTGACATAACCGATATTGTCGTGGCCTATAGTAACGGAACAGAATACTACATAAACGGGTACCTCTCACACCCAAAATTCTCACCAGATTACACGCTTGAAGTAAATGAAACAGTTACATTTGATCACTGTGTTTGGAACTGGACAAACTATCGTGACAAAGACATTACAATAACTGTATATACAAAGCAAGGATTCACACCAGTCTCTAAAACAGTAAAAACACCACCGTCAATTATCTTCACAACGTTACCAGGCTTCAACCTGGCCAGCATTGGGTACTTCTTGGTTAACATCACGAACACGCCAAGCTCTCTTCAAAGCATCAATGTTACACGAATAAAGTTTAACGAGAATGTAACGGAGATGACACCATCGTTCTTAGAGGTACCGGTTGGTGGAAAGGCTTGGTGTAATTGCACGTTCAATTGGCTAAGCTTCAGAGGCCATAATGTCACCATAACAGTTTACACTGTGGATGGTTTAAACGTTTCAAACAGCATGGTATTACCGTCCATAGAACTGAAAATTACAAACGAACCTACTTTCGCTAAAACAGCCACAGGAATACCATATATTAACATCACAGTTCTAAACACAATATTCTCAGCTAAAAAAGTGAATATCACACAACTTGTTTTCGAGACACAAAATACAGCGGATATTATTGACGGAACATTAACCATTCCAAACCTCGAACCAGACGGACACGCACTTCTCGCAGGTGCAAACACTACAGTAGTTTGTCCATGGAACTGGCTCCTCTATCTTAACCAGAACTTAACAATCACTGTGCAAACAGCAGATGGATACAGCATATCAGAAACCTTCCAGATTCCGGAGTCAACGCCATAAGCTCTAGTTCTATAGAGATAAAAAGCATCTACTCCACAAGAATACAAATCATTTTTAGGTAAACAGTGTTTTTCAGAGTTCATTCCACAATCTTTATTTCTCATAGACGCAAAAACGTTAATCCTAGAAGGATGAAAGCCTTGGTGAACATAAAGGTTACTGAAAGGGTGCGCACGATAGAATATGCCATCCGCGATGTTGTTGTTCATGCCAAAGCGCTGGAGGAAACCGGGAAAAAAATCTATTATTTGAACATAGGGGATCCAGTTGCATTTGATTTTGACACTCCGACGTATATTAAACACGCTTTGGCGAAAGCTGTTGAAGAAGGAGCGAACAGCTATTCTCCTTCTAACGGATTACCTGAGCTTAGACAAGCCATAAGTGAAAAAGAAGGAAGAGTTAATGGCGTAGATATTTCTGCTGACAATGTTATCGCCACTACAGGAATATCAGAAGGCATCCAAATGATCATGGCAGCACTTATCAATGAAGGCGACGAGATTCTTCTTCCAGGACCTACTTATCCCCCATACATCGCGTATGCTAAGTTCTTCGGAGGAAAACCAGTAACTTATGAAACTGTGGAGGAAAATCGTTGGCAACCAAACATTGACGATTTACAAAGTAAAATTTCACAGAAGACGCGCGGGATTGTAATTATTAATCCAAATAACCCGTGTGGGGCTTTGTATGAAGAGAAAACTGTAAAACAGATTATAGATTTAGCGGGTGAAAACGGAGTTCCGGTTATATCAGATGAGATTTATGGTCAAATCGTATATGAGAACAAGTTTGTTAGCGCAGCCCACTTAGCTAGAGATGTTCCGGTAATAGGGTTAAACGGTTTTTCAAAGGCATACTTGATGACTGGGTGGAGACTTGGCTACATGTATTTTCATGAACAAGACAACCAGCTGCAAGAGTTAAAGCAGTGTATGCTAAAGCAGGCAAGAATAAGATTGTGCACAAACACACCGATTCAGAAGGCTGGAGCAGCCGCTCTGAAAGGCCCACAACACCACATCAAAGAGATGGTTGATAGACTTAGAAAGAGAAGAGACTACGCGTGGAAAAGGCTGAATGAGATAGAGGGAATAAGTTGCGCAAAACCAGAAGCAGCATTTTATGTTTTCCCGAGGATAAAAGAAGTGGGGTCAAGGTGGAAGACTGACAGACACTTTGTCTTGGAACTGTTAAGAGAAACAGGGGTACTATTTGTGCATGGTTCAGGATTCGATCCAGTCTACGGCGCAGGACATATCAGAGGAGTCTTCCTACCGCCCATTGAAACACTCGATCAAGCATTAAACGAAGTGGAAAGGTTCATGGAAAAGAACAAATGAACGTTAACGAGATGATTTCCAGGAACAAGCTGCTGGAGTTATCAGTTAACGCCGTTCTTTGATTGCTTCTTCTAACCTTATATCTCTGCCTCATTCATTGCAGAGAAGTTCAGCCTCATCATATTTGTTCCCTTTCCATTCACAAAAAATGACTTACCTGAAACATATGCGATTTTACATTTCTTGATCCAGTCTTGGATGAGTTCTTGGTGTTCACTCTTCCGAGAACCAAGCGAACAGGGACAGCCTGACCTCAGATATTGTCCACCTGTATCCTTGCAGGAAGTAGGCTCCTAGAGCCTCAAGCAGCCTATTTCTCTTCGCTGTGTATGGTGCATGGACCGCAGTTGGATTTATGCAAAAAGTGGAGTGTTTTGCTTTTTTAGTATATTGGTGTTCCTTCCGTTGGGTCGCGCACAGTTTTTTCGAATTCTTGCATTAGCTTTCGTGTTATTGATCCGGGGTTGCCGTTGCCTATAATTCGTTTGTTGACTTCCACTATTGGGACAATTTCTGCTGCTGTTCCCGTGAAGAAGGCTTCATCTGCTGTGAACAGGTCTGTTGGTGTTATGTTGCGTTCAACTGCTGTGTATCCGAGTTTTCCAGCTAGTTTCATAGCAACATCTCTTGTTATTCCAACTAGAGCACCAGTTGATGTTGGCGGAGTTATGATTACTCCCTTTTGAACTATGAAGAGGTTTTCGGCAATTCCCTCACTTATGTGGCCGTTTTTATCTAGACATATAGCTTCATCAAAACCAGTTATGTTTGCTTCGATCTTTCCCATTATGCTGTTCATATAGTTTAGAGATTTAACTTCGTGGGAAGTTGCGTCAACAGGGTCTCTCTTCACCCAGACGATTATAGCCCTTATTCCTTTTTCCTTAGCTTCAGATGAATGAAGTTTTATGACGTCAGTTATGATTATCATTGTTGGTTTTGGGCATTTTCTCGGATCGAGTCCTAGATCGCCGACGCCCCTAGTTACGATGAGACGGATGTATGCATTATGTAAATTGTTTTTTCGCAGAGTTTCTAAAACAGCATTTATCATTTCAGCCTTTGTTAATAGAATATCAAGCATAATGACCCGTGCTGAGCGGTACAATCTATCTATGTGCTGTTTAAGTTTGAAAACTACGCCGTCATAGGCGCGGATTCCTTCAAAGACTCCGTCTCCGTATAGGAGTCCATGGTCATAAACTGATACTTTTGCTTGAGGTTTAGGATGGTATTCTCCATTTATGTAGATGAATAGATCTTTTTCCATTGTTATGTCCTCTGAACTTGAGAACAGATTATCAAATTAAGGTTTGATATATTTTTTGTAGGGAATTGGCTGTTTTTATCATTGTTAGCCATAGAATTGTGGTCTTTTTGCGAGATGTTTTGGAAGAGGCAGCGGCTTGAAAGGCTTGTTTTTCAGTTGGTCTTTAATCTCAGTTATCAACTCTTTACGTTTCATTTTCCGCACTTTTCCAACTTTTCTATCTCTCACTGAGAGCACCTTCGATCTGATCTCCTTTTGTCCTATTACAATTATGTATGGAACCCACTCCATTTCCGCGTCTCTAACTCTTTTTTGTAAAGTCAATGCTCGGTCGTCAACGTCTATCCGTATATTGTGTGCCTCCAAAGCATCAGTCAGCTTTTCAGAATGCTTAAGGTGCTTGTCTGACAGGGGAATTATACGTACTTGTGTAGGTGAGAGCCATAATGGAAGCATTGGTGGCCTGCCGCCTTGTTGTTCCTTGTAAGCTTTTTCTAACAGCGCATAAACGCATCTTTCGATCGCTCCGCTTGGAGAACAATGCATAATTAGCGGATAGTGCTGTTCGCCTTTTTCGTCAACATAGGTTATGTCATATCTTTTTGCGTTTTCAACGTCGATTTGATCTGTGGAGAGTGCTGCTGCCTTGTCTTGATTATCTACAAAGTTGAAATCCCATTTCAGTATGAAATAGAAAAAGCGTTCCTTCCACACTTCAACCAAGACATGTCTGTCAAAAACTTCAGCTAAAGACTCGATGAATTCTTTATTTTCTTCGTAGAAGTCTTTTGTGAAGCGTATTGCTGCTTCATAGTCTTCCCTAGATAAGCCGATCTCATCTAGAATCTGCATGCACAACTTGAATCTTGTTATGAATTCTTTCTTGGCTTGTTCAAGGTCTGTGCAGAAGGCGTGGCAGTCTGGCATTGTGAATGCTCGCAGTCGTCTTAAGCCGACGACTTCGCCTCTCTGTTCCCTTCTGAAGCTGTAGCGTGTTAACTCATACAGCTTTAATGGCATTTGCTTGTAAGAGAACTGGGTGTCATGAATCATCAAGAATTGCCCGAAGCATGCAGCAAACCGTAGAAATAGTGTTTTGTTCTCTGATTTTAGTATGTATTGTCTTGCAGGAAACCTGTTTATGTAGTCTGCTAGACTGGGGTGGTTAAAATCGTACATGATCGGAGTTTCAACTTCCATTGCTCCATACTCTGCCATTTTGGTGTTGACTAACTGTTCAAGTAGGGATTTGACTAGTCGGCCTTTTGGATACCACCGTATGTTTCCAGGGTCACTTCCCGGCTCGTAATCAGCTATTTCAAGTTTTTTCATTAATGTAACATGAGGAGGCATTTGTTGGCTTGCCCTAACTTTTGAGAGTTCATACCTCGCGAATTTCTGCAGGTTTTCATGTCCTTTAAAGTCGAACTCTTCAACTGGCACCATTTTTCCGCCTGGTTTGAGTATGTACCAGAGCGATTTCATTTTTTCTTCAGCTTCTACCGCTGCAGAGACACTTTCCTCTTTCTTCTTCTGCCCCGCAGTTGGCAATATAACACGTGATTGCTCTGCAAGTGGATGCCCTTTTATCGACACTGTAAATTGTTTGTTCCAGCCGAACGGGGCACGATATGTTTCCAATCCGATCTTTTTTGCGTATATCTCCATCTTCTTAACTATTTCCAGCGCTTCTGCAGGGCTTGCCAAGTTGCTGCTTAGGTGGGCATATGGATAAATTAAAATGCGGTTTACTTTCAGCTTCTTAAGGAAAGCTTGAACTTCATCTATAGCCTTTATGGCAACGTTTTCGTTATCGCCTTTCTCAACTGCCGTGAACAAGACAACAAGTTCTTCCAGTTGCTTTTCTTCCTTTTCAGCTTCTTCAGCCAAAGCTATCTCTTTCTGAACAGGCTTATACTGGATAAAGTTAGAGTGCAACTGTAATATCCGCATAAAATCGCCTCGCTCTTCAGCTATTACACTCTTTTATAACGCAACTGTTCAACCTTTTTCTCCTTCTTAGTCCTCTTCTTATATTCCTTGTAATGTTCCTTGCATAAATAAGTCCGTCTTTCGCCACTGCCAACGTTAAGCCCAGCGGATCTAACTTTTTCTGCAGAAATTGATCGGATAGCCTCTTTGCTGCAACCAGAAACACTGCATTTCACTCCTTTAGTAACACGTCCCAATGTTAAACACTCCTCTTTCAGGCTCCTAACCACTTTAACGCAATACAATACACGTTATTGCTTAATTTCTTTTTCACTCCACAGGTGGAGATATCTCCCGCATTTCCTCTCTTTTTTCTTGTTGTTTCTGCAACCAGATAACACTCCTTGACTAAATCTTGTTTTGTCTTTAGTTTCATGCGCACTAACGCTTCCCTCGTCAATTTATTTTCAGTTTTGAAGCCCTTTTGGAACATTTTCCATATTTTTTTGTCTCCGAAGCAGAACTTTTTTATTTACATGTCACAAATAGTTCATATATATGCAAAAACGTGTTCATAGTTGTTGGTTACAATGAAAAGCTCAACAGACATCGTCATTAAGACTATTGGTAGCTTCGTAAATGACTTTATCTCAGAATGTGCGCAAACGACTGAGAAGCTTGTTCATACAAGATTTAATGATAGAATGCCAAAGAATGGTGGAGTGCCAATAGTTCTGACGGCTTCAATGATTGAAATGAGTGATTTCAACCTTAATCCATTTGCAGCATTCTCTGGGGGCTTTCCATTAGTTCTTCCAAAGTATGTCTTGAG
>Ga0209986_10005696_pt1 | contig 10288 bp, 5 predicted proteins | sample BlataG_FD_183168 | JGI IMG/M metagenome (GOLD analysis project Ga0209986, IMG submission 183168) | Deep subsurface microbial communities from Black Sea to uncover new lineages of life (NeLLi) - Black_00105 metaG (SPAdes) (version 2) | ecosystem: Environmental > Aquatic > Marine > Oceanic >...
CCTTGAGCCGTTATCAGAATACTAGGATATTTTTCCCAGAATTTATGCTTGTTAAGGCGCATCATAGCGGCGTCTTTTTCAATTACTAAAATAAATTCGGCATCTGATTCAATAATATCTATTTCATCTAACATAGTAGATACTTGCCAATATCCACTTCCTTGCCTTTCAAGGTCAATTATTTCAGCACCATCTCTAATTCTAAGCTTACCAACACACGCACCCCTTGGAGCAGCAATAATGTGAGTTGAATTTCTTGTAGTATATAACATAGTAGAAATATCTTCTATACTCTTATCGCTATTCTTCTGATCTTTAAATAATCTCACAGCAGTATAGAAAATTTCACGTTTCGTTGCGTAATCATTTGTCTTAAGGAGTTCATAGACATTTTCTAAAACTTTCATTAATCTAGTAATATCAACAACACTAGCAAGACTGTGAAATTGTTTTTCCACTATCTGCTTTCCTAATAGCAATAAGTCGTTTTCTTCATCCCATATTATATTTGATCCTGACCTCGAGGGCAGTTCAATTGAAGGTCGACCTGTATTGTAAATCGTCTGGACTAATTTATCTATAAGTTCGTTAATTTTACTAATTGTATTTTTTACAGAAAGATTTTCGATTTTAATTGTATCTTCTGGAAGTTTTAGTTCCTTTTTTTGTTGTCCTATTTCTAAATATTGCCTTAATAGATCTTTAGTAGCTTTTAAATCGTAATTTTTTTTACTCTTTGATGCCATTTTATTTGCCTATTTTATTTTTTTAACTTCCAATATTTTTTCCCACTTTGAATATTAACTAATACTTTATTTTCCCGTTCAAGTTGTTTAAGTTTAACTTGTAATAATCGGGCATCCATCATATCACTAATTCCTAATCTAAATATCAAGTGTTTAATTGATTGCCATTCATCATTTAAAATAGAGAAGATTTTTTCTGTTGTTATTATAGGTAATGATGTTTGTACAGTTTTCTTCAAAGGTTTTTGAATAGGTGTTATTTTTTGTGGAGTTCCGGGTTTTTTAGCCATTGGTATGGGTTGGAAGGTTTTAGGTTTTGAAATTAATGGTGTTATAGTTAGTTTCTTAGGAGTAGAAGTTTTTTCAGGAATAGTAACAGGAATTTTTCCCATCAATGCAGGAATTTTAGTTTGTATGGACGGTGTAATTATTTTTTCTGGTTGAGGTTTAGGAGAGATTTGAGGAACCTTTGTAGCAGGTTGCGGTAGTTTCGGTATAATTTTTGATGGAATTATAGGAGGTTTTTCAACTATAGGTACTTCTGGCAATAACACCTTCTCTGGCTTTTCACCAATAGCACTACGCAATAGATTTTCTAATTCAACCTTTTTCAATTTATTTTTATATTTATCTTCATTTTTTGCAATATTATAAAGAGAATTAACAAAAATTGGAATATATTTCAAAATTTTTTTCTCTCTATCCATGCCTTTTCGTATTTTTTCTCTTCTGTTTAAATAACTCTTAATCTGGAGACCAATTTTCTGAAGAGTTAATTTTATTTCTGTCATTAAAATTTCATCTTCAGCCAATGCATTTTTTGACTGAGATTTGAACATAAGATGAACAAATGGACCAGAAACATTTATTATTAGTCTAAGAGGTCCTTTAGGCAAGCCGTTATCATAAACATCTAAATTGTAATTCTCCTTCCACTTAACGGATTGTGCTGCTTTCATTATAGCACAATCTGCACTATCTCGCAATTTCGATGTGCGATTTACATATCTTAAAAGAGCTTCCCTAGGTAATTTTGGACTCTCTAATCCATCTTTATAAGCTAATGCAGCCTCAACCACAAATGCAAGGCCTTTTCCACTCGTTGGTGATCTAGTTTCAGCTGCAACAAAATCTTTTGGCATTATTTCATTGATTTTTCTTTGAGTTTCATTTTCAGTGAGATTTTGAAGATCCATTTTGGATTCATCAATATCTTCGATATTAGTAGAAACGTCTAGATTATATTCATCAATTAAAATGTTTTTTAATACAGTTGAGCTTATGGGTATTGCTGTATCGGTGGGGGGAGATAAATATTTTATAGATTTAAAAGCTAGAAATAACTCATTAAATTGATCACTTGTTATTTCAGCTGGTTTAGTTTTAGAAATTAAAACTTTTTTAATTAATTCTAAATTCTTTCGTCGAACTTCAGGAGATTTAATTTCTGTAATTCCATCTTTAATATTTTTAAATTTCTCTTCTAATTTCTTTTTAGTTTCATCCTTTTCATTATCAATTTTTTTAATACCATTCTTAAAATTAGTTATAACCTTCTTTATTTCTTTTTCTTGTCCCTTAGAAATCTTTTCTTTCTCAAATTTTTTTCTCTGAGATTTAATTTTTTTTTGTATTTCCTTAATTTCTTCACATTTTTCATTGAATTGATGAATTAATTCCCAGTAAGTTTTTTTTAGGTCCACATTTTCAATTTTATAGGTTATTAGATGGTCTCTTTTTTGTGTAGATTTTCCCCAGACTCTTGGTTCATAGCGCATTAAATATATTGGAGAAGTCAATTTTGGGGCTCTATTAATATAAAATTTATCTACTACTAATAGATTTAATTTCTCCTCTAATTGACGTTCAGCTTTATTAGTTATAGTTTTTGCAATTTTTGAGCTCATTCTAACAAAACTGTCCTGTAAGAAGGAAAATATTGTTTTATGTTCAGATTTTGTAATATAATCTTGAAAATCTCCAATATTTACAGAAGAGGGATGTGGTAATGCATATTTGGGTTCAGGAGGAAATGCATTAACCCTTCTGGAATAATTAAAATTTTCATTATTTGGATCGATATATTTTATAGTAACATGAGGGTTCATTAGTGCTGTTTTTTTAATATAATCATCAACATAACGTGAGATATATTTAATATTCAAATAATTCAATTTTATATATGTTCCATGAAGAAATGATGTTTCAATTTCTGTATGGGGTATAACATATTTCTTTTCATTTTTTGAAGTTGTAAAAAATTGAGAGGCTGTTGCATAAACATCAAATTGTGTTTTGGAAACAGCAATTATTGGTTCTCCTGTCGTATTTTGGGAATCACTAAATGCACTAGGAGCTCCAAACCCTTGACTACCTCTGGTTTGTTTTAATTTTACGCTTTTACTTGATGCTAAATAGATACCGAATTTTCTTAAATCAGAACGATTCATTCCAGTTCCGTTATCAAAAATCTCAAATGTATATCTCATTATATTTTTTTTTCCTAATTCATAAGTTAAAACAGAGGGAGCTTCAGATTCTGTTAATTTAATAATTACAATTGGCTCAATATCTACAATATTCTCAAATGGTTGGAGCAACTTCTCCATATCATGAATTAAATTTATTACTAACTTCTCTTTTTTCTTTTTATCTCTTTTTTCTGTAGGTTGTTCTTCAGTTAGTATATATTTTTTTTGACTTGTTTCTGTTTTTAATTCCATTTCTGAAGTTTCATAACTTTCTCCATCAATTTCCTTAATTAGATCTTCATTTAATTTTGCTCCAAATTTTATAACATCAAAATCTTTATCTACAGAGAAAGCTGTCTTTGAACCTTTTTTCAATTGTTCCCATTGGAAAGATTCAATCGCATCAATAGCATTGTCCATGAATTCTGCTGCATATTGAACATGTTTCCAATGGCCAAACTCAAATCCAACTAATTGAGTTCTCTTTCTCATAAACTCGGCAATAGTGCCTTCTTTTATTTTACCTTCTTGGTCGTCTGTCACTTTTTTTCTCGAACTAATTTTAACTATACCACAGAATGGGTGTTATTTTTATATATTTAAATTTGGTTGTATACTTGTGATATATCTATATTATTAACTCTATAATTTGTTATTCATATTACCTAGTATATTTATCTCCTTAACTGCTTCTTTAATTTCTTTTTTACTTTTCAATTTAAATCAGAAATAATTCTAATATTTAAATTTTTTTCTTTAATCAAATTCAAATGAAAAAATATAAATAACTATATTTAAAAATAAGGAGTTTATATGTTATTATCAAATAGAAGAGATATAAATTATTTAATAATTTTTTAACCTAAAGATTTCTAAGGAAACATCTATTATTTTTGATGCTATATATCGTTTTGTATTTAATGGAACGTGGGTAATATTTTTTTCTTTATCAATAATATAAACTTCATTTGTTTTGGTTCCGAACCCTCTTTCATCACGTCCTACATCATTGGCGACAATTAAGTCAATATTTGATTTTATAAGGCGTTTATAGGCTCTTTCAATAAGCTCTTTTTCAGAAACCTTCGTTTCAGCCTTAAAACCTACAATAAAAACATTTTTATCCGTTTCTCTTGCTATATCAATAATTTTTGGAGTTAATCTTAATCCCAGACTTAATTCTTCATTTTTACTTGAGGAGATTTTTCCTTCTAAATATTCTTTTGGGGTATAATCACTAATTGCTGCTGCAGAAATGAAAAAATCATATTTATTTTTTGTTAATTCTTCTTTAACTATGTTTAAAAATTCTTTTGTAGAAGTCACAGGAACCATATCTATATATGCAGGAACCTTTTTGGTACCTTTTCCGTATATTAATAAAACATCACCTCCTCTAACCTTTACTTCATTCGCTAGCTCAACACCCATTCTTCCTGATGATTTGTTTGAAATAAATCTAATTTCATCTATATACTCTCTTGTGGGACCAGCTGTTATAAGAAATCGTTTTCCTTCTAATTCTTTTACAGAATGGACTAGATCAATTACTCTTTGAATGATATCATCAACTCTTGCAATTTTTGCTTTTCCTTCAGATATTCTTGGACCCAGGATATCAACCCCTAGTCGTTTTAATTTAAGAATATTTTTCTCCAAAATTGGGTGGCTGAACATACTCTCATGCATTGCTGGAACAATAATTATAGGAATCTGAGTTCCAAAAGCTGTGGATACGACTGTGGTCACAGCTGTATCGTCAATTCCAGTAGCTATTTTTGAGATCGTGTTTGCTGTCGCAGGACAGATTAAAATAAGATCGGCTTTTCCTAACCTTTTGGGTCGTTCTCCTGCTAAATAGATATGCTCAACATTGCCAGTTAATTTTGTAATTGTTGGATTTCCGGTAGCCCAGTGCATTAGATCGGGACCAAGTAATTTTGTGGCAGCTCTAGTCATAACACATACCACTTCAGCACCGAGTCGCATTAGCTCTCTAGATATAATTGGGGCTTGAATTATCGCCACACTACCAGTGACGCACAAGCATATTGTTTTTCCTCTTAGAATAGTTCCCTTAGACTCTAAAATTTCCTTAGAGGGATGATCTTTATTCATATTAATCAAACTCTGAAATATGTAATTATTTAAATTCAAAATAAAAGTAATGATTATTTCATTAAAATTTTTTCAAAAATAAAACCATAATTATAATTTAACTGATTTTTAATTTTATTTTCATAAAATTTGATAAAATGGAAGATAAAAAAGTTATTCTTGTAAAAGCGAAGGAGCCTCCGGTTGAGGAATTAGAAATTTTTATAAATAACAAATTACTTGGGTCAAGAAATAAGAAAGATTTAGAAGAAGGTTTCATATTTTAATAAAATTTAAATAATTCGCCAATTAATTGTAATTTATTTCTAAATAATCTTTAATGAATTTCTATGTTTGATGTAATAATTTCTGGAGCTGGTCCATCTGGTTCTAAATGTGCAGAAATTTTAGCTAAAAATGGTTTTAAGGTTGCATTAATTGAAAAAGATACTAATTGGCGAAAACCTTGTGGAGGAGGTGTAAGTGCGAGGATTTTTAAATATTATCCTCAATTAAGAAAATTCAATATCCCAAAAAAGAAAAATATTGTAATGTTTTCCTCACAATATTATAAATTGGAAAATAGATGGGAAAAACTTAAAGATTACTCAATTGTAATGGATCGATTAGAATTGGATAATATAATGAGAGATATTGCGGTTGATGCGGGAGTAGAACTATTTGATAAGAATATTTCCTTTGATTATGTAATTAAAAATCAAAAAAAAATTGGAATTAGGACGAAAACACCTTCAGGTATTAATGAATATTTAGGTAAAATAATTATTATAGCCGATGGAATGAGCTCTAAATTGGCAATAAAATCAGGATTGAGAGAACGATGGAAAACTAAACAACTTGGTATAGCAAAATGTGCTATTTTAGAAGGGGAAAATTCTTTAGATTCAAGTTCTATTTATATTTTCTTTCGGCCTTATAAAGGATACGGATGGATATTTCCAATAGATGAACACCGTTTTAATATTGGTTGTGGGACATTTGAAGAAGACAATTTTAGCTATAATTTAAATGAAATTTACAAGGAGTTTTTAAATAACCCAAATATTAAAAATCTTTTACCAAGATCGAATTACAAACAAATATGGATGGGTTCTTATCCCTTACCAAGTGTAGGAGTATTAGAAAAAAGTTTATATGGAGAGAATTTAATGCTTATTGGAGATGCTGCAGGATTTGTATCCCCCATAAGTGGGGAAGGAATACATGCAAGTATAGTATCAGGAGATGTAGCTGCTGAAATTGCAATTAATGCTTTAGAAAAAGAAGATATCTCAGAAAATACGTTAAAAAAATATAAATTTCATCCAAAAATTAAGAAAATAATTCGAAATTTTAAAATAAAACATTCAATGGCAGATTTCTTTTTCGAAAATAGGGGTCAAAATCTTAATACCGTATTTAAAATAGCTGAAAAAGATATAGCATTCAAACAAGAAGTTATAAATATATTTTTATACAACGCTACTCCTCCAAAGGAATTTTTTCAAAGAATAAAAAATACGATTTCTTAAAATTTAATTATGAATTATTGATAAAAAGAACTTGAATGGACCTGACGGGAATCGAACCCGTGACCTCTTGAATGCGAATCAAGCGATCTTCCTCTGATCTACAGGCCCTTATTTAAGATAATTACTATGAGGAAATTAATTTCTACTAACTCTTTTTAAATTACAAAATAATATTTTTAGATCTTCTTTATCGATAACAACTTTTAATTTATATTTAATATTTAGAATCATCAAAAATAAATAATTTTGATGTATTCTGATAATATACATTAATACATAAAAAAGAAAATTGCAAAACTTAACTAGTAATTGAATTAATTTGGCTAAATATAATGTCGGAGAAAAATAACTTCCTTAAACGATATAATTTTTCAGAAATCGAAAAAAAATGGATAGAATACTGGAAAAAAGAAAATATATACAAATTTGATTTAAATAAAGAAGGACAAATATTTACGATTGATACACCCCCCGATTTTACAAGTGGGGATTTACATATGGGGCATATATTAAATCATTCATGGATTGATTTTGTCGCACGATTTCGAAGAATGCAGGGAATTAATGTTTATTTTCCTCAGGGTTATGATTGCCATGGTCTTCCTACAGAATTGGCTGTGGCAGAAAAATTTAAAATTGATAAATATGATAGAGAAAATTTTCTTAAAAAGTGCATTGAATGGACAGAAAATTGCATAAAACAAATGACCAGGCAATTTGATGAATTAGGATATTCTACAGATTGGAATTATATTTATAGAACAATGGATAACACGTATAAAAAGCAAGTTCAAGAATCTCTTTTGGATTATTATGAGAAAGGTTGGCTATATCGCGCTAAATATCCGACACATTATTGCATGAACTGTCAAACTTCTGTCGCTAAAGCAGAAGTAGGATATATGGATGAAGAGGCAAAAATTTGGGAAGTTAAATTACCTTTAGCAAATTATCCTGAAGAATATATCATTATTGCGACAACTAGACCAGAATATATCGAGGCATGTGTGGGCATCTTTGTTCATCCGAACGATGAAAGGCATTATGATTTAATAGGAACTCAGATAAGAATCCCATTTTCAGAGAGAATTGTTCGTGTTCAAGCAGATAAAGAAGTGGATATGAATTTTGGAACTGGAATTGTATATTTATGTACATTTGGAGATGAGATGGATATTCGATTGCAGATGAGATATAATCTCCCAGTTGTTCAAATTTTTACTAAAGATGGTCACATGAATGAAAATTCAAAATTTCAAGGTTTGACAATTCTTAAAGCTCGAGAAAAAATGTTAGAAGAATTAGATAAAATGGGATTATTAGTAAGCGAGAAAGAATATCAACATCGAATATTAGTTCATACAGAAAGATCTTCCTGCAAGCAACCAATTGAATATCTCCCAATACCTCAATGGTTTATTAAAGTTAAGGATTTCACAAGAGATATTATAGAATCTGGAGAAAAAATGAAATGGTTTCCGGAAAAACATAAACGACGTCTAATTGATTGGTGCGAAAGTCTAGATTGGGATTGGGTCGTTTCTAGACAAAGAATATTTGGAACACCTATACCATTTTGGTATTGTAATGATTGCGGGGAAATTTTTTCCGCAAAAAGAGAAGATTTGCCCGTTGATCCAGCAAGAGAAGAGTCACCTGTAAGAGAATGCACAAAATGTAAGAGTAAAGATATTATTGGCGAAAAGGACATTTTAGACTGTTGGATTGACTCAAGCATCACACCGCTGGTTATATCAAAATGGAAAATTGATAATGATTTCTTTAATAAGACATACATGAAAGCCATAGTTCATAGACCACAAGGTTATGAAATTATCAGAACATGGCTATTTTATACATTATTTCGCTGTAAAAAACTAACAGGAAAAGATCCATTTGATGAGGTTATGATTAATGGGATGGTTGCAGGTCCAGATGGTAGAAAAATGTCTAAAAGTTTTGGTAACGTTGTTTCTCCAGATGAAGTTTTACCCCTATATGGAGCCGATGCACTTAGACAATGGGCTGCAATGGGTTCATTAGGTGATGACTATCCGTTTGAATATTCGTGGATTGAGAAAAATACCAAACAACCTGTTAGTAAAGATAAAATCGATGAAGAAAAAAATAAATTGTCAGAAGATAAACTCAATAGAAAATATGAAAGAAGATACAACCAATTGATAGGGGCTTCTAAATTTCTAACAAAAATATGGAATGCATATAGATTTTTATATTTAGCTAATAAAAGAATTGATTTAAAAGAGATTGACATTGAAAAAAATGAATTATCCGCTATTGATAGCTATTTTTATAAGGAATTTAATAAAGTTCTTGAATATATTACAAATTTATTCGAAGGATATAATTGGCATGAAGGATTTGCAGCATTTCGCTCATTTTTCTGGTATGAAATATGTGATGATTACATTGAGGCAATAAAATATAAATTTTATTTAGAAGATGAAGCAATAAAACAAAATGCATTAAAAGCCGTATTAAATCTGATGCATAAAATACTAAAGATTTTAGCAGTAATAAGTCCTTTTATTTCAGAGGATATTTATTCTATTCTCTTTAAAAATTATATAAAACAGAAATCAATCCATCTTGAAAAATGGCCAGTTCCTTATAAAGGAATTTCAGAAAAATTAGCTGAACAAGGTAAATTTGGTATAGAAATTATTAAAAATGTTAGAATGGTTAAATCTTCAAATAAAATTCCATTGAATCAAGAATTAAATAAAGTTATATTAATTTTAGACATTAATAAAGCAAAAATGTTGGAAGCGCTACAAATCGATATTAAAAAAACAATTAGAATTAAAGAATTAATAGTAATAGATAAAGAGACACAGAGATCATTAACTACACCCGATATAGAAGAGAAGATAGAAGATTTAGGTTTAAATATTTTAATTTATAAATAACCTTCAACCTATTGGAGCAATAAATACTTTTAATTAAATTATTGTTCGCCTTCTAGTTGAGAAATTATTTGTTTTCTCATTTCTTCAACGTTTGTTGAGAAACCGAAAGTTTCAGCGAATTTTTGGTTTGTAATTAACTCGTGAGTTCTTCCTTTTTTATTGGCGTTAATAAATTCATTATCTAATAACCATTTCACATGTTCATATGCACCAGAACCACGTATTTTAATAAGTTTTGATTTCAGAATTGGTTGTTTTAAGGCAATAATAGTTAATGTTCGCATTATTCTTTGGGGAATAAGGCCTCCAGCAGCAAACCTTGCAACTTTTTCACTATATTCGGGTTTAATTTGCATACTATATTTATCCCCGATTTGAACGATTTCAATTGCAGTGGTTCTATCCAGAAATTCAAATGCGAGTTCATTGATTATATTTTTTATTAATTCTTGTTTAAGCTCTAATTTTGAAGAAAGTTCTTCAAGCCCAAGTGGACGACCTGCGACAAATAA
>Ga0209986_10005697_pt1 | contig 10287 bp, 6 predicted proteins | sample BlataG_FD_183168 | JGI IMG/M metagenome (GOLD analysis project Ga0209986, IMG submission 183168) | Deep subsurface microbial communities from Black Sea to uncover new lineages of life (NeLLi) - Black_00105 metaG (SPAdes) (version 2) | ecosystem: Environmental > Aquatic > Marine > Oceanic >...
TTGTGTTTGGGTATTCTGGTGGTGAATACAGCATCTGGGAATGCACTGGTAATAATATGTATCAAGAAATTATCTACCAACAACTCCCCACCCTTAACATCAAGGACTGTTTTTCTGTACCTGATGCTGATTTAGATGGCAAGATGGAGTTTATTGTTAAGGGTTATTGGGTTTATGGCACAATTGATGCTTTTATATTTGAAGCAACTGGTGATAATACATACGAAATAATTAAGACCTTCACACTGCCTGGTGGTGATTATTATGGTGGTTATTCTGATGCTGGAGATGTGGACGGAGACAGTATCCCGGAGATAGTGCTGGAGGCAAGGCAGAATGTATTTATTATCAAGTCTGCAGATAATGATTCATTTTATGTGTGGGATACCTTACCTGGTCATGCAAGTGGTTCCTGTGTGCGCATTTTTGACATAGATGATAATGGTTTAGCAGAAATTGTAATTTCAGGAAATGACGAGACGAGAATTTATGAATACGATGCAGGTGGAATTGAACAAACCGCACTACGCCTTTTGCCCAACGCCCTACGCTTAGAGGTTTATCCAAATCCGTTCCGAAAAAAGACAACCATTAGATACATAATACAAAATGTAGGGCAAGGCTTTAGCCTTGCAAACAGCAAACCTGAAGGTTTGCCCTACATTTGTATCTACGATGTGAGCGGAAGATTGGTAAGATCCTTCGATCCCGAGGGTCTCAGGACCGAGGGGCAATTCGACTGTCAAACTATAAGACAATCCGACCATATCCCATGGGACGGCACGGATGATTCAGGTCGTAAATTACCAGCAGGTATATATTTTGTACAATTTGAGAATCGCAATTTCTCAATGGTTGCGAAAGTTATTAAATTAAAGTAGGGCATTCATGCCCATTATGACTTTAAAATCCCCAATTCCTTGCCAATTGACTCACATTTATCGAGGCAATAATCAAGATCTTCTTTACTATGTTCAATAGAAAGACATAATCTAATACGTTCTTTATTCTGAGCAACAATTATCTGTTCAAAAAATAATTTTTTAGTAAACTGCCCTGCTTCCTCATCATTATTAAATGATATAACAACTATCGGTGTTTCACTGCGTGTTGATAACCCGATTTGCTTAAGACGGCTAATAAAATATCTGCTATTCTTCCAGAGTTTTTGAAATATTTTTTTTCTCTCTTTTTCTGTCCTGATAATATACAGTCCGGCAAGATTTACTGAAAGCATGAATTGAGGAAGAGGATTTAAAATATCGATAATATTTTCTCTAATTTTATTGATTAAATATTTTTTGGCTCCAACATAACAGCCAAACCCACCCAGGAATTTACTAAAACTACCAACTTCAATATTTACCACATCATATAAATTAAAAAGATCTATAAATCCTCTACCGTTGCGGCCTAAAAAGCCAAAAGAATTAACTTCATTTGCGACAATAAAACATTCATTATCTTTAGCAACCTTTATTAAATCATTTACCGGACTTATATTACCAATCCATTCATATACACCATCAATCACTATCACCTTTTCACTCTTGGCGCTTAGAAGTCTATCTAATTGTTCGAGATCGTGGTAATTATAATATTCAATATTGCGATACTGTAGCACAGCAATTATACTTGGTGACGTTGCGTAATCAACGAAGAAAGTTGTTTTTGAATCAAAGATAGAAAACATAGCGTGATGTGCGGAAATTTCATCCGGGAACATTAGTAACGCATTAACCTTTTTAATTTCCAACATCGCCCTCTCCAAATCCTTCATTATTTTTACTCTTCTATCAGTTGATGTAATCCCCCCAGATTCAATGTCCAATTTTGCAACCTCTTTCAAATATTCATGATTCTTCAGGTAAAGACAATCACAGACCCGAAAATTCAAAAATCTTTTATTTTCGTATACAAAAAATGGCTCACAAGGCAGGAAAACAGGAATTCTATCCTTGTCAGTAAAAAGATGAACTTGATATGGTTTCATGCTACATTCCTGCCACAACACTTCTTATATTTTTTACCACTGCCACACGGGCAAGGATCATTTCTACCCGTCTTTTTTCCGACTGTCACTGTCTTTTGTTTTGCTGGAGCACCACCCGGTTTAGCCGCGTCAGCAGGTTTATATTCTCTGGTCTTCTGTACTTTTCTTTGTTTTGGACCAGGCTGTGCTCGGAAGACTAACCCTGATGTACTTTTTGCAATGTCAACTAACATATTTTCGTACATTTTGCTTGATTCCTGCTTATATTCGATTAAAGGATCTTTCTGCCCATACGCTCGTAAATTAATGCCTTGCCGCAAGTCATCCAAAGCATACAGATGATCACGCCATTTGCTGTCTATTATATGCATAAGTACAAATTTCAAAAGTTCATTGAAGATATCCTCACCAAGTTCTTGTTCGCGCCATGATAATTTTTCTTTTGCCCTTTCAAGAAGCATATCGAGCAATTCTTCTTGCTTTATCTTAGGAATCCTATCTTTTGGTATTACTGCATCAGTTAAAAAGATCATATTGAATTCACCCTTAATACTATCCCAATCCCACTCTTCAGGATTAACTTTGGGATCAGTATGTCTCCAAAGAATATCCTCTATCGCTTCGTCGAACAATTGTATTGCCCTACCTTTTAGATTCTCACCCTTTAGAACTGCATCCCTCATTTTGTATATGGTTTCGCGCTGTCGGTTCATCACGTCGTCATATTCCAAAAGGTGTTTTCGTACTTCAAAATGATTCTCCTCAACTCTTTTCTGGGCATTGGCAATAGCCCTGGTTACGAGTGGGTGGGTAAGCGGCTTCTGCTCTTCGCCGCCAAATCTGTCCATTATTTCTGCTACCCGATCGGAGCCAAAAATTCTCATTAAATTATCTTCAAGAGATAAGAAAAAACTTGTTGAACCTGGATCACCCTGCCGGCCACTTCTTCCGCGCAGTTGATTATCAATTCTGCGTGCCTCGTGCCTTTCAGTACCAATAATATAAAGGCCACAAGGAACCTCTTTCAAACAGTCATTTTTTTGTTCATGATCGCACTCTGAACAATTATGAGATAAACATTTTATACAGCATCTACTACAATCTACAACACCTTTACCCAGCTTAATATCAGTTCCCCTGCCTGCCATGTTTGTCGCAATCGTCACGGCTCCGGGCTGGCCGGCACTCGTTACGATCACTGCCTCTCTTTGATGATGTTTTGCGTTCAGCACTTCATGTGGAACACCCCTTCGCTGCAGGAGTTTTGATAAAATTTCAGATACATCAACCGATGTAGTACCAACCAAAATCGGCCTTTTCTTTTCATACCACTTTACAATTTCATCAATTATCGCATTATATTTCTCGCGTCTTGAACGATACACAATATCTTCATAATCGACCCTTCGAACCGGCTCCTTAGTTGGAATTTCAGCCACATCGAGTTTATAAATCTGCCAGAATTCATTCGCTTCGGTTGCAGCAGTACCAGTCATGCCGGCAAGTTTTTCGTACATCCGGAAATAGTTCTGGATGGTAATAGTTGCAAAAGTCTGGGTCTCTTCCTGAACCCTGACACTTTCCTTTGCTTCAATTGCCTGGTGCAGACCATCAGAAAATCTTCTGCCCGGCATCAGCCTGCCCGTAAAACCATCAACAATAATCACTCTACTGTCCTGCACTACATATTCAACATCTTTTTCAAAAAGTCTATAAGCCTTTAATAATGCGCGCAGATTAGCCAGGATTTCGCTCTTTTTTGCATAATCCTGGTATGCCTTCTCTTTCTCGAAAATCTTTTCTTTTTGTGTTAATCTATCATCCTTATCAACTTTACCGATTTTCTCACTCAGGTCAGGCAATTCAAACATCTCAGGATTATTTGGTGAAACAAAATGCGACCCTTTTTCCGTCAGGTCTATGATATTTGACTTTTCATCAATAACAAAATAAAGGTCTTTATCAATTTCTGCAAAGGATTTTTCTCTTATATAGTTAAGTTCTGTGGTATCTATCAACTTTTTTATACCTGTTTCTTGTTCGAGTTTTAATAATTGTTTGTTTCTAGGTGAGGCACGGTGTACCTGAAGTAACTTAATTCCTGCCTCTTTTTCTTTACCTTCTTCAAGTAGTTTCTTGGCTTCAACAACATTTCTGCTGTCCAGCACAGTTTGTGCTGAACACAAACGCTGAACAATAGGATTCAACTCATTATATGTCTTGGTTTCATGCTCGACCGGACCTGAAATAATAAGCGGGGTCCGCGCTTCATCAATAAGAATGCTGTCCACCTCGTCAACGATCGCGTAGTGATGAGGTTTCTGCACCTTATCCTCAAACCGCCACACCATATTATCTCTCAAATAATCAAACCCGAACTCATTATTCGTTCCGTATGTAACGTCACAATTGTACGCCTCTTTTTTTAATTCATTATCCATTCCTCCTTGAAGTACCCCGATAGTTACACCGACAGACTCATACACAGGACCCATCCACTCACGGTCCCTGCGTGCAAGATAGTCATTCACTGTAATTAGATGCGCACCCTTTCCAGTCAACCCATTTAGATACAGAGGCATTGTGGCAACGAGTGTTTTACCTTCACCAGTCTTCATCTCAGCGATCTTTCCCTGATGCAAAATGATTGCACCAATCAACTGGACATCAAAAGGCACCATATTCCACTCTGTTTCTATATCAACCACAGGCCATTTTTTTCCAAGAAGTCTTCGGCATGCCTCTTTGACTGAGGCAAATGCTTCGGGTAGAATATCATCAAGGGATTCACCCTGGCTGATCCTCTTTTTAAAATCCTCGGTCTGTTTTAGTAAATCTATACCCTGTAATTTTTCATAAATACTGTTAATTTCATCAGCTATTGGCCAGAGATCTTTAAGCTCGCGCTCTGTCTTTGTACCAAAAATTTTAGTTAAAAGCTTTAACATCACATTTCTCCAATCAATTATACCGAATAAAGCCAAACTGTCAAGAAAATACTACGGATATTTACAACACTGCAAGCGGAACACACACAATTACCACTTTTTAGAAATGATAGAGTATGCGAAAAAAATAATATCGCTGTGCAATGACACGCTGTGATCCAAATCTTGACAAAGAGTAAATTAGAGATAATATTAATCAAATAGATATGTCTTATTTCACAAATTTTTCACGGTTTGTATTTATAATAAAATATCAAGGAGGAGTATATGGAAAATCAAAACTTGCGCCTTTTTTTTGTGTTGTTGAGTAGCGTATTTTTTCTCTTTGCCGGTGAATATGGGAGAATTACTGGCAAGGTTGTAGACAAAGAAACAGGTGAACCTTTGATTGGAGTTGAGGTAACTGTCAATGAAATAAACCTAACTGTAACAACTGATGAAAATGGTGAGTATATTATACCTTATATAAAAGCGGCTAAATATTCACTTTCTATGTATTTTCTGGCTTATGAACTCACTAACTACATTGATGTTGTCGTGAATACTGGTCATACGACAATTCTTAACACTCAGATGTCACCTAAGCATCCTATTGATGATTATTACGGATATGTACTTCGCGCAAAAAGGCCTCTAATAGATTTTTCCCAAACCTCGAGCAGTCAAATAATCACATCTGAAGAGATCGAACGCTTGCCAGTTACCACTATTGATGAAATCATTAAACTCCAACCGGAGATAATTGAAAGCGATTTCGGCTTGCATCTACGCGGTGGTGGTTATGATGAAATCACGTATTATCTCGACGGCATTACTATAATGTCACCCCATTATACTGGCTGGCACCATGCCCGAATAAATCCTTTGGCTGCAGAGGAAATATCGATTATAAGCAGTGGTTATGATGCCGAATACGAGAATGCGTTATCCGGCATCGTAAATATTATAACAAAACAAGGCGGTATAAAAACAAAAGGTCATTTTAATTACTTAACTGACGGACTTTTTTCCGGCGATAAACTGAATTTTGATTATAATTTTTATGATTTTTCCTTAGGCGGCGCCATAGCAAAAGTGTCTCAATTCCGCTATTTCTTTTCAGGGAATTTTATGCAGACTGATGCTTTTCAGGAGGCATTGTATAAAATACCTTCACCGAGAAATGACTATCATTTACAGGGAAAAGTTTCCTTTCTCTTTCCTAAAAATAGAGGGAATATTTCTATTTTTGGATTCAAATCAAGAGAACAATGGGTGTGCTGGAGTCCCTATATAGAACCTGGCAACAATTTGAAATATGTTGAGACTAAACCAATGACCCGCACCAAACAGTGGATTGGTTTAGTGTCTGCTGATTATATGCTGACCCCCAGGACTCTGGCATCTCTAAAGATCGGCATGGCTCATTCTGACATATGTTATGGAAACAGAGATTATGAATGGGAATAAGACAATAACAGAAAATGGTATGATGATTATCGGTTCAAAGCAGAACATCTGATTAATGGCCTTGTCGAGGGTGAGATTCCTGTAATAAAAGAAATTTTAGTATTTGGCATACCAGAATATCATGAAGAATATACGAGCCTTGGTGTAGAAGCACTGCGTCATAGCCCCTATGGGATCGAAGGGATATTCTATATTTATGGTGACTATCCAAAGTGGACATATGAATGCAATAATGAATTACAGGTTCGGTTTCAGACTACACAAGATATTGGCAAACATAATGAAATAAAAGCCGGTGCTGATTACAGCCATTATGAGCTCGAATATTTCAACAATGACCTTTTCTGGTCTGGTAATCCTCACTGGGATTACTATAAGCGAGCCCCTTACAAATTCGCAGGGTATATCCAGGATAAAATTTGTTTCGAACGTCTGATTGTCAGGTTAGGTATCAGGTATGACTATTTTGACCCGCAGGCTATAACATTTGCAGAACCAAATGATCTCATCAATGATTCCATTATTAAAGCAGATGCGATTACTAATTTTTCGCCGCGCCTTGGATTTTCTCTGTTGGCAACTGACCGTTTGAGATTCCGTTTCAATTATGGGCATTATTTTAAAATCCCTATTTTTCATTATCTATACACTGCAACTGACACTGCGGTTGTCAGGTATAATGTACTTATTGGCGGTGCTACTATAGGTAATATCCTTTTGAAACCGCAGAATACAGTGGCATATGAAATCGGGTTTGAAAGTCAGTTAACCGAAGACATTGCCTTTGGCTTTACTGCATATTTTAAGAATGTACATGATCTACCCGCAATCCGAGAAGTTATGGCATTTCCAATGCCCTATTTCCAATATTTCAATGTTAACGAACGTAATGTTTACGGGTTTGAGTTCAACATGCAAAAAAGGATTACAAATATCTGGGGTGTAGGAATTACGTATATTCTTCAACAAGCTGAAGGTACTCCCACCTATTCATATCCAGATCCTTATGCAACCGACACTCTCGCACCACTTGATTTCGATCAAAAGCACACAATAAGCATCACTTTGGATTCTAAATTTCTCAATAACTTTGTTATCATGCCTTTACGAGATTTCACAAGTGTTTTTGTGATTTCATCCAACTCAGGTCTTCCTTACACACCAGAAGATTTAGCAGGCAACCAACTTGGTGATGTGAACTCAATGCGCATACCTGGTTTTTGGAATGCTGATTGGAAATTCAACAGGCGCATTAGAATTGGTCCAGCCAAATTAGTGCTCACTGGTCTGATAAATAATCTTTTGAATACCAAACAGATAACAGATGTCTATAATACAACTGGCAGTCCTGATGACCACGGGTATCCAGATCCTCCTATTTCTCAATTTGCTTCCGTCTCGATAATCAGTTCGCGTTATTCACCACAGGCAGACCATGATCATAATGGATTAATTACACCGGTTGAGAAACGGGATGAATACATTACAGCACGGGATGACCTCTATGAAGATTCAACAAATTGGAAAAATCCGTTCAGATTTAGAATAGGCATAGGCATTGAATTCTGAACTACTCAACATGGGGACGATTCGACTGAGATTGCCGCGGTCATCTTTGATGACCTCGCAATGACAATAAATGCAAATAATGCAGATTAAATTATCACTCTGTCATTCCGGTAATTACCGAAGTCTTGTTTTACAAGACTTCAGAGGCGTGGTAGGATGACCTTACCAGAGGTCCGCTCAGTATATGTTGTATGCCTATATCCTCACCAATTTTCTTGAATTCATCAAATTCTTCAGGCGTGTAGTATTTTTGCACAAAATGATGCTTTTTTGTTGGCTGTAAGTATTGTCCAATTGTTACAACATCAATTTCTACATTTTTAAGATCCTTCAGTGTTTCAACAATTTCCTCTTTTTCTTCACCCAAGCCAATCATAAAACCGCTTTTTGTATAAATATTACTATTTATCTTTTTTATTATTCTCAAAACACCTAAAGATTTTTCATAACCACATCTGCGATCTCTAATATAAGGTGTAAGTTCTTTAACAGTTTCCACATTGTGACCAATAACAAAAGGCTGAGCGTCTACAACTTTTTTTAGATACTTCTCTTCTGCAGAGAAATCAGGAATCAATGCTTCAACCTTTGTATTAGAATTTTGTTTTTTAATAGTTTTTATTGTCTGAGCATAGTGACTGCTGCCAGCATCCTCCAGGTCATCGCGGTCAACCGAGGTAATCACAACATATTTTAATCCTAATAGCTTTATAACCTCAGCAACATGTTCTGGTTCTTCAGGATCAATCTGTCCATGTGGATTGCCTGTTTCAACAGCACAGAATCTGCAGGTACGCGTACACACCTTACCAAGAATCATAATTGTGGTGCTCTTTTTGCTCCAGCATTCATGCATATTCGGACATCGTGCTTCCTGACAGACAGTGGAGAGATTATACTTTTTTAAAAGGTCGTAAACTTCTTTGAATTTACTCCCCGAAGGAATTTTTATTTTAAGCCAATCAGGTTTTTTTAAATAATCTCTTTTAAACATCGCTCTTCTAATCTTTTCTTAAATATCACGCCAAAATTTTTTATGATACTTTTTTTAACCCTATCTAATGAAATTTCTTTATTTAAAATTTTCTGCATGGATGTCATTGTCACATTTTTCAGACCACACGGAACGATAAGATCAAAATGTTTTAAATTGGTATTAACATTAAACGCAAATCCATGAAAGCTTACCCATCTCTTAACTGCTACGCCGATCGAGCAAATCTTTCCTGTTTCTGTCCATACGCCGATCATCTTTTCTTTTTTTTCTCCTTTTATGCCGAATTCAACAAGTGTCGCAATTATCACGTTTTCAAGTCTTTCAATAAAAGGTCTTATCCCAATAAGGCCCTCTTTTATATTAATTATTGGATACCCTACAACCTGGCCCAGACCATGATATGTAACATCACCACCGCGCTCAATCTGATAATACGCAATGCCTTTTTCTTCCAGCAGTTTAAATGGTATCAAAAGATTATTCTGTTTTCCACTCTTGCCCATGGTAATGACCGGGTTGTGTTCAACAAGTAACAAGGTATCAGTAATTTCTTTTTCTACCCTTTTTTGATGAATGATCTTTTGAAGATCCCAAACTTCTTTGTAATCTTTTTGTCCTAAGTCTATGACATTCAATTTAGCACGTAAATTATTATTGTCCAAGGCTTACACTAATTTTGATGCTCGATAAACCCCGCTTATCCATGATGGACGTGGGTAAATCGAGCGACTACTATTCACTGTCCGATAAATCGGACAACTACAGAATTGTGGTGACCACAGAGATTAAATTCATTTGTTTATTGTGGCACTGAGTGGAATAGGTTTTGTTGGCGGCCGGTATGTTGGTTGTTTAACCTTTTCTATAGGAATACCAAGTTCCTTTGAGATAATTTTAGCAATGTGTCGTCTACAGCCTTTGCCCTGACAAAGTCCCATTGTGACGCGAATAATTCGCTTAAGATCATCCATTGAATGATAACCTTCACGTATTTTCTCAATAATTTCTTGTTCAGTCACATCTTCACAGCGGCAGATTATTTTCATGCCCAATTCTACCCGAAATTACACCTAAGTCAAGCGATTAACACCCATACCAATGTATTCCCACTCCACCAACAATGTCTGTTAATGTTTGCAATCTACTATTGACAAAAACTCAATTTTCATTAGAATTATTCAGAAGGAATGAATGAAGACATTAGAATTCATACTGCTCATTTTAATCCTCAGTGGATTATGGGCAGATGTCATCATACTCAAGGATGGCGAAAAGGTTAATTGTAAAGTACTAACCGCAGAAAATGATTCGCTTGTTACGATAAATTATGA
>Ga0209986_10005700_pt1 | contig 10286 bp, 6 predicted proteins | sample BlataG_FD_183168 | JGI IMG/M metagenome (GOLD analysis project Ga0209986, IMG submission 183168) | Deep subsurface microbial communities from Black Sea to uncover new lineages of life (NeLLi) - Black_00105 metaG (SPAdes) (version 2) | ecosystem: Environmental > Aquatic > Marine > Oceanic >...
TCGAATGAGAATCTTATCGCGTACAACGATGTGCATGACCACGATGCTGATGGATACGGTTACGGGATATACGTTGGAGGTGGTAGCAATACGATCGAGCACAATACCGTAACCGGCAACTCCAGGCATGGAATCAGCATGGCAAGAAGTGATGGATCGTTCAATAATGAGCTGTACAACAATCTCGTCTGTGATAACGGAGTAGATATAAGTGTTACCAGCGGTGTTACCGGAAATCACGGCGATGAGAACACCTGCGACACGACGAAGAATTACAACGATACCGGAACTACGGGATGCATCTATGAATGTCCAGCATCATCAGCGGGGGAAACCATGAGAACGGGTGAAAATGAACTGGAAGGGGAGATAGAGATATCGTTTATCGCAGCGGGAGCAAATGCTTCCATATCTTTTAATGAGACGGACATCATCTCGATCACCATCTATGTCAAAAATGATGTGGCAAACTTCAGCATAAACGTTCAGCAGTTCGATGTGTCTCCGGCGAACCTCACCAATCTGACGGGCGTGTCATACCACAGCTATATGAACATAACTGCCTCGAACATCACAGATGCTGATCTGATGAATGCAACGATCAGGTTCGGTGTGAACAGGTCATGGATCGTGGATGAAAGTATTGACGAGGACACCATCAGATTAAACAGATACAGTGATACCGATGGGAACTGGACGGTGCTGCCAACAACAAAAATAAACGAGACTGAAAACAATGCATCTATCTACTTTGAAGCAATAACCCCGGGTTTTTCATTATTTCTAATAACCGGGGAGCAAAAAATTGGGATGGTAGTAGCGGAAACAACGCCTGCACCAACGTCCACACAAATAGCCGGTGGGAAGATAAATGGGGCATCAACTTGGATACCTGAGATGTCAGCCGAAGCTTCAACTCCGGTTGCGGTGCAAACCGAAGTTTCCGGGAGTATTATATTAATCCTCTTAATCGCATCACTTTCCGTAATCCTCATTGCGAGCGTAATATTCTGGCGCAGAAAACGTTAGAAAAAAAATAGGAGATATAATGAACAAAATAGGAAGAAACATCGTGATACTGGTGATTTTGCTGGTGATATCGGTGTTCGCGGTTGGAAGCGCAAGTGGTAAAGACTGCGGTGGTGGAATCCCTTGCGAATGCGGCGATACGGTTGTGGGAGACCGGACATTCACTGGAGATTTGAGCTGCCCGGCAGGACACGGTTTAATCGTTGGAGAAGACGGTATTACCATTGACGGTGCAAATTTTAAAATATCTGGAACTGGAAGCGCATCCTGTGGCTGGGCTATTGAAACCGATCCTTCGCAGGGAGACTGTGGCATCTACAATCTTGGCTATGACAACGTTGTAATAAAGAACTTAGAGATCGAAGGCTTCTGCACAGGAATCGCACTTCATGGTACCAGACAGAATCCAGTTGAGAACAACATAATAGATAACTGCAACATACATCACAACGGCAATTCCACTGATGGCAAGACGCACGGAATCCATGTATGCTTTGTGAGCGGCTGCACGATAAGCAACAACGACGTTCACCACAACACAGGGACAGGAGATGGCTGTGGCGATGGAGGAAATGGCATATTCCTCTATGCGGGAAGTGAGACCTATGCAGATAACGTTATAACAAAAAATGAACTCCACGACAACAGAAAAGGTGGGTTCTTCACGAAGATGAAGCTCCAGCATGCGGAGATCACAGAGAACCACGCCTACGGAAACGGTCAGGGTGGGATCATACTGCGATGCAAGAAATCGAACCACAATCTCATCGAGAACAACGATGCATCAGGAAACTACGGGGATGGAATATTCGTGGGCGGCGGCAACAATATCATCAGGAACAACATCGTGGAAAATAACATAGCAGGTTTTAACATCAGTTCGACTGATGTCGTCGGCGACGGCGATGGAATCGATATGGGAAGGAGTGACGGTTCTTATAACAACGAGTTGTATAATAATATCATCTGCGGAAACGAAGGCACGGATACAGACACCTTTGGACCTGATTCGGGGACTATAGGCGAGAACAACACATGCGATACAACAATGTATTACAATGACAATGGAACAACGGGGTGCAGTTATTCGTGTATCGATGCTGAAGAGCTGGCTAAGGAGCTGAGTTCACAGGGTTGGGTGATGTATGGCACCAATCGGTGTTCATGGTGCATCAAGCAAAAAGGAGAGTACGGCGATGCTTTCCAGTATATTAATTACGTCAATTGTGATGAGAATAGACAGGCGTGCATGAATGCGAGCATAAAAGCAATTCCCTGCTGGGTTTCACCAAACGGAACGCATTATTCCGGGTATCACAATCTGACCGGGCTCTCTGAACTTGCGAGCGAATATCAAGCGGTGCAGCCGACACCCTCCAGGACTGTGCAACCAACGCCTTCGGAACCCACAGCCACAAGTCCCCCATCATCAACGGATGGCTTTGAACTGATATTTGCATCGACCGCAATGCTTATCGTTTTTTTGATGCTGCGAATGAGGGAGTGGAGAAGATGAGGAAGAACCCGATTGGACAAGCGATACTGGTGGCAATATTTCTGATGTCTTTTATTGGAACCGTAAGTGCAGGATGCGTTGGTGATGTAACCGGTACAGATTACGGATGCGGCGATACCGTGATAGAGTGCTGCACGTTCAACGAGAATCTGACCTGCCAGGAGGGTGGATTAAATATTGGAGCAGACGGGATTACGATCGACGGGAACGGATATACACTTTCAGGCACGGGTGGTAGCGGTACAGAAGGGATTCGTAATGAGGAGTGCGATGATGTGACGATAAAAAATTTGAATATCCGGGACTTCTGTTTCGGGCTATATTTTACAGGTGTAAATAATTGCAGTATAAAGAATAACAGCATAAGTTATGGCGTAGGGAGCGGAATCTGGTTGCATAACTCATTGTATAACGAGATAATCGGTAATCATATATATCACGGTGATGAAGGTCACGGAATTTTATTATCATTTTCTGCAAATAAAAATACCGTAGGACACAACAGCATAACAACATCAAACGGCATGGGGGTCTGTATAGAGGAATCGAATGGAAACGAACTCGATTATAATTATATCTGCTGCAATGCACGGGGCGATGTCGTGGTGACGGACTCCAGTGAAAACAGAGGCGATAACAATACCTGTGGTATAGCAGATAACTATAATGACACAACCGATGGAATGCCATGTACCCATTCCTGCGCATCATGCATGACGAATTTTGCGGATGACTCGCTGGGGAATGAATCCGGATACTGCGATAGGACATGCGGATGTATATCTGATGCAAAAGCATCAAAGATATTTGCCTGTGGCGATATTGTGACCGAAAGCTGCACATTCAACTGCAATCTGAGCTGTAAACGGGGACACGGTCTGATCATAGGCGCCGACAATGTCACAATCGATGGGAATGGGTATACACTGGACGGTGTTCTAACCGACGCGTGTGACGGTTGGGAGGAGCGTTCTGGAATATACAATAAGGGATATGATAACGTCACGATAAGAAATCTCGAGGTTAAAAACTTCTGCAATGGAATATATCTCGAAGGAGACATAAGAGATGTCATCCACAGAAATGCAATAGATAACTGCGATATACACCACAATGGCAACGCCAGCAGTGAGGATACACAGACCCATGGTATCAAGATGCGATACGTTTACAACAGCACGATAAGCAATAATAAGGTTCACCACAACTTCGGGAGCGGAGACAGTTGTGAAAACGGCGGAAACGGTATCTTTCTCTATGCCGGGGATTACAACCACATCACGAATAACGCGGTTTACAGGAACACGAAAGCGGGCATCTTCACGAAGATGAAGCCGAAGTACAACAACATCTCTTATAATACCGTAACCGAAAACGGTCAGGGAGGAGTCGTATTAAGATGCAAGTTATCAAGCTTCTTTATAATCGAAAACAACATCGCATCCGATAACAAGGGTGTTGGAATATATGTGGGCGGTGCCGGTAACGTCATCAGGTCCAACACCGTGATAGACAATAAGAACGGTTCTGCCTACGGCTGGAATGGTATGGGAATCTGGATTGAGAGAGAGGCACATAACACCACCCTGATCTCAAATAAAGTTACGGGGAATGATTATGTGGACATAAAAGTAAAAGAAGGGCTTACCGGAACAAACGGCTACAACAACACCTATAAAGCTTCTTCAAATTATGAAGACAGTTCTATTGAGGAAAGTGAGATCGTCGAAGGAAAGAGAATAGAGAGCGAGTGGATTGAATATACTGAGAAAGAAAAGTCGGGATTGCCATCGGCAAATGTAACGCCGTTGATGGCAACGCTGCTCGTCTTCGTCGTGCTGGCATTCGTTTTTTATGGATATTTACGGAGTAAGACGTGAACCACAAGATTACACAACACTTTTTCTTTTTCAAACTTTTAGAAAAAGTTTGATCAAAAATGCTTCGCGGAAAAAGAAAACCTGTGCTAAAAGAAAAACAAATAGAATGTTTTTAGTCACGGTTTTTACCGAAGGTAAGTATAAAAGAGGGGATGATAGAGATGGAGAAGTATATGAGTAAAAGGACAATATTAATATGTATATTCGTATTACTGATAATCTCGTTAATTGGGATAGTAATTATTGGGGGAGATAAGAGAGTAGCAGATAATGGAGTGGACCCCGAAGACCTAAGAGGCTATGCAGAAAAACTTGCAGACGTGGGGAATTATGAGAATGCAGGCAGATTATACGACGAGATTGCACTCCATTATGAGAACAAAAGCGATTGGGAAGGTTCATCGAGATATTACCTCCTTGCGGCAGGAAATTTTACGGAGGCGGAAAGATATGAATCCGCAGGGGCGTCCTATCTAAAAGCTGGAAATTGCTTCTATGAAATGCGTGACTGTAATAACGCATCGAAATATTATTTATCGGGTGCTGAGAGCTACAAAAGATGCAACCCTGACTACGATGATACATGGATAGAGGGAAAGCTAAAGAGGTGCAATGAAAAATCGCTGATGGGTGGTCTCGTAATATTCGGAATATTACTTGGTATGCTAAAGTTCGCAAGCAAAGCTGCGTTTGGGCTCGGTTTCGCGACGGTAGGAAAAAAAGAAATCGCAGCAATTACCACCATCTACTTCGTTATACCACTTCTGATGAGTGGTTTGATTGGTCTGATGCGTGGCACATTATATGAATTTATAGACCGCCTGTTTAACTTTGGCATCGCTTTCGGTGCATTTCAGTTGACGGTGGCACTGTTATTGCTCACGCTCGGATTGTATACGATCAGGAAGTGGAAGGATAAACGCGACATCTCAAGGAGAACATTTCTCCTGATGGCACTCCCCTGTCCAGTAAGTCTGGCAACGATGTTCATGACATGTGCATTTTTTATAATTACGGGAATGGAAGTTGTAAAAGTCGGTCTTCTGGTTGGCAGCATATTCGTTCTTTCCATTCTCGGAATGACGTTCGTCATACGGAGGTCAGGATTCGAAAAGAGACCATCAAACCTTGGAACCGTCATGATATTCTTCGGGATGCTTTATCTTCTTTCCATTGTACTCATGCCAGCATATCTCCCGGTTCATGATATGAATATCGGCATTGAGGGTTTTTCCACGGAAGATATGACCATTGGATTTCTTTTTGCTGCTATTATGGTCTTGATCGGATTTGTGATTGAACGAATCAAAAACAGGAGGATGGAATGGAACTGCTCTCGGAACTGATGAAGATACTGCTTGCAGTGAGTAATTCGCTCCTATATCCAGTGCTGATACTGCTTATCGTGCTGGTTGCACTCTGCTTTGCATATACCGGAGGACTTCTATCCGAGTATTCAAAGAGAAGTAAGAATCTGGATGAGAAATTTAACGGTGGTCATCTGAGCGGTTTCTACAAGGAGTTGAAAGAACTGCTCGCTGGACACCATAGTGATGAGGAGATATTTACGAGAGAAGTAGAAAGATTGTTACAGGCGGAGGAGGTGGGAATAATGAAGAAACTGGAGAAACCACGCATGCTTATACGCGTTGGACCGATACTTGGACTGATGGGCACTCTTATTCCATTGGGTCCCGCTTTACTGGGTCTGAGTGCCGGAAACATCGAACAATTGGCGAATAATCTGGTAATTGCATTTACGTCAACGGTGGTGGGGCTTTTGATAGGGGCTGTTTCCATGATCGTAGCCACCTTAAGACAGAGATGGTACACGGAGGATATGAATGATATGGAGTATATAGCGGAGAAAATGTTAAAGGAAGGTGTTTGAATAGAACCACGAGATTCCACGAGATTAACACTAAAACTTTTTAGAAAAAAGTTTTATCAAAAACCTGTTTCTTTGGTAAAGCTTTCTTTTTTAAAGAAAGGTTTCTTGTGAAAATCTGTGTAATCTGTGGTTATAAACCGGGAGAAGGAAATGGAGAAAAGAACGAAAATCATGGGTAGAAGAAGACAAAGGCATTCGAGGATAGGTGGAGGGATAGAAGAGGACCCGATGGCGGGGTTGACGAACCTTTTTGATATAGCGATGGTGTTCGCAGTGGCTTTGATGCTGGCACTGGTAACTTATAGCAGCTTGCCTGAGTTGATCTCCGGAGAGGATGTTACGATTGTGAAGAATCCCGGAACCGCGGATATGGAGGTTATAATAAAGCATGGAGAGACAATAGAAATTCAAAAAATCACAAATGAAACGGTTAAAGGTATGGGAAAGAAACTGGGTACGACCTATCTTCTACCGAGTGGAGAGGTGGTTTACGTGCTGGAAACCCCCTGAGACGCAAAAATACAACTCCTCTTTGTTAGACCTTTTCATCGCTTCCTAACTTTTTTAGGTTTAGCTTGAATTTCTGAATTTGTTTAGGCTCGTTTTAACCTTTCCCTAATATTTTTAAGGTTTATTTCAAAAACCGAGCTTTTTTAGGGTTATGCTTTTGTATCCCTAACATCAAACTTTTAGAAAAAGTTTGATCAAAAACGCTTCCGCGGAAGAGTTTAGGGGGTAATAAAAAATGAAACTGAGAAAAAATATTGTTGGGGGAGTAGTGCTGGCGACAATATTTCTGATATTTTTAGTGGGAACTGCGAACGCAGGATGCGTAGGTGATGATACAGGCACAGTTTATGGGTGTGGCGATACCTTAACAGAAAGTTGCACGTTTAATGAAAGCATGACCTGCTCATCAGGAGCTGGTCTAATCATTGGCGCGAATAATATTACAATCAACGGCGCAGGATTCAAGATAACGGGAAATAGAGAAGATTTAAGTTGTGGGTGGTGTGCCGAGTCAGTGCCTGCGGAACATTCCGGGATTGTCAACACAGAGTATGACAATGTTGTGATAAAAAATTTGGAGATTGAAAACTTCTGCACTGGAATCGCATTGGGTCAATATCCTCCAGATGTTGATAACAACACGGTAATCGGCTGCAAGATTTACAATTGCGGCAACTCTACTGCTACAACACATGGAATCCATCTGATCGGAGTGAACAACTGCACGATAACGAAGAACGAAATTTACAACATCGAAGGAGAGGGAATAGAAGCTGGCTGTGGTGGCGGTGGAAATGGTATCTCCATGTACGGAGTAAATGAGCCCCGTGGAAACTACAATACCATCATATACAACAATCTCTCCTACAACAATAAGAGCGGCTTCTTCATGAAAATGATGTGCATGCACAACACCATCAGCGACAACACAGCGATAGGAAATCCAGAGGGAGGGTTTGTACTGATGTGCATGAAATCAAATTATAACACGATTGAGTGTAATAATGTATCAGAAAACACTTATGGAATCATCATAGGCGGTAGGAACAATATGATTAGGAATAATATAGCAAACAATAATAATTATTTCGGAATAAACCTGCCCAGAAGCGATGGCTCGTACAACAATGAATTATATGAGAACACGGTCTGTGGGAATGGAGTTGCAGATATAAGGACATGCGGACCGGAATGTTACGGGAATTACGGTGATAATAATACCTGCAACACGACATCGTATTACGACGACGAAGAAACGCAGGGATGCACCTATACGTGCGGTGCAGGCGTTATCGCTGATTTTTCCGCTGAACCAACAAAAGGTACTTCACCTCTGGAAGTCAAATTCATTGATAGGTCTAAGCCAGAAGGGGAGATAACCTCCTGGTTATGGGACTTTGGTGACGGGAATACAAGTGACGAGCAAAATCCCACCCATACTTACAGCACTCTCTATCCTTACAGCTACTACAACGTAAGCCTTACCGTAACCGGATCGGTTGGAGCTGATACAGTAACAAAGAGTGATTATATAAAGGTGTGGAAAGAAGATGCAGCACCTAATGCTGATTTCCACTGCCCACCGGGTGTAGGAATGACGTCTGAGCCGGTTGTATTTACCGATAAGTCAATAGGAGAGGTGACTTCATGGTTGTGGGATTTTGGCGATGGGAATACGAACACCACGCAAAATCCCGTGCATTACTATAGTACTGGTATCTACACGGTAAGCCTTGAAGTAACTGGTCCGGGCGGCTCTTCTAAGGATACCAAATTCAAGTGCGTGAGAGTAGGAGAAGAAGGTGCGGCAAAACGACCTCTAAACGATGCTGCTTTCTTTGCTGTCGCAAGAAATGGCACTGCACCTTTTACATTCACTGACATGTCTAGGTCAGAAGGCGAGATAGATTCGCGGAAGTGGAATTTTGGTGACGAGAATACAAGTAACGAGCGAAATCCCACTCATACCTACAACAGCGCTGGTATATATAATGTAAGTCTTGAAGTAACTAACATCGGGGGTGCGAAAGCCAGAGAGACCAAGATCGGTTATATTGTTGTAGGTCTATTCACGGAGTATTTCGACACCGGAGCGCCAGCAAATCCTTACCCAAGTATCTTTGGCACGCATAAAGGGAAGATAATTCCTGATCGGGATATTACAGTGAACAAAATGTACACGTATCCATGCTCAGGCACGGGCGGGCACACTGAATATGTAAAGATATGGAATGAAAGTGAAGGGATAGAAGGGATAGGGAATTGGAGTGGTTATCAGGGCGACTATCACAATATAACTATCTCGCCTGCGATAACGCTGCGGAAAGGTCATGAATACAACTACATGATAATAACAGGCTCTTATCCACAGATAGTGCATGCTAGGGGACACAAAGCAAAGGAGGGAGGAAATATCACATGCACAGAGTTCATTGATGCAAATAATAAGAGATATGATGATTGGATACCTGCTATCAGGTTGTGGAAGGATGCCTGACCACCTAATGCGTAAATTAAACGAGGTTCTCTGTCTTTTCATCTCCTCTTCGATAATGCTTGATTTCATGAAATGGAATTAAAAATGTTTAAAATCGAATTGATAGCGAGAAGATAAAAACGAAAGAAAATGCTCCATTTTTAAAAGGTGCCTGGCGATGTAAACCGATTTCCAAAAAATCCTTTTAAACAGCTTTTTATGTCGCGGGTGCAGCGGCGGGCGGGGGTTAGGAAGCGGTAAAATTCCCTAATCTTTTTCAGATTTAGCATCTTCTAACCAAATCTTTTTAGGTTTTATGCCCGGAAACCGAATCTTTTTAGGGTTCATTATTTATGCCCCTAATTTTTTATCTAATGTTGTAAAGAAAAATGTCGGCGACCAATAGTGAATGGGTAATAGGGAATAGGGAAATGTGGTCACATTATCATTACGATGATCGTGGTCAGGATAGACACAGCATCGATAATAATGGATATATATACGATTCGTTCGGTCCACAACCTATCCTTCAACTTATCTCTTTCTTCTTCTCGTGCCCCTTGCTCTTGAATTTGCTTTCCCAATTTCAAAATCCAAAAAGGAGGTGCAGGAAGAAAATGAAAGAACCCTGTGCATGCAAAAGCACAATACAAAAGGCAAAAGGAAAAACAGAGCTAAAGAAAACCATTCATTCGTTTCTTTAGTAAAGTTTCCTTTAAACCCTTTTGGGAAAAGCGTTTACGGAAAAACGCTTCGCATAAAGAAAAGTTTTAGGAGGTGAAAAAGAAAAAATGAATACAACCAAAACTTTTAAGAAAAGTTTTATCAAAAACGCTTCGCAGAAAAGAATAGGAATAGCAACGGCAATAGCAGCGGTGTTCTTAATCGCGGCGGTGGGAAGTGCGAGCGCCATAGTAATAGATAGTTGCAACTTTCTCGCAAATGTGAACGGTGGGTATTATGAGCTCACTGCTAATCTGACCT
>Ga0209986_10005701_pt1 | contig 10285 bp, 12 predicted proteins | sample BlataG_FD_183168 | JGI IMG/M metagenome (GOLD analysis project Ga0209986, IMG submission 183168) | Deep subsurface microbial communities from Black Sea to uncover new lineages of life (NeLLi) - Black_00105 metaG (SPAdes) (version 2) | ecosystem: Environmental > Aquatic > Marine > Oceanic >...
GGCGGCTGCACTGGTGGCAAAACTGGTGGCAAAACTGACTAGTAATGAGTAAACAGATGCTTGACTTCCATGTGTAGATAGACTATACTGTATACAAGAAGTTAATCACTCTTTCCAGTAGAGATAGTAAAAGCGGGAGAGTTGTCATAAAAGACGGCTGGCGTGTCAGCAGCGAGTGGTAAGTCTCGCAAACTCCTTGTGGCAAGTATAAATCTCTACTGGCGAGAGTGATTAACTGAGAAATGACTAGTTAATAGGAGGAAGGGAAGTAAATGGGCGTCCGATACTTTTTAACTTCTTTGTGTCCATATTGCAATAGTCTTAATTACGATACTTATTATGCCCCAACATGTGGCATGACAACCTGGCAATGTGAAAATTGTGGGGAAGAGTTTAATATTGAAGGTGCATTTAGTGCAAAAGAATTGGCCGAGTATACAGCAGAGATGGAAGAGAATAGCGAGATGATAAAGGATATGGTGGCCATGGCTACTATTGATAATCATCCGCCTTCACCAGTTCTTTCTCAGTTAGCTGTAGCCATCGAGGAAACCCTAATAGTCTGCCATGAGCCACATTTTATCCGCTGGGCATGTCAGACATTACAGGGGATATATAAACCATTTAGTCCTGTTGGACATGCGCCGAGTAAGGGGGCTAACTCTTGGGCGGAGCAAGCGGCTTATTATTGTGTTAGAGCGGCAGAAGAGCCAATATTGAATAGGCTAATTGCAGATACATCAGCGGCAATAGATTGCGCGATGAGAGCGCAGTGGTGCGTGACAAGAAAGAGTGATGAAGTAGAAAGCATAGACGCGCAGACAGATGCGCAGAAGGAGAGTTAATGAATACGATTAAGAAGTGGGGCAAGAGGGTTCTGATTGGCATAGGGATACTATCATTCCTTTTAATAGCACTGGCGGTGTTGGTTCCATCTGAACCAATAGAGGAAGTGGTACAGACTCCAGTGACGCAGATTCTAGTAACGATGACGCCAGTAGGAGTATCGCCAACCTATACACCTTATCCTACACGGGAGCCGTTATCAACATATACTCCGTATCCAACAGAGGTTCCCCCGACGTTGGTGCCGACAGTAGAACCAACTGCAACATCTATGCCTTTGCCCACGATGGCGCCTACAGTAGAACCTACGCTAAGGCCAACGGCAAGTCTCGTGGAAATATCTGGACTATCAGAGCAAGAGTGGGATGTGATACAAGTGGTTTATGATGGAATATCTCTTCTGTGTATAACGCGAGACACAACGATAGATGGGTTTTTGAGTGGTGATGCATCTCTTCAGCACGCTTCTTTCTTCGGAATGGGCCTTGCCTACGGTATTACAATCATTGATTTAGAGAATGCCAATCTTAATGGAGTAGGTGCAGAATATCTAGATATGTATAATACCATGTTAACAGCTATGCGTGATGGCTATTCGCTCTGCGAACTAGGGATAGAAATAACTGCTCAAGGAGTGGTTGCTCCATTTGACACATTTAGTGTCTGGCTTGATGCAATAGAAACAGTTTTATGTCCAATGCTAAAGATGGAACCTCTTGTTTGGTTTGAATAGGCGCTTTGCGCAGAAGGAGGACTAAATGTTATCAGAATCAGAACTATATTGTTTAGCATATCTAACTGATGAACAGATAGAGGATAATGGTGGTATTCCGTCAGCACTCTTGGCCGCTCATAGAGAGGATGATAGAGCAACAGCACAATTTGCCGACAGTTATCTTATCGGCATGGGGATGATAACCCTAAACCTTGGCGAGCCACCCAACTGGCCATCCTACCAGCCACAATATGACTTTGATCAGGAGCCTGTATGGTTAAGTCTATATGGCTAAAATGGTAATCACGGCGCGGGTTACTCAGGAAGAATTTGATAGGATCAATCAGTTGGTTAGCGACGGTATCTTCACTAATCGTAGCGCAGTGTTACAGACATTTGTTAATCTAGGGTTAGAGTATTGCAACTTGGGCGAAGATGCGCAGCAAATTAAGTGGGTGCTAACAGAGTTTAGAATCAAAGCTGAATATACTGCGCAACAGGCGGCTATTCATAGTTTGGTTAAATCTCTAATAGAAGAGTTGTCGTGTCTTATCGAAATAGGGCAGCAACATGCTATCTATAACGCCTTAGATCAAGCGAAATGCACTGTCCTTACACTCTCCCCTGACATGTATGATTGGTTTATAGAAAAACTGGTAACTGAGCCTATCTATCAAATGGCGAGAGAAATAACAGGAGGGTAGATATGAATATCACAGCAACAGTAGAGTTTCCAAATTGGGAGGATCAAGGCGACGGGCTATTTGATGATGTGATCAGGCAAGCAGTTGATGAATTGATTAAGGAAAAGAGCGGCGCACTCAATGCCGCAATTGATGCAGAGTTTGCGGCTAGGATATCAACCATGTTTAATGACTACCTGGAATCAGAAGTGCAGCCTACAGATAAGCATGGAAAGTCTAAGGGTCCAAGGCAGAAAGTATCTGACTTGCTTCTGCAAGACATAGATGTATGGTTCGAGGAAATTGTAGACAGCAAGGGAAGGTCTAAGTCAGACCCTAATTATTATACACACAGTTTTAATCGTGGCAGGAGCCGGTTTGACCATATGGTTAGCAACGTATTGTCGTCAGAGAAATATGACATGCGTTTCGAGACTCGCGTCAAGGAAGCGATGAAAGAAATCAAGGCTAACTTCGATGGCCAGATTACAGATGTTATTAAGGCGTCGCTCAAGGATTTGGTGAAGTAAGTAAATCAGCGGTCTGCCAGTGATAGGGAAACTGGATGCTAAACGCGGGTAACCTGTGGTGGGTTGTGTATGTGACTGTCCCCACGTACTGTAGGTCACAAGTCCTGTGAAAATCAGGAGCCGCTGAAATTAAAATATATTATAAGGAGAATATGGAACGATGACACTGTATGAAGCAGTTGATCTAACAGAAGGCGAGCCTGTGCAATATGTGGGGGTTCACGCTGTGCGCTGGCAACGTGAATGGGGTATGCCTAAGTTGGGCTTTCGAGAGGTTGAGGATACTAGGGACGACAAGATTGCGGCGCTGGTGAAGGCTTGCGAGAGGTTCCGGGCGACTCTCGAATATGGCGGTGAATCCGGTGGCGATACATTTTTGTACACGAGTCCGCAAGATTTGAGAGAGTTCAAAGTCGCAATCAAGGATGTGGGGAAATGACTAGAGGATTCACAGAGGGTGACAAGGTATATATTCACATGAATGATAACGCCTCACTTGATCGGTGCGCTTTCAATAGGGACACTTGGATAATCTGGACGGTGACACATATGCCGAGTGATACGGGCGACAGTTGGCACTTCGAGTGTGGCGGCCAGGTGATCAGCGTCAATCCCATGAGTGCCAACTTTGATGGCCTAGAACTAGTTGTTGAGAGTAAATAAATATACTAAAAGGGAGAGCCATGGGCTTGACAACAATGGATAGTGTATATTTCAGATTAAATCCAGACATAACTCAAATAGTAGACGCAGCCACTAATCTTCTTAAAGTTTTCGACAGTCGCTCTGGTGGTTTGCGTCAAGCGGTAATTCATGCTATACTAGACGACCTATCGGCACAACAGGTATATGATAAACTAGTAACTTTTGGCGCCATGGTTGAACAGTTCAGAACAGACGCTGATCACCTAATTGGAGAAAGTATAGCAGGTAACTCGGAACCCCTTCGTACCTTTTTGACATCTGTAGAAGAATTACTCGCCGTCCTTCCGTCATTTTGGCAAAAGCAATTATACATTGTATTGCGGACTATTCCAGAGTTTAGAGTTATAGAGCGATGTTTAGAAATGGCAGAAACTAAATGACTAGTATCCCTGCGCCATCTCAATTCAATATCCCCTTTCCATCATGGCGTGACATACAACTTGAAGTCATGGAGGAATGTCTTAGATCAAAGAAGCGTTTCCTGGTTCTCGATTGCCCCACTGGTGTCGGGAAGTCAGGGATAGCTATAGGATTACATTATCTCATGGGTATGTCACGCACCGTTATCACAACTAGTACACGTTATCTTCAGCAGCAATATAACGAAGTGTTCGGCATACCTACTATGTGGGGGCGTAGCAACTATGCCTGTTCTGTTTTGCCAGAGGTTACGGTGGATGAGGGGCCATGTATCGTAGAGAAAGGTTGTACCAAGACGTCAAAATGGTCGCTATGTCCCTATTATCGGGCCAAGAAAGCCGCCACCTCTGCTCCCATAGTCATCTTGAACAACTCCTATTTTCTTCATGAGGCTAATCATGTGGGGGGGTTTAGTGGCGCCAACCTCCTAATCTTTGATGAAGGTCATCTTCTCGAAACATCTCTCATGGGATTTGTTGGAGTCCGATTAACATTCAAGACTTTAGCAAAGTATACCGATAAATGGAAACGTGAACTAACGGATCCACGACAACTTCTGAAAATTGCCAAGGAAATTCGGCCTGCTGTAGCAGAAGAAATGAGTAGGATTCTGTCGGCATTGACAAATACTCCTGAGCCAGAGGCTATTAGGGCGCTAAAGCATATCAATGCGTTCAATACTAACTTGAATAAAATCTGCAATACCGATCTGCGTTCATGGGTATTGAATAAGGATCTTGCCGCATTCACCTTGCTTCCTATCATGGTAAATGATGTAGCCGAGGAATATGCCTTCAAGCATGGGCAGAAGATTCTTATCATGTCGGCCACAATAGGTAACGGAGAAATCTTTGGTCGGCAGATTGGTGTTCGCCCCAATGAGATGGATTTTATTAGTGCTAGGAGTCCCTTTTTAGTTCCTATGCGGCAAGTGATATTCTGCCCAGTGGTTAAGCTAAATTACAAGAGTACCGAAGATGACTATGATAAACTCTTCGCAGCAATCAACAGTATCTTGAACAAGCACTCTGAACAAAGTGGTATAATTCACTGTGTGTCGTATAAGCTTAGGGATAGAATAATCCAAGGGATAGCGGCAGAGCATAAGAGTAGAATTATCACACATGGCAAAGAATATATGCCTAGAGAGGAGGCTATCGCAAAGTTCAAAAAGAATGTTGGCTCAGTGCTGGTATCTCCTTCAGCAGAGGTGGGGTTAGACTTCCCCGATGATGAGGCGCGTTGGTGTATATGGGCGAAGATACCCTTTGCTGACTTGCGAGATAAGCAGGTTAAGGCCAGACAGAAGATTGATTCCGAGTGGTACATATGGATTTCAACAACTACCTTAATCCAGGGCGCGGGAAGGATAGTGCGCCACGAGAAAGATTGGGGGATTACCTATGTATTAGATAAGAACATGGGGTGGATGCTGCAATATAATCGCCACTTGTTTCCTCAATGGTTCTTAGATGCTGTGCATTATAGAACTTTGGAACAGATCATTGGCAAAACTAGTATTGATAAGATTAGCGTTGGTAAGATTAGCATCGGTAAGATTAGCGTTGACACAGAAGATGATCCGAAGGATGTAAAGAAAAGTGAACAGGGCTACGAATCAATGCGGTCAGGAAGAGATCGTGGTTTATTCGCAAGCTCTGTTTATATATAGACAATACTTAATGGATGAGAGTTCGGAAAGTCTAAAAAAAGGAGAACAACCGTGCCAATTTTTGCACCAGAAGAGAAAGTACTTCAAGTAATACGAATGGAAAAGGTTGAGTCGGGTTTCAACAATGGCTATCAGATTGAGATGGAGTTGTCTGATCCCAATCCGGAGACAGGTAATCCTCGCAACTGGCTGGGGATTCCAGAATCGGGGAGGGTTACACAGAGGACTGTGTTGGGCTGGTGGTTAAACTGTGCCTCCGAAGTTGAGAAGAAGATTGACGGGCTGGATTTCAGAACTGTAGGAAAGACTAAGGTTGCTCTTGCTAATCTTTGTAAGTGGATGACTGGCAGCTGGTATCTTTGGGAATCGAGGGAGCCACCTGGATCTGGTTATACTCAGAAAGCCAAGGAGCGCTGGGTGCCAACACGTCGATTTGCAGATGAGGCAGCGGCAATAGCTTATTACAACGATAATTTGAAGCGCGCAGATTTGTCTGATGACGAAGATGACGGACCACCTCTCGGAGTAGCGCAGAACGTTGTTAACGCCGCTATGCCGTTGTACATGTCAGCTGGCAAGGATGAGGCAATCATCCGAACACTTGCAGGCACACAATGGCCTGGCGTAGATGTTGATGAGTTGATAGCGGCGCTGAAAGCTCAGGCTCAATAACAAGATTCAATAACAAGGCTCAATAACAAGACTTTAATATCAAAGAGTAGGGGTTCGCCTAATCTTCCAGCCCCTCTCGACAGGCAAATGGTGAATAGCCTGATCTAAAAAATGCTAGGATAGAAATACCAGGAATAGGAGCAGTTGTGTTAGCTATTGTAGATGACAGAGAACCCCCATCGGTACATAAATCTCTTGCGAAACTCTTTGATGTTCAAAAGGAGCATCTTTTAGTTGGTGATATAATAATTTCATCCGGCAGTAGCACTTGTGTCATAGAGCGTAAGACGCCATCAGATTTTCTTTCCTCTATCGGGGATGGCCGATTAACAGAACAGTTGGGCAGAATGCTGACAGTAACTAATGCTCCAGTGTTTATCATCGAGGGCGATATCAAGTGTAATAGAAGTGAAAAGGTAGTTGCAGATGGTCAGCATACTCGTTGGTATTATTGGAGTTATCAAGGTATGATAGCCAGTCTGCAATTAGCTGGAGCCATAGTTATCCATGTGCCAAGTAGACTATTCCCACAAGCGGTACTCAGAATGGCTAAGTGGCATGAAAAAGATTCGCATATGACTAATCGTAGAGTGCCCAATCTCGGATTCAAGACAACTTTCGGGCAGCAACTGGATTTAATAGCGGCTCTTCCAGGAATAGGAATTGATAAGGCAGAGTTACTTTTAGACAAGTTCGGTAATCCATGGAATGTTCTAAGTAGCATTTCGGAATGGGGAGAGGTTAAGGGCATTGGCAAAAAGACAATTGAAAAAGCGATGCAGTTCTTGGATTATGATAGAAACAATACATGACAGGAGCGATATACAGTGGCAATATTAGCCGCAGTAGGCATAGGGACAGCGATACTCATGGCATTCTTACTTAAATCAGCTATAGAACCATCTGCCGCAAGGCTACTTGATACCGATGAATACAAATAGACGAATACAAATAGACGAATACAAATAGATGAATACAAATAGAAAGGAGAGGTAATGTCTGAGGAGCAATCAGCATTTGATAAACTTTGGCCGTTTAATCCACCAGGATTTATCCACGTAACGGGGCCAAGAGGGATAGGTAAGACAACATTTGCCATTGATGTTGGTGTAAACCCTAATCGTATATGTGTTTTGGATGGCGAAGCGTCAGCAAAGGATTATGATAGGCAGTTACACTTTGGCGAATACCATGATCTGATTGAAGAAACAGCGGCAACATATGGACTTGAGTGTACCGATCTACAATACTACCTATATTGCCGAGATATTCTTGACAATATTCCCGAGGGCAAGTTTGATGTCTTGGTGTTTGACAATATCTTACGCTTCGAGAATGGTCTAGTAGTATATGCTAATGAGCACCATGAAAACTTTGGCATCTCTAAGGGACAAATGAAGGGAATGCCAGCGTTGATTTGGGGTGCTGTAAAGTCTTTATATCAAGCGCTCATTGTCGCATGGTCGGCTAAGGTTAGAATGTTTATTGTCACGACGCCAACCGGCGAAAAGTGGGTTCATTCTAAACCATCTGGTCAACAGAAGCCCAAGGGGAAAGATGTTTTGGAGTGGCTAACATCCTTGCGCATTTGGCTAAGGTTCAAGGAGAATAGCAAAGTTCCTGCTGGTCTAGTGTTGAAGGATCGTGTTACTAAAATGGAATTCCATGAAGGTAAGGGCATAGAAAAAATATCCGTCTTGCCGCGACGCCTTGATCCCTGCACATGGGAACAAATTCGTTACTATATGGCTAACCCTGCTAATCACTCTAAGCCATTGCCCAGCGAGATCCCAACTGCTGATGATTGGGCCGTCCTGAAGGGGACGCTTACTGATGAGAAAAGACTTCAGTTGAAAGTGTTGGAATTACAGTTAGAGGCTGTGGCCAGAGCAGAAAAGAATAATAGGATTGATGCTAGGGTTGATGCTCACGCCAATGGACCCAAGTTTGCAGCTGATGATGAGGATACAAGTGGTAAAATCGAGAATGGGAGCGGAAGTGAATCTGAGATTGAAATAGAAGTAGACAATACACCTTTTAATATAGCAGAGTTGATCACCAAAGCCTTCGCAGAACTCCAATATAATATGGAGGATATGCAGATAGAACTAGGCGTCGAGAGTGTCATGGCAATAGAGGATATTGGGGCTGCGTGGACACAATTGCTTAGTGCTTATGAGAGAGATAATCCTGATTTGCCAGAATACAAAAAGGAATAACTATGCCCTTAGTCGGAGTTAAATGTCCATACTATAAGCGGCCTATCAAATTCAAAGAGTGTCTAGAATGCGCCTTGGCCAAAGATACTCCCTGTGGCATTCCATATGGTCTGCTTAAGGCTGGCTCAGTATTAATGAGTAAGCCGAGGCCAGAGGTTCATGTTACGGATCTTACAGGATGCCTCAGACGGGCTTATTTTAGCAAAGTGGCAGATTACTATGAGCCGCCTAGCCAATGGATAGCCGCAATCTTGGGAATCTTTATCCATAGCAAACTAGAGCAATTCGCGCCACCAGGATCAGATATAGAGTTGTCGTTAGGCGCTACGACATTGAGCGGCGTAAAGGTGGTCGGCACAGTGGACTTACTCTATAAGGGGGAGATACGAGATACAAAATGTCAGCCATTTGGCGAATTGGTCACTATGGCCGATGGAACAGAGAAGAGAATAGAAGATATTCGTATCTTAGATAAAGTTTTATCTTGGGATGGCAATCACTTTGTTCCCTCGCGAGTCACGGCCATTGTTGATGGCGGGGTTCAGCCAGTCTATGAAGTTTTGCTTAGAAGTAAACAGGTAATAAGGGTTAGTGAAAATCATCCTGTTCTTACTGATAACGGATGGGTTTTGGCAAAAGATTTAGATGAAACCGTGTCAATCACTTCCCTTATGTCATGGACAGGAACAAATGTAATTTCTGATGAAGACGCGCGGCTCCTAGGATATTTGATTGGTGATGGGAGTACTAATCACGCATATACGGTACAGTTTACTAATAAGGAAGAAAATATAATTGACGATATGCGACAGATTTGCAAGGGCAAGAAGTGGGGATTTAAGTCTACACAAACCGCGAATCACCTAGATCGCTGTGGATGGTATCTTACAAATAGAATAGATGGAACTTATACAAAAGAGAATGAGCCGAGAGAAAAAGGGCGATATTTTATAAACAAGGTGTCTAATGTAATCGCTTTTACACAAGAACATGGACTGCATAGAAAAAAATCGCGTGAAAAGGAAATTCCTATAGCTATTATGACTGCTAATGAAAATGGAATAAGAAACTTTATTGCAGCTTATTTTGATTGTGATGGCAATATAACCAATCCTGATACTAAAGATAGAATTCCCCCTAGACTGACAATAAGCACTGCCAGTCCCATTTTGGCACGTCAAACATCTGAATTGCTACGTAGACTTGGTATACACAACTTTTTATATAGGACATTGATAGATAACGATCTTGTTTCAAATTATCCTTTCTGTACAGTTTGTGTTTGGCGCAGTGATGCGATACAACGGTTTGCTGAAATAATACCTTTTCGTCATGCCGAGAAAAGAGATAGGATTACAAGATGGATACCCGAACTTGAGAGGCGTGTGCAAAGGAGAATAACTTCTAATAAGTTATATTGTATCAGAAAAATAACTAATCTAGGGCCAATGCAGACTATTGGATTAGAAGTTGAAAATCATCATACCTATATCACTAGCGGTATTGTTACACATAATAGCAAACGCTATCTAACTCCTGCTAAACTCCCTGGTGCTAGCAATGCTCGTCAGGTTAATATTTACAGATGGCTACTAATAGAGAATGGTTACGAGGCAGAGTCGGCAACATTAGAGTACCTGGCCCTACGTGGCTCAACACGATGTCAAAAATGTAAGTGCGAAGTCATACAGAGAGACGACAAGAAATGGGAATGTCCTAAGTGTAAGAAGACTTGGGATGAGAAGAAGGCTCACAATGGTACGTATCGTGTCAAGGTAGAGATGTATCCGTTAGATGCGATTGCGCGATGGATAGACGGAAGG
>Ga0209986_10005702_pt1 | contig 10285 bp, 9 predicted proteins | sample BlataG_FD_183168 | JGI IMG/M metagenome (GOLD analysis project Ga0209986, IMG submission 183168) | Deep subsurface microbial communities from Black Sea to uncover new lineages of life (NeLLi) - Black_00105 metaG (SPAdes) (version 2) | ecosystem: Environmental > Aquatic > Marine > Oceanic >...
TTTTTAAAAACTAAAAAAAAAAAAAAAAATTAATTAGTATTGTATTTATCGTTATTCGATAACAAAAGGATTGATGTCTTCAGAGAATTTTTCTCGTTTAAAAATTGCTTGATGTAAAGTTAAGCCTAAAAAGAGTAACAGGTCAACGAAGAGAAGAACTAAGCCACCGATGATTATGTGTGTTAAAGCAAATTCAACGACAGTATCTAATGGATCTCTTAGGAAATAAAACGCTGCTGTGGGAAAGATAATTAATTGACTTGCTAATAAAATCCATCCAATAATCTTCCGCATTTTGTTCTTAGGTATCAAATTGTGTATTATTATGCTAAAGACTACGATAGCTCCGAGAGTAATAAGCACATGTGGATGTCCGGTAGCAAAATTGCGCTCGACAGGATAATTTAAAATATTCCGATACGCTTCAAGGTCAGTAACAATTAACATTCCTGGAATTACCACAATAAATCCTGCTAAGAAGTATGTAACGAACATACTCAATCTTAAAGGATTTTTTAATAGTGCCATAATTTTAGAACCAAAAGAGGCAGAACCATATTCAGAACCTAGTTCTTCTTTGGATACTTTAATCCAACCGTCAAACGCAACTATCACACCTGTAAACAATATCAATGCTCGCGCTGGCATTAAAATGGCATTTGCTGCTTTTCCCATAACTAACACGAGAAAATATCCCACCGTCATGGCAACGACGCCAATTAAGATAAACCAGAGTCCAATCTTGGCGAATTTACCTTTAACTCTTGTGTATCTGAAAGTAAGAATTAACACTCCAGTAAGTCATAGTGCGTTCATTAATCGCATGTGAAAGCTAGCTAATTCTTGGAACAATTCTTTGTCTATTCCCCGGTTGAACACGTATTCAAACTCTACTAAAAAGAAGGGTTCGTCAATGGCTAACATTATAATAGCAGCTAGAGCACCGAAAATTGCGAAGACAATCATACTTCCTATAACAATTACAGAGCTTAAATGGAGAATATTAAATCCAGCAATTTTAGGAATATCCCTGTAATATTCGGCTTCTTTCACTTCTTTTCCAGGAATAAGACCGTAAACCAAGAAGATAGCACACAGAAATAAGAGACTTAATCCTACGAGAAAAAGGTGGTGTAGAAGAAACAAATCTGTATAAGCCCAAAATATAGCACCGATACCTCCACAAATTCCGCCTATAGTTGCGGTGTACTTAATTAATTTATAAACCCTAGAACGTATCTCTATGATTTCGAGAAAAAGCAGCTACACTATACCAATAAAAGGTGTAGATATTGAATGATAAGTCATGATTACTTCGTGGGCTTGATGATGAACGCTTGGTTTTATAAAATGCAACAAAAACGCTATACAAAGGTTCACCACGATAATTACTGCTAGTACCAAGATCAAAAACTTATTTGAAAATCTATTTTTAGATTCGATTTTAATTTCACCTTTGTTTTGAGTAATATATTCAAATTGAATTTATAAAATTTTTATTGAATTATTTCTAAAATTGGACTTTACTATTTATAAGTCTTAACCTTATAATTTTTAGAATTAATAATGTAGTTAACTGGGGGATCTGCCCAGCATCATCGTTAATATAACGTTATGTTTATAAAAGATTTTTAAAATTCCAAAAAGATATAGGCAATGTAACTCTTTTCTACTAAATAATGGGGTTTTTTTTAGTAATTATTACTTTCAAATATTCAAGATTGAAGATTTATTCGTCGAATAATAAGATATTTAAGATGCATTTTAGATAATTGCATCAATTATGATTTCTTCTTCTAAGATGGGGTACTTAATTATTTCAATGATGAAACTCGTTCATAATTTTTTCCAACACAAAAGCAGGACGATTTAGGTGAGCGTAGGTATAGGAGAAACCCACAACAGAAAGAAAAATGTTAATAGAAATGATAAAAAATACACATAGAATGACCGGAACGGTCAAATGGTATAATGAAAAGAAAGGATTTGGATTTATAACATCCGATAGGAACAGTGAAGATGTTTTTTTACACCATACTGCACTGCAACCACACGAGGATGTAAATATCGTCACTGGGGATCGTATTACCTTTATAATCCACAAACAAGAAAAAGGACCCGCTGCTCTTGAAGTAAAACGGGTCGCGGAAGAAAACAAGATATCGCAGTCCAATCAAGTTGGTATTGATATAAAATTTACTGATCTCGACCTAAACCCAGAATTATTACGCGCAATAAGAGATGCAGGTTATGTGGACCCAACACCAATTCAAGCACGGGCAATTCCTCTAGTTTTGAAGGGGAAAGATTTGCTTGGGTGTGCTCAGACTGGAACAGGTAAAACGGCAGCATTTGCGCTTCCAACCCTGCAGCGATTGATGAATACCCCAAGCAAAGACAAATTGAATATCATAAACAACAACAAGTACAAAATAATACGTAAAATACGAGTGTTAGTACTTTCACCCACGAGAGAGCTGGCAATCCAGATTGCAAATAGTTTCAGCATATATGGAGAATACACTGGACTAAAAAATACTGTCATTTATGGTGGTGTTGGACAAAATCCACAGGTGAAAAAATTACAGCAAGGTGTAGATATTATAGTTGCGACACCCGGTCGATTACTCGACTTGATGAGACAAGGACATGTAAATCTGAACCATGTCGAGGTGTTGATTTTGGACGAAGGCGATAGGATGCTTGATATGGGTTTCATAAACGATATTCGTTATATCGTCAAGATGGTGCCACAAAAGAATCGACAAACCCTGCTTTTTTCTGCTACAATACCTCGTGAAATAATTAAATTGGCAAAAAATATTTTGCATGATCCCATCCAAATAAATATATCTCCCGATGAGCCTACCTTGGAAATCATTAAACAGGCTGCATTCTTTACATCAAAAAAGAAAAAGCAAGCATTGTTAGAATACTTACTCGCTGATTCAACTATTACTCGAGCACTCGTTTTTACGCGCACTAAGCACGATGCAAATCGAGTTGTTAAGGCCTTGCAAAGGAAGGGAATATGTGCAGAGTCGATACATGGAAATAAATCACAATCTGCACGTCAAAATGCACTTAAAAACTTTCGTACAGGAAAAACTCGTGTGTTGGTAGCTACCGATGTTGCTTCGCGGGGACTTGACGTGGATAACATCTCACATGTTATCCAGTTTGACTTACCAGATGTGCCGGAAACTTATTTGCATCGTATCGGTCGGACAGCAAGAGCAGGAGCGGGAGGGACTGCCTTTACATTCTGCGAAGTGAGCCAAAGCAACCAATTAAAAGATATCGAGCAGTTGATTCGAATGCGCGTGAAAATAATCAAAAACCACCCCTACACTATTTAATTTCTTTAGGGCATCCTTCAATCGGTTAAGAGATAAGAAGGGTTGTGCCACTCGAATTTTCTTTTTTATAAAATTTTGTTATTTAAACAATTTCGTATTCTATAAATGAGGTAGTCCACGGATTTAATGCATAATAATCAATATAAGCACAAAGCAAAGATAGTAGATTTCTTCAATGATTTATAGATCAAAGCCTTAACTTTATATATAATAATTAGATTTTACTTCTTATAGGTAAAGCTTCTTGGAATTGTATCCAAAAGTTTCACAGATTTCGATTTTTTCTTTCAAAGATTCAAGTAGATTAAAAAACATTGAAAAAAGCATTAAAGATGAATAAAATTGAATTTATTTATTCTGGTTTAAGATCATCTTTTCTAAGATATTTTAAAAGCACTACTAGAACGAAAGCTATGATTAAGGGAACAATGATCCCTAATGCCAAAGTAAATTGGGTGTTATACATTTGCAATGCAAAACCAGAGACTGGACCCCCAATAGCAACACCTGCTACAATTAAGGCGTAGAACGTTCCTGTTGCTACACCGCTCTCAGAACCCTTGGTTTTCTCTTTAACCATTCCAGCGGAGGAGGGAAATATCAGACCATGACCTACACCTAGAAGAGCCATACCAATCATAGGTAATGGGACTTCTAAAGATATCATGAAAACTCCAAATGCAGAAGCTATCAACAATAATCCAATTAGCATTACCTTAGTGTAACCTATTTTATCGCTCAATTTTCCTGCGGGATAATGAATGAGTATTGAAAAAATTACCATTATGCTAAGTATCATTCCAGCAGTATAGCCTGCATCGTCCAGCATTACCGTATATGCTGTCGTAACGATTCCCATATTAAACATCATTGCTAACATCGAAAAGTAAGGATTTATCAAAGATTTTCTAAAGACCACTTTTTTAAATTGCTTGATTTCCTTGCGGAGGTTTAATTTCTCTTTGGATGGATGATAAATCGTAGGAAGAAGTAGTGATGTAAATGACATGACGAATAATATAATTGCTATTATGAAAAATAAATTGCTTGCTCCAATTATTTGAGCAACCAGCCCACCTAACATGAATCCTATCAAATTTGAAAATCCAATGGACATTCCGTATAGTGCCATCCCCCTTCCGCTCCGTCTCTGGGAAGTAGCGTCTGATATGTAAGCCATTGTAGCAGGGCCTCCAAACCCACCTCCTATTCCGTGAATTATTCTTCCAAATAAAAGGAAAAGAGGGTCTTGAGCTAACGCATAGAGAAGCATTGATAGCCCATCTAAAAATATTCCGAAAGCTATTAATCTCTTTCTGCCGAATTTGTCAACTAACCTTCCAAAGATTAAATTTGAAGGAATATGGACCATGGAGTAAATTCCTACAATAAATCCCATGAATAATAACGAGGCTCCTAAATCTAGCGAATACCTAGCAATTATAGGAATTGCTGCATTTGAATCAAAATTGACCATAAAAGATAATGTAAGTGCTAAAAAAACATATTTTCTTCCAATTGTCAGATTTTTTTGGCTTTTCCCTTCCGTAATATCTAAAGAGTTCTGTGATATCTGTTTTCTCACCAGATTCTAATTGAATATTTTAATTTTATTGTTATATTACTTTATTGTTATTCTGTGACGATATATGGAGATATTATATTTCATGATATTTATAAGTCATATTTATATATTAAAAAATTAAATTTTTGATCAAAAAGATACTTTTTTTAATTTAGATTATTTTAAATATTAAATTTGATTACTTTACGTGATTTTATTATGTCTACCTCTAAAAGTCGTTTAGAACAAGAACACAAAACAATCAACACCATGATTCGGATGTACTGCAAACACTCTCATGACTGTGATGACGATTTATGTCAAGAATGCTCAGATCTTTTTCAATATGCTGAGGAACGATTAAAAAATTGCCGCTTCGGCGAAGAAAAACCTACTTGCGATACATGTACAGTTCATTGTTATCGTCCTGACATGAGGGAGAAAATACGAACAGTCATGCGCTACGCAGGACCACGAATGATATATACCCATCCAATTATGGGATTTCGACACTTGTTTAAAAAAATGAAAAAAAATGAAAATTTAGAGATATAAGAAACCCACTATTTATCTTGAATTGATTGAGTATTATTATCTAATTATACACTACTTTAGTCAGTTTAACTTCTTCTCCTTTAAGATACTTCTTGAGCGTATCTTTTTCGTTCATAGAAAATATAGCTATTTCAAGACCTTCTTTTATTTGATTTGTAATTGAAACAAGAGAACTCAATTTTCCCCGCATCTTTCCAGAAGCATCTCCCGTACTTGATTCATTTAATTTCTTTAAGAACTGATCAAGATCATTGATGTTTAACTCCTTGAGCAGTTGGGCATTCTTTCCCGATTTCGGATCTTGATTATAAACACCAGCCACATCAGTTGCAAACATTAAATGTTTAGCGTTTAAAACGCGTGAGAGAACTACTGCTATTTGATCTCCGCTACAAACGCTAAATCCCATACTATTATCGTACATCATATCTCCTCCGATCAAAGGAACCATTCCTAAAGATAAAAATCCCTTTAAAGATTCAAATGTAGGATCTGTAATTACCATCTTATCGCCTATTAATAACGATGAAGCATGCATCAAGTTAACAGGAATTCCTTTTTCTAAAAATTTGGCTGCGATCGATTTTCTAAGTTCGTTTACTATTTGCTGTGTTTTTGACATAGAAATTAGCTGACCTTTATCTATAAATCCCTGATGAAGGTTGTACTTCAACACAAGAGGATGTCCAAAGGAACCAACCCCATGAACTATAACTAAACTCTTGATTAATCCTAAGTCAATACATTCTTTTATTTCTGTCGCTACGGCATCTAGGACTCCTTCTCTTAATTTGTATGACACTGATTTATCTGTAAGCACCGAGCCACCGAGTTTTAAGACCAATATTTCTTCTGATGTCATTTAAATTCATGTAGTTAATTTTAGAAGCTAAAAGCATAAGGCCAAAAATCTGGAAAACCTAACTCAAGAATCAAGATTAGAATTATAACCGCTAGGAAAATTAAGAAATTATCCATGCCTTTAGGTGATAACGCTTCCACTATAGTAGCGACTACACTTACAACAATTATTGGTAATATTAGTGTACCTATATTAATATGCGGAGCTTCTAAAGAAAATATCAATACGAGAATAGAGGTCGTTAAGATCGATCCTACCAGCATCCCTATACTACCAATAATGGTTTTTTCGCTTCCCCTAATCCCAAACTTTTTTTCTCCGCCAAATTTACGCCCTATAATATCTGCTAAGCCATCTCCACCTGAAACGCACCCAATAATAAGTAATGCTGTAGGATTTGCATTTTCTATCCCTGTAGAAGATATATAAAACCAGAAAAATGTCATTAATAGCATTACAATTGCATAATAAAGCGTGCCTTCAAGGAGTTCCCGGGGATCACCAGATCTTGACATTGAATTAACAAAACTTTCGTTTTTCATTAATCCCGTACCAATAGCTACGAATTGCATAACGAACAACAAGGGAACTATTGCAGCGATGTAATGACTAATGCCTGTACCTGAAAAAAGCATCCAAGTAACAACGAATATTGGACCGGCTAATATATGCACGAGTTTTCTCGTAATAATTTGAGATACTTTCCCTTTCTTTTGCATTAGTCCATTAATCTGAACCAAAGCTAATAATATAACGACAGATATTGCCATCGCAATGAGATCCCAAACAAACGCCAAATCACTACCAAACGGATTAAATACCATTTTTATATCACATCTTTAATTTAAATTACTTATAGTTATAGTTAAGGATTTATAAAAGTTTTTCATCTTTGATATAATAGCTTATTCGATTCTAAATACCGCAAATTTACCCAAATTATTTTAAAAAGAAATTACATAAGCTCTCAATTCCTTTACCCAACCAGTATTAAATTTTGCTCATATTTAATACAAATTCAGGAAGATTGGTAAATTTATTACCGTTAACTAATAGCTTTTTAAGAGATTTTAGCTCCTTTAATGAAACTGGTAAGTTTTTCAACCGATTGCCATTTAAATAGAGTTCCTTTAGAGATTTTAAGTTACCAATTTGTTCAGGAACATTTTCAATCTCATTCCCACATAAATCTAATATTTCAAGAGAACAGAGAGATTCTATAGATTTTGGGATGTTTAAAATACAATTATCGCTTAATTTTAATACTTTAAGTGAAATTAAATTCCCAATCAATTCAGGTAATAACCTTATTTCATTTTGGGATGCAATTAGATGTTCAAGAGATGATAAAAAACAGACTGCATTGGGAATATTTTTTAATTTATTATGAGTTAAATTAAGAGTTTTTAGTGATGACAGTGAACTAAGAACGATTGGAAAATTTTCTAACCTGTTCCAACCGATATTTAGAAGCTCAAGTGATTTAAGAAGTTTTATTGGGTCTGGTAAAGATACTAGAGCATTTTCTTCTAACTTTAAAACTTTAAGTAGAGAAAGTGATCCAATTGTATCTGGAACTTCTTCTAACAAATTTTTATCTATATCAAGATTTTCGAGTGAATGTAACAAACCAATAGAATCAGGTAAATTCACTATTTTATTTGAATATAGGTTTAATGATTGAAGTAACTTGAGTGATCCTATCGAGCCTGGAATAGCTTTTAACTTATTTCTGCTAACATTCAGATGTTTTAAAAAAGTAAGGTCACCGATTGATTTTGGGAGTTTCACAAGACAATTGTTTTCTACATTTAAATCCTCAAGAGATGAAAGCTTTCCAATAAAATTCGGTAAAATCGCAATTTTATTTCTTGAAATATCTAAATTTTGTAATGACTGAAGATTTTTAATCGATTTAGGTAGACTTGTAAGATTGTTTCCTTCTAGGTTTAAAATTTTTAAATCCCGAAAAGCCCCTATTGAAAGCGGGAGTGAATAAAGATTACAATTCTTTAATTCTATATGAGAGAGTGATCTTAAATGACATATAAATTCTGGTAGAGTTATTAAAACTTTGTTTTCAATTTGTAATTTAACAACTTCTCCTTTAACTAGTTCATAATTTATTTCGCTATATTTCTTTTTTAAAAAGGAGATTAAAGTAAAATTTCTATAAATATCAGATAATTTTGATGTTGGGAGATTTTCTAACGATTTGTATGTTTTCAAAAGAGTTTTAATAGAAAGTATAAATTTACTCTCGTCTATCTTTTCTATCTCAGATATTATTGTTTTTTTTGCTACATCATTATTTAATCTTTCTAAGGCTTTTATTAGAGCTAATGAGCTAGTAAATGTCAACTCATCGTTAAGTGCCCATTTTAACGGAAAAATTTTAAGATTGTTTAATTTTGTTAAGTGTTGGATTCCTAATATGTCAGAATAATCTTTCAGAAGTTCCCGGTAATGCCAGTCTATCACTAATTCATTAATGTTAGACAAATCTAAATCGACGATTAACCCTTTTTCCACTTCATAATTAAGTTTATTAAATTTCTTTTTTAAAGAAAAGATAGTTATATGATTTATAAGAATTTCTGCTAATTTTTTATGTGAATAGCTATTAATGTCATTTTTAATGATATCAGATGATAAACTCTCCTTAAATGGTTCAATGTTAATTTTATTTATTTCATTAACCATAAACGCTTTAATTTTATTATCGCTGATATCTTCTAAAGATTTAATGATACATACCAAACAATTATAAGAAGATTCATACTTTAGTGCCCATAGAAAAGGGGATAGAGCTTTGTTTAAAAATTTTTTTTTAATTACTCTTGCAGCGGCATACCTCAAATCTCCACTTGAATCAGAAAGAAAAATATTTTCTAATATTTTAAAAATTTTATTCTGATGGATATCTATTTTATTTAGTATATTAATTGACTCTTCCCTGATTTCATCATCTTCAATAGTTTCTATTAATGTGATTAATAAATCTACAGTTTTTGATTTGTTTATTGCGTGACTTCTAAAACTTTCATATATTTTATTAGGAGTTAGGATCATCTTAAAATTTATACTTTATAGAATTAAAGCTTATCAAACTGAATTCTGATATATCGAGATTAATAATAGCCAATTTGTTATAAAAGAGATTTATCGCATTTCTACATTCAGTAGATTAGAATAAAGCTCCTTGCCCCTTTCATCTGTAATGGAAAATTTAAGTAGGGGATTTCCAGCTAACATTAATTTAAAATATTGACTTATATATTCTTTGTTTTCAATATCAATTTCAGGTATTACGACAACTTTTTCAACATTTTCTTCGGTTTCTAATACTTGGACCATTTAAAAAAAACCTCTTATTTATCATTTTTATTGATTTAATTTACTTATTAATAAATTAATTGAATGGTAATATAAATGTTTCGGTTATAGGAGAATTTAAACGATACAATTGACTTCAGTTTCAATCTAACACTTTTTTGTTATAAAAGGTTTCAATTTGAAAAAGAATTTCTCTTCTTTTTTATGCAATTCAGAAAAATCTGAAGAAAAGTTGATCGATTCCCAACAAAATATTAAGTTTCGTGATCAGTTCTAGACATTAAGTATTTTTACCCAACCAATATTTTTTAATAAGCTCGTTAAGAGATTTTTCATCAGTAAATATTTTCTTAATATAATTTGAAACTTTATCGCAATATTTTATTGCAAAATAAGAAGTTTTTTTATAAAATTATGACTAAATAAACACAACTAATTTAAAATCAAATTAGCTAATTTTAAAAATTAAATAAAAAAAAAAATTTTGATGAAAAATGGTAAAAGTAGCTTTTATGCAAAATAGCGATTGTTGGGGATGTCATCAATCCTTATTGAACGCACATTTAGGATTGTTGCCAATTCTCCCAGCGCTTGATATTGTATATTGGC
>Ga0209986_10005703_pt1 | contig 10285 bp, 7 predicted proteins | sample BlataG_FD_183168 | JGI IMG/M metagenome (GOLD analysis project Ga0209986, IMG submission 183168) | Deep subsurface microbial communities from Black Sea to uncover new lineages of life (NeLLi) - Black_00105 metaG (SPAdes) (version 2) | ecosystem: Environmental > Aquatic > Marine > Oceanic >...
AACAGCATTTTGGAACAGATGTAAACTGGCCATACTGGTTTGAGATTGAAATAGAGGCGGAAGACTGTGTTTGCTGGGCAGAGTTCTTCTCGGTTTATTGGGCGCCAAGCGGAATTATAAATGATCCAAGAGATAGAGCAGCCGCAGCACACAAAGCAGTTGAAGAATTCTATGGTCTGTTTACCCTCCCGGAGAACTTGCCAAAAAGCCTCGTTCTAGCAATGATTGCGCAAGAGACGGGAATAACCTTCGATTTCAAAAATGAGATTAAATCTTTTGATTGGGGACGTGGATTAATGCAAATTACCACCGATGATTTCGTAGGTGCAGGTAGCGGAGGCTGTGATTCAAATTATTGTTGGGACTGTAGAGAAAGAAATGAGGAAGCATGTTATAGCTACTATTCCAATACTCAAGAAGGAATTAATAGAAATATAAGAGATGGCTATTATGCACTTAACGAGAAGTATAGTTTGGCTAATTACTGTGCAAACTGTACCGGATATGAAAATATTACTCCTGAAGAAATATGTTGGGTGTCGGTTGTTCAACAATACAATACTGGTTATAGCGAACATCCTACTGAATATGTGTATAATATAGGACACAAACTTAAGAATTTAAGCTGGAACTGGTATGATGTGGAAGCAGTGGAAGATAATCCTGATTTAGGGAACAAATTCATCGAAGCCTATAATAATAAAGAAGAAGTGATACTCTGTAGCTCAGCCTATCTCCTAATTTATGACTCTCAAGGTAATTCTACAGGATTAATAGATGGTGAATCTGTACAGGAAATCCCAAATTCAATTTATGATCCCAATTCGTTTTACGCCGGAGAAAGAGAAATCGCTATAATGTTCTTCCCGAATGACTCTTATCGCTATAATGTTGTAGGAATAGAAGATGGTAGGTACAGTCTAACGATAAATTCAACAAAAGAAGGAGATACAAATAAATTTGAGGCTATTGAGATTCCTACATCAGCTGGAGTTATCTATCAATATGCAATTGATTGGGAAATGCTCTCTGAAGGTAGAGAAGGTGTTGTCGTTGAAGTAGATTTCGATGGTGATGGTATATTTGAACTAACCACTACCGTAGGTAATACTTTTAAGTTTATACCAGCTACAATAGATATTAAACCTAACACCCTAAACTTAAACTCTAAAATAAAATGGGCCACTGCATACATGGAGCTTCCAGGAGGTTATGATGTAGTTGATATTGATATCGGTACAGTAAAGTTGTGGTATGAAGGCAAGAGTGTTTCATCGGAATGGGGAGATATCCAAGACAGTACTTTGATGGTTAAATTTAATGGAAAGGCTGTTCAAGACTTGTTCCCCGGACCTGTAGATGCGGCTACTGTAGCAGTGGCGGGAGAACTACAAGATGATACACCATTTGGAGGCAACGATACCATAAGGGTTATCGAGAAACCATAATAATTAATGCGGAACAGTGCTAGTAAAAAATTGAATAGGCAGGGCCTTAGTGCCCTGCTTTTCTTTTCTAATTTCGGATAGTGATAAAGAAAGTATTGGCACTTTGGATTTTAAGGTTTCTTTTTAATTTTGTTAAAATTTAAAAAAGAAGTTTTGAATTTTTTGTTTTAACTCTTGGGGACTTGTTATATCTACTTTTTCTATCCTTCTCATTGGATATTTTATTATGTATCTTACTGGATATTCTAATGGATATTCTTCTGAAAACTTATCAAAATCTTCCTCAAATGTACTCCAAGCTTTTTTTTCTTCTCCAGCAAGAACATAATTCAATGTTCTGCATAGCAAGGGATTAAACCAATTACCATAATAAAATTCTATGACATTCTTGGCCTCTTCACTCAATTTTTCCCATATTTCAAAATATTCTTCATCATATTTTACCAATGGCTTATCATATTTCTCCAACATCTCATTATATTCTGTGGCTGCTTTAAGATATTCATTTTTAAATTCAAAACTACTTTCAATCAATTTACCATCTTCATTTAAGAGATAATATTCATCAGCAATACCCCAGTGTACTAGTATCAGTTCTGGAGCTCTTTCGATAGAATAAGAATAACCGTTTTTTACTTTTGCATACAATTTTCCATCCTTCTTTATTAGCGAAGTGGATAAATTTGTAGGAATAGGAAAAGAATAACCCCATGAAATATTGCTAGCATGAAAAGATTTTTCATCTCTTAATGTGTCTTTTTCTATAACTAAAAGCCCTACATCTTCAAAATAAGTTCCCGCACTTAAATGGCCCCGGGTATGAGATTCAAAGTATAAATACTCTCCGTATCCAATTATTGAAAAGCTGCTGTCTCTACTCGCAAAAAGACCCCACTTTACATCTCCAATCGGTGTCAAAATTTTGTTACCTTCGTAAATTATAAAAAGAAAATGAATTTCTATTGGCCCCGCAGTTCCAGTATTTAATGTTGTTACAAGAATATATTTATTTTCTCTGTAATTAAAAGTTGCGTATCCAGAGTATTTTCCTGTATACGAACTTGCCAAAACTGTTTTATCTTTCTCTTTAAGAATACAATAACCGCTACTTACTCTACTCTCATCCAATGGGCCTATCTTAATACCCCCAGGCAGGCCTGAATTCAGGTCAATTTTAATTTTTTCAATCTTAATATTGCCTATTTTGCTTTCTCCTTCTGGCAGTTCGCCCAATATTACTTCTTCTAATTTTTCTCCTGATATTTCTTTCTTCTCTTCCATGAATCTGTCCTTTGGTGTTTTTACTCCAAAGCTTATTGTTCCTTCCTTCAGCACTCGCCAATACTGCAAAGCGAATATTACTCCAGCCAAAAGGGCAATCAAAATAATAATCGTTCCTAACGGAGTAGAATTTTTTTTGTTTAGAGATTTAGACATAAATATTCCTACTTAATAAGTTTTAAATTAGATTTTTCCGACCTTTTTATTATTTTACCACAATAAAAACTCGGGGCAACAACTATCTGGCAGTGACTCCCTAAGATGATTAAATTTCAACTCCTTATTTGTTGTCTTCTGTATAAAACATGCCATTTACTTTCTTTAATTAAACTAAAGTAATTCTATCTTTTTAGTTTTTAACAAATATTAATTATCTCTTCTAACTTATGATACACTTTTTCAGTCTCCTCAATCATACAAAAGTTGCGAAACTCGTCTACTAGCCTCCACCAAGTATAGCGATTTAGAACCATAAACAATTTACTAACAGAATTGCAAAATATATCCTTATACAGTTATAGATTATAGTGTTTGAAAATTACCCAGAATAATGAATTTTTAGCCTATTAATTTGATATTTTCTATTACAAATTCTCGCTTAAAAGTTCTAAACGTTTCCAATAGGGGGAGCCAAGAAAATAAAAAGGCAGGACTTCATAATTGAATTGTCTGCCTTTTTTAAATTCTTAACAAATGCTAATTACTTCTTCTAATTTACGACATACTTTTACAGTTTCCTCACTCATGCAAAAAGTTCGATAATCGTTCTGTCTGGCAGGGGGAGCCAAGACATTTCAAGCCCTTTGGCAATTAAGCTGAAGAGCTTTTTTGTTTTTATAAATTATTTTTCAGAAAAAGAAGGAATTTCAAAATATATGTAGTATTTTATAATAAGTACATAAAATAAATGTGAAAGGAGTAGAACGATGAGCAAAAAGAATTTATTACCCATTTCTGTCTTGGTAGTAATAACAGGAGCAATGTTTTCTTCTCATTTTGGCGTAGGAGACCTTATTTTTCCTCCTATTTTAGGACGGGGCGCAGGCACAAGCTGGTTCACTGCTGCCTTGGGATATTTGATTGTTAACAGTATTGGAGTATGGTTGGCGTATATGGCGTGCGCGCATCAGAATCAATCATTAACGGGTATTGCATCCAAAACTCTGGGGAATTTTTTTGGAAAAATTTATACTGCCATCCCCATTCTTATCGTTGTCTTTTTTATTCTCCCACGAGTGTCTTCCGCAACTCATGAAATGGCCATTTTACCTTTATTGCCCACAGTTCCTTTATGGCTTACTTTAGCGGTATTTTTCCTGATATGTTTTTATGTTGCTTATACGAGGGCAACGGTTATCGATAAATTAGGAAAAATTCTTGCCCCGATCTTAATCTTGTTTGTGGTTATTTTAGCGGTAAAAGGAATAGCTACTCCGCTTTCTGCCCCACAAGCTCCAAGTTCGACTAACATCTTAAGCACCGGAATGTTGGAAGCTTATAATACGATGAATGCTATAGCGGCTCTCTTATTCGGTGGATGGGTTTTACATGAATTAAATATTCGAAATATAAAAACAAAAGAAGACCAAAATAGAAATTTAAATATTATCGGATTTTCTACAGCTGTGCTTTTGGGAATCACTTCCACTGTTCTGGTTTACTTGGGAGCTTCTTCAGGTTCATCTTTCCCTGGTGCCTCCATAGGAGTTCTTTCTACCAACATTGCCCAAGGGCTTTTAGGACAAGTTGGTTTGGTAAGTTTCGCTATCATAATGGCTTTTAGTTGCCTTACTACTGCAGCGGCTATCATTTCAATGGCCGGAGATATGTTTTTAGAGATGACCAATAATAAAATGAATTATAGATTAACTGTAACATTGGCTACTGTTATTGGATTTACTCTAGGTTTGGTAGGATTAAGTAAAATCGTAAAATATACGGTACCCTGGTTGGTTCTATTATACCCTTCAATTGTTGTACTAATCTTAAGTGCCTTATATTATAATTTTGCTAAAATTAAAAAATCCGTAACAGTTGGAGTTATCATAGCTTTAATTTTTGGATTGGGAGATATGCTTTCTTTTTACGGTCTTACCTCTAATATTATCACAAAAATTGCTTCCCAATTACCTCTGGGAGGACAGGGATTGGGCTGGTTATTACCTACAATAATTATTATGGCCATAGCTCAATTATTTTTTAAACCAAAAAGCGAAGAAGAAGAAAGTTCGTAGGATGATTTAGAAAAAAAGATGAAAAAAAAGATTGAAGAATTTATTCGCAAAAAGATAGATAAAGGTTTATATCCCGGCTGCCAGGTATTAATAGGCTGCAAGAGAGACATAGTGTTAAATTTATCTCTTGGTTCCATGGTGAAGGGTTCAACAAGTCAGATAGACGGAGTAAATGAAAGTACACTTTTTAATATAGAATCAATAACTAAAGTAATGGTAACCCTCCCCTTAATATTCAAATTAGTTGAAGAGGGGAGGGTGCATCTTGATGATAGGGTAATAAATTATATTCCGGAATTTAGAACCAACCAAGAGAAAGAAAAAATTACTATAAGAAATCTCCTAAATTTTACCGGAGGAATCGCTTTGGATGACCCTGTAGGTTGCGAAGAAGCTGCCTCAAAGGGAGATTTAAAAAAAGCTTGGAATTTACATTATAGTCAAGAATTAGCCTATCAACCGGGAACTAAAGTTTTTTATAGTGATGTTTCCTGCCGGATTTTAGGAAAATTATTGGAGCGGGTCATGGAAAAACCCTTGTCTTTGGCTGCTAAAGAATGGATTTTTGAACCTTTAGGTATGAAAAACACTATGTTTAACCCTCAGGACAAAGAAAATTGTGCAACTACCGGAAAATCAGACAGTGGACGTCTATTAAGGGGGGAACTTACCCAGGATTTAGAGCATTATTTAGGTGAAGTACTTGGATCTGATGGGCTTTTTTCCACCGCTAAAGATATATTTGTATTTTCTCAAATGATTTTAAATCAGGGTATTTACAAGGGTCAAAGAATTTTAGGAAGAATTACCGTAAAGAAGATGACTGAGGGATTAACTAATTCTGATATATACGAATCTCCTTCTTCCTATCTTCACTATATTTTAAGTGGTCCCAAGACTTGGTTTTGGGAATATGCCTTTTCTCCTCACTCTTTTTTTGGAGATTTAGTATCTAAAAAAGCTATAGGAAAAATGGGGGGAGCAGGAACTTTTCTTTTAATTGATCCTGAGTGTGATCTTATTATTGTCTATCTTACTAATTATGGGCAACCTGAGCATACTTTAGAAGGCGAAGAAAGTTGGAATAAATTTTTAAAAGATATTGATGTAATGGGATTATGTAATATCGTTTTAGGAAATATCAAAAAATAGAGATGATTGTACTAGCTAAATAATCCGTTAACTTCTTCCAGCTTTTGGTACGGTTTTTCAACTTTATTACTCATACAAAAAGCTGGAAAATCACCCTGTCTGGGGGACAAAACAACTTAAAACCCCTTGATCTTTCTTGAATGGCTTTAATATTTTATAAATACTTTATTAATTTAAATCTTTAGATATTGCTTTAATATTGAAGAACTAACTGATTTAATCTGATATTTTCAGTTGCAATATTTCCCTTAAAGGTTCTGAACGTGTCCAATAGGGGGAGTTTGATAATTTCCAGCCCTTTGGCATTTGCTAAAGGGCTTTTTATTTTTTAAAATATTTTTATAAAAAAAAGGATTCTCTGAACTTTTGCTGAATATTAAAAGAAAGAGTATATGAAGCTCTCTAGCCCCTATACTCTAATAAATATCGATACTGTTAAATTAAAATATTTTTTAATTTAGGAACTTAATCTTCATATACCACACTTTACAAGTAAAAAAATAATTGAGTCAATTAATTATTCTAACGCTGATGATAAAGCGGCTTATATAGTGAAGGCAATAAGAGAAAATTGGCAATTCACGGAGGAATATTTGAGAGGAAAAAGAGAGTAAAAAGAATTAAAATATAAAAATTTAAAGAGGTAAAAAATGAAAAGGAGAAGAATAAATTATTCTAAGTATTCCAGCTTATTTTTTGCAATTGCGGTTTTAGTATTTATTGCTGGATGTACCGTGACATCTCCAGTAATTCCCATTATCAATGGACCTGCGGGAGGATATATCTTCTACGACAAAGGTGGTTACTCCGATGGCTGGCGGTTTTTAGAAGCCGCCCCTCTATCTACTGAATGGACGGAAATACAATGGGGTAGCTGTGGAAATTTGATTGGAGGAACAGAAACGGATATTGGAGCCGGGCAGAGCAATACGACTACTATCGTGATATGGTTGAATAGTCATTCTGAAACGGGCCGTGCGGCACAGCTATGCAATGACCTGATAGTAGACGGTTATAATGACTGGTTTCTACCGTCGAAAGATGAATTAAATCTAATGTATACAAACCTAAAAGTCGCCGGAGTCGGTGGTTTTACTGGGGGCGGCTATTGGAGTTCGTCGGAGTACAATGCTGACAACGCGTGGTACCAGGATTTCGGCTATGGTAGTCAGCCCAACTACTACAAGTACATTACGATCCGGGTCCGTGCTGTCCGTGCTTTTTAACTATTTAAGGGTTAAGGAGGCTTTACCTCCAAAATTTTTTAAAAAATGGCATTATATTACGATTTAAAACTATTTAAAAATGTATATCAGTTGATCTTGAAGATATTCTAATTGTGAATAACTAACTTATTAATCTGATATTTTCTATTGCAATATTTCCCTTAAAAGTTCTGAACGTGTCCAATAGGGGGAGCCTGACAATAACATAGGCAGAACTTCTTTATTGGAGCTTCTGTCTTTTTAATTCTTAACAGATGCCAACTATTTCTTCTAACTTATGACATACTTTTTCAGTTTCATCGCACATACAAAAAGTTCTATAATCGTTCTGTCTGGGGAGCCTGACAATTTCTAGCCCTTTGGTTTTAGCTGAAGGGCTTTTTTATTTTTTATGAATATTCTTACCAAAAAAAGATTTTTAAAATAAATATAGTATATAATAAATAAAGATAATTTAAAATTAATATTTATGAAATGAGAGTATGATAAAATTACAGACAGAAAATGAATAAAGCTGCTCGTTGGGTTGACAGATGTGGTAAATGGTCACTTAGTTACAGCCAGGTTGAATAGGGATCAGAGAACCGTCCCCTGTTGCCTATTCCCTGCTTTTTTAGGATCAATAAAAAATTTATTTCAAAAAAAGAGGCTTTTATTGAGGTGTTGAAGTATTAAAATAAAATAGAATTATTCTAAAGGGAATAATTTTAAAAAGTTACTCTTTTAAAAAATATTTTAGGAGTTTACTCGAAAGGCAATAAATAGTAGAAAAGGGCGAAGAAGAGAATAAAAAAAATTGAAATACAAAATTTGGGGAGGTTAAGAAAGTGAAAAAGAATGTTTCTATCTTATTAATTATATTATGCATTTTAGCTGTTTCTACCTTAATTTTATTTGCAGAAGAAGCTAAATATGATTTTAGGAAAACAAACTGGGGGATGAGTAAAGAACAGGTTAAGGCAATAGAAGATAAGAAACCTAATTTTGAAGATAATACTATGTTGAGTTATGAGGTAACGATTAGTGAAAAAGATTTTGAGTGTGCCTATTTATTTTTAGAAGATAAACTTTATGGTAGCGGATATTTATTTTTTGGGGAACATACTAATAAAAATCTTTATATCGATGATTATGAAGAGCTAAAAGAAATTCTAACCAAAGAGTATGGAAAGCCAAAAATAGATAAAGTAACATGGAAAAATGATTTGTTTAAAAATTTGGAAAGTAGTAATGAACTTATTTCGGAACTGAAGGAAAATATAAAAGAAAAAGAAAAACAAATTGAGAAACTAAGAGCCAAATTAACCAAAGAAAAGAAAGATTTAGAGCAAGAATATACTGATAAATTATCTATTTTAGTAGAGAAAAAAGCAAAACTAGACGCTTCGTTAGCGGAAAAGGAGAAGATCTGGTTGGATAAAGATAAAGAAAAAGAACAATTTATTATTAAATTAGAGGAGGAGGTCAAAGAATATAAAAAGAATATAAGTAGGTTATATAATGAAATAGCTAATTTAAAAGTCCAGCTAACCAAAGAAAAGAAAGATTTGGAGAAAGAATATGCTGATAAGTTATCTGAATTAAGGGAAGAAAAAATCAAACTTGGAACTTTGTTAGCAGAAAAAGAAGCAGAATATGCTAATAGATTATCCTTATTAGATGAACAAAGCCGGGGACTTGCTATTTCTATCGGTGATTTAGAATACGGGGCTTCGTGGGAAACTTCTACCACAAAAATAGATTTAATGCTATTGGGTGATAATTATAAAATTAAATTAATTTTATCTTATATCAGCAAAGAATTAGAAGAATGGGTAAAGCAAACAAAAGAAAAGGAAGCCTCAAAAGATTTCTAAAAAATGAAAGGGTATTTAAGAAAATGAAAAGAAAATGTTTTTTTGTAATTTTATTTCTAACATTAGCTATATTTTTGTCAGGTTGCGGAGGGGTTACCACTCCTAAGAAGTTAGATGCAGAATTCACTATAACTGATTGGGAGATTAATAGTCTTGGCTATGTAGAAGTTTATTATACTATTAAAAATACTGGAAATATAACAATAGATTATTATGAAGTTTATTTTAAAGCAGCATGTAACGATGGAAGTATATATCAAGATTTCGATAATGGTTTAAATGTAAAAGCAGGAGAAGAATTATCAGATTATACTTATATTTTAGTACCTTCTGGGAAGAATGTAGTATCAGTTTATGTTAGCGATTATGATTTAATTAATTACAATTATTTATGGAGTTATTAAAATATAAAAATGGTGGAGTAGGCGAACTTATTTTTATGCTGGAAGGAAAGGGTTTTGAACTTAGTTTCGTTGATACTGATTCCTTGCAGGCTAAAAAAGAAGGCAATTATGGAAATTACCGAAGAAGCCGAAAAGTATATCAGAAATTTAGCGAGCCCGCTTTTTCCTCACTCCAAGTGAGTCTTTATCATGCAAGTGAAAAAAAATATACGAGATATTAACAGTTGCGGGCGTAGATGATATAGGAAGTTTAAGCTAATTCAAAAGTTAAAGCTTTCCTTGAAGGTCAATCTATTTTTAATTCCTAACTTATGATACACTTTTTCAGTTTCATCGCACATACAAAAAGTTCTATAATCGTTCTGTCTGGGGAGCCTGACAATTTCCAGCCCTTTGGCTTTAGCTGAAGGGCTTTTTTATTTTTTAAGATATTTTATTTGAAAAAGAAGGATTTTTCGATATATTGTCGAATAATGAAATAGTATAAAAAGAAATGCACTTAAAAAATAATTTTTAGTTGAGATCTCAATTTTTCATATAATAAGGTAAAAAATTAATTTATATAGAGCTGTGGAAGAGAATGATGTACAAAAAAAAGATGCTTCAATTTGGGGCAGGGAATATTGGGAGATCATTTATCGGTCAGTTATTTTCCCGTTCGGGATATGAAGTTGTTTTTGTTGA
>Ga0209986_10005704_pt1 | contig 10284 bp, 6 predicted proteins | sample BlataG_FD_183168 | JGI IMG/M metagenome (GOLD analysis project Ga0209986, IMG submission 183168) | Deep subsurface microbial communities from Black Sea to uncover new lineages of life (NeLLi) - Black_00105 metaG (SPAdes) (version 2) | ecosystem: Environmental > Aquatic > Marine > Oceanic >...
CATCAACCAGGATAGCCGTTCTTCCTTTCGAAATTCATACGTTGAAGCCTATGGATCATCTTGCCGAGGGTCTCCAAGCCATGATGACAGCCAGATTGGCGCGGGAAGGCTTTGACGTGATGGATCCGGCGGCAATAAATAAGAGTGAGCTATCCAGGATACCGCTTTCGGATGTTGATCTTGTCAGGAAAGTGGGAAGAGATAACAATATCGATTGGCTGATAGGAGGGAGCCTCACACATATCGGAGAGAAGATGAGCGTTGACCTCACTGTTATTCCCATATCAAGGGAAAGGAGACCTTTTTCTATTTTTGCCGTAGGAGATAGGATAGATAAGTTAGTGCAGATAATTGAACGGCTAGCAGTAACAGCAAAAAACCGAATTAAAGGTGTTGCTCAGATAGATTCACTGTCTATTACGGGAAACAAACGGATTGAAACCGACGCTATCCTTGCGGCAATTGAGAGCCAAAAGGGGATGATATTTGACCCTGAGTCACTCAATAAGGATCTCAGATCCGTATATGAGATGGGTTTTTTCGAGGATGTCCAGATAGATGTCGAGGATGGTCCAGGAGGTAAAATAGTTACCTTCAAGGTGAGCGAAAAACCATCGATCGGCAAGATTACTTTTGAGGGCAACAAGAAGATCGACCAAGAAGACCTGGAGGAGGTAGTCGGCATCAAGAGATACGCTATCCTTAATAGAGCAGCTATCAAAGATAGCACAGAAAGACTACGAGATCATTACCATCAGGAAGGATATCATAATGTTGAAATAAGGGAACGGATCGAGGAACTTCCGAACAATGAGGTGGCCCTTACCTATCACATTACAGAGGGAGAGAAGGTCTTTATAAAGAAAATACAATTCATAGGGAATATTAACTTTGATGATGATGATCTGAAAGACGTTATGGAGACCGGTGAAAAGTGGTTCTTCTCATTTCTCACTGACTCTGGTCAGCTGGATAGAAAAAAACTGGAAAGTGATATATCCAAAATAAAGTCCTTTTACCATAATAACGGCTATATAAAGGCGCAAGTAGGCGAGCCCGATATTTCTTACCAAAAAGACGAGGAGGGGTTTATCATTACTATTACCATTAACGAAGGCCCCCAATATACCATAAGGAAGGTAAGTCTCGAGGGTTACCTCATAAAAGAAGCTGATGAGCTCCATAAGGCGCTCAAAATAACGCAGGAGAAGGTCTACAACAGAGAGGTTATCAGGTCTGATGTACTGAAGTTAAGTGAGATTTATGCAGACGAAGGCTATGCCTTTGCCGATATTTCCCCCCAGATCAAAGAGGATGACAAAGAACATACCGTTGATATTACGTACCGGATTTCAAAGGGTAAGAAGGTTAAATTTGAGCGGATAGAAATCACAGGAAATGATAGAACAAGAGATAAGGTTATTCGGCGGGAGTTGGAGGTTGTTGAAGGAGGATATTTTGGCGCGAGTAAGTTACGAAGGAGCAGCCAAAATCTTCATCGCCTCGGTTTTTTTGAGGATGTCCAGATAAACACAAAAAAGGGTAGCAGCGATGACAAAATGATTCTCGACATAGATGTTAAGGAGAGATCCACCGGCATGATTTCTCTTGGTGTTGGATACAGTTCGGTGGAAAAGGCTATGGGGATTTTCCAAGTGTCGGAGGAAAACCTCTTTGGCCGGGGGCAGATGTTATCAGCACGGGTTTCCCTGAGCACCTTGTCCACTAGATATACCATAAGTTTTACTGAGCCATGGCTCTTTGGTAAGCCTCTATTAGCAGGCATAGACATCTATGACTGGGAATACGAATATGACGAATACACTAAAGATAGCCTTGGAGGAAAACTGCGGTTTGGTTTTCCCCTAGGGCTTGATTTCACCAGGGGTTCTGTCATCTACACCTATGATGATGCTGACATTTCGGATGTATCAGAGACAGCCTCTCAGGAAATAAAGGATATGGAGGGAAGAAATGTAACCAGTAGCATGACCTTTGGTGTGGTGAGGGATAGTCGCGATAGACGTTTCAATGCCACACGGGGTTCTATCAATGTGGTATCTGTAGAATATGCTGGAGGATTCCTGGGAGGGGATAACTATTTTACCAAATACAAGGCCAGATCAGCCTGGTTTTTCCCCTTTTTCTGGGATTCTGCATTTTCTGTGCAGGGCACATGGGGCTATATTGAGCAGCGGTCGGGCGGCAAATTACCTGTGTATGAAAAATTCAGACTGGGAGGGATGAATACAGTCAGGGGGTTCGATTACGGATCTATCTCACCTGTTGACCCGGGTACTGGCGACAGGATCGGTGGAGAAAAGATGATGGTTTACAATCTTGAGTTCCGATTTCCTTTCATCAAAGAGCAAGGCGTGATGGGTGTCCTCTTCTTTGATGCGGGAAATGTTTTTGCCAAGGATGAAGACTATAGCTTCAGTGGAATTAGGATGGGAGCCGGAGGAGGGATACGGTGGTATTCGCCGGTAGGACCTCTCCGGCTGGAATGGGGGAAGAATCTTGACCCGAAGCCCGATGAACCGTCAAGCGTTTGGGAGTTTACCATTGGAACACTATTTTAGTGTCTGTTGAGCTTGCCTGCCAAAACCCAATGAACGTAAGAAACGCAGTGAACCCACGATCAGGGTCATGTCATAGTGAAACCTAACCTATTGATTTTTAGGGTTATTGCAGGGTATGGGTGTCTTTTTTTTGGATTATGCCCCACATAGTTTAGATTAGTGGGCGTTTCAAAATGGTTTATATAGATGGATCCTATGATTCTAAAGCTTAGGACGCAATAAACCATTTTGAAATGACCCAGTAAGGGGCCATGTTATAGGCCTGCCCTGGCGCGACACTTCTGGAATACAGTGTGGTCGTTACAGTATTTCGTAAGTAAGCTCTTTGTACTGATGCTTTGCATGCCAGGTCTGGGCCAGGGGCATAACCAAAAAAAAAGATACCCAAACCCTGGACTTCAACGTTACCCTGCTGTGTTCCCTGGCTTTCCCATTGACACGCAGCCAACTTTATCCTATGCTTCCACAACTCGAAAGCGAATTCTATTCGCTTGATGGGTGCCCCCGTGGAGTGCTCCTCTGCTTGGGGACAAGGACCACCCGGAGACTGGGTTAGGGTTATTAAAACGTATCCAGAAGGGAAGTCTGCTGAGAGGCCGAATACCTTCGGCCGTTGTATAATTATAGGCTTTGATAAATATCGGGACATAGAAAGGAGTTAGATATGTATCGATACAGGCGCCTTTTGGTAGGTGTTTCCTTTGCCAGCCAAGACGGAAGCTCTATCCGGTATGCAGCCATGATCAGTCGGTTGGCCAAATCCGAGAAGATTACCTTTGTCCACGTCGTCAGCAAGGTAGACATTCCAGAGGACCTTCTCGAGCAGTACCCAGATCTATTCCCGCCGATTGATGAATATTCACAGCAGGAAATGGAAGCACTTGTGAAAGAATACTTCGACGGCCATCCTGGCGCCCAGCTTGAGTATGAAGTTGCCGAGGGGTCGCCATTGATCGAGTTACTGCGCCGTGCCAAACAGGAAAAAATCGATCTTATCGTGATGCGCAAACGACACAAACCTACAGCGAGCGGAACCCTGTTTGAAAAGCTAGCCCGGAAAGCACCCTGCTCCCTGCTGTTCATTCCTGAGGGAACGGGGCCTCAATTTACAAACATCCTGGTCCCGACGGATTTTTCGGAAAACTCAATGGACGCCATGGAGGTGGCCGTAGGCCTTGCTTCGGCCTCTGGGACACCAGAGATCCATTGTCTCCATGTCTATGAGGTCCCCATAGGTTATTACAAGACGGGGAAGAGCTATGAGGAGTTTGCTGAGATCATGAAAGGGCATGCAGAAAAAAAATATCAGGAATTCATGAACAAAGTTGATCTTAAGGGCATTACTGCAACACCTATATTCAAGCTAGAGGAGAAAGAATACAAGGGTATTGAGGAGGTAATAGAAGAACACGACATAGATCTGCTCATCGTTGGGGCCAGAGGAAGAAAGGCCGGCGCTGGCGTCCTGCTCGGGAGCGTGACGGAACACCTCATCCAAACCACCACGATTCCCCTGCTGGCAGTAAAGAAGAAAGGTACCGGCATGAGTCTTCTTGACGCACTACTGAGGTTATAGGGAGAGGGTTCAGTCTTCTCCCCTCGTGATCACCTTTGTACCAAATTTCTCTCTGATCTTATCCATAGCCTGGTCAACCTTTCGTTCCTTGACCTTATTCTGCTCTTTTTCAAAGAGCCCCAGCTGGGCATCCTCTGCACTTTTTTCTAGGTTGGAAACTGCGACCCCTATGAGCCTGACCTTTGCTCTCAGAGCTTGATCTAAGAGCAGTTTCACAGCGGTTTCTGATATTGTCTTGGAGATATCTGTTGCCTCGGCAAGCGTGTGACTTTTGGTAATAGCAGAAAAATCATTGAATTTTATCTTGATGGTTATCGTGCCTCCTTTGAGCCCTTCTTTTCTCAATCTCTGTGCAACCCTATCGCCATGGGACATCACCCACTTCCTTAGAACGCTCAGATCACCTGTGTCTGACGGTAGGGTTTCTTCTGAACTAATGGATTTGGCCTCTGCACGGGCAACCACAGATGAGGCATCCGCACCCTTTGCAATCTCATACAGCCTGTGGCCGAATTTACCGAGTTCCTTTGAAAGGCGTTTTTCGCTGAATCTCCCTAAATCCCCAACCATCTTGATTCCATAGCGCTGGAGCCTGTCTAATGACCTTTTTCCAACACCAGGGATTCTTTCTATAGGCAATCGAGAGAGGAATTCCTCAACATCATTTGCTAAGATTATCGTCAAGCCATCCGGCTTATTCATGTCCGATCCAATCTTTGCCAAAACCTTGCTATGGGCAACACCTATGGAACATGTCAGGCCGGTCTCTTTGCGGATCCTGTCTTTTATACGCCGGACTATCTCCTCTGGCCTGCCAAAAAGCTCCTCTGTTCCCGTAATATCAAGATAGGCCTCATCAATGGAAACCTGCTCAATGCACGGTGTGAAGTCTTTTAGAATATCAAGAATCTTTCTCGAGATCTCTGCATATCTCTCCTTTCTTACCGGAAGGAAAGTCCCGTTAGGGCATTTCTTTTTTGCCATAAATATTGGCATGGCAGAATGAACACCAAATTTTCTGGCTTCATAATTGGCTGTAGACACCACTCCCCTCTTGGTTGTGCCGCCAACAATCACGGGTTTTCCAGCAAGAGAAGGATCATCCAGCACCTCGATTGCTGCAAAAAAGGCATCCATATCAATGTGGAGGATTGTTTTGGCTAAGGTTTTCACCGCAGAGGCGCAAAGAACGCTGAGATTGGGTTATTTTTTTGCTTTCCGCTGACCCCAGTTAAATAAACTTCGTATTTAACGGGGCAAGGACGGGGAAAAGCAAAAAGAACCAGCCCTGCCCTCCGGCCTGTAAGGCTTACGGGCTGGAAGCCGGGGCTACTCCTTTAATTCGTTTACAACTCGGACTATGCCATCCCGCATTACTGGCACATTAAAATTTAGAAGCAATCCCAAATTAAGGCCTGATAATTTAAGATATGTCAGAAGCTGTGCCTTATTCACCCGGTTAAATAAGATTTGAGCCTTTTCTTTAGAAACATCTTTCCATTGTACGATCTAAAATATTTTTCACGCTTTTTTGCATCTATTTCATCAAGGCAGGCTTCATAATATATAAGTTTAAATGGACACCTTTCTTTTGTTGATTCCACTTAACCCTTATTATGCTGCTCAAATCTTAGCTTGAGGTTTTTAGTAAAGCCTGTATAAAAATCCTTGTCCTTTATGCTCTGCAATACATATGTGTAGTACACTATACCTCAAGCTATTTAACAGGGCAGGTAGCTGCACCTATGATTTTACTGCTTAATTCATTAATATCCATTATTAATCCAATTTCATAAAAGAATGCGAAGCTTTTCCCTTGCAGGCCTCTCAACGGCAAGGAGAAAATCTTTCCTCTCTGCGTACTCCGCGTCTCTGCGGTGAATTAAGCTTTATCATAATGAGAGAACTGCATAGTAAAGGTGGCTCTACCCTGGGAGGAAGAGCGAAGAGCTGTTGAATAGCCAAACATATTGGAAAGAGGAACTGTAGCGGCCAGTATCTTAGCTGGTCCTTTCGTGGTAATCCGCTCTATTCTGCCGCCTCTTGTATTTAAATCATTGATCACATCACCAACAAACTCTTCGGGAACAATGATTTCGACTTTCATGATAGGTTCCAGCAAAACAGGCGAAGCAGATTCACAGGCCTCTCTGAAGGCCATTGATGCGACAATCTTAAAGGAAAGCGGGGTTGAAAACTGTTCTTTCAACGTAGCATCAAAAAGAGTGGTTTCCACATCGATCACCGGATAACCCATCAAAACCCCGCTTTCTGATGCCTCCCTTATCCCTTCATCTACCGAGTCGATAAACTCCTCCGTCATCAAAGGGTTTGAACATTTATTGACAAAGCGATTTCCAGTTCCTCTGTCCATGGGTGAGACCTCTATGGTAACACCGGCAAAGTGCATGACACCGCCCCATTCTCTGTCAAAAACGCTCTCAGTTGTAGCCTTTTTACTAATGGTTTCTCTGTAGACAACCTGCGGTTTTCCGGTGTTTACATCAAGGGAGAATTCCCTCCTGAGCCGCTGGGCCAAAACCTCCAGATGAAGCTCGCCCATACCGGAAATTATCATCTGGCCAGTGTCCTCATCGAGAGCAAACCGAAAGGTAGGGTCTTCATCATCAATTTTCTGTAGAGTGTCTATGAGCCGCTCCTGATCCTTCACCTGTTTTGGCTCCACAGCCATGGATATTACTGGCTGATCGAATTCCATTGCCTCAAGTAACAGAGGATGATCCTTGTCGCACAGGGTATCGCCGGTAATGGTCTCCTTCAAGCCCATAACTGCAACAATATCACCGCAGAGAGCCTGGTTAATTCTCTCTCTTCTGTTTGCGTGCATCCTCATGGCCCTCGCCACCCTCTCAGTGACATTCTTGGTGCTGTTGTAAACTACGGAGCCTGTTTTCATGGTTCCAGAGTAGATTCTAACATACGTCATTCTTCTTCCCTGATCCATGGCAACCTTAAATGCCAGGGAAGCGAGCGGCTCCTTTGTGGTTACAGACCTGGTCTCAGGTTGTTTTGTCTTGGGGTTGATACCGGTTATTGGTGGGACATCGAGCGGTGAAGGAAGACATTCAACAATTCCATCCAAAAGGGGCTGTATCCCCTTGTTTCTCAACGCTGCACCACAGAAGATGGGGACAAGGGTGAGCTTTATGGTGGCCTGCCTGATTGCCCCCCTAATTGACTGAATATCTACCTCCTCTTCAGAGAGGTACCTTTCCATGATACTGTCATTGGTATCAGCTAACAGTTCCAGCATCTCCTCCCTCTGCCTGAGAGCCGCTTCTCGGTAGCTTTCTGGAATGGCTACTTCCTGAAAAGAGGCGCCCAGATCATCCTCATTCCAAACAATAGCCTGCATCTTTATCAGATCGATTACACCTTGAAAGTCCTCCTCCTGTCCCCACGGCAACTGAAGAACCAATGGTGTAGCACCAAGCCTTTCCCTTATCATCTCCACGGCATTCTCGAAATCTGCGCCAGGCCTGTCCATCTTATTTATAAATGCCATCTTGGGAACCCCGTACCTGTCCGCCTGATGCCAGACCGTTTCGGACTGAGGTTCAACACCACCTACAGCGCAGAATACCCCGATTGCTCCATCCAAAACCCTCAGGGATCTCTCAACCTCGATCGTAAAATCCACATGTCCCGGCGTGTCTATGATATTTATGGTATGACCAAGCCATTCGCAGGTGGTAACCGCAGAGGTTATGGTGATGCCCCGCTCCTGTTCCTCAGGCATCCAGTCCATAATAGCCTCTCCATCATGAACCTCCCCAATCTTGTGAGAACGACCGGTGTAATAGAGTATCCGCTCTGTTATGGTAGTCTTGCCGGCGTCTATGTGGGCTATGATACCTATATTGCGTGTTTTCTTAAGTCGCTGCATTGACATAGCGATTCAATTTAAGGTATCTTCGAAATCGTGTCAAGTCGGTATACTCAGGGTGCGGATGAAATAGTGGCTACTCCAACGGGTGCAATTCTCATGGAGATATACAATCTCCTTTTCACAGCCTTTGGTCCTCAGAACTGGTGGCCGGCAGAGACTGACCTGGAGATGATGATCGGTGCCATCTTAACCCAGAACACCAGCTGGAGTAACGTGGAAAAGGCGATCCAGAATCTCAAGGAAAAAGATCTTGTTTCCATAAAAGGTCTCAGTGACACACCTGCACCGATCTTAGCTGAATACATCAGACCAGCCGGCTATTATAATCTCAAAGTCAGGCGCTTGAAAAACCTCATTTCCCTGATCCATGATAAACACGATGGAGATTTGAACAGCCTTTTTTCTCTTGATACCGAGACAATCCGGAAAGAACTTTTGTCTGTTAAGGGAATCGGACTGGAGACAGCTGATAGCATGATCCTCTATGGAGCAGGGAGGGCCCTGTTTGTAGTGGACACGTATACCCACCGGATTCTATCAAGGCATAGTCTCATTGAAGAAGAGGCAGGATACTTTGAGGTGCAAATGTTGTTTATGGATACGCTTCCTCATGATGTGGAACTCTTTCAAGAGTTTCACGCCTTACTTGTAAAAACAGGAAAAGACTTTTGCAGGAGAAAACCCCTCTGTCCTGACTGCCCTCTTGAAAAGGTAAACAGGGAAGCGTAGGCATGACCGTGATAGGTATCGGGGCATTTATATGAGCAGGATTTACCGGTAAGCAGGATGTCATCAAGAAGACTCATATTTATATCAATCCTATTAGTTTTTATCCTTTGCATATTCATAGCCTTTTACTTTGGATATTTTTTGATGAGCCCTGCGGGATTTGATCAAAAAGAAGAGATCTTTATTGTAAAAAGGGGGAGTGGTCTCAAGTCAGTTGCCACGCAACTTGAGAGAAGAAAACTTATCAAAAACAAAGACCTGTTTGTATTCTGGGCTCTCCTGAAAGGGGGATCACGGGATATAAAGACAGGTGAATACAGCCTGAATCAGTCGATGTCCCCGGTAAAGATACTCGCTATTCTCGCTTCCGGGGCAGTCAAAACCCATCCCTTAACTATCCCGGAAGGGCTTGCCGCTGATCAGATCGCTGATATACTTGCACAAAAAGGTCTGGTCGATAAGAGGGAATTTATGGCTCTGGCCATGGATGAAAACCTTGCAGCCTCTTTTGATATTGATGGACAAAGCTTGGAGGGTTATCTCTTTCCTGACACCTATTTGCTCAGCAGGGATATGGGGGCACGACAGATAATTGATCTCATGATCAAGAGGTTCTGGGATATCTTTAGTAACCTGGAAAGGGGTCACAAAACCCCTCTGTCGCTACAGGAGATAGTAACCTTGGCCTCTATAGTAGAAAAGGAAACAGGTCTTGCCGAGGAACGGCCTCTTATTGCATCAGTTTTTCTTAATAGGCTTGGAAAAAAAATGAGGCTTGAAAGTGATCCAACGGTTATTTATGGTCTCAAGGATTTTGATGGAAACCTGACAAAGAAGGATCTTCAAAGCCCCAATCCATACAACACCTATCGTTATCGTGGACTCCCTCCTGGACCGATCGCCAATCCCGGCAGGGAATCCCTTAAAGCAGTGATAAACCCGGCACAAACAGACTACCTCTACTTTGTCTCAAGAAATGATGGGAGTCACTATTTCTCAACTACCTTGAGAGAGCACAACAGGGCTGTCGTCCGGTACCAGAAAGGGGGCCGTTCCGTATCTGATAATAAATAGAAAGAAGACTTGTATTCAGCAATTGACCCCGGCGCTTCGCTCCAGGGTTATACATGAAAGTAACTTCAGTACCCAAAACCATGTTTTATCTATGACTATATGTTGTAGGTCTTTTTTCAATCAACAACACCATGCAGGGAGTTACTTAGGAGCCACTAAGATTAGAAAATTATTCTTTTACTACCCTTCTTATGAGGGGCACATTGTCTTTCTCCTTTTCAGATAAGGTGATGAACTCACATTTAGCCTTTGTATCTTGGTGCCTTTGTGGCTACCTGAACAGTTACAAGATATTAAGCATAACGGATGGATTAAGATTCATTGACATTTCTCTTAACTTCTTTTCATTTTCCTTTTTGTTGATCAGATAGGCAAGCAACCCCTTTGTTGATCTCTGGAATTATTATTGGTTG
>Ga0209986_10005706_pt1 | contig 10281 bp, 7 predicted proteins | sample BlataG_FD_183168 | JGI IMG/M metagenome (GOLD analysis project Ga0209986, IMG submission 183168) | Deep subsurface microbial communities from Black Sea to uncover new lineages of life (NeLLi) - Black_00105 metaG (SPAdes) (version 2) | ecosystem: Environmental > Aquatic > Marine > Oceanic >...
TCCTGTTCTTAGCCATTCTCGCTTCCCTGACCGGACTGTACCGTGATAAGTGCAAATGCCCCTTCAACGCGCATCGTTCTCGCCTCTTCAGAGCAGACCATGTGCCTCTGCAAACTCAGATACTATTTCCTTTAAGTTGGGCATTCCGATCTCCTGGAGTTCATAGAAGACCCTTGTGCTTGGTCTCCTGATGTGGATGATCCTGCTTAAGTCGATGGGCGTGGCCACAACCACCGAATCGCAATCGGTCCTGTTAATAGTGGCCTCCAGATGCTTGAGTTGCTGTGCCCCGTACCCTGTGGCCGGCAGAAGTGCGCCAATGCTCGGGTATTTCCTGAAGGCTTCAGCAATGCTCTCAACCGCGTAGGGTCTGGGATCCACCAGTTCTGCTGCGCCGAAGCGCTGAGCGGCAATAGTGCCCGCGCCGTATGTCATTCCTCCGTGCGTCAGCGTGGGGCCGTCCTCCACAACAAGCACTCTGTTGCCCTTGATTAGCTTCGGATTGTCAACCCGAATCACAGAGACGGCGTCGACTACGGTTGCATCCGGATTGACGCCGGCAATGCTTTCTCGTACCTTCTGGACATTCTCGGGAGCAGCGCTATCGATCTTGTTGATCACTACCGCATCGGCCATGCGCAGGTTGATCTCGCCGGGATAGTACGATAACTCATGGCCGGGGCGATGGGGGTCGGCCACAGTTATCATCAGGTCGGGCCGGATAAACGGGAAGTCGTTGTTTCCCCCATCCCAGATGATGACGTCGCAGCCCTTCGGGTCCTGCTCCGCAGCCTCCAGGATAGCCGCGTAGTCCGCACCGGCATACACGACAGTCCCTCGCGCCAGGTGCGGCTCGTACTCCTCTATCTCCTCGACTGTGCAGTTGTGCCTCTCCATGTCGGCCAACTCAGCAAAGCGCTGCACCCTCTGGGCAACCAGATCACCGTAGGGCATGGGATGGCGTATGGCAACGACCTTCAGTCCTCTTTCCTTCAAGAGCTCTATGATCCTTCTCGAAGTCTGGCTCTTGCCAGCGCCTGTCCTCACCGCACAGACCGCGATTACGGGTTTCTTGCTCCTGAGCATGGTGTGCTTTGGTCCAAGCAGCACATAGTTTGCTCCGGCGGCGTTCACTATGGCACCGATATGCATCACATGCTGGTAAGAAACATCACTGTAGGCAAAGACACAGTCATCGACACTCAACTCCTCTATCAGTCGCGGCAATTCCTCTTCCGCGTAGATTGGAATTCCCTCCGGATAGAGGCCGCCTGCCAGCTCAGGTGGATACCTTTTTCCGGAGATGCCGGGTATCTGCTGGGAGCCGGTAAAGCCCAAGACGTTGTACTCCCCCTTATTCCTGAAGTACATGTTGAAGTTGTGGAAGTCTCTTCCTGCTGAGCCGATAATGATGACATTCTTCGTAGGCATGGCTTTGCTCCTCCTCTAATTCTCTTTTTCCGCGCCAGAAACCCAAATCTTACCATATCCCGTCCTTTTATCAAGCCCACCCAGGCAATCCCGGCCGGCACGAGACATCCGAGGGAACTAGATGAAATCAGCGACCGGGCTGTCGCAGACAGCCGAGACAGGGAGGGTGCCCTCTTCGCCAGGAGCCCGGTTGATTCAGGTATGGTGAGACGCTATACTAATGTAAACAGGGATGAGTTGTACCCTCACTATCGAGAGCCTTGCTGGTGTTGCTTCCTCCTGGGATAAATGGCGTCACTGTTTGCAGTGGGGCTCCATCTTCGTCATACCTGCCTGGCTGCAGGCCTGGTGGCAGGCCTTCGGGCGCGAGGCTGAGCTGTATTTGCGGGTGCTGAGGGAAGGCGACGAGGTGATCGGATTTGCCCCGCTCCAGACGAAAAGGAGGACGGCTTCTTTTATCGGCAGCGCTGACGTCTGCGACTACCTGGACTTCGCTATTTCCCCAGGAAGGGAGCATGATTTCTTCCAGATACTGCTTGATGACCTGAAGGAGAAGGGCATAAAGAAGCTGGAATTGGCACCTGTGCGTCCCGACTCCAGTGTGCTTACTCAGCTCGTAAGCATTGCCCGGAGCCGGGGGTATGAGGTTCTCAGCCGACCCGAGGATGTTTCTCTCGAACTGGATTTGCCCGCCGCCTGGGATGAATACCTGGCCGTGTTGAAGAACAAGCAGCGCCACGAGGTGAGGCGGAAACTAAGGCGGTTATGGCAGGCTGGCAATGTGGAATATCGCTGTCTGGCAGCTGGGCAGGAGGTCGATCATCATGTAGATGCCTTCTTGAAGCTCTTCTCATTGAGCGACAATGAGAAGGCCAGCTTCATGAATCGTGAGATGGAATCGTTCTTCAGGTCGCTGGCCAGGACCATGGCTGAGATAGGGCTATTGAGGTTAGGTATCCTGCGCGTGGGCAAGGTACCGGCGGCAATGACCATGGGTTTTGATTACGATGGCTCGTACTACCTTTACAACAGCGCCTATGACCCTCAATTCAGCCATTTGAGCGTGGGGCTGCTCTGCAAAGTCCTGTGTCTCAAGGACAGTATCGAGAAAGGCAGCAAGAAATGGGACTTCTTGAAAGGCAGTGAGCCGTATAAATATCAACTCGGCGGCCATGAAGTGCCCATATATGGCTGTGACATAACTATCGCCTAAACAGAAAGGAGCGCGAAAACCTGATGCCTGCTACTCAACTGAGAATAGCCATGCTCAGTGCCCATAGCTGCCCTGTGGGCAAGCTAGGGACCAAAGACACGGGCGGCATGAGTGTCTACATCAGGGAGCTTGCCTGCGAACTCGGCAAGCTGGGGCATTCAGTGGACATCTATACCCGTGTTCACGACCCCAAGGACCGTGAAATCTATGAACTGGGCCGGAATGCAAGGCTCATTCACCTCAGGGCAGGAGAGGACGAGGAGATACATAAGCTAGAGGTGTATTCCCATCTTCCCGACTTTGCTGGCAACTTGGAGAGCTTCAGAAACCACAGCAACCTGCGCTACGACCTGATATTCAGCCATTATTGGCTATCTGCACTGGCGGGAGCAGATTTACAGCAATGGTGGGATGTTCCCCATATCACCATGTTCCATACCCTGGGCGCGGTGAAGAATGCGGTTAAGGAAGAAGCTTATTCGGCACTGGGCGAGGATGAACCTGCGCTGCGCATTGAGGCAGAACGGGACCTGGTGCAAAGGTGCCACCGTATCATCGCTTCGACAGAAACGGGCAGGGAAGAGCTGGTCCGATACTATGGTGCTTCGTCGGAGAAGATCAGCGTGGTGCCCTGTGGCGTGAATCTGGAGCAGTTCAAGCCGCTCGACAAAGCACAGGCCAGGCGCCATCTGGGTTTCGCCTGTCCTGAGGGAAGCCGAAGGAATCACGATAAGATCGCGCTCTTTGTAGGCAGAATGGATCCCTTGAAGGGCATAGACAAGCTGATGAAGGCTCTGCCTCATCTAGGGGATATTAGGGGATTAAGGCTGGTGGTGATCGGCGGTGATGAACATAACGGTCATGAAATAGAACAACTGCGACAACTGGCCCGTGATCTCAAGGTCGAGGATTCAGTCAGCTTTCTGGGTTTGGTCAAGCATGAGCAGCTACCTTATTATTACAGCGCCGCTGACATCTGTGTCGTTCCTTCTTATCACGAGAGCTTTGGATTAGTAGCTCTGGAATCCCTGGCCTGCGGCACACCGGTGGTCGCTACCGACGTCGGCAACCATCGATACGTCATTCACGAAGGAGAGACCGGGTACGTAATAGCGGACAATAATCCCCGCCGCATTGCTGAGAAAATGGCCCTGCTCCTTTCGCGACCGAGCGCCGATCAGGACGGAGGCCAAGCGATTCGAGCAACGGTGAGCGGCTTCGGCTGGCCGAACATTGCTGAAGCGATCAGCCGCGATTGCCAACTGGTATTGGCCAGCTATCGCCGGAAATGAAGGCAGGGAGAGGGGAACGATGCTCGATAGCGGCAGCATGATATAATAATGCTATGAGTCCGGCGCTCCAGGAAGAGTGAGCTCTGCGCGAGGGGAGGCTGGCACACGCACGGAAGCGTTTCAGCGTTTTCAAGGCGGACAATAGGAGGTAGCAATGAGAAAGAGGCAGGTATTCGCTGCAGCTCTGGTCTCCATGATTCTTGTCTTTGCCTTCATCCTTCCTGCTGGCGTGGAGGGAGACTGGCTAGGGCCTGCGGATAGTCCTTGGCCCAAGTTCGGTCAAAACCTTCAGAATACCGGCAGAAGCCCTTACCTCGGTCCAGAAGTGCCAGAACTGAAATGGACCTTCACAACCAGCGATGACATCAGGTCCTCGCCAGCCATCGGTGCTGACGGAACCATGTATGTCGGCTCTGGCGATCACAGGCTCTATGCCATAAACTCGGACGGCACCCAGAAGTGGGGTTTCACCACTGGCGATGTCGTCCATTCGTCACCCGTCATCGGTGCTGATGGCACCATCTATGTGGGCTCCTTTGACGGCAAGCTCTATGCCATCAACCCCGACGGCAGCCAGAAGTGGAGCTTCAACACCGCAGGGCCTGTTGGCTCCTCGCCTACCATCGGGGCTGATGGTACCGTATATGTGGGCTCCGGCGATCATAAGCTCTATGCCATAAACCCCGACGGTAGCCAGACGTGGAGCTTCAACACGACGGCGGCTGTCGCTTCCTCTCCCGCCATCGACGCTGATGGCACCGTCTACGTAGGCTCTGATGATCATAAGCTCTATGCCATAAACCCCGACGGCACGCAGAAATGGAGCTTCAATACCACTGGAGGTGTCGCTTCCTCTCCCGCCATCGACGCTGATGGCACCGTCTATGTGGGCTCCTATGACAGCAAGCTCTATGCCATCAATCCCGACGGCACGCACAAGTGGAGCTTCAATACGGGCTGGCCCATCTACTCCTCGCCCGGCATTGCCGCCGATGGCACCGTCTATGTGGGCTCCCATGACGGCAAGCTCTATGCAGTAAACCCCAACGGCACCCAGAAGTGGAGCTTCAATACCGGATCGCCGATCTATTCGTCCGCCGCCATCGCTGCCGATGGCACCATCTATGTGGGCTCCTTTGACGGCAAGCTCTATGCCATAAACCCCAATGGCATCCAGAAGTGGAGCTTCGCTACTGACGACTCTGTGTACTCATCCCCGGCCGTCGGTGCTGATGACACCGTTTATGTCGGCTCTTATGACAATAAGCTTTATGCCATTACCCAGGCGGAAGCAGTCACTTTCGTCGATCCCAACCTTGAAGCAGCCATTCGTGCGGCAATAGACAAGCCCACGGGAGACATCTACAAACAGGAGCTTAAGGGACTGACAAGCCTTCTCGCCGCAGAAAGAAGCATCAGTGACCTCACCGGATTGGAGCAGGCTACCAGCTTGACAGAGTTGAACCTTGCCATGAACCAGATTGATGATATATCCGCACTGGCCGAGCTCACCAGCCTGGCGAAGCTAGATCTTGTGGGGAACCGGGTAAACGATATATCGCCACTGGCCGACCTCATCAGCCTGATGGAACTGAACCTTGCCAGTAATCAGATAGGTGATGTTTCACCGCTGGCAAGCCTCACTGCCCTGACAGTGCTGCGTCTTGCCGAGAACCAGTTGAGCGACATATCAGCCCTGGCCGGCCTCGCCAGCCTGACGGAACTGGACCTTGCCAGGAATCAGATAGGCGATATTTCACCGCTGGCAAGCCTCACTGCCCTGACAGTGCTGCGTCTTGCCGAGAACCAGTTGAGCGACATATCAGCCCTGGCCGATCTCGCCAGTCTAACAGCGCTGGACCTTGCCAGGAACCAGATAGGCGATGTGTCCCCGCTGACAGAACTGACAAGTCTGACGGAGCTGAGCCTTGCTCAGAACCAGATAAGCGATATATCGCCGCTGACCGGCCTTATCGGCCTGACGAAGCTCGATCTTGAGGAGAACCAGATCAGCCATATATTCGCGCTGGCCGAGCTCACCGACCTTGCGGAGCTGAGTCTTGCCAAGAACGAGGTAAGCGCTATATCACCGCTCGCCGACCTGACCGGCCTGAGACTGCTGGATCTCTCATGGAACCGAATAAGCGATATATCCGCGCTCGCCAAGCTCACCAGTCTGATAGAACTGGATCTTTCCAGAAACCAGATCAGTGATATCGAGCCGCTGGCCAACCTCACCGGCCTCAGAGAGCTGAATCTGGGCAGAAACCAGATAAGCGGTCTATCATCACTCACCGACCTCGCCGACCTGACATGGCTGAATCTCTGGTGGAACGAGTTGACCGATATATCCGCGGCCGCCAACCTCACCAGCCTGACATGGCTGAACCTTTCATTGAACCGGATAAGTGATGTGGCCCCGCTGGTGAGTAACGCCGGGCTGGGCCAGGGAGACACCGTTGATCTGACCAACAATCCATTGAGCGCTGATTCCCTCAGCATTCACGTCCCTGCGCTCCGGGCCAGAGGCGTGGTCGTCCTTTACGATTATGACGCCCCCAGCCCCACGGTATGCTTCATCGCCACTGCCGCCTACGGCACCCCTATGGCCGAGGAGATACAGGTTCTGCGGGAATTCAGAGACAAATGCCTGCTCACCAACCCAGTGGGGAGGGGTCTGGTCGAGTTCTACTACGCGGTCAGCCCGCCGATAGCTGAGTTCATAACCAGGCATCCCAGTCTGAAACCACTAGTGAGAGTCAGCCTCTGGCCCGCCGTGGTAATGAGCCGGGTAGCCGTCAACGCTACCCCACCCGAGAAGGCACTAATGGTGAGCCTCGTGGCGCTGGTTTCGCTGGCACTCGCCACTCGATCACTGAGGCGGCGGGGCAGAGTTAAAGCAACCTGAATACTTGACTTCGGGTCCTCGAAAAGCTAAGCTGTCGACAATCACTGCTGTGTACCGCGCTTCCTGATAGCTCAAAGCCAATGACCAAGCCCGCTCATGTGATGGTAGTTACACCTCATCCCGATGATGCTGAATTCGGCGTTGCCGGCACTGTCGCCCGCTGGACAAGCGAAGGAAAGGATGTTATCTACGTGGTAACCACCAACGGCGATAAGGGCACGAATGACCCCAAGATGAAGCCTGAGGAACTAGCCAGAATAAGAGAGCAGGAACAGCTAGCGGCAGCGAGGGCGCTGGGGGTGAGAGAGGTCGTGTTCCTCCGCCATCCCGACCAGTCTCTGGAGGATACGCCTGAGTTCAGGAAGGAGATCGTCCGCCTAATAAGGGCGTACAGACCAGAGACCGTCGTCACTGCTGACCTGTACCGGCGCCGTATATGGCATCGCGACCACCGCATCACCAGCCAGGTTACGCTTGATGCGGTCTACCCCTACGCCAGGAATCTTCCCTCCTATCCCGAGTTGCTCGAGGAAGGGCTTCAGCCCCATAACGTCAAAGAGGTATTGCTCTGGGGTGCTGAGGAGCCTAATTACCGCACGGATATTACCGCTACCTTTGACAGTAAGATCGCCGCGCTGCGCTGTCACAAGAGCCAGATCAGCGACAACCCTTCCACGGGATTGGAGGAACGGCTCAGGCAACGGCATAAGATGCTGGCTGAGGGCGAGGATTACGAATTGGCTGAAGCCTTCTACCGGATTGAGATACCGTGGTAATCAAGATTCTGGCCGCTGGCATAGTAGAGCGCTCTAGACTTTGTCTCAACTCACCTGCCTGCGATGCTAGGACATCTCTGCCAATACTCTGTGCAACTGGCTAAGAGCCCAGGAATTCTGCTCCAGGTTAAAGCCATCCACGGCGCTTCGTCTCTGGCCGGAGGTGCCATCCACGGCACCTCTAGCTACGATTTCGCGGATTATCTCCTTTTCCCAAGTGACCGAGGGCAAGAGGTTGCGCTTGACCAGCCTGGACAGGGCGGCAACCAGTCCGTACCCTCCCCAGTTGGATACAGCGGCAATGACTAACCTGTCGACGGGGGTAATGGCGGGGCTCTGCGATAGGGTCTCAACTGCCCCTACATATCGAGCCAGATTGCCCATGCCAATCTCGTTGCCGCCGTCCCCTATGCCCAGAGTGTTCTTCTGGCCCAAGAACAGGTAGTCAAGCTTAGCCGTATACTCAGTTATGTCTTCGCCCACCATATTTAGATACTTCTGGCTGCCATTAAGCCCAGGCCTTTCTATGGAAATAAGGAGAGAGGGCTGGATTTCGGCCAACATATGCCGGGCAAACTGCCGGCTAGAATCGTGGTCGATTATGGGGAAATCGATTACCCTGTCCTCTCCCAGGATGCCAGCGGTCAGGAGGGGCACGGTATGTCTGTCGGTAACGTAGATGACATCGAAGCCGAGTGAATGCAGGGCCCCGCCGATGGCCAGGGCGCCCGGCGGGCCATCAGTCTCCGCAGCAGCGGCACGGGGGACATAGAAACCGGTGGTTATTATGGCCGGCCCCAGGCCCTCTTTCCTCTTCTCAAGCACAAAAACAGCCGCCTCATGACAGAAATCGGCAGGCAGATAGTTCCTGAGCGTTGATATACCTCTGCGGTCGTGGCTCAGGATTATCTCTTCAACTAACATAGCCGCTTACCCCTGAAAGACTTCGCTCTTGTCAAGAGCCACGGGTTCATCACCAGCCTTCCAGAGATGCACCCGGGGCCCCCTAACGGTCTTGGTCGATATATTGCCTCAGAGCATCGATGGTCCGCTCATACTCTGTCAGCAGTTGATAGGCCTCCTCCTGGCTAACCTGCAAGAACCTCACTCGATGTCCCATCTCCGCCTGAGCCAGTTTGGGCAAGTCGACTGTACTCACGGTCGCTATCTTCACATACCCGCCGGTGGTCTGGCGGTCGGCTAGAAGAACAATGGGCAGTCCGTCTCCAGGCACCTGGACTGCTCCTGCTGGGATACCGTCGGAAACGATGTCCGCTCCAGCTTTGTGTTCCACGGGTGGTCCTTCCAGACGATAGCCCATGCGGTCAGCCTGAACTGAGATCATATACTCTGAGTGTAAAAAGGTGTGGATGCCCTTCTCAGTGAAGTAGTCATCCTGCGGGCCAAGGACTACCCTCAGTTCGTTCCGAGCTTGATACTCGGGAATGTACTGCGGCGGCAGTTTCTTCAAAGGCATTCCCGCGCGGACTCTCCCGCTGCGCAAGCGGTCCCCGGAGCGCAACTGCCTCCCCTCCAACCCACCCAGACGTGACAAGATATAGGTTGACCGGCTCCCCATAACTTCAGGGACATCTATGCCCCCAGCCACAGCCAGATAGCCTCGGCATCCCTTCCTGGGGTGGCCAAATGAGATAGTGTCGCCCGAACAAACCTTTACCGCCTCCCACATGGCAAGCGGACTGCTGTTCAAGGTCGGGCTGAGATCAGCTCCGGTAACAGCCACTACCGTTTCGCCAACCACCCGCAGGCCCGGCCCCAGTACCGTCATCTCCAGGCACGCCGCTCCCTCACCATTGCCCACCAGTAGATTGGCTGTCGTGAGTGCGTAGCTATCCATCGCTCCGGATACAGGCACTCCATATTGCTGATAACCGTGTCGTCCCCTATCCTGAACGGTGGTCAGAAACCCTGGCTGAATGACCTCAAATACGTCCACTCTCACCCTCCCGTACAAGCGGTGTCTCTTTCACCCGGTAGATCCCTTGCTCCACCTCTTCCTTCATCCGTCTGAATTCCTCGGCAGTTATGGGCACAAACCTCACATAATTGCCCATCCGTAACAGGGCCGGTGGTTCCTTCTGAGGATGGAACAACTCGATAGGAGTCCTGCCGATAAGCCGCCAGCCTCCCGGGCTCTCCGCCGGGTATATCCCGGTCTGATTTCCCGCTATGCCCACCGACCCGGCCGCTATCCTCGCTCGCGGCGTTGCTAACCTCGGCGCGGCTATGCGCGGCGAGATGCCCCCCAGATAGGCAAAGCCGGGTATGAAACCCAGCATATAAATCAGGTAGACGTTACCGGCATGAAGGTCGATTACTTCATCGCGCAACAGTCGGTTATGTTCGGCCACAAACTCCAGGTCGGGGCCATGCTCACCCCCGTAGACGGTAGGAACTTCCGTGACCATTGGCTCGGGCAATCTTCCACCCTCGGTATCGCCGGCCAGAACCTCCAGCTTGGCCCTCAGTTCTGCAGGGCTTGCTTGTCGCGGCTCATAGTAAACAAGCAGCGATCGATAGGTAGGAACCGTTTCAACCAGCTCCGGCAGTTTGGCCTCTTGTATGGCGAACTGCAGCCGCCTGACCCGCCGGCTCAGCTCCGGGTCGATGGCGTCCCCGAACTCGATGAGCAGGGCCCTG
>Ga0209986_10005707_pt1 | contig 10281 bp, 8 predicted proteins | sample BlataG_FD_183168 | JGI IMG/M metagenome (GOLD analysis project Ga0209986, IMG submission 183168) | Deep subsurface microbial communities from Black Sea to uncover new lineages of life (NeLLi) - Black_00105 metaG (SPAdes) (version 2) | ecosystem: Environmental > Aquatic > Marine > Oceanic >...
ATCAAAATATCAGAGCTGAATGAACTGAATCGTGATAAAGGTGGGCTTCTTACACGAGAAAATTACAGACGAATGATGGTAAAGATATTTAAGGAGTTAGATTTTGAGGCTTATAAGTGGGAGACTAGCAGACATGCTCTAAGAAGATTTAAGCATGCTATAGAGAATATAGATAAGCAGTATCATAACAAAAAAATTCTCATTGTGACCCATGGTATAGTAATGTCACTTTACTTTGCTGATATACAAAATATAAGGGAAAATATTTTTATGAGATGGGAATCTCTGGCTTTTTGTGCTTGGGGTATTGTTAAGAATGGCAAAGTAGTGAAGGATGTTATAGACAACAAACATACCTTCGGTATTCGATTACAGTGATTAGGATTAGATTACAGAGATAATAAAATGAGGGTGCGGTTTGAGTTAAATTATACTTATTCAGGCTGTTGATTTAGTGCAATTATATATTTTTTAGTATCCTCACTCATTTCAATAATTCGCCCTTTTTAATATTATTCCTTAATTAGTAGATTCATAATCTTTTATCAAACCTCATTTAAAACTAATCCCCTTAAGTCATCAATACCGATCCCAACTTTATTATATTATGTAGCATAAATATAAGTGCGCATTCCATTGTAATTTTCACTACACCCCGTCTCATAAAATGTCTGAATTTTAAATTATGTTTTACATTCCCAAAGGGTGCCTCCGCAGTATGCGCCCTTTGTTTATATATCTCCTTGCCCTCCTTACTATCCAATTTTGCCCGCATTGCCTCCCGAATTTCCTCATTTATATCCCTGATTATTTTTCGTCCGCCCTCTTTTGACCTTGTGCATCTTTCCTTCATAACACACTCCCTACATACCTCTCGATTCCCATACACTACCTTCTGCCTTCCATCACTACCTTTCATCTTATACTTACGCCTCAATATCTCACCCCTCGGACATCGATATTCATCCCGCTCACTATCATACTTAAACTTACTCCGATCATATTCCCTTTTCGCAGCTAACCCTTTATCCTCAACATCCTTCCTGATATCAGGGATATAACCGTCAATCCCCCTCTCCGCTAATTTCTCATAATTATCATAACCGCTAAATTTGGCATCCGCAGGAACATACTTATGCATCATCCCAGTCGTCTTTACACTTCCCTCAATTACCGGCATCAACACCGCCTGATCATTATACTCGCCCCGCACCTCAAAATGGGATATCACATCCTTTCTGGTATCTGTCGCCGTCGTTATCGCATACATCGGATTACGCTCACCATTCGCCTGACTCATTATCGTCGCCGAAGGATCGGTAATATTCACTCGCTCCCCATCAACTAACACCTTCCTCTGCTTCTCATTTTTATCCACACATTTTCTCTTCAACCGTTCCTTAAGTACCCGTGAGGCAACCGCAATCTGTGACAACCGCTTCTCTAATACACCCTTCTCTCGCACCAACTCCTTATCACCATCCGCACTATCCACAATCTCCGCAATCCGCTGCTTTATCCTCGCTCGCTCCTTCTTAAGCGAATCCTTATTCTTCGATTGCTTATACGAAGCATTCGCCTTTACCTTCACCGTATCAACCGCCAATACCTCAAAATCAATTAAATCACGTTCCTCACAGATCCCCACAATCTGCACAAATAACTCAATAATAGCTCCCCGATGTTTACTTAAAAATTTCGCAATCGTCGTATGATCAATCACTTCACAACCAGTTAGATAACGATATTGAAGATTGTACTTAGTATCTTCCTCCATCTTCCGGGTAGAAAACCGACAGTTATACAAAGCTAATAAACATACCTTAATTATCGTCTTAGGATGAAACGGCGGCCGACCCAGTGAATCCTCAATGTCATACTCTTTTTCAATCGCCGATAAATCAAGCCGATCCACAATAATGTCAATCGTCCGCACTACCGAACCCACAGGCGCAGCAGACTTGAGATCAACCGTCTCAAGCATGAGCAGCTGATCCCGATTGGGAATTCTAAATTGTGCCATTAAACCCCCTTACCTTTTAAAAATAGTTCCCGCTTATCCTCTTTTGATAAAATTACCCGCCGGGTCACAATGTTCCCCCGCTTCTTCAAAAACGACATCACTCGCTGCTTATCCCTCAACCTTACAATCATTACCGCCCGATTCAACTTTATGTATGGAATCAGCTCCTTTTGTAAAAAACCTTCACGCTGATAGTAATATCTTCCAAATTGAGATTTATCCTGATAGCCGTAAAAATCACGGAAAAATTTGGCCCGAGCCGGTTTCTTCAATTGAAGACTCAATTTAAACGAAATAAGAATTCCAACATCTTTCACTTTATTTCCTTCTTTCTTCATTATTATACTATATGATAGTATAGTGATTTTCCAACAAATGTCAATACCCTTTTATAACGACTAAATCAACAGCCTGAATGACTTAATTACTTAATTACTTTATCTGTTAACCACAATCAGCGGGACAAACATCTCTTCTTTGCTAACCCCACCGTGATTTCCTACAGGAAAATATTCATCTTCGCCCAAAACAAAATCTCTAATTATATAATTTTCCTTCATAACTAAAATATAATCACCGACCCTGTCGAATAAATTCTCACTGGGCTCAAATAAACCAAAACATTTTGTCCTGATCAAATCTTCTGCCTTATACAATTCACAACAATTCTTAAAAAACTTATTCACATATTCTTCAAAATATTTTGCTTTTGATGGATGAACATAACAATACCCAATTCTTGTATCACCACATAATGGAAGCGTAAGAGTATCAACAAATTCAGGATGCTCTTTTAGTTTAATTATTCGAGATTCGGTCGTATCAATTAAGCCATGATCAGCAGTAATAATCACTGTAGTATCAGTACCTTTGATTGATTTTAAAAATGGAATGAGTTTTTTATTAAGATTTTTGAAATATGCGAAAACCTCAGCACTTTTTGTTCCGTATTCATGACATAACGAATCAAACTTGTGCAAATAAGCATAAACATACTTCTTACTCTTTGTTGAGGAAAGTACTCGCCTTATCTGTCTAAAGAAATCTGTGAGGCTATTAAAAGGGACGCTCTTTGCTCGTCCGGATAAAGCAACAGTGTAATCAGATCCCACAAAATCTTTGTGGATAATATAATATGAATTGGCTTTGATTTTTTCAAACACCGACTTTTGATTGAATATAATTTTAGGATTTATTTTTATTTGACCAAAGGACAAACCCCCGCACCTCGGAGTAAACGGTAGGATTGTAGTAACCAAACCTAATTCTTTTAAATATACATACCATCCTGTAATTGCATGCTGCTGTGGTGCAATACCAGTGACAAATGTTGTGATAGCAGTTGCTGTAGTAGCAGGAAAAACAGAAGTTATTTTACCCTTAAGGTAATTATTAAAAACAGTATCTTTTCCATATTTAGTTAAATATTCATAACCTAACCCGTCTATAACAATCAAAACAATGTTCTTAGATTCGCGTAATTCATCAGGTTTTAAAATTTTTAATGCCTCATATTTGGATTCACATCCATAGGCTTTCAAAACTGAACTCATGAGATTTACAATACTCCCATCTTTATAATTCGGCATGCACATAATATCGCTCATACGCTTTTGTGCCATTGTGAATTATATATATATTCGGAAAATTGTCAAACATACAAAATAAGGAACTTCTCGATGCGTCTGCCACACTTCGTGGCGGACTTACTCGAAGAATAAGGGAAAGAAAAAAGGGCGGGGGAATCGAGAACACACCCCCATTTCATTGCACAAATTTCTATTGATTTCTTAGCTCTGTTGGCTATAATCTCATATGAAAAAATTTATAATAGCACTCATATTTTTAATAATCGGTTGTGTAACTACTGGACCAGGAGGTAAAAAAAGCTTTATACTTATCCCAACCTCAGAAGAGGTTCAGATCGGCAAAGAAGTTGCACAGGATGTTGAATCCTCAGAAAAAGTTCTGAATAATCAAACTGTACAAAATTATGTGAACAAAGTGGGACAGAAAGTCGCCAAGGTGTGTGACCGAAAAGATGTAAAATACAAATTCAAAGTGCTCGATAACAAAGAAATAAATGCATTTGCATGTCCTGGTGGATTTATTTATATTTATTCCGGTCTTTTAAAGATATTTGATAATGAAGCACAATTAGCAGCAGTTCTGGCACATGAGGTCGGACACGTGGTTGCACGGCATTCGATAAAACGTCTCCAGGCAGTATACGGCTATACAATTGTAATGGAAGTTGCGCTGGGTGGTAAAATGAGTAAGACAGCACGACAAATGATAGACGCAGCTGTTGGTTTGACTTTGCAGGGGTATGGCAGAGAGAATGAGTACGAAGCTGATAATTATGGAATTCTTTATGCAAAAAAGGCAGGGTACAATCCAAAAGCAATGATTCAGGTCTTTGAAAAGTTCAAACAGATGGAAGGAAAACCACCATCAGCATTCGAAAAATTACTTGCATCCCATCCACCTGCTAAAGACCGCATAGGTAACGGTAACAAGCAGGTAAACAAAATCGGCGGAACAGAATTACCGTTTTATGAAGACGAATACGAGACATTGCTAAGCGAGATTAAATAGCAGAGCGTTACTTTCAATGTAAAGTGACTAGTGGCTAGGGACTAGTGATTTGATATGGAGGATTGAATGAATGTGAAAAAGGACAAAAAAGTTAGACATTTCACAGATTTAGTTGTCTGGAAGAAAGCACATAATTTATTTGTCGATATATTTAGAAAAACAGGAGACTTACCACGACAAATTGGTGTTAACACAATTGTTGACCAAATCCTACGGAGTTGCGGTAGTATTAGCGCTAACATTGCCGAAGGATTCAATACGCGAACTACAAAACATTACATTCATTATCTCGATACTGCCTTGAACAGTGCATCAGAAACTGAGAATTGGTTATATAAAATCAAAGACTGTAATTTGCTTGCAAACGATATAGTAATCCCATGGCTTGATGTGTCTTCTGAAATTGAAAAAATGCTTCAGAAAATGATCCAAAATCTAAGCAAAAAACTAACCACTAGTCACTAGCTACTGTTCCCTAGCCACTGGTCACTAGTCACTGATAATTGCCACTAGCCACTAATCCCTAGCCACTGGTCATTGCCACTAGCCACTGCTCACTAGTCCCTAGTCACTGTTTGTCTGGCGGAGGCGTGTAGGAATCGAACCTACCGTCCCCCTTTCGAAGGACATCTGGATTTGAAGTCCAGCAGGCACACCAGCACCTATCCACCTCCGCGATTTTTGTTTAAATCTTTGATTTAATTACAAAAATCAGCGCCCCGAGTTTATCGAGGGGCTACAACTAATTTTCCCAAATCTTTGATTTAATTACAAAAATCAGCATCCCGATTTTACTGAAAGTCTCGAGCTTGCCGAGAGGTCGAGGGACTATCAGTTAACAGTTTATTGTAAATACACAAAATCTAATAATATTTACATAATTGTAACTAAAAATCTCTAAAAGTCAAAGGGTTATTTAGCTCTGTTTTTCGTTGCGTATTGAAAGTGGGGTATGCTAATTTACATCTCTTGAATTCGGACTACCCCCCTTGACAGTCAAGTATATCTGCCTATAATTCTTCAGCCTATGTATAAAAGAATGAGTAAACTAAAAAAATATGTACTCTTGGTGATCGCTCTGCTAATATTGGGTTTCAGCCAGACAGATAATGATATGATTTGGAAATATCGAAATGAAATAAGTCAGTGTGACAGCAGTCTTCAATTAATTGCATTAACAGCAAAACAATATAGTGTCAGTTTTGAAACTATGAGTACACTTTTCCTGGTCATGAAATTTCACTACATAGCCGAAATTTGCAAAACTGAGCTAATAGATCTAGGGTCATTCATTTTGTTCTTTGAGTCAATGATTAATGATAAAGACAAAGAATTCATAGCGATGTGGACATGTCTTAAAATGACTACAATGGCAATGGATTTTGATGGATATGCAAATGAGATTGCAGAGATTTTATCCAATGAAAAAAATGAAGGTCTTGTATTAGCAGGAGGGAAATTAAAAAATAAATTAGCTGAAGTTGCAGGTTGGCTAAGAGATGCGTATGGAAACTATGAGAAGTATTTAGACATGGAATAATAAACTGTCATTCTTTTCGGAGATGTCAAGATAAGAAGGTCGATAGCTCTAAACCACCGACCCTCTTGTGCCAGATTTGTGCCAAATCTGTGCCAAAACATATGGGTGCAAAGGGGGATACCCCCTTTTCTCCATTGAGTTTTCTATAAAGGAACCAAAAACTCAACGGAGGCCTCGAATCTCCCTACCCGGCGATCACTGATGCTGCAAACGAAACCTTATGCCGTGTTAAATACAACCTGCCTTTCTCACGTCACTTCACACTACGCCACTCTTTTTGTATCTATCGATAGCACTAAATAATAGACAGAATTCCCAGCAATAGGCAGAAGGGTGCAAAAGGTTGTATTTATTGACTTTGTGCGATTTTCGCTGTAATTTCAGAAGTTATGAAAAATCGTGGAATCGGATTTTTTCTCAATACGACATTTCGAAACGTTACGGAAGTCCAGCAGGCACACCAGCACCTATCCACCTCCGCAAATTCTACTCAAATCTCGGATTTGATTGTAGAATTTAGCGTCCCGAGTATCTTTAGATACGAGGGGCTACAATCTTGATTTTTAAATCTTTAATTTAATTACAAAAATTAGCGTCCCGAGTTTACTGAAAGGATCAGGTCTCGAGGGCGTGTTGCCCAAATCGAATTCAGGCATGTGGAATTCTAAAATGTCATTACGCCTGTTGAAAATATCGAGTATAACGAGATGTCCGCCTTTTTGTATGGCGGAAGGAGCGAGATTCCTCACTGCGTTCGGAACAGGCTGCGTAATCTCATGAAATATAATGAGATTGCCACACCCCGACCATTACAATTCTTAATGGTCGGGGCTCGCAATGACAAAAAGGGATTTGAGCAACACGCCTTCGACATTGGACAAAAAACCGACTCCTTATATTTATCTCAAATGGACAATCTTTTTAACCTCCTTAATATCTTTGCTTTCTATTCTTACAAAGTATATACCTGTAGGTAGATTGTCTGGAGCCCAATTTATATTATACAATCCGGGCTCACAAATGCGATTGAAAATCACATCAACACACTGCCCCAGAATATTGTAGACAGATATATTCACTGGTGACTCATTTGTTATAGCAAGATTGATTAATGTCTTCCTCCTGAAAATACTGGGTAAAACAGAAAAGAGTGGCCGCAACTCGTTATCTGAAAGCTCGCCTATACCAGTCGTTGTAAAACGATAGATATTAGCATTGCAGGGAACACGATGACCTGAGGAGAAACTCTGCCAGATATCTCCGGCATCGGGTGGGATTGTCATCGTACCGGCCAGATTGAAACAGAACCACCCGCCGCACAGATAGAACCATTTATGGAGTGAAGGATTGAAGATTTCAGTTGGACTCCCTGGTTCAAACCGCCATGAATCAATGCGTTGTGGGTCATAGGGGATATAGGCTAAATTGGTGGTATCACAGATCTCAAGAGTGAGTTTGGTCGTGTCGGGTTGATACTTTTTCCACCGGATAATATAGTCTGAACCCCGGAACGGCCATTCGTTACCACTGATCGGCGGCGCAGTACCCATGCTGTCTTCACCCATAAATTCAAGGATACCGTCAAAGCCGCTCTGATTATGCACAATACTAAAATCGATAAACCTGAAAGATTGTTTATCTATCTGAATATCGAAATCTAAAGAAAAGCCGTCAATTATCGGAGAAAAATAGGAACAAAGTCTTCCATCATTATAAACACCGAGTGAACAGTGCTCAATTAAACAGGTACTGGTCGTGATGTCCCAGAGGTCATAAGAATAATAGACATTAAAACCTGCTGAACCATTTTCAATTGGATGAAATCTAACTTCATAGGTATGACCAGTTAGCTCATCAGGATTGTAAAGAAGACAGCTCAGAGTAAGTGAGTTGCATCCACCCTGAATATGTTCAACATCTGCGGCAGGTGAATGGTCATTCAGAATAGTAATAGAAGTTAGACTCGAATCAATACCACAGGTGTCATTATCTCGAGCAACGACTTTGAGTCTGTAATCACCATTATGAAAATAGAAGGTATTCCAGTCATATTCTCCAGTATTATCAAGATCCTCTGCAATTGTCTCCCAATCGACATACCCCTCTCTTTTCGCATAAAGGTCGATAAGTAAGATATCTCCATCTGCATCATTTGCCCACCATTCTATTGTCACTGTATCTTGTACTGTCCCGGATAAAGGTGCAAGTAGTATTACGTCAGGTACACCATTACCTGGATTATTTATCGTGAATAGTGAATCTGAAATATCCTCGCCCACAGCAAGTGTATCATGAACCGTGACCCTTACAATATATCTTGTACCATCAGGGAATCCAAGTGTATTCCAGTCGTATGAATGAATATCTGGAATGGATGTAACAATATCCTGATATGTTTCCCCACCATCACGACTGCAGGAGATATCAACAAGGAGTGGAGCGCCTGTATATGACGAATCATCCCAGTTAATTGTATAAGTTCCGGTTATTATTTCGCCACCATTTGGGTCCTCTACTGTTACATCATGGGTGAGATAATTAGAATTATAAAGATTTTGTGCAAGATTATCATTTGCCAGAAAGTCGTTTGTATCTGCACCAGCAATCACCGCGATTACTACTTTTACTGTCTCACCAGGTGCGAAATCGAAAGGTCCGGTGCATTGAAGAAACCGCACATCAGTTGCTTCAGTAATTGTATCAAAAGGATGGTATAAACCAGTAGTATAATTGTACCCTGCAATAAGCTGATATGCCTCATAATCACTGCCTGGATCTGGCTCGCCCTGGCCACCAGTCCCTGGGTTGTGGGTTATTTTAAACGCAGTGAGGCCTATCTGCTGACCCAGGGTATCGGGCGGGCTCTCAAGAAAGTCAAAGCCCATAAAACCCGGGGTATGTATCCATCCCGGTTCAAAAAAATCTGAATCATATGCATAGCCGAGGTCTCTTGATTGATAAAAACCAATGAGGTCATCAGTAGCATCACCAATATCAGCGTCGCAATTTACTGCAAGCTGGGTGTGAAAAATAGTATCAGGACTGTCATTTACAATTAAATAATTCAAGAAGATAAAATCTTCATAATAATGGTAGTCCCAGGCATATCCAACCTGAATAACCTTGATTAAAAGCGGCTGGGAACACACTGCTGAATCCTGATCATTCAGAATCGCATAACTATCCTGTTTGGAGCGAATAATCGGATTACCCAAGGAATCTCGCAAAGGCCAGAGGTTTGTATCTGCAGGATCATCGCTCATTAGAACCCGCTCATCAGGATTTGTGTAACCTGGCTCATTTGGCAGATCACCGGGCACAAATTCAGTCTGGGCTGATGAAGCATCGTATCCTATTGTAACTTTTATATCCATCTTCATAACCTTAACCCCAGCCGTGTGGGATGTTGCCGATGTCTTTACAAATCCTCTGATCACATCAATGAAAGAAGTATCAGTCTTACCATGATGAAGTATTAATTCGTCTTCAATCAAAATGACACCCGTGGAATCGAATCCAAGAGTTGTATTAACAAAAATTTCAGTAGCAGTAGGGTCACAACCAAAACTAAGTGATGTAGTATCGGTGTAGCATTTATTTAAACCGCCAACCCAGATTCCGGCACCATATATATAACTCTCGCTAGTACCCTTTGGCCAAATTCCTTGATCCAGATAGCCGAACATACCGTAGTTTGTCATCCTCAGATAAAGCAATCCTTTATCATGATGTTTTTGACTGTAAACTGCAAAGCCTGGGCCTGCAAAAATAATCAAAATGAGAATGATTAAACTTTTCTTCATTTCGCCTCCTATTTTATAATAACAAATTTACCAATTTGATCTCTATTATTAAAAGTAAATCTCACAAAGTAAACGCCCGTCGAAAGGGATTTATCAATTTTATCAATTTTCATTTTAGAATTATACACAAGTCTTCCTGATGTTTCGTAAATTCGTACTTGAGACGGTTGATTAAGATTAAAAAGTAATTTATCCTTGAAGATTGTCGGTAAAGTTTGAGTAAGAACTTTCTTTTTAACCTGTTCTTCAATCCCAACCTCGTTTTTATAAAGATTGACTTTTAGATTGCAGAATGGAGTGTAGTATAGGACATCCTC
>Ga0209986_10005708_pt1 | contig 10275 bp, 7 predicted proteins | sample BlataG_FD_183168 | JGI IMG/M metagenome (GOLD analysis project Ga0209986, IMG submission 183168) | Deep subsurface microbial communities from Black Sea to uncover new lineages of life (NeLLi) - Black_00105 metaG (SPAdes) (version 2) | ecosystem: Environmental > Aquatic > Marine > Oceanic >...
CGCTCATTCATTTTATGATTTTCGGTTTTTAACGATTATCACACGCTATTTTTCATTCTGGACTGAGATAATTTCGCAAACCACTATTTTATCAAAAAAGAAAAACTTTAAAAACCTGATTAGATACCATATCTCAAACTAAAAGGTGGCTGACTCTATATAAATCTGTTCTAGGACCTTACCGATAAAAAAGCGCAATTTATGCCGGTGGTGAGTATATTACGAGATTGATTTAGTAAGTTTATTTGAACATGGAGATACTAAGAATTTTAAATATTTCTATCTCCTTTTCAGAGGAGATGCCTTTGTTCCCGATGGTCATGGCAAGTGCTTCTTGGACAATATATTTGAGGAAAGCGTAAGATTTGCAAAGAAATTGGAAGAGGATATAAAAGAGAATATTTATGAAGCACTAAAATTACTTGTAAAAGGTTTTTTAGAGCATCCAGACAATGATTTGAGTAGGTATGAGGAGAACATTGAGAAGATTCATGATAACACCCTGATACTCCTTTACAGAATATTGTTCATCTTCTATGCCGAAGCGCGTGAACTTCTTCCAACTGAGAATGAGGTCTATAAATCAATCAGTTTAGAGTTTTTGAAGAAAGAAATTGCTGAAAAAATCGACAATAGGAATATTCTTCTTCCAGGTAGCGATGTATATTGGGATCGTCTCAAAAACCTCTTTGACCTTATAAATGTGGGTAGTGAAGCAAGAAAGATACCGAAAGATAAACTATTTGTAGCGCCATATAATGGTCGTCTCTTCGACCCGGATAAATACCCATTTCTGAAAGACTATAAGGTTGGGGATAGCTATCTTGCAGAGGCGATTAATCTTCTTGCACGAAGAAATAACGCCTTTGTTGACTACCAAACGCTTGGAATCCGACAACTCGGCTCTATCTATGAAGGATTATTGGAATACAAGCTTAAGATAGCGGAAGAAGACCTTATTATCACAAAGGAAAAAGGGAAAGAGGTTTACCAGTCAGTAAAGAAGGCAAAAGAGAGCGGAAAGAAGATAGATAAAAATAAGGTTGTTAAAGCAGGTGATTTGTATCTCGTTACCGATAAGGGTAAGAGAAAGGCAACAGGATCCTATTACACACCAGACTATATCGTTAAATATATCGTGGAGAATACGCTTGGACCACTCGTTGAAGCGATGAAGAGAGACGTAAGTGAAAACGGGGGAGATCTCATAGAAGAACTGCTTTCAATCAAAATTTTGGATTCGGCGATGGGATCTGGTCATTTTTTACTTGAGGCAGTCTCTTTCTTGGCTAGAGAAATTGTAGAAGCATTGGGAAAACAAGGAAAAGTAGATACCGTAGGAGAAGAAGATGAAATTACCTGGGCTAAAAGATTGGTTGTGGAGCGTTGCATCTACGGCGTGGATCTAAATCCACAGGCAGTAGAGCTTGCCAAAGTATCTCTCTGGTTACATACCGTATCAAAGGACAAACCACTCCCTTTCTTGGATCACCATTTACGATGTGGGAACTCACTTATAGGTGCAAAAATCGGTGATGTGAGTGGCGTTTTGCCAAATGCGAAAAATAAGAAGCAAAAAGAAAGAGGAAAATAGAATGCAGGTGCAGCAAACAATCTGGAGCAGAGAACTCAAAGAGACCATGAAATCTGTTCTATCCAGGCTCGTCGAAATAGAGCAAATGCCGTCGGATACCATTGAACAGATCAAGCAGAAGGAGAAAATATATGAAATTATAATGAAGATACTGCAAAGATTCAAAGAAGTAGCAGATGTTTACGTCAGCATATACTTTGAAAATGATGTGCCTCCCGATGAATATAGAGAGATGTTACAATCTATTTGCTCCTCAGATGACGAATGGGACGAAGTTAAGCAAAGATATTGGTTCAAGAGTGCGATCTATATAGCCAAGGAAAAGGAGTTTTTCCACTGGGAGCTTGAGTTTCCAGAGGTGTTTTTTGAGGAGGGAAAAGTTAAGGAAAATCCGGGGTTTGATGTAGTGGTTGGGAATCCACCGTACGCTGCTGAGTTGGATAATTTTGAAAAGAAATATTTGTCTCAAGCATATATGTTATCTAAGGGGAATCTTAATACGGCTAATTTATTTATGGAAACGGCTAACTCATTTATTCTCTCTTCAGGACGTTGGGGGCTGATAGTCCCTAAATGATTGGGTTATAGCCAGAAATGGATAAAAATGAGAGATTTTATTTTACCTAAATTATGGGTCTATGCTGATGCAAGTAAGGCTTTTGAAGGTGTTTTATTAGAGCAAGTTGTGGTTGTTTGTTCCAAAAAGAAGGCAAGCATCGATTTTATCGAGACAGCAGAATTTATGGAAAAAATAATAACAAATAAAACTCGAATAAAAAGAGAGATATTTTCGGATTTTAGTATTTTTATAGCGGGTATTTCAGACTCGGAGTTATCAATTCCACTTAAACTACTTGAATGCGATCATTTTGATAAAGTATGTTATATAACTCGCGGCTTTCTGTTGCAGGACTATCTATCAAAAAGCGGAGAGGTTATGGTTTTCAGGGGTGATAGTATAGGTCGTTACGAGTTATATCCACCAAGAGATTTTATTACTTTAAAAAATTTTCAGATGTTTAAGAATAAACTAAATTACATGCTACAGCCAAAAATCTTAATTCAGAATATAGTCGCCCACATAACGCAACCAACTGATCACATCATAATGATGAGTACTTATGATAGTAAGGGGGTTATAAATTTAGATACTATTTGTAATATATTCCTAACGGATGAAAAATTCAGCCCATATTTTCTTGTCTCTCTTTTCAACTCAAGATTTATATCTTGGTATGCTTATCGTTTTGTTTATGGTAAAGCTATAAGAACTATGCATTTCGATCAGTATCATTTAGAAAAACTTCCTCTTCCAATAATTAACTTCACCACCCCATCCAAAGAACGAACCACCCTCCTCGAATCCTTAAAATCAAAATACATCGCCAACGAGTTTGATAAAATCCTTAAAATTGTTGAAGAATGTCTTCCAAAAGACGAAAAGGGCAATTTCATTACAGAAAAAGAAAAAAACGATGTTATTCATGATCTTTTAGCATTTTTGGCTGAACGGATGATCGAGATGAATAAAGAGAAGAATGGGGAGACAAAAGGTTTTTTGGAGTGGTTAGAAAGAGAAATAAAGACAGAAATAGACAAACTGACCAACCGCACAAAGTTAAAAGCATATTACGAACTCAAATTCGATGAACTACTCGAAATCCTTAAGAAGAACAAGAAGAAAATATCTATCACTCTGTCAAACAGAGAATTTCAAGACAATCTGAAGAAAGAATTTGAGAAGAGTAAAGTGGTACTATCCCCGCTGAGAAAGAAAATCGAAGCTACAGATAAACTCATTGACCAGATCGTTTATGAGCTTTATGGGCTCACCGATGAGGAGATTAAAATCGTTGAATCTTCACTTTCAATAGATAGCAACGAAAACATGAATGAGGAGAGTGAGAATGAATGATGCTCCCGGTTAGATCTGGGGATTTAGTAAAAGTCGAGGGTTTCCATGGCTATGCAAAGGTCATATCAATGGATCCTTTGGGAGATAACTACAAAATAGATCTATTCTTTCCAGAAGAGAAGACTACACACACCGTGATCTATCCGCTTACAAAGGTTGAGAAGATATTTACACCAATGGAAAAAATTGAAAAAGGAGAGTTTGATCCTTCTTGGAAGTTTAATCTTTTCACAGATGCAATGAGATTCTCGCTGGCTCACAAGTATGATCCCTTCTTCTCCCTCTCTGTTACGAGGATAGATGTTCTACCACATCAAATAGAGGCAGTTTATAAAATAATAGATTCATATGACCAGAGGTTTCTCCTCGCAGACGATACTGGTCTTGGAAAGACGATAATGGCAGGCATGGTAATAAAGGAGTTAGAGGCAAGAAGTAGGGCAGATCGTGTACTTATCGTGACACCCGCACCTCTTCAAGATCAATGGAAAAGAGAGATGTTTGAAGCTTTCGATGAGCAGTTCTGGCAATATAGCTCGGAATTTGTTCGGAATTTGATGAATTCACTCCCTCCTTCTGAGAATCCATGGGAAAAATATGATAAGATAATAACTTCGATAGACTATGCGAAAAGAGAAGAGATTGTGGCGCAGCTCGAAAGAACAAAATGGGATTTGGTGATATTCGATGAAGCGCATAATTTATCTGCATATAGGTATGGAAGTGATGTAAAGCGGTCTGAACGCTATAAGCTTGCCGACATGTTAAAGGATAGAACAGATGGATTGCTACTTCTAACAGCCACACCGCATAAAGGTGATAGCTATGCCTTTTACGCTCTTTTATCCCTTCTCGATCCCTACATGTTTTCGGATGAGAATTCCATTGAGAGGGAAAAGTTAAGAAAAGTGATGATTAGACGTCTTAAGGAAGACGTCTCACATTTTGATGGAACGGCTCTCTTTTTACCTAGGGAAGTAGAGACAATAGCCGTGGATTTCTCACCATTAGAGCAGCGATTATATGATGCAGTCGCGGACTATGTACATAAATGGTATGATATTGCTAAGAAAACAGGTAATAGGAATGTGGGTTTTGCAATGGTAATCTTGCAGAAGAGGATGGTTTCAAGCATTGCTGCTATCACTCAGTCTCTAAAAAACAGGAAAGAAAAAATAGAGAATATTCTTAAGAGGGGTGAAAAAGCCACTGAAATGCTTTCAGAGAAAGAATCTCTTTTGAAAAGATACCTTGAAGATCCTGATAGTCTCGATGATCCTGATAGTTTTACAGATGATGAAAGAGAACGTATAGAAAAGATATTGGAAGCTATTACTGCTGCAAAGAGCCCAGAAGAATTAAAGATGGAAATTAATAGGCTTGAAGAGCTTATAAATCTTGCAGAATCCATAACCATTGACTCGAAGGCTAACAAACTGGTAGCATTTGTTGAGGGGGTTCTTAGCAAAAAACCCGAGGAGAAAGTTCTAATCTTCACCGAATATAGAGATACGCACGAGTACTTAAGAGATATATTCGAGAAGAAGGGATATGATCCAGCCGTCATCCATGGCGGTTTAGCACTCCAAAAAAGGCGAGATAATGAAGATAAGTTCAAAAATCCGAAGACAAATCTCATGATCGCAACAGATGCGGCAAGGGAAGGATACAACCTCCAGTTTTGCCATATCATGATAAATTATGAGCTGCCATGGAATCCAAACAGAATAGAGCAGAGAATGGGCAGACTACATCGTTATAAACAGGAAAATAAGGTGCAAGTTTTCAATCTATTAGTAAGCAACACAAGAGAAGGCGAGATATTTGAAAGGTTGATGGAAAAGTTGGAATTGATTAGAGCAGAGATGGGAGAACGTATTTTTGATGTCCTGGGAATCCTGCTGTCAAATACACCACTACAAGATATGATTATGAAGGCAATTGCAGAAGGGGACGCTACAGAAGCATATAAAATTATGGATACAAATATAGAAGAGAACAAAAAGACAATCTTTGAAAAGATAGAGAAACAATCTCTTATTAGGGATAGTCTCAATCTTGCGCCTCTTATAGAGCAGATGGGGTTATCTAAAGAGAAATCCATCGATGAAAAGGATGTAGAACGTTTTATCGGGTTTTTCTTTGATAAATTGGGTGGAAAGACGAAGAGATCGAAAGAAGGCATCTATTCCTTGGATGTGCCAAGAATTATCGTCGATGATGAGAATGTGAAAGCAAGATACCCAAATGTTACATTTTCGAGAGAAATAGCAAAAGATATGGGAAAGTCCGGGGTTGATTTCGTTGCTTTTGGTCATCCTCTTATGGATCGAATGATCAACGCATGCAAAGAGCCAACATTTGGAGGGAAAGTTACCGTCAAACTCGACCCCTCTGGGCGATCTGGTGCGATCTTCACATATCACATGAAGATCATGGATGGAACAGGGAAAAATATAGACGAGCAGCTATGTACCTTCTTTGTGAATACGAATGATAAGAATATAACCGAGGTAGATTCAAAGCTTATCTGGGATTTTGAGGATACTTCTGGTAATTTTGAAGGCAAAACAATGGAATTCATAAATAATGTAGCCGAGATGATAGATGATTTGCAGAAAAGGACAGAAAACGAAGCTACTAAGAGAATTGAAAGTTTCCTAAATAAAGTAAGAGAACGAAGGAATCACGAGATAAACATTAAAAGAGCAGATGTTGAATTGTATTTCAGCAAGCGCATCAAAGTCTCAAATAACAGAATCAAGGAGTACGAAGCTCGTAGTACGTTAGGTGAGGATATGACAATCGCAATAAGAGCAGATGAAAGAAGACTGAAAGACTATGAAGAAAAATTAAATAGTATTAAAAATAATTTAGAAAAAGAAAGCAATACAATGCCAGAAGCCCCTGAACTTCTTAGCATAGCAATTATATTGCCAAAAGATATGCACGTAGATTCTAACGCAAAAAAGATCGTTGAAAGGGAGGGGATGATGTATGCTTTGGATTATGAAAGAGAACAAGGGAGAATACCAAAAGACATCTCTAAAGAGTTTAGGGGTTATGACATAAAGTCAACAGGGGTAGGTGAGACACGATACATCGAAGTCAAAGCATTTGCAAAGAGTGGTACACTGGAGATGACAGAGAATGAGTGGATTATGAGTAAGAAACTTAAAGATAGCTATTGGTTATACATTGTTGAATACGCTACTGATTCATCTAAACGAAGATTAAAGCTAATTCAAAGCCCAAGTGAAAAATTTAAGAAATACGAGATAGTATCTACCCAAATTAGAATAAAAATAAAAGATTGGCAGGCTTCTGTTGATACTACAGTTTTACCAACTTAAATCCGCTGGATACCAAACCTGTTATTGCATCAAATTCAGCACCCAAAAAGTATTCATTTTTTCGATTTTCTCAACATTCTTTTCCAATCCGCTATAAAACCACTACAAACCCTGCGATTAATGCCGATATGCCTTACTATCAACTTTATTTTAACAAGTACTTCGCATAGAGGGCAATTTATATATGTGTCCTATTAGTATGACATCAATATGGGAGAAGGTGAAGCCATGAGAAAGGGTCTCAAAGCAAGAGTATTTATTAGCTGTGGACAACAAAAAGGTACCGATGAGGTTGAAATTGCTCAGGAGATAGCAGAGAAACTTGAAAAGATGGGTTTTGAGCCTTACATTGCTGTGGAAGAACAGACCCTAAGAGGCATGAAGGAAAATATCTTTCGAATGTTGAGTGAATCCGAATATTTCATTTTCATAGATTTCAAACGGGAAAGATTGTTTAAACTAACGAATGGAAGCTTTGAGGATACTGGCAAACATCGAGGATCTCTTTTCTCTCATCAAGAGTTAGCTATAGCTACCTTTTTAGATATAAAACCTTTACTTTTTCGAGAGAAAGATGTCAAAGAAGATGATGGGATTTTAAAGTTCATCCAAGCTAACGCTATCGATTTCTCAGACAGGCACCTACTTCCAGATGTTGTCATTGAGAATGTTAGGGACCGGGAATGGAATTCAGACTGTAGAAATGTGCTTTTACTTGAGATAGACGATAAAAATTTCGAAGATAAAGTAAAAACCACAGGTATATATAGAGAGGGAATAGCCCGTTTTTATCATATAAAAGTAAGAAATCGTCATCGGCAAAAAATAGCCCACGATTGTGTTGCATACTTAGAGAAGATCGTTGATCTTTCAACTGGTAGAGAGAAGTCTTTCGAACTTGTGGAATTTAAATGGAAAGGTGTTAAGACTCGTGAAGCAGCTATACTGCCAAAAGTATTTCGGTATCTTGACGCATTTCATATTTACTACGATTCCCAAAACATAGTTAACCTAAGTATTAACCGATTCCTTATCGATTTTTCTGGATATGAACTTCCTTATACGTTAGAAGGCCCTGGCACTTTTGAGCTAACCTATGTCGTGTTTTCAGAAAACTTCCCGCCTGCAAGAGCAACATTTAAACTCGATATCGGAAATAAATTAGATGATATTAAATTCTACCCCTCTACCCAAGGGAGCGGTAAGAAGATATCTCCTTTGGTATCGGGCTCGGATATTGCACAAACCCATACTCGCCCGAGAGGAGTCTTGGAGATGTTACATTTGTGAATATACTGAGAGAGAGCGGTTTTGGTTACCTTATCCCGTCACTTCATCTTTTAAAAAACCGCCGAACCTGAAAACCGAAGCGAATATGAAAGAAGCTGTGATCCATTTAAACCGCCCTTACCACCGGAAAAATTCAGATCATTCTGCGGATTTTTTCCCAATCATTGACTGTAATCCGCTGACCTGCCTGGTGGTTAAAATTTCTAAGAATTTTACGTATTTTTTCTAAAGGAATACCTTCAGGCATTTTCTCGATTTTCTCGAATGAGTACGCTGTGACTATTGATTTTCCTTCGGTATATGTTTGGTATTCTTCATCGGTGAAAGCAGATTGGCGGCTGTGTTTTTCCCAAATATCTCTTGGTTCTCTGCGGGATAAGTCTTTGATAGTGGTATAGCCTTTTATTTCCATTACGGGAGAAGTAACATAAAATAATAACACCTGCCCACACTCGATCCCCGGCGGTATCCCTCCGCCCTTGATATAAACACGATCTTTGTTCTTTACCAAGTTATCGAAATATTTTGGTTTTATAACCACTATTAGTCCAGTGAAGTCCTCAGAGGATTCTGGCAAACTTAAACCTGAAAGCTTCTCTAATTTATCATGATCTATAAGCGTGATACCTTTTTCATCGGCGTAACCCATTGCGGAACTTGAGAAAAATGGTGCAAAACAAAATGAAGCCCCTTTGACTAACTCGGATTCGTGAAGTGCCTGGAGTCGCTCTTTATCAACTTCTTCGTCCAATCTCTCAGCTATAATTGCTGTTGCCATAATGTCCATCCCTTTATCAGATTTCCCATACAAATAGCATTTTCGTTCAGCTAATTCCTCCTTACATTCAAAACCCCATACACGTTCCATAACCCATCGGGAGATCGCTACCCAATCATATTCGCCTATATATTTAGCAGGTAACTTTTTCACCAATAGATAACTTTCGGCCCCTCTACCGTAAAAATCTCCTCTTGATTGAAACTCAAATCCTTTTTTGAGAAAAAATCTGACAGTATCAATTTCTCTAACATCGGTATCAACTTGTATTTGAGTATAACCCCGTTCAATGCAATAGTTCTCAATATAATCCAAAAGTTTCGGTCCGTTGCCCGCTCCTCTAAACTCTGGACTTATGTAGAAGTTTTTTAATTCAACAGTGCCACTTGCAGTATCCCGGATAACTCCATCTCCACCAAGTTTTCCAGCAAATAATCCAAAAGCACGTTTTTCCCCCTCTTTTATTTCGCTAATAGTTTTTTTCACCCATTTATCATATCTCGGATAATCCAAACTTTGAGATAACAAAAGCTTTTGCAGTTCTTGAATCTCTTCTTCCGATATTATCCTGTCAGGGTATCCTTCAACCACGTTCAATCTTCTCCAACGATTCTTATTTTAAATAAGATGAATTTATCATACTTTTCTTTATAGCTTTTGAGAAAAGCCCCGACATCGGGATCATTGCGAATCGCTGGCGGTATTGTTTCATCAAAGATTTTGGAGGGTATTTCGTTAAAAGAGTTGACTACCAAGCGCTCTGTTATGACCCCCCATAGTGGATTGGATTGGTAACCTCGCCTTAGTTCAACCGTTCGGCCTTCTTTTATATTCTTGGTATTGAATATGTTATTAATCCCTCGTAGCTCCCAGTTCTTCTTTCCTTCACGAAATAATTGATACCATCTCTCATCCAATGGTAAAAAAACACGGTTACTCCTGTTTATTCTGTCAACCTGCTCAGGCACATCAAAAAAACGACGAAGCTTAAGTTGGTCTGATTGCATAGTATTAGTTTACCATTAATAGTATATCTATATAACGGCTATTTCCTCTGGTAAAATATAAAGCCTGTTAAAGATGGATGGTTCTCAGCCGATACAAAGATGGACGTTTAGACATTTATTATGCCTGAGGGTAAGCCGGGATTGGATACTTTATTTCCTCACCTTTACCTTATCTTTGCCCATCACCTAACCAGAAAATTTCCCGCCTTCGATCCACCTTCGTATTTAAACCCCTTTTTCAAGCTGCGTTCCTTTTTATTAATAGAAATACCAAAATGCAACTATATGCTTATGATGCAGGGCAGTGCGACCCGAAGAAATGCACGGCGAAGAAATTA
>Ga0209986_10005709_pt1 | contig 10275 bp, 11 predicted proteins | sample BlataG_FD_183168 | JGI IMG/M metagenome (GOLD analysis project Ga0209986, IMG submission 183168) | Deep subsurface microbial communities from Black Sea to uncover new lineages of life (NeLLi) - Black_00105 metaG (SPAdes) (version 2) | ecosystem: Environmental > Aquatic > Marine > Oceanic >...
CCACTGATAACCACTAGTCCCCTGCCTTTCACCTTGACTGCCACCCCCTGGTCATCATGAAAGGGATCCACAACCCACTTGTCATCAATTTTCGCTTCGGCCCAGGGAAAACCTTTCTCAAAATCCGTTACCCGCCGCACTTCCCCTGAAATCAGGATGAGGTTCGAGGCCAACGTAGAAGCCTCTTTAATTTTATGAATCACGGCTCCCGTTTCTTCTAAGGCTGCTTCATCTAAGCGGTGGAATTCCACCCGTCGTCCGGTAATGGGGTTATTTAGACCCCGCTGAAGAAAAGCATCTGGATGAAGGAAAACAGGTATTTCCTTTGCAGCCTTGTTTAGAAAATCTGGTAGAGCTCCAAAATGGTCGGGATGACCGTGGCTGAGAACCACCGCTTCAATTTTGCTCAAGTCCACATTCAGAACGCGTGCATTATGGAAAAAACAAGTCGATGAAACACCTGCGTCCATTAGTACTAAGTGTTCTTCGGCTCCCTTGCAGACTCTGAGGAGACACGAGAATCCATGTTCTGCTAATGGAAAATTCGGAGGAGGTGTCATTGGCCGTTTGACCATGTCTGTGCTCTGAAGCAAGAACACGTCTGTGTAATTGTCTATCAAGACCGTAACTTCCAATTTGTCCACTTCTTGTAGATTCAGTCCATTCATTGTGTTGACCTCCTGTATATGCATGTCCAGTAATGGCTTGACTTGTTGTGACTACCTGCTGCCCGTTGTCGGTAACTATGCCAGAGCTTTGCAGGTTCTTCAGCAAGATTATATTCCCTGTCGAAAAAGGAACGCAAACGAAGAAGAGGATACACTTCAGAGGATAAGGTAATTCAAGTGCCGACTAATGAAGCTGAACTATAATCGAATAGTGGGGAAGGGGGGACTCGAACCCCCACGCCTTTCAGCACATGATCCTAAGTCATGCTCGTCTGCCAATTCCGACACTCCCCCAATAGGAAACCACCTAATACAATAGCATTTTACGGGGCTCGCCTCAAACCATCGAAATTCCAGGGACACCATACCAATCAGGCTTGCTACAAATTACGTATTTTGTCCTCAGAATATCTTTTCTGTTCAATGGGGAATAAAAATATACACGAACAATGAATTTTGTGGTACAATAAAAAATAAACTCTTCCTTGGGGGTAGTTTGAGACTATGAGCGTACAAGCAGAAGATTTAATAAGAATAGCTCAGAAAGTTCTAGATATCTTGGGTGTTATAGATTATTCCGAGTTGCAACTTATATACGCACTAAAGACTACGGGAAAATGGAAAGTAAGCTTTGCGTATGAATATCCTCATGGCCGTAGCGCCATTGGAAAGATAGGCTCTTTTGCGGTTGATGTGGAAAGTGGAGAAATTGAAGGGATGTGGTTGGATAGGTCGTGGAAGTAAGTAGAAATATTATGCTCTAAGTGAGCAAATCACCCTGTCATCTTCAAAATACAGTCATAAATCTCTCCCATACCCTAGAATAAACCCCAGCAAATTACACGGACACCATATCAATTAGGCCTACTACAAATCAGGTATTATATCCCCAGAATAGGATAGATGCTAATGAGACTTCATGCAGAACCATACAGGACTAGAGGAACAACAACCGCAACGATGATTGCAACAACTCCTGCAACTATTGATATCGCAAATACTACTATGCCAGCAATATTCCAGCCCTTCTGCGTACTCTTGAAGTGCTCGATGCTGTCCCATTTCTTATTCCGCCATGCCCACTCATTTCCCTTTATGCCAAGAACGATAGCCCAAACAAGACTAAAAAAGGGAATAAGACAAAGTAGCGATATCCAAACACTATTAAAGATTCCCCATATCCAGGTTAAGACGAATGCTCCCCAGCTCCACCCCTTAACTTCCTCTGGGACTATGGCTAATTCACCTAGTCCTGATGTATTCTCCGGCGTTCCCTCAATCTGAAGCCTCTGTCCACACCCAGGGCAAAATTTGATGCCCTCACCTATTTCTTTTCCACAATTAGGACAAAATGGCATAGCTCCACCTCCTTCCCTTTGATACATCATATGAGAATTAAGAAGAACAGTCAATACCACAAATTTCCGAATTCCAGGGACACCATACCAATTAGGCCTACTATAAATTAGGTATTATGTCCCCAGAATGCTCGCGAGAAGTACGAGCGGGAATAGACATGAGAAGGCGGCATAATGCTGAAACTGAACCAAAACTCGTGTTGTGTCTTCCTTCTACGCAGGTAGTATAATTTATTTGTAAGTTTTGATGGAACAATGGCACAGTCTTAGCATTGATAAAGCCTTAGAGCAACTGGGTTCCACACGCTCAGGGCTTACCGAGACCGAGGCAAAGAAACGGTTAAGCCGCTACGGGTATAACAAGCTAAAAGGTAAAGAAAAGACTCGCCCGATAGTGGTTTTTCTGAAGCAATTCCTCAGCCCTCTCATATACATCCTCATGGCTGCCGTGATAATTTCCTTGATCGCCCAGCACTACATGGATGCCCTGGTTATACTGGCAGTCTTACTTTTTAATGCCGTCTTTGGTTGTATGCAGGAACTGCGAGCTGAGAAAGCTATGGAGGCTCTCATGCAAATGGCAGCGCCTAAGACCAAGGTCAGGCGTGACGGTAAAGTCAAGGAAATTCTAGCCAAAGAAGTAGTTCCCGGCGACATATTGCTTATGGAGACCGGTGACAGAGTACCCGCTGATGCCCGGTTGATAGAAGTATCCAACTTAAAGATAAATGAGGCTACGCTGACTGGCGAATCCATGCCTGTCGAAAAGCATACCGCAGTGCTGAAGGAGTCACTGACTCTGGCAGACAGAAAGAACACGGTCTATACAGGGACAACTGTTAGCTATGGTCGAGCTACTGCCGTAGCAGTGAGTACCGGGATGTCGACCGAACTGGGCAAAATTGCCAGTGCTATTCAGGAGGTAAAGAAAGAGGAAACACCCCTCCAGCAAAACATCAAAAAGCTGAGCCGTTATCTCATCATCATTGTCCTAGTCATCATTGGTATCTTGGTAGTGGCCGGATTACTGAAAGGTCTTGACCGTTTGGAGGTCTTACTGCTGGCGGTAGCAGCCTCAGTCTCGGCAATACCGGAAGGGCTGCCAGCGGTGGTCACCGTTGTCCTATCCCTGGGAATGCGGACTATGGCGCGCCATAATGCCATAATCCGTCGACTCATGGCTGTGGAGACATTAGGGTCAGCCACGGTCATTTGCTCGGATAAGACCGGTACTCTGACCATGAATGAGATGACGGTCCGACGCATCTTCCTTGATAATGAATGGATTGAGGTAACCGGTGAGGGCTATGAGCCTGACGGAGAATTTCACCGTGATGGGCAAAGACTCAGCCTGGAGAAAGAGGATGTATTAAGATTCCACTTGAAAATAGGAGCCCTGTGTAATGATTCCCTCCTGACCCGTGAAGATGAGCGATACAGCATTTACGGCGACCCTACAGAGGGCGCTCTGGTGGTGGCTGCCGCCAAGGCAGGGATGGAAAAGGGGAAACTAGAGAAGAGGACACCTCGCCTCGATGAAATTCCGTTTCAGAGCGAAAAACAATACATGGCCACTCTTCACTCTAAAGACGGCGGGGGCAAGGTAGTCTATGTAAAAGGAGCGGCCGAGAAACTCTTAGGGTTTAGTAAATACCTGCTTACCGCGGAGGGTGTTGTTGCACTTGGGGCAGCTGAGACCGAAAGTATAACACAAGCCACAGTCTCCATGGCGAAAGATGCTATGAGGGTCATCGCCACTGCCTATATCGAACTCCCCGATGAATCTGAGGAACTGAGTGATGAGGATATCCATTCCAACCTGGTTTTCGTAGGGTTGATGGGAATGGCCGATCCGCCCCGCGAGGAAGCCAGAGAGGCGATACGATTGTGCAAACAGGCGGGTATCAGGGTGATTATGATTACCGGCGACCACCAGGTAACAGCGGAATCGGTAGCCCGCCAACTTGACCTGCCGCCGGGGAAGGCCATCACCGATGCCGAGCTTCAGGCAATGAGCGACGAGGAACTGTCGCAGCAAATCGACGGTATTTCTGTGTTTGCTAGAATCGAGCCCCTGCACAAGCTGAGAATAGTGAACGCTCTAAAGAGCCACGGGCAGGTTGTCGCTATGACCGGCGACGGTGTTAACGATGCAGCCGCGCTCAAAGCCGCTGATATCGGCATCAGTATGGGCATTACCGGTACCGATGTGACCAAGGAAGCCAGCGATATGGTCCTGGCTGATGATAACTTCGCATCAATAGTGGCGGCAGTTGACGAAGGCAGGGCGATCTTCACCCGGTTGCGCAATGTGATTTTCTTCCTGTTGAGTACCAATATCGGCGAGCTAGTAGCACTCACCTTGAGCGTGCTATTCGTGGGTAAAGCGCCTCTGCTGGCGGTGCAGATTATCTGGAATAACTTCGCCACCGACACGGCCATGGCTATTCCGCTGGCCCTCGAACCTAAATCTGGCGACGAGCTCAAGCAACCACCTCGCCATCCCGACGTGGGTCTTATCTTTCCCGGCCTGCTTGTCCGGGTTGGGTTCATGGCGTTGTTGATGGGTGTGGGTGTATTCGTGATATTTAACTGGGCGCAACAAAGAGTCAGTCTGGACGAAGCGCGCACAATTGTTTTCGGGTCTATGGTAATATTCGAGTGGTTCCGGGCATTTAATGCCCGCTCCGACGAGCACACCGTCTTCAAGTTGGGGCTTCTCCGTAACCGATGGCTGGTTGTTTCTGTCTCAGGAGCGATACTGTTGCAACTAGCTATTATTTATGTTCCATTCCTTCAGGTTGCTTTCAGCACAGTCCCTCTTGGTATTGATAAGTGGGGCGTGGCTCTTCTAGGGGGAGTCAGCCTCTTTGCCGTTGACGAAATACGAAAGGTTATCTTCCCTCGATTATTCAGTTTCGGCAAATGGAGACCGCTGAAAGAAAAATAGAAAGACTCGATTAGCAGGCTCAAATCATAATTTCAACAGAAACTGGTACAACTCTCCAGCGATGCGGAGGATGGCGTTTGCCATGTCCGTTCCCCCATCAAACAAACTAACGCCTTGTGTAGCCTGAAGCCACTCCCAAACGCTGCAAATTCCAAGGACACCATACCAATTAGGCCTACTACAAATTAGATATTGTGTCCCCAGAATAGTCAAGCGGAAATAAATTCGAAAAGCTGGCATAATTAATCGAGATGAAGGCATTAGTGCAGCGGGTTTCCCGAGCCTCGGTGGGCGTGAATGACGAGATAGTGGGCAAGATTGGCCGGGGGCTGGTGGTTTTTCTCGGCGTTGCTCAGGGTGATTCGAAGGAAGACGCCAGTTACCTGGCAAACAAGGTGGTTAACCTGCGTATCTTTGCTGACGAGGCAAGCAAGTTTGCTCTCTCAGCACTTGAAACAAGGGGAGATATTTTAGTAGTAAGCCAATTTACTCTTCTGGCTGATTCACGCAAAGGAAGACGACCCAGCTTCACCGAGGCTGCCCCACCTGACCTGGCCGAGGAATTATATGAGTTTTTTGTGGAGCAGGTCCGCTCCACAGGGCTCAAGGTGGCAACAGGACTTTTTCAGGAGCATATGCTGGTGGAAATCTATAATGATGGGCCGGTCACCATATCGCTGGAAAGCAGGAACAAATAAAAGTCAAAATGCAAAATGGAATTTTGCGAGATTGCTTCGGGGCTTCCGCCCCTCGCAATGACAGGTACGCTTCTGATTGCATTAGCAACTTGTTGCAATAATTTTTCTGTCTTGCTATAATACCCTCCGGCAATGAGCTGCCACGAAATTATTCAAGAAAAGGGGCATCGTTTAACTCCTCAGCGCATGCTGGTCATTGAGGCACTCCACAATGCCGACAAGCACATCAGCGCTGAAGAAATCTACGAGCAGTTACATAGTCGCTATCCCTATGCCAATATATCCACTGTCTATCGTACTCTAGAGTTGCTGAAGAAATTAGATTTAGTTACGGAAACCAACTTTGGCGAAGGATATGTCCGCTATCATGTCGCTGAGAAGGGGCATCACCATCACCTCGTTTGCCATAGCTGCGGTAAGGTAGTAGACCTGGAGGAATTTGTGCTACATCCGTTAAAAGACACCTTGCTTCGGAAATACGGCTTTGATGCCGATTTAAGGCACCTGGCCATTTCAGGAGAGTGCAGTGGGTGCCGTGGAAAAGGAAACAAAACCTAACCAACAATTGTAAATAAAAGCATTGCTATGGATGACGTTCGAGAAAAACTTCACATTCTGCTTGACTATTGGATTGAACATAACAGCGAGCACGAGCAAGAGTTCCGTGACTGGGCTGATAAGGTTGCTTCATCATCCACTGAGATAGCAAAACTGTTACAAGAGGCAGCCACCAAGATGGCTGCGGCTAGTAATGAACTAATGAAAGCAAAGCAGGCTCTGCCAGAGAGCAAGGAGAAGCATTAGGATGTGTATGGCTAAACTTTATGAGGCTAAAGAAGGTGACAAGCCAATTCTGGAGGATATCGCACGCATGACAATTGCTGACCGGCAAGTAGAAGTAGAGACCCTCTTCGGAGAACGGAAGGTTTTCCAGGGCAAGGTGCGACAGATAGACTTCTTAAAGTCTCAAATACAACTGGAAAAGGATTAATTTTTTTGCCCAGTAATTGCAATTAGTTGCAAATACATAGAGTATTGAAAGGAAGGATTATGAGAAGAAAAATTTTGATAGGCGTGCTGGTGGTAGTGCTTGTGGGGATTGTTGTAGCGGTCCTGGTCCGCAACCAACATACGCAACCTTCGGTTGATATCATGGCGGGAAGTTCGTTTATTACCAACATTATTCAGGACGTATCCGACGGCAAAGTGGAATCTCGTACGCTTATACCGCCAGGCACGTGTCCGGGGCACTATGATGTAAAGCCTAGCGATATTGAGGCACTGGCCAATAGCAAAGCGATTTTCATTCACAATTATCAACAAAATTACGAAAATGTCACCGGAGCGATTGAAGCTGCAGATAATCCCGACTTGATTATCACGGTCCTTAATATTACAGGCAATTGGATGGTACCCACAGTCCAGGCGGAAGGAGTGGGCAAAATTGCTCAGGCTCTGGGCGAAATATACCCGGAAAACGTCGTATATTATCAGGGAAACGCCACAGAAAGAGCGCAAGCTATCTTAATCTACGGTGACGATGTAAAAGCCGAACTGCAAGAAGCCGGAGTAGAGAGAGTGAAAGTAATCTGCGCTGAGATGCAAGCAGGATTTGTAGGTTGGGCCGGTTTTGATATCGTGGCGACCTTTGGTCGGCCTGAAGACTTGAGTACGTTGGATAGAACCCAACTAGTAAACGAGGCTAAACAGGCCGGTGCAGTTTTGATTATCGATAATCTCCAGAGCGGTTCCGAAACACTGGGCGCATCTATAGGAGAAGATATTGAAGCTATCCCTGTAACCATATCCAACTTCCCCGGCGGCTTGGAAGACACCGAGACCTGGGAGAGGGCAATAGATAAGAACGTTGATTTATTGCTGGACGCCTTGAACGAATGGGAGGAACAATATGGATAGTACAGTCATCAAGATTCAAGACGCTGTAGTTTCTTACAGGGAAGATGTGGCTTTACAGGGCGTGTCTCTAGATGTGGAGAAAGGAGAATTCATTGGCATTATCGGACCTAACGGCGCCGGCAAGACTACCCTGCTCACAGTGATTAACGGCCTGGGCAAGCTTGTTCACGGGCAAGTCCGAGTATTAGGGGCGCGGCTAAATGGGAGAAATGGCAGTAATCTAAGGAAGCGCATAGGCTATGTGGCCCAGGTAGAGCGCATCGACCCCGGTTGCCTAATCAATGTTAGAGAGACGGTAATGGTGGGCTGCTACGGTCGCCTGGGACTATTTCATCGGCCGACACGGGCTCAGTGGAAAACAGTCGATGAGGTATTGGAAATGGTGGGCATGTCTCATTTATCCCAACGCCCAATAGGTCATCTATCCGGGGGCGAATACCAGAGAGCAGCCATTGCCCGAGCTTTGGTTCAACAGCCTGAGATATTTCTCCTCGATGAGCCTACAGCTTCAATAGATAAAAAGTCTCAAGGCGAAATTCTAAGCCTGATACAGCTCATTCACAAAGAGTATCATACGACCACTCTATTTGTAACCCATGACCTCAGAACGCTGCCTTCTACCTGCCAACGATTGATTCTGATGAAAGATGGCAAGATATGGCAACAAGGTAGCCCGGAGTCAATGCTCAGGGAAGAGGTACTGACTCAGCTTTACGGAGCTCCAATATCAGTTTCAACTGAGATTACTCCAGTTTGGACATAATGGCGGGTGCCTGAATGGATTTTTCTATTTTTCAGTACCATTTCATGCAGAATGCCATACTGGCCGGGCTATTCGGTGGCATAACTTGTTCTATAGTGGGCGTGTTCGTAGTTACCATGCACCTCTCATTTATCGGGGTATGCATTGCCCACGCTGCTTTTGCCGGGGCGCTCTTCGGCCTCTGGTTGGGGTTTAATCCACTAATTGGCGCCTTGCTCTTCAGCCTGGCCTCAGCAGCCATTATCGGACCGGTAGCCGACCGCGGGGAATTAAATCCCGATACTTCCATAGGAATTGTTTTCTCCCTGATGCTGGGACTTGCCTTCCTCTTCATGGGCCTGATGCCCGGGGCCAGAACTGAAGCCTTAAATTTGTTCTGGGGGAGTATATTAACCGTTACGCAGCAGGACATCATCTTCTTAGCTGTGATAACAGGTGTAATAGGCGGGCTGGTAGCCATTTTCTATAAGGAAATTCAAGCAGTGATTTGCCATCGGGATGTAGCCTTAGCCGTGGGCATACCGGCGACTATTGTTTTTTATGGCTTGCTATTCTCTACGGGGGTGACCATAACTGCATCATTGCAGAGCATAGGCGGTTTGCTTATTTACAGCCTGATCCTTAATCCTGCCGCCGCTGCCTATCAACTTACTTATAGCTTAAAGCGGATGCTCTTTATCGCTGTGGCTTTCGGTGTTCTTTCTTGCTGGGCTGGACTTGCAGCCTCTTATTTGCTCGACATTCCTTCCGGTGCCGCCATAGTAATAACTTCTGCTATCATCTTCGGCCTGGCCACGGCATTCTCGCCTAAGAGAAAAGTGAAGGGATGGCAGCAAGCTCCGTTAACAGGTTAGTTAGCTATGCAACTTCAAGAATATTTCGACAAACTAGCCCCGACCTGGGATAAAGAGCTTACCGGAGAGAGGTTGAAGTGTCTTGGCAACATCGTCAAGGAATTAGGCATTAAACCCGGATATTATGTGCTTGATATCGGCAGCGGTACGGGCGTCCTTTTACCCTTTCTAATCGCAGAGCTGGGTGATGAAGGAAAAATTGTAGCCCTGGATTTTTCAGCGGAGATGCTCATTCAAGCGCAAGCCAAAAACTTCCAGCCTGTAGTTGGTTTTGCTCAGGCCGATGTTCTCGCCATTCCCCTAGCTGATAATTCTGTGAACCTGGCTATATGCAACAGTGCCTTTCCTCATTTTAACGACAAGGGCAAGGCATTAAAGGAAATAGCCAGGGTGCTCAGAAATAATGGCCGGCTGGTCATCTGCCATACCATGAGCAGGGAGATGCTTAACCGGCTTCATCAATCCATTGGTGGCATAGTTGCCGGTGACCTTCTGCCAGATGAATTTCAGCTAAGAGGGCTGCTAAAGCAGGCGGGGTTGAAGATAACCCACTTCGAGGATGGCCCGGAACGATATCTAGTTATTGCTGAGAAGAGCACCCGCTAGTGTTTAAATAATAATCGTCTATGGCTCCTTAATCATTGAGCTTCAAGCTCAAGGCTGATATCTAAAGCCCTGGCGGAGTGGGTAAGGGCGCCAATAGAAATAAAATCAACGCCGGTTTCAGCTACAGCCCGAACATTGCCCAGCGTAATTCCACCCGAGGCTTCAATTAAAGCACGGCCATGAATAGATTTCACCGCCTTACGCATATCCTCGAGATTCATATTGTCAAGCATGACGATATTTGCCCCAGCTTCCACGGCTTCTAAAGCTTCTGACATGGTCCCAACCTCCACCTCGATTTGAATCTGCCTTGCTTGGAGATTGCTTCGTCGCTCCGCTCCTCGCAATGACAACGGAGCATTTTGCCTTGCTTTGGCTATAATCTCCTTGATATTCAATCCCTGGCTGCGGAGCGCCGCCAGATGATTATCCTTAATGAGTATGCCATCGCCTAAACTCAT
>Ga0209986_10005710_pt1 | contig 10274 bp, 9 predicted proteins | sample BlataG_FD_183168 | JGI IMG/M metagenome (GOLD analysis project Ga0209986, IMG submission 183168) | Deep subsurface microbial communities from Black Sea to uncover new lineages of life (NeLLi) - Black_00105 metaG (SPAdes) (version 2) | ecosystem: Environmental > Aquatic > Marine > Oceanic >...
GGGGCTGATGAGTCTAAAGCAAGAGGCCTGCTCAGCCACCGGGAGGTTGAGGTTTTGAGGCTAGCGGCTAGCGGGATGAGTAACAAGGATATTGCCAAACAGCTTTTTCTTACCGTGCGCACGGTGAAAGCCCACCTAGCCAATATCTTTAACAAGATGGGGGTTTGCTGCCGCACTGAGGCTATAGTCAAAGGGTTAAGAGAGGGCTATATCGCCCTTGATGATGTGCCCTCAAGGATAGAGAGTGAATAATGGAAACAAAGTTTGAACTGTCTCAGCAAAACTATCAATACCTGTTTGAGAATGCCAGCGATGCCATGTGGGTCCATGATATGGAGGGTAATATTTTGGACGGAAACAAGGCATTTGAAAAGCTTACCGGATATAGCCTTAAGAAATGGGCTGGTATGAATATTAAGCAGTTCCTCACCGAGGAATTACTAGATTTGTCTAGAGAAGTTAGGCGCAAGCTGCTTAATGGAGAAGCTCTTAAACAACCCTATGAGCAGCGACTGCTCAGGAAGGACGGGGCAGTAAGGACAATGAAGATGGCTACCAGCCCAGTCGTCATCGCCGGGAAGGTAAAGGGCTTCCAACATGTCGCCAGGGATATAACTGAAGAAAAGAGTGCGGAGGAGATGCTCTCAAAGATTATTGATGGTTCCCCTATTCCATCATTTGTAATAAATAAACAGCATAAAGTCACCCACTGGAATACAACCATCGAATCCCTTTCCGGCATAAGCGGGCAGGAAATAGTGGGGACAGATGAGCAATGGCGGGCATTTTACACTGAGAAGAGACCAGCTATGGCCGATTTAATTGTGGATGGAGCATCCGCAGATGAAATTGAAGCATATTACCGGGGTAAATATAAAAAATCTCGCCTAATTGATGGCGCCTATGAAGCTGTAGATTTCTTTCCAGCTCTTGGCGAGCATGGAAAATGGCTTCATTTTACTGCAAGTCCTATCAAAAATAAAGGCGGGGACATAATAGGTGCCATAGAGACCTTACAGGATATAACTGAAGAAAAGCAACTGGAAGAGAACATGCGTTACTATGTCCAGCTAATTACCAAGGCACAAGAGGAAGAAAGAAAGCGCATTGCCCGAGAGCTGCATGATGAGGTAGCTCCACCTCTACTCCTCCTCACCCAGCGCTTGGATGTAATCACCTCAAGCACTAAACCAAAGTTACCCGGGGCATTTAAGGATACGCTAGAGGACTTGCGCATCAGGACTGTTGAGGCGTTAGAAAATTTGCGGCACTTTGCCCAGGACTTAAGACCACGCATATTGGATGACCTGGGCTTGGTAGCAGCCCTCGAGTGGATGACAGAGGAACTAGCAAAGAACTATGGAATTGATGCTCACGTTGAAATGGAGGGTACTGAGCGGACCTTACCTGCTGAGGTTCAGCTACTCCTGTTCCGCATTGCCCAGGAGGCACTAAACAATATTAGAAGGCACGCCAAGGCATCCACAGCTGTGGTCAAACTGGAGTTTAGAGACAACGAAATCAAGATGACCGTGAGCGATAACGGCAAAGGCTTTGAACTACCAACCCGGGTAGAAGACCTCGCCAGCACCGGTAGGCTTGGCATTATTGGAATGTGTGAACGGGCTCGGTTGCTTGGTGGCACCTTGAGGGTAAATTCAGAATCGAGCAAAGGAACAGAAGTAGTCGCTGAGTCACCATTATAGCGCTCTCATATCGGATTTGCATTTTGCATTACCCAGTAAACTTGTTTACAATAAGCCGTTATTGTGCTAGTATCAACCATCGTATTGGTGCTGAGGACAAGAAAATGCGCATAGAAAAGCAAAGATATACTGAACGGTTTGGCTCGGTAAAGATAAATGATGTGCAAAAAGTCCTGGAGCTTGATTCTGGGATGAGAGCTAGGCTGACGCTTAAGGAGGCAATAGCTTTAGACAAAATAGCTGGGAGAAGAGCTAAGCTGGCGCTTAAGGAAGCAATAGCTGTAGACAAAATAGAAGAGGGGGTTATCAAGGATTACGAGAAGAAAATGGCTATTGTTATCCCGATTAAGAATGAGAAGCTCCAGCTCTTCGAAGGGGTTATCAGCGGCGTACCTCATGAGTGCCTGATAATAGTAGTTTCTAACAGTGAGAGAAAGGAAGCTGACAGATTCGAGATGGAGAGGGATACCCTAGAGCAGTTTTGCCGCTTTGCTCAGCGTCAAGCTTTGATTATGCATCAAAAAAACCCGGCTCTGGCTCTGGCTTTAGCCCAGGCTGGATATACCGATTTGCTGGATGAGGTTGGAGAAACAGTAAGGGATGGCAAAAGCGAGGGGATGGTAATCGGCCTACTAATGGCCATGCTGGCGCGAAAGGAATACGTTGGTTTTGTTGACGCTGATAATTACTTTCCCGGGGCAGTTTGGGAGTATGTAAAGTGCTATGCTGCTGGCTTCAGTATTTCACGGTCGCCATATGCCATGGTCAGGATTCTATGGCGGTACAAACCGAAGTTATCAGGTCAAATCTACTTTAAAAAGTGGGGGCGAGTATCAGGAACAACCAATAAGTGCTTCAATTCTTTAATTTCAGCAAAAACAGGATTTGAAACCGATATCATAAAAACAGCCAATGCTGGTGAACATGCTATGAGTGTGAGGCTGGCGGAAATACTGCCCTTTGCTTCGGGCTATGCAGTTGAGCCACAGGAGCTTGTGTCTCTTTTTGAAGATTTCAGCGGCGTACTGCCCACAGCTAATCAAAGAGCAGCTAGAGACGGGATTGAAATATTCCAAATAGAAAGCAGAAACCCTCACTTCCACGAGGAGAGAGGCACTGCGCACCTGCGGGAAATGCTGCTCCAGGGGCTTGGCACCGTTTACCACTCCTTACTTTGTGACGAGGAAACGAAACGAATGATTATCAGAGAGCTGCTAGCCCAACGGGCTCTCAAGCGAGGTGAAGAGCCAGCTAAGCCAAACATTAACCGCCCTCCTCAGAAAGTAAACATCAAAAGCTTTATCGACTTTATGGCTGAGCGTGTGGACTCGTACTCAGCACTAAAGGGATAGTGATGCCAAATTATTCCACAGAGTCGAGACTGATAGCCTTTGATATGGATGGCACCCTAATTGCTGACAGATTTATTTTTAGATTGGCTCATAGATTTGGCTTTGAGGCAGAGCTAAGGGAGATAATATCAAGGAACATTCCGGAGTACGAGAAGACAAGAAGCATCGCGTCTCTATTGAAAGATGTAAGGACTAAAGAAATCATTGATACCCTTGACCAAATTCCACTCTCACCGGGCACCCAACTGACTGCGCTGGAACTCAAAAGAGAAGGGCATGTGCTCGCTATTATTAGTGACAGTTACACTATAGTTACTGAGCGGTTAAAGAAAAAACTGGGCTTTGACTTCACTGTAGCTAATAAACTCGTTGTGAAGGGCGGGAAGATAACTGGAGAAGTAGAGATGCCATTAAACTGGTCGAGCAATAGAACGGGGTGCCTGAAGCACTCGGTATGTAAGCTAAATGCTTTGGTCAGTCTTTCGAAAAAGACAAAAATACCATTAGAAAGAACTGTAGCTGTTGGCGACAATACTGCTGATATATGCATGCTCAGGCAAGCTGGCCTCGGGATAGCCTTCAATCCAAAAACCAAAACTGTTGAACAAAGCGCTGATATTACAATAAACAACCATATGTCACAGCTTTTAACTATCATAAGGGAGCAAAGATTGCCAAAAGCACCACCGAATAGCGAATCGTGTAATACCTCAGAGGTTCCTAAGACTCCAGCATAAGTCTTAACGCTATCATTCCCACACCCGAATCTAGCGTTGATAAGCAACCTCTAACCAGAATCGCGACTAATCTTCACCCTTTTCAATTTGCTCCAGCCTGGCATCGCCAATGCCAAAGTGATGAGCTATCTCGTGCCTTACTACTCTCTTTATTTCAACAGTGATCTCAGCATCATATCTACATTTGGCCTCAATTGGCTTCCTGAATATGGTTATTTTATCTGGTGGGACCAGTCCGTAGTGTCTACCCCGCTTGGTTAAGGGTACACCCTCATAGAGACCAAGCAGAGTTTGACCATGCCTGAGTCCCGCCCTAGCTAGTTGTTCAACGGTCGGCCAATCCTCTACCACCACATCAATATTCTCTAGTCTAGCGACAAACTCCTCAGGCAAAGCTTGAACCGCCCTTGTCACCAGCCACTCGAACCTCTCCCTATCCATCGCCTGACCTTTTGATTTAGCTGGCCCTCATTTCACAACCTGAATATCCACCGAACTCCATGACTATGCTTGACCAAGGCTTTGCTACGCAGCTTGCTTATCATGCAAGTTCTAATAGGGTTTTTCAAAACTATGTCTATCGTTCTCCTCTGAAGGAGGCCTGTGAGAAGGGGTGGCATTTAGAGGCAAGGTCGCTAATTTTAACGGTTTGGTTTTTTGCTACATCAAAATTTCGAACTATTCAGAGAATGTCAGTTCTTAGGTTAAATCTGCCTATATGCCGAAAAATACTGCTGAAACTGTACTATGCACCATGTTTGGCTGGAGTCAGCTACCTCGTTCTGTGGTTCCCTAACCAATCCAGTGTTACCTCCCAAGTCGTCTTCGTCTTGCGCTCTTTTTTGCCTTCAGGCGCGCAGCTTCTCTCTTGGATAGGAAACAACGATGGGCTTTCGCCTCGCGCAGGATTCCATCCATCTGTACCATCCTTTGAAAACGTCTCAACAAGGACTCTTGGGTTTCGCCTTCACGTATGGAAACTTCCAATGACATAACACACCAACACATTCTAGTAACATACATAGGCCAGGTACCCCCAGCCTATGTATATCCTTAAAGTCAAACTAGCGTTATCCGCTCAATCTGACCTTATTGTAGCACTCACTACAATACACCGGTCTACCTTCACGGGGCTGGAACGGAACTTCGGTCTCTTTGCCACACTGGGCGCATACTGCGGGGAACATCTGGCGTCGGGACCTATAGCCGTAACCACCGTCCCCGTAACGCTCTGCCTTCCTTGCTTGGCGGCATGAGGGACAGCGCTTGGGCTCATTAGTATAGCCCTTAGAGGCGAAGAACTCTTGTTCCTCAGCACCGAAAGTGAAGGTTGCTCCACAATCGGAGCACTGGAGAGATTTGTCCTCAAAGCTCATTGGATGACCTCCTCTCTTCTAAATAGTTGGTCCGAGTTGGTCATCCAGCACTTGAGTAAATCTAGAGCAATTTAACTAAGTATGTGATAACCTAAACCTAAACCACCATGGATATTATACACTAAAAGAACACCCTTTGCAAAAGTCGGTACAGGTTTCCAAGTAAGAAAGATTGCCATAACCAAAATGGAACCCACATTGAAGGGAAGTATCGCGGCCATCTTTGATGCTGAGGCGCCATCGACTGAACCCATGGTCAAACCGCCAGCTCCAGCAGAAGCGGAGGGGTCAGTAGCCGCTGCTGAAGGGAGGGGATAACCCACTGGTTCAAGAATCTGATGTTTTCACAGCAGTGGGTAGTCTTCATATCCCTGCTGAGTTTTAGCTCCATTTGATTCTAGCTCTCAGTCCCTGTATAATTTACTGTTGCCTGGCAAAAATTACATGCCCTCAAAGGCAGTTTCCCGGGCCGGCCAAAGGAGAATTAGCTATCCCGGTAAAGCAATTTTCAGGAGGTAGTTGACTAGTGAAAAGTGATGGTTTTGATCAATTCAAGGGCTCACCCGATTATGTTACTTCTGAACCCTTGAGAAACGCAGTTAATGTAGCTATAGCCCTAGGAAGACCGCTGCTAATCAGGGGAGAGCCAGGGACGGGGAAAACCCTGCTTTCTCACAGCATCGCCAGTGGGCTGGGCAAAAAGCTGATCACATGGAACATAAAATCAACCACTAAGGCTCAAGAAGGGCTATATGTCTATGACACTGTGCAAAGGCTTAACGACAGTCGCTTCGGTGATAGAGACGTCTCTGATATCAAACAATATATCAAGCTGGGCAAATTGGGACAAGCCTTTGCTTCTCCTGAGCAACTAGTGCTTCTCATCGATGAGATAGATAAGGCTGACATTGAGTTTCCCAATGACCTCCTCAATGAATTGGATGAAATGAGCTTCTACATCCCAGAGACCAATGAGACCATCACAGCCATCCACCGGCCGATAACAGTTATCACCAGCAATGCTGAAAAAGAACTCCCCGATGCGTTCTTGCGGCGCTGCATATTCCACTACATTGAGTTCCCTGACTCTGAGCTGATGGAGGAAATTATCCAGGTACACTTCCCTAATATTAAGAATAGCCTCCTCGGCGAAGCCCTGAAGACCTTTTACTCACTGAGGCAGATTGACGAGTTCAGGAAGAAACCCTCGACCAGCGAACTGATAGACTGGATTCGGGCTCTTATTGCCGGCGGTATACCCCACGAGAACATTTCCAAGGAGATTCCCTTCATTGGTACCCTGCTGAAGAAAGAGACAGATTACGATTACTTTGTAAATAATCATATGACCAGGATTGGCGATACTTTTATCATTCGGCGACGATAGATATGTTCACTGAGTTTTTCCATATCCTCAGGAAAAGGAAGGTGCCAGTTTCAATTACTGAATGGATGACCCTTATGGAGGCTCTTGCCAAAGGTTGCATCACTAATCTAGATGAATTCTACTTTTTGGCAAGAGCGATACTGGTTAAAAGTGAAGCCTACTATGACCACTATGACATTGCCTTCCAGGAGTATTTCAAGGGAATAGAAACCCCAACCGAGATTTCAGAACAGATATTGGAATGGCTTAAAGACCCCCTTAACCGGATGACCCTTACTGAAGAGGAGCAAGCCCTATTTGATAGCATGGACTTTGATGAACTGCTTAGTGAGCTGGAAGAGAGGCTCAAAGAGCAGACCGGGCAGCATGATGGGGGTGGTTACTGGATTGGCCGAGGAGGCACCTCTCCCTTTGGGCATTCTGGATACCATCCCGCTGGCATTAGAATTGGTGGCGAATCAAGGGGCAGGCATGCCATACAAATTGCTCAGGAGAGGAGATTCCGAAACTATCGCAGCGATTTAACCCTCGATGTCCGCCAGATCAAGATGGCCCTAAAAGGGCTACGACAGCTTAGCCGAATCGGACCTGAGGATGAGCTAGACTTAGATAAAACCATCGGGGCTACTGCTAAGAACGCTGGTGAGATTGAGCTAATATGGCGCCGAAGCCGAAAGAATGCGGTTAAAGTGTTCCTGTTAATGGATGTCGGTGGGTCTATGGAACCCTTTGCTTTGCTGTGCAGTCAACTATTCTCGGCAGCTCACTCTAGCACTCATTTTAAGGATTTACGCTACTACTATTTTCATAATTGCATCTACGACAACCTTTATCAGGACATTGAGAGACAAGAGGCAATAAGCACCGACCATCTCCTACGCACCCTGGAGCCCGACTATAAGCTACTATTGGTGGGAGATGCCAGAATGGGTCCCTGGGAGCTAATGGAGAGGTATGGGGCAATTAATTATTATGAGCGTAATGAAACCCCGGGGATAGTTTGGCTCAAGCGGATTGCCGAACATTTTACCCACTGTGTTTGGCTGAATCCGGATAATCCACGCTTCTGGATTCACCCCACTGTTCAACTAATCGGGAAACTCTTCCCCATGTTCCCGCTTACCCTCGATGGACTGGGACAGGCCATGAAAAGATTGGTCGTGAAGAGGTAACCCTGCTCATTTCCTGAGGTGGTTCACACCTTCTTTGGGTTTCGTGAGTCAACTATTTTGCATACCAAATCGGCGGGTTTTCTCAATCGGTGTCCCAGTCTTTCAAGCCCTCAGCCTTAGCAGTCAGCACATACCTGATTAGGAAAGCATCAACTGACCTTTTAGCGAGGCAGATGGTCAGAAAAATCAAAAAACCGCCACCTCGGGCGGGCTCCGAAGCTAATGGAGCGGGAGACGAGACTCGAACTCGCGACAACCTGCTTGGAAGGCAGGGACTCTACCAACTGAGTTACTCCCGCACGAAAATTTAGCGGAGGGCTTTTTACCTCCTTTTTAGCTTTGATAACATATTGAAAATGTGGATTAGCATTTTGGCAACCGCTATTGATAAAAGCAGGGACTCAAAAAGCAGGGACTAAAGGTGAGTCCCTGCTTATCACCTCCTCCTATGAAAGATAGTGCAAATTTTTAATCGTCCGGTTTCCCTTGTCACTTATCACCCCCCTTTTTCCCACTTAATATTTTTGTTAATGCCATCCTCCTATCCATAGAGGCAAAGCCTTCAATAATAACCTGCGACTCAGCTCCCTTTCCCTCCGTCTCATGTCATGTCTGGAGATTTCCTACTGTTGACATTATATCATTCTCTGTTGACAAAGTGAAAGCCTTTAGTGCTAAACTCCATACCTCTTTGCTTTAGAAGTGTCCCAAAGAGGAAATGTTGCGCCAGTATGCGAGGGGCTATCGTCCTCGATGCTTAGGGGAAGGAAATAGCATAAGTGGGCAATTCTTAGGTGCTAGAGGCTAGGGGCACTTGCCGATCTTGGAAGACTAGACTAGGGCAGAGATGGGGTAGAGTCATAGAAGCAACAAGCTTCTCGCTAGCGATTCCTCACTTCCGTTTAACCTTTACTTTCGTCTCAGATGAAGCCTCTTGCTCCAATAGCTCGTCAATCTCTATATATCTCTCCTCAGCAAGGCGTTTGAATATGCCGTTGAGCTTGAGAACTCCCTCAACAAACTCCTCGTCTTCCTCAGAGTTCAGCCACTCATCAAAGGCGTCAATGGCATCTTCGTCATGAGCTGTCAGTATCCGCACTCTTCTTTGCGACATTATGTCTGTTATCTTATCCTTTTCCTCGGCATGCCCCCTAATGATATTAATAAACTCCCGGCACAGAGGTTCAAGCTCGTCCATGTTGCTTTCCCATTTAAGCTCATTTACCGCTCCTAGCTGGGAGCCAAGCACCCCTGCCCAGCTATCATAGCCGTACTCGTACAGGAACCTGTTCACCACACTTGCAGCGTATTTCGGGCATGGGATATACCAGGGAAGGGTATCGACATAGTGCTGTTTCAGTGTCTGGTACCCTTTCCTTCTTTTAGCTGTTTCCTCCTGGTGTTCTTTTTCCTCCCGCTCAAGCCGCTGCTTGCGCAGCTTGTCATCTTGGTCAATGACCGGAGTCAGCTCTTCCTGCTTTTGCTTCACCAGCTTGGATATAGAATCCAGCTCACCGAGCGTCTCTACCTTTTCTACCTTCTCTTTAAGGAATTTGAGGCTTTCGGTAGTTAGTCGCCCCTGTTTCCTCAGTTCCCTGGTTTCCCACTTTCTGTCATCTATCTTGCCGAGTATTTCACCTATGTCCCAGCGAAGTTCGCTCCTTCTGGTAAGCAGGCGAAACTCCTCCTCAATGGAAGGTCTGGCTTCCTCTACCTTTTCTTCTTTCTCCTTTGGCCAGTACTTCCTCACCGTTGCCCGGTCAAGGTTAAGCTCTCTGCCTACGGCTGATTTAGAGTAGCCCCTCCCAGCAAATTCAGCAATCTTGTCAATTAAATCTTGAGTTACCACCTTCGGCATTTTTCCTCACCACCTATAATTTACTCCTTATTCTGTTCGAGAATTCTGCACAGTGCCCTTCTTATTCGCCTAAGAGCCCCTGTGAAAGTCTTACTAACCGCTAAAATTAGAATGTGTTTTACCTAGTTAAATTTCTAAGTTTTGCCCGCTTTCTTTCCCACTATTTTACCATATCCTCGGCATTGCTGGCGAACTAGCGAGGATTTAAAAGCCATTTTAGTGTCCTTTCAATAATGCTGTCGGATATAACAAGGCATCCGGGGAATTTTCTTACTGGACGAATCTCATCGAGGGGTTATGCTCAAATCAAGGAATGTCCCATGCGAAGAATCAGCTTCAAGTCGATGCCAAAGTCTTCGGATTAGAATTAAGTTTGAGATGGGCAGAAAGAGGTTCCTAGTCGGGGGAAAGGCCTGCATAGTGCCAGATGATGACCCCTCGGAGGCTTTAAGGCAAGCCAAGACCAAGCAGACTCTCATCCAAAATGCAGTGTTAGCCAGAACCAAGTTTGAGGATGAGAGTAGCTGGCGAAATAGACAAGCGGTAAATCACTATGGCACAAAAAAAGGTGAGTTTTCGGTGACAAAAGACGGTGAGGCGCTCTCATGCCCCGACTTAACTCCGGGAGCGGCAGCCATCCTGGCACAATATAGCTTGCTTTATCTTCGGATTAAAAACAGATTGGA
>Ga0209986_10005711_pt1 | contig 10274 bp, 9 predicted proteins | sample BlataG_FD_183168 | JGI IMG/M metagenome (GOLD analysis project Ga0209986, IMG submission 183168) | Deep subsurface microbial communities from Black Sea to uncover new lineages of life (NeLLi) - Black_00105 metaG (SPAdes) (version 2) | ecosystem: Environmental > Aquatic > Marine > Oceanic >...
ACTCGTCGGTCTCAATGTCAATGATGAAATCCGGGGAGCCAGCAGTACGGGAGTAAAGCCGGCCGCCGGGTTCCAGGTAGCAGTCCTTCTCCGGATTACGGGCTGCGTAAGCGAACTCCTGCGGCACGGTCTCCAGACAGCGGGTCACCAGCTCGCGGGGGATCTTCACTATCCCGGTCTGGTGATCTACGTTGGCCCCCGCATTGTCGAGGACCTTCAGCCCATCTTCAAGCTCGACCTTGATGCCAGTGTTCTCCAAGATATGCAGCGACCCATTGTGGATCTCCTCGATCTGGGCATCAGACAGATACTTTATTATGGGCTTTTCGGTTGTTTTATTGTCCATGGTTGTCTCTCCTTAATATAAAAAGTTGGTTTTTCCTCTTTACTTTGGCTAAACGCTGGCAGTTAGATGATTGGCAATGCTATCTCTATCGACGGAACTGCTGATGATGACACCTTGTGCATGGAATGTTAATTGGGACTTTACTCTGTTGAAACTCCTGTACTCTCCAAATCGAGCAGCTGCTCAAGGCTGGTTATGACCGGGACCGACGTTTCCACCAATGGCCACTTTCGGGATACTGAACGGTGTTGTAGCCAGACAGGTTGTATCCCCACTTCTTTTGCCCCGCAAATGTCGATTCTCCAATCATCCCCAACATAGATCGCCTCAGCCGGGTCGATGCCTAGTTCTTCCAGGCATATGAGAAAGGGTTCACGGTTCGGTTTTGCCGGCACGCCAAACTCTCCTGCTATAATAATAACCTCAAAAAAATATTCTAGTTCGGGAAACTGCGTGTGTCGATGTTTTTCCGAGTTATGTTGTCCCTGGGTATTGGTTATCATGGCTAACCGGTATTCGGATACAAGTTTCTTTAATACCGCCTCAGTCTCTGGAAAAACCCTTGTCTTGGACTTGACCATCTCCCAATAATTTCGCTCCGCCTCTACCAGGAATTCCGGGGCCGGCTTCCGTTTGTAGTGTGAGTAGACTGCCTGCCACAGAGCTTTCCGGGAAAAGTTTGATTTTTGGTGAAAATCCTGCCGGAGCCTCCGGTAATTCGAGAGAAACCCCGGCCAGGAATCTACCCCCAAATCCTTATAGATCCTGATCTGTGCTTCCTTCTCGGCCGTGCGAAAACCCTCGGCTGAATCAACCAGAGTCTGACCAAAATCGAAAAGGACTGCTTTAATCATGCGATCGTCCAATAGACAATATAACCTCTGAGGTCTGAACTTAGTTGGATCGTTCAATCAGCTAACGGGCCGGTAAGGTTCAATCTCTTCCCCACTTTGCTAAATAATTTCCAAATAGCTCTTCATCGGTCGGAATGTGTTCTGGGATCGGATCAGACAACCAGGTATAGTTAAGGAAGTGTTTCCAGTTAATGTTCTCGCTAGTCATATTACCAGCCCAGGTGCCACCGCCTAGCGTGTCTGTGAACGGATTACCATTAAACCAGCTACCGCTGTTAGCCATTGCGTGGGGCATATTACAATTTACTCTACCGACATTGGCCTTGAGAGCAAGCTCAACTTTGCGATCGTCATTTTCAGTATGGATGGAAGCTGAATGACCTTCGCCGGAGAATCGGTGCATTTCCTTCATGAGTTCGATCATCTCACTGAAGTTGTCCCATTTCCATATGGTAAGGACTAGTGAAATTTTCTCTCCGGAAAAGCGATCTTCGGGCCCGGCTTTTTCACCAAGCACCATCAGAAATCGAGTATCCCTAGGCACATCGATTCCTGCCTGCTCGGCGATCCATAGGGCCGGCTTGGCAACGACGTCCCGATTCAGAGTTTCCCCGTCGGGCCACATGTAAGCTCTTAACTTCTCCCGCTCCTCCGTATTGCAAAGATAACCTCCTTCAGCTTTCAGACACTCAAGCATCTGGTCGTATATACTGGCCTCCAGGGCAACAGCGTTTTCCGAGGAACAGGATGCTGAATTATTGGCGACCTTGGACTTGACAATCTTGGCAGCCGCCGCTTTCAAATCAGCCGTTTCGTCAACAAAGGATACTACGTTGCCGGCACTAACTGTGTGGGCTGGTTTACCAGCTGAATATACAACCTTCACCAGTGCCGCTCCACCCGTTGCCACAACAAAGTCGCAAGTTGCCATCAATTTACGGGCTTTTGCGCCACTGCTATGACGGATGCACTGCATCAGGTCCTCAGGAGCACCGATTTTCCGAAGCGCCTTTCTGCCATGCTCAACTGTAAGATAGGAGCTGCCCTGGGTCCTGGGATGGGGTGAGACGATCATCGCATTCCTGGTTTTCAAAAGACTAAGCCCGATGCAACAAATCGTTGATTCGGGATTGGTTGAGGGAACGATATTAGCTACAACCCCAATCGGCTTGGCGAATATCCTTAAGCCCTTCTGTTTGTCTTCCTTCACCAAGCCGCAGGTCTTGACACCTTGCATATCCCACAACGTGCCGCGGGTTTTGCTCTGTACCTTGGCAACTTTATCCTGGTAAACCCCAATCCCCGATTCATCTACCGCGAGTCTGGCCAGCGCCTTAGCCGTCTCCTCCTTCTGCCATTCCCAAGCGACGGCGGCGACCATCTCATCAACTTTCTCCTCAGTCCAGAATTCAACCTCCTCGAAGGCTCTCCTCGCCCGTTCATACAATTCTCGGACTTCATCCATCTCTATTGTTCTTTCTGTGCCACCCATCACGTAATTTATCTCCTTATGTTTTTTCGCTGGGATCTTCGACTTCTTCTATAATAACAAACCCGCTGCCGTAGAGTCTCTTTCTTTCCTCGAAGTATTTTTTCCATTCCGCAGGAGAGTGGGTCTGCGCTGGTCTGGCGATTTTGTCCCTGTTCGCTAACCGAGGAACGGGCCGATCTTGCGGACCATCATAGTATTCCTTCGAGGTCAGCTCCTGACCTAGGCGCGTCATGCCTTCCCGCTCGACCTCTTCAATGTAATGGGCGCCTGCGCCAAAGGACCGGGTGATGGCCAGGATGGCCCAGATCGCTTCGGGAGTGAAACCGAGATCCATCATAGCCGCCCCGGTTGCACCGAGCATATCCAGGTCAATGGGATGATCGCTCATCTGCTGAGCGGCTTTGACGATTGCTTTGGTATAGTTGATGTACTCGCCGGCTACGCCGAGCTTTTTAGCCCTGGCAAAGATGCGCTTGGCGGCCGGATCTTTGAGCATCAGGTCGGATACACCCAGCGCTGGATCACCTAGTTTCTCCCTGACGAGTTCTATGGTGACTTGCTCGATTGTTTTTCCCTCTGTTGCCACCTTGGCGAGGTTTTCCATCAGCATGTTTCCAAATGCTGAATACGCGCCATATGCATGGCCAAACGCGAGAATGGAAGCGCCGCAAGCCTGGGTCAGAAATGTTCTGGACCTAGCAACAATCCTAGACAACATGGCCGGCATAGAGAGACCGTCTTCCAGAGCCAAGATCATGATGTAATTCAACATCTTTTCCTCTTCAATTAGAGGAATCCTGGCTTGGAAGTCAATGAAAAGCACATCCACCAGCCCGTAGCCCCGTTCCATCAACTCGGTCGTATCGTATCCCCGGGCCACGATGCGGTGCACATTCTTATAGGCAACTTCCGATACCCACTGAAAACGCGGACGGGTCTTGTCCATGGGTACTGTGCCATATGGCCTGTTCATATAATCATACGGCAATTTGGGATCATTCAAATTGCCAATTACCTTTCTTTTTAAATCACCCATTTCTTATATTCCCCTGATTCTTTTTGTGTTCTGGAATATTCCTGGCGTTGTTCCTGACTAGGCACTTCCCGATCCTGGGGACCGATGTATTTAATCATCGAGAGATCCAGCATTTGCACCATCGGTTCCCTTCTCGAGGCCGCCCAGGCATGCCCTTTTTTCATATTATAAAGGGCGTGAGTCGCGCAACTGTAGCCGCGACTCAAACTCCCGATGCACCATCCGGCATTTGGTGAAAAACCAAGGTCCATTAATGCTGTGTTACCCGCCCCCACTACATTTACCCCCACGTAGGATTTCCCTTCCCGCTTACGCCGTGCGTGGAAGTGCTTCTCGATTGCCCTTTGGAACTCAAGGTATACGCCGCCGACCTCCAGCTCTTCTTGCTTGAGGTGAGTCGGTTCTGCTCGCGGGTCGCCAGCGTGATGTTGCGGTTGTCCCATCCCCATGACCTTCTCTCCGGCATCCAGATGTTCATCAACCAGAATTTTGGCCATTTCGTCAAGGGTTTTCCCCTCCTTCCCCGCCCGTTCGATATATTTGTTCATCATATACCCATGGGCAGCACCGGGGCCATGAACGCCGCCAAAGGTCATGATGGATGCCGCGACAGCGGTAGGCAGATTCGGTCGGCCAGCAATCACCGAAATCGCTGAAGCCGCTGAAGGTGACATGGAGTGTTCCATGAACTCACCCATTTCATATTTCAGCATTTCCTCTTCCGAGGCAGTAGGAATCCTCCCCTGAAACAGTATGAACATCGCGTCATAGAATGAATAACCCTCTTCAGCCAGTTCGCTTAGATCATAGCCTCTCACGACGGTTTTTTCCTCTGTCTTATATGCAATCGCCGTCTTTCTTCTAAACAATGGTTCTCTATCCATTATCCTGATCTCCCTTGTACCCTCTTTCAGTTAGCAGTGCGCCTGCAGTAGGCGCACTGCTCCACACTTGGTTTGGGTTTCTTTGTATTCGGAAGCCTTACGGTTGCCCTCAATGTCCACGAGTGATATTCCAGGTTGAATTTGGGGACCGATTGCCAATCTCACGCGATCCAAACTACGTATCGATGATGACTATGCAATTTAGTTAAGCCATCTGACATGTGACTTCTATAATGCAAAGGAGTTGCCATTAACCGGCAGGATCCAGTGTCCTTCACTTCGCATAAACCACAGACTTGCATGTGGTATGCTAAAGATATATTGGTATATACCATTCTTTCGAAGTATATCAAAAATCTTGCCAAGTTAGAAGTGCCAGGGCATGAAAAATAGGGAACCCATGGTCAAGTGTACTGGAAAGCATCAAATGGCTTGCAGGTGATGGTGTTTTATATTGCTCCCTCGTCTAGAGCATGCTATAAAAGACATAAACAAGAGGCGTCGGTCAAAGGGTGTACTTCTACTCCTAATAGCCATGAAAAATCCGCAACAGATCCGATATATCTTTTATAACCTGGACCACTGGATATAAAATCTTTATTCCTAGTTGGTGCATTAGGAAATACTGCAAGCATTGTCAGTGATATGATGAAAGCATTGCAAGGGATCATCATCGATTTGGACGGCACGGTGTGCCGGGGCGAGGAGATCATCCCCGGTGCACCCAAGGCAATTGAGACATTAAGACGACGAGGTATTCACATCGTCTTCGTATCCAACACCATTGACAGTCCTTCCACATACGCGTCTAGGCTTACCCGACTCAAAGTACTAACCGACCCTGAGGACATCATTCAAACAGCGACTGTCTTACGACATTACTTGCTGCGCGAGATCCCTAATGCTACGGTGTTTGTAATTGGTGAGGAGCCTTTATTAGAAGAACTCAGGCCCTGGTTCAAGCTCAGCGAAGACCCGAAAGAGATTGATGTGGTCGTGGCAAGTTTCGACCGAGGCTTTAACTACCATAAACTAAACATCGGATTCCAAGCCCTTAAGCGAGGCGCACGCTTTCTGGCCACTAATATCGATGCCACTTGCCCGCTGCCCGAGGGGGAAATCCCTGATGCAGCCCCTGTTATCGCAGCTTTAGAAGCTTGCACCGGGCGCAAACTTGATCTGAACATTGGCAAGCCATCAACCTGGATGCTTGAGATCGCGTTAGAACGGTTTGGCTTGTCAAGTGATCAGACTTTGCTTGTCGGCGATCGCGTTGAGACGGACATACTAATGGGAAAGCGCGCCGGCATGGTCACCGTATTAGTGCTGACTGGCGTTACACGACGGAAGGATTTAGACCACGCGCCGGTCCAGCCTGACTACATCCTAGAAAGCATCGCTGACCTACCTCAATTGCTCGACAAAGGGCTAGGCGCGGGGTCGCGGCAGGTGCAGCAGCGAGGCTAATGGCTTAGCTTACCCTAAATTCATTATAACCAAGAAGCTATTGTACACTCCAGAGAAACGAAAAAGCAGGGGAAAGGATGCCCCTGCTTTCTTAACAGAATGTAGCAGCACCTATCACCACGCAGTCAAAAAAATACAAACGCGCTACGTTGAAAAATATTTGACGAGCTGATCAGCATGTAAGACACCGTCATAATCAAGACCCTCGCCGCCGGCTTTCAACACCCCCTTTTTGCCATCTGGATCACCAAGGCAGGTAACGATGATATCCGACTGGCCGAGATCTTCCCTTTCGGTATAAAAGTTGGTTGTAGCGACGATGTGCATGCCGGCAGCCTCTGCCGCCTGTACCCCGTTCCGCGAATCCTCAATCACTATGCACTCCTCCGGCTTGAGGCCTGTCTTTTCGAGGGCCAGGTTGTAGATCTCCGGATCAGGCTTCTTCTTGTTAACCACATCGCCGGCGAGGACGAAATCGAACTTGATATCCTTGAGGATCTTATAAGCTACGGCACGGGCCGCTCTCTCGTTGGAGGTTGTGCATATCCCTAGAACAAGCCCGGCTTCCATGGTCTCCTTCATCAATCGCTTTACGCCTGGCCTGAGAGGTAACTTGCCACCCTCCACCAACCCGATAAAGGTCTCAGTCTTATGTTTATGCATTTTCTTGATGAGCTCATCCTCCTCCTCTGGCTTCACCTCAACCCCGAAGCCCTTGGTGTGGAGATAATGGCGCATCCTCTCCTTGCCACCCGAGACCTGAAGCAGCTCGTGGTACTCTTCAACACCCCATTCAAAGTCGTAACCAAATGCCTTAAACGTCTGGTTAAAGGCAACCCGATGTCCATCCCGCTCGGTATCAATGATCACCCCATCCTGGTCGAAGATAATCGCCTTGATCTCTGCCATTGTGTCACCCTCCTGGATTACTCAACTGGTAATGAATTCCTTGATGGCCTCAACCGCCATCCTGTTCTCCTCTTCCAATCCAATCGTAAGCCGGAAGAACCCATCGCTTCCATACATCTCGGGCTGAGGCCTAAAAATTAAACCTTTCTTCCTGGCAAATTCGACCATATCATTCCCCTTTTTCCCTGCCTTTTGTCCATCGAACAGGATGTAGTTGCCATACGAGTGGAAGATGGTCAGCCCCGGGATATTACTCAACGATTCTTCGATGTACTTCACTTGATGATTATTGAAATCCACCTTATTCCTCATGCTTTCTTCATCGTCGAGAGCTGCCAGAGCAGCCCACATCGGAATGGTTCCCACGTTCCAGGGTATCAAAGTAGGTGCGATCAGATCAATAACATCTTTATCCGCAAGCAAATACCCAAACCTGAGTCCGGCGAGGCCATATGCCTTGGACAAAGTCATTGTGACCATCACGTTCTTGTATCTCTTGATCAACCCTACCTGTGACATCTCTTGCCCAGCGTATTCGATGTAAGCTTCATCAATCACAAACGGGACGCCCGTTTCAGCAATCCTTACAAAGGCTTCCGGCGGCATGAAATTGCCCGTCGGGTTGTTCGGGTTGGCGATCACGATGACTTTCGTCTTCGGTGTAATAGCCTGTATGATTGCATCGGGATCGAACAAAAGCTGGTCATCCTCATAACGCATAGGGACCGATACCAACTTTCCGCCAACGACAGCACACCGCAGTTTGTAGATGCCAAAGCATGGCGTATGCTGGATAACCTCCTCGCCGGGTTGAATGAGACTTCTCCAGATCATGTCATAGACTTCGCTGGTGCCATTACCAAGCAGGACATTCTCTGGTCCATCGAGCCCGTTGATCTCGGCGATTTTCGACCTCACAACAAGCCCCTGGTCCGGATATCGGTTCGCTATTCGAGCATACTTGTTAATCGCCTCCAGAACCTTGGGGGAAGGCTCATGAGGGTTCTCATTAGACATCATCCGCCGAAGCTCAGGCTCTTGCCAAGCAAGCTCAATATGAGGGGAAATATATTGCTTTTGCTCCCGCAGCCATGGCATAAAGAATTCTTCGATCTTTCTTTTCATTATCTAACTCCTTAAATCTGTTAAAAAAACATCCTCCAGTAGGAAAAAGGGGTACGTACCCTTTCTCGAACTTGGTCTTTTTTTAGTTCACTCATAGTTTGGATTTGTCCTAAAGTGTACAAGCCAAGCACGTCCTGGTCGTTATCAAGCAGGGAGCACCTACTTGCACTCAACCTTCTAGCCCCGGCGTTACTAAGCCTTTCCAGGACTTCCTAACATATCGATCCAGTAAATGACCTTCTCCTTGATGGCATCCTTAACAACCACATCGATTTTTCCCGGGTTGTACTCATCACGATGTTCGGAGACGTAGTCATAGGTGGCGTCGATAAGTGTCCGTTTAAGATCCGTGGACACATTGAATTTTGAACCGCCGAGCTCAATGAGCTTGGCGACGTAATCCGGCGGTAGGCCAGTCCCGCCGTGGACAACCATAGGTGCTCGGATCCCCTGATCATTGATCAACTGGGCAATCTTGCCGAAGCGCTCAAAGTCAACCTGGGGTTTCTTGGTCTTGTAGACGCCATGCGCTGTTCCAATCGCTGGCGCGAGAAGGTCAATACCAGTTCGCTCGACGAACTCCAATGCCTGCTGTGGATCACAAAGGGCCGCCTCATCCTCCACGACTTTTATTTGGTCTTCTACACCTGATACAGTGCCCAGCTCCCCTTCGACTGATATATTCCCGATCCTATGGCAGTATTCGACGACCTCTTTCGTCTGCCGAATGTTCTCCTCAAACGGCTCTCGCGAAGCATCAATCATAATGTTCGTCCAACCTGCGTCGGCGCATTTTTTACAGTAGTCAACCTCTCTGCAATGATCTAAGTGCAGGCAAATAGGAATTGGAGCTGACTCAGCCAAGGTTCTATAGATGGCGACAAGGACTTCACGCCCTAGGAATTTTGACGGCGTCACCGAGGTCTGAATAATGAGTGGCGCCTTCTTGTCAATGTGAACCTCGACGACAGCCTCTAATTGAATGAGGTTGGTGATGTTAAAGGCGCCAACGGCATACTTCTCCTGTGTCGCTTTTACTAGGATTTCTTTGGCATTTACAATTGACATTGCAGCCTCCCTTCACAGAATTGCGCAGTAGTCGGTTATAAAAATAACCGCTTTAAGCAAGATCGTTATTCAACAACCGTGCTCATCTCCCGTCTATACTGACCGCTTTCAACTTTAAATAGATATCGATCTCCACGGTAGAATGACTGGAGCACCTCTAAAGGAACATCATCTGATGTGTAGGCAATACTCTCTAAGAATATGCATGGGATAACGCGGGAAATACCAAGTTTCTGAGCAATATCTCTAGTAGGTCTTACCGCACGGAGCGTCTGGATAGAGTGGTGTAGATCGACGCCAAACTCATCGACCAAGAGACGATACATCGATCCTTTGATTTCGATATCTAGAAGCCGGCTGAAGTGGGCAAAGGAATAGAATTGCTTCTCGAGGACAAACGGCGTCCTATCAGCTAAACGAATTCGCTCAATCATTACTATGCCATCACCAGGATTTAACATCAATTTACCCGCCAGATCAGGTGTCGCCTTGATCAGGTCCTTCACCAATACGCGGTCTTCAAACTGGACATCCTTGAAGTCAAAATCGTCGACGAAGCTGGTCATTCTCCCAAGCTGGCGGATGGGATGCAATGGCGACTTCCGTCTCACAATGGTTCCAATACCCCGGCGCTTTTCCACCAGACCCTTCTGCACAAGCTCTGAAATCGCATGACGCACTGTATTTCTGGTCACCTCGAAGTTTTCAGATAGACGGTTCTCCGGGGGCAACTTTGAACCGATCTCAAATGTCCCTTGAACAATATTGTCTTCCAGCCAACCGGCAAGTTGGTGATAGAGAGGGATAGGGCTACGCTTATCAAGAGTGGGAGTGCATCGAAGTGTCATTGTCTACCTGTCTATATGTATACACATCTTCTTGGAATTTGTCAACCACAATCTGCGACCATATTACCTATGCGAATATGGTCATCATGTAACCAGACGGCGCTAGTTTAAAATTGTTGAGCCAAGGTCGAGTCGTAGAGGTTGCTGCTTCTGCAAATTTAGTTTAGACACACTCCATTAAGCTCGAAAATATAGATGACTCCACTGAAAAAAGGTCAACCGTGAGAAGAGGACTGGTAATCATC
>Ga0209986_10005712_pt1 | contig 10273 bp, 9 predicted proteins | sample BlataG_FD_183168 | JGI IMG/M metagenome (GOLD analysis project Ga0209986, IMG submission 183168) | Deep subsurface microbial communities from Black Sea to uncover new lineages of life (NeLLi) - Black_00105 metaG (SPAdes) (version 2) | ecosystem: Environmental > Aquatic > Marine > Oceanic >...
TAGCAGGTATGAAAAAACCCATCTCGTAGAGTTTCTTTGAAACTATTAGAGCATCTTTTTCGCTGCCGATGATAACAGGAATAATATGGCTGCTGCTTCGGCCGGTATTTAGCCCAAGTCGATTGAGCTTTGTGCGAAGGTATTCTGCATTTTGCTTCAATTTCTCTCTGCGTTTCGGTTCGGCTCTCAACATCTCAACCGCCGCCCCAGCCGCCGCACAATTAGCCACCGTTGGCGCAGTTGTGTATATGAAGCTTCGCGCCTTGTTTATCAGTAAGTCAATCACAGTTTTTGTAGCCGCCACTATACCGCCGGTCGCCCCGAGCGCCTTACTCATTGTAGCAACAACAATATCTACCTCCTCAAGCACCCCCAACTCTTCTGCTAAGCCGCCACCCGTCCTGCCCAGACACCCTAAAGCGTGCGCCTCATCGACAATCAAAAAAGCACCATACTTATTTTTTAGTTCCACAAGCGCTTTCAAATCAGCCGCATCGCCGTCCATCGAGAAAATGCTCTCGGTAATAATGAATTTCTGCCTGTATCTCTTCTCGGCTAAAAAATTCTCAATCCTCTCCAAACCGCCTCTTCGGTATGTCCTGAACTCCGCAGCGCTGCTTTTCGCAGCATCTATAATCGAGGCGTGGTCTGATTTATCTAACAATAAAAGGTCCCCCTTCAAGGCAATCGTCCTGATTACCGCCTCATTAGCTGTCCAGCCCGAGGGAAAAATCAACGCCGCTCTCTTTTGCAGCAGCCGGGCAAACTTCTCCTCCAGTTCTACGTGAGGTCGCATCGTACCGCTGATAAGTCGAGATGCACCAGCTCCGTGACCATATCTCTTTATTGCTTCGATGACAGCTTCGATTACCCTCGGATGATTGGCCAGGTTCAGATAATTATTGCTGCAAAAAACTATTCTTTCCTCTCCGTCAATTCGCACAGTTGTCTCCTGCGCCGAGTCAATACAGACGGGATTTCGCAGCAAATCGGCCTTTTTCAGCTCCTCTAATTGAATTGTTACAAAATTAAATTTATCCATTCCTTTTTTCAGTTGAACATCCAACAAAATTGACGATATTATATAGCTGACAGCTATTAGACGGTAGCAATAAATCCTAATACCAAACGACAATTGCCACAGCTACCTGTAGAAAGCTCTTCAACAATAGCGGTATTCTCAGAGAGTCGAGAGGTTGCTTTGCTTCGCTAGCGATGACAAAACTCCTCTGTCATTGCGAGGAGCGTAGCGACGAAGCAATCTCACAAGGTCTAAAAACCTTTCTGGTAGCTGAGCAATAAAAAGAAAGGTAAAACTTTTGACTTTTTGATTTTTGATTTTTGATTTTCTTCTACTATGGGCCTTTACGATAGAGATTACACTCGGTCAGATTATGAGTCGCAGTCCCACTATGCACCCCAGATGCGGCCGACCCTTCCTCGGATTACACCTGTGGTCAAGTGGCTGTTGATTATTAACGTTGTCGTGTATTTTATGCAGATTTTGACAGGGGATAGCCTGATACTGCGGTTTTCTGTCCATCCGGTTTCTATACTTGCCATACTGCAACTTTGGCGACTTGTAACTTACCAGTTTTTACATGGTCCCATATTTCACATACTCTTTAATATGGTCGTCCTGTACTTTCTCGGCTCAACACTTGAACGCCACTGGGGCAGCAAAAAGTTTTTAGTGTTTTATCTTGGTTGTGGTATGGTCGGCGGCTTGATTTACCCGCTCTTGCTCGGCCTGAAAATAATCTCCCCACACCCGGTTTTCGGTGTCCTTCCTCTTATAGGTGCATCCGGAGCCATACTGGGTGTACTGGCCGCCTGCGCGATACTTTTCCCACACATTATTATGCTTTTCTTGTTTTTCCCACTGCCAATCAGGGTAGTCGCCATTATATTGATCCTGATTGCTATCGCGGGAATAATTACAGGCCAAAATGCCGGCGGCGAAGCAGCACACCTCGCAGGTATGGCCACAGGGGCTCTTTATGTCGTCTCGCAGTCCTGGCGCATTAAATTCAAATCAAAAATCCAATCCGGTACCTGGGAAAAGAAAGTGACCGACCAACGCAATCTACAGGCCGAGCTCGACCGAATCCTCCAGAAGGTTCACGACTCCGGCATCCACAGTCTGAACTCAAAAGAAAAAAAGATTCTCAAACAAGCCACCGAAGCTGAGCAAAAGCGAGGCAGATTATAAAATAAGGCCTTTTTCAATAGTCAATAGTCAATTGATTCAGTCCCAATTGAACTCTACAATTCCTCCCACCAAATCTTGAGTTCGTTTCTTCGCATTTTCGGCCTTGAATTTCTCGTCCTGCCACTCAACAATCTCGTCTCTGCTTTCCTTGACTTGTCTGTTTAACTCCTCAAGTCTCTTAAGCAGCCGCTCGTATGCTATTTGCTTGCGTCTCACAATCAAGTCAAACCTGCTGCCAACCACTTCTTCCAGCTGCGCAATTAGTTTTTTCTTCTGCTTTTCACTCGTCGCTGCTTTGATTTTACTCAGCAGCTCACCCCGTTTTTTCCTCAGTTCCAAATCTTCCTTAAGAACCTCAGCCAATTCAGGATTTTGCCTCCCCGCATCGAAAATGTATCCGTATTTTTCCATGCTGAGGTTAAATTTCGTTATATAAAGTTCCGGGTCTTTCTCTTTTAATTCAGCCAGTTTTTCCGCTTCCGCAGGATAGTTTTCTCCCAGCCATTCAAGATATTCGGCGTCTCTCTTGCGCCTCCTCGCTTCCATACCCTCCTTGATCTTTCTACCGAAATGCTCACGCATAACTCCTCTAAGTTCGGCTTTGAATTTCTCCGGGTTCTTCTCACGCAGCTTCGCCAATTCCGCCGCCTTGCCGGGGTCTCTTTCCTCCAGGTCCTTCATTATCTCATCGATTCGCTCATCTGTTAGTTCAAACCGTCTTGGTCCCGGTCCCAGTCCTAATCCCAGCCCCTGTCCAGGCCCCGGCCTTGGGCCCGGCCCCGGCCTTGGGCCGCGTCGTGACGCGTTTGGTTCCTCCTCCACCCAGATGCTTCCTTCATCTTTCTCCGCAGCAGAACAGGGCAGAGAAGACAATATCACCGCCGCTGCCAGCGCCAAAACGAATAAAATGATTCCGCGATTCGACTCCATCTCTCTTATCCCTTCCAAAAATCGCTGTTAATTTCTATCAGTTCCATCTCAAGTTCCGCTATCACTCTCTCGCCATTACCAACGTCTCCGCCCAGTCGCAAAGCCAGAGCCTCCTCTTCAATCTGTTCAATCTCAGCAGTTAACATCGCCAAAGCCGTATCGTCGCTGGCAATATCGTCGCTCTCCCAGATTGCCGTCGGTATTATTGAGGCATACACAACCCTTCCAGGCTCGTCGCTGGGCCTTTCAAACAATTTTACGCTTACAACCGCCAAAATGATAACTGCCGCTGCAACGGCCGCTGTTTCGTACACTACTCGCCGCCAGGAAATCCTCTTTCTGCCCAGCAGACGCTCACCAATTTCGGCCTTTATATCAGCTATCAGCGCAGCACTCGGCTCAGGCGCAGGATATTCCCGAAGTATCTCCTCTCCTTCTTGAATATCCTCATCTGCCTCCCCGCGCAGCACAGCTTCTCTAACTTCGGCCTTTATATCAGCTATCAGCGCAGCACTCGGCTCAGGTGCAGGGTGCTCGCGAAGTATCTGCTCTGCCTTGTCAATGTCCTCTACCGCCTGTTCAGAACCCGGGATTCTCTCAAACATCTCCCTCATCCTGAAAACATCTGCCTTCCCACGAAGCACAGCTTCTCTGACTTCGGCCTTTATATCACCTATCAGCGCAGCACTCGGCTCAGGTGCGGGGTGCTCGCGGAGAATCTGCTCTGCCTTGTCAATGTCCTTTACTGCCTGTTCCGCCTGTTCAGGACCAAGGAATTTCTCAAACAGCTCCTTCAGATTTTCTTCGTTTCGACCGTTCATAGCATTATTCCCCCATCAACCCTTCCAGCTTCTTTAGTCCACGATGCAGTCTCGACAATGTCGTCCCTATCGGCTCAGACCGCATCGTCGCTATCTCCCCGAAGCTCAACTGCGAATAAAATCGCAACATAATCAATTCTCTCGTATCCATATCCAGCTTTGCAAGCTGTATCTGTAATTTCTCAACTCTCTCGCTGCTCGACTGTTTTACTTCTGTTATTCGTGATTCTAAATGCTCTTTTCGGACCTCAAGCAACTTCTTCTGTCGCTGCTTGCCCCTTAAGTAATCGTGGAAAATGTTAGATGTTATTTGGAACAACCAGCTTTCAAAAGAGCCGCCTCTGTAAGAGCCGATTTTCGCCACTAACTTGAGAAAGAGCTCGCTGAGTAAATCATCACTGACCTCGCTGTTGCCCGTCAATCGGTAAAAATAGCCGTAACAACGCCCTGCGTATATATCAATTAACTTCTCAAAGTCTTCTGCCTCACCGGCCTTACAGCCGATTATTATCCGGGCTAAATCGTCGCTTTCTGCCATATTTAAGCGTTTCTTACATAGATAAAGACGGTATTCCGAATTGCTTTATTGCATAAATATCGTGGAATTTCGCAAGCCGTCCCTTCAAATTTTCTTCGCCTGCTTTAAGAGCTCTAAGTATTCGCAAAACTATCGCTCCATTAGCTCTCGCAGTCTCTTTAAGCCCCGATGCAGCTTCGACAATGTCGTCCCTATCGGCTCAGAACGAATTTCCGCTATCTCCTTGAAGCTCAACTGCGAATAAAATCGCAACATAATCAATTCTCTCGTATCCGCATCTAACTTCTTAAGCTGTATTTGCAGCTTATCAATCTGCTCCCCGTCGGCTCGTTTCACCTCCGTTATTTCTGTCTCAAGCTGCCGTTTCCGCACCTCGAGCAATTTTCTCCGTCGCTGCTTGCTCCTTAGGTAATCGTGGAAAATATTGGATGCTACCTTGAACAACCAGCTTTCAAAAGAGCCGTCTCTGTAAGAGCCGATTCTCTCCACTAACTTGACAAACAGCTCACTGAGCAAATCATCACTCACCTCGCTATTGCCCGTCAATCGGTAAAAATAGCCGTAGCAGCGCCTTGCATATATATCAACTAACTGCTCGAAATCCTCCGCCTCACCGGCCTTACAGCCGATTATTATCCGGGCTAAATTATCGGTTTCTGCCATATCTAAGCACTTTTCACAAAGATAAAGACTCTATACGCAGTTATATTATTGCATAAATGACGAAAAAGCCATCAGTATTTCCCCCCCAACTTATTTGTGGGATTATATTTAGCCCCGTCCTTTGGGCGGCGTTGCATACGTGAGGAATGCTTTTCTCCCCATACCGCCAGCCTTGCTGGCGGCGTATTTAGCCCAGGGTTTCACCCTGGGTTGCCTGCGTGAGGATTACTTTATATTTACCACAGGTTTTCACCCGGGCTTGCACACGCGGAAAAAACTGCCTGTTAGCCCCTTGCACTGCAAGGGGTTTCGTTTTTGTTGTAGTGTCTGCCGAAATGTAGCCAAATCACCCTGGGAATTTGCCTAAAACTTGCCTTTGAGCGATTATTCACGATTTCTGCAAGAAAAATCCCTTTTATAAGACTTTTTACTTGACATTCTTCCTTCAATCTGATATACAATGTTTGTTTTGTATTCAAGGAGGAACGGTGAGGAGGCTTCGAGACTTCATTTCGGGCTTTCCCCCCACAAAGTTGGTTTAATCAAAACACGGATGGAAAAGGATTGTTTTGTGCGCCCATATAAAGGCGTTGTAAGAAGAACAACACTACTCTTCTTATAGATGAGCATTTTGAAGGGAGAAAAGAGCAAAATGAGAAGCAGAAATGTAACCATTTGGGTGATGTTGGGGGTTTTACTGCTGGGCTGCCCCCGGCTGCTGGGGGTGGTCGAATTCAAAGACGGCCTGACATACGATATCAACGATATCATCCACGACAGTGTCCGGGTTGACTATATGGCGCCGGGTATGCAGACGACGGTCAATCTTCTTCCGGCAGGCTATATTACCGGCTGGCTGTTCGGATTTTATGACAGCCGTCTAAATATCTCCGGAGGTTCAGTGGGTGGTTATTTGTGTGCCTACGACAGCAGCCAGGTAACAATGTCCGGCGGCTCCATAGGAGAATTTTTGTTCGCCTATGATAACGCCCAAGTAACTGTCACAGGTGGTAATGTTTACGGCGGCTTGCAGCCTTTCGATTATAGCCACGCGTTTGTTTCCGGCGGATACATTGAAGGCACCTTCGCAACAAGTGATGAAAGCAAAGGATTTGTCTCTGGTGGCTCTATGGTGGATTTGTACGCTGGCGATAACAGCCATATCACTTTTTCAGGAGGGACGAGTAGGACATGGCTTACTGCTGACGACAATGGCACGATAAGGTTTTCCGGCGGGAGCATAAAATATGGTATTCTTGCAGGTCTTTATGATGAAACGGATACAGGTTTAATCATAATAGAAGGCACAAATTTTGGTGTTAATGGTACAGCGGTTGAATATGGTGAATATGCCAGTGACTATGCTGTTCCAGGTACGAAATGGGGCTACCCATGCCTTACTGGTACTATAACTGGCACGTTGGAAAGTGGCCAATATTTAAGCGAAAATTTTTATATCTTTGGTAATTCAGATATTACCTTCGTCCCTGAACCTTCCACGCTTTTGCTGCTCGGCCTGGGTGGCCTGGCCCTTCGGCTGCGCTCAGGACAAGCTGGCTGAGAAAACGCAGGAGATAAACTTACAATTCATTTTGCTAACCAGGGGCTGTGAGCTAACACCTGCAGCTTTTTTTTTACTTTCCACACTCTTACTGCTCGGCCTGGGTGCAGTGATGTTGAGAAAAAAACGCTGAACGTTTTAGACTGCCCAAAATTAGCCCTGGCTGCTCACAGAGTCCTACAGAACCCGTTTTGTGAGCACTTTAGGACGCACCCGCCAAGAGAGGCCCATACGTTTCAATGTTATGTTTTGCCCCATCCTATGCCGATATATAAATAATCACGTTTTGTGGCTCTAACCGGTTTCTTGAGGAATCTCGGAAAATGGTCAGAAAAATTCTTCTGGTAGTTGCTTTAATTTTTATGATGTTTTCATTCGCTGGCTGCCAAACTGTGCAGGGTATAGGTCGCGATATTACATGGATGGGACAAGCAGGCGCTAAGGTCTTGGACGGACCACAGTACCCACCCAATCAAAACCCGTGAGAAAATACACCCCCGTATACTCGCCTACATCCCCCTCCGTCCACCATCTTGCCTGACGGTATAAGTGCAGGTTTCGTCACTTTGTTACGTAGACGCAGGGTACTGTAAATTATCTCGCACTGCTCGGCTTCGGTGCGGTGATTTTACGCAGAAAACGCTGAAAAACCTTCTTTTTTTGCAGACTCAATCGACTTTTCAACAACGCCATATCTACCAATTTTTTCTTTATCTGTTTCCAATACCCAAAATAGCAATTCCCACCTATAATAAAAAAATTATTAAAAAGTTGACAAAAATTTTTATTTTACGATAATAGTAAAAACTCAAAGTGATATTTTTCGTATTTTTAGTAGATCCGTAAGTAGTTCAGTGGCAAACTAAGCATCAGCTAATATAAACTCAAAATGGTATTCTAGCCATGACACAAAAAAAGGGCAGATTTCCTGAATACGACGAACCGCCGGTAACTGAGGTTGTTATTGGCGTTCAATTTAATGCTCTGGCAGCATTTACTGCGGTTCATCCTGGACTTTATTGGCAAAGAGTAAGAGACAAATACCCAAAGTGCTCGGTCCAACCGCCTTTAGGCCGGACATTGGAGTTTTTTGGTGACGAGAAACCTCCGACGATCAAGCCACAACTCTCACAGATTCCACCGGTACCTAGGTGTTGGTTTCTAGATGATTCGGAGAACCGACTAGTCCAGATCCAACCGGAGCGCTTCCTTCACAACTGGAAGAAAGTTACTGGTGAGGAAGACTATCCTCGTTATAAAAGCATCTGTAAAGACTTCATGAACTTATGGAGAGATTTTCTTGACTTCGTAAAAGCTGAGGGGCTTGGTCAAGTAGAGCCCAACCAATGGGAAGTCACTTACGTTAATCATATATTTGAAAATAGTGGTTGGACCTCCATGAATGATTTGTCTAATCTCTTCCCATCTTGGTCAGGAAAATCATCTGAGGGATATCTTCCCATTCCCGAGAACATCGTTTTTAACGTCACATACGCCTTTCCAGAAAAATTCGGCCGCCTCCATATCTCCCTTGGATCAGCTTATAAAATGCCGGATTCTACGAAGCTTCTCCGGCTAAACTTGACCGCTAGAGGTAGACTCGAGTCCTCTGATATTGAAACTCTGTTGGCCTCTCTTAATCAAGGTCACGAGTGGATCGTTAGGGGCTTCACCGACTTTACAAGCTCTGAAGCTCACAAAATGTGGAAACGTAAGGATGAGGCAAACTATGTATGATCAGATAATAACATTGTCAGACAAATATTGTCGCACCCCAGCTATAGGAACTCTTTCGGGCACCGCTCTTTTAGACTCTCTCAAACAAACAATTGAGGCTTGGGGAGAACAGGCGATTCCCTATCTCCCACCTTGGCCCGAACCCAAAACAGACCCTACTTATGAGTCAGATCAGATAGTAGTTGCCATTGAGCCGAAGTGGTTGGCTAAAGCCAAATACGACTTAGATAGAATCATGGCCTTACCTGAAAACTGGGACTCTTATGGAAGTCCATCTATTCCCGAAGTATTGTACAAGAATGCCGAAAACTTCTTAAGAAGCCTCGAAGTTAAAGATATTGAACCACCTTTTGTAGCACCGGTCTCCGGCGGTGGGATACAATTTGAGTGGCAAAATAAGGCCCATGAATTAGAGATAGAATTCGTCCAATCTAATGTTTTCGGTTATCTCAAGATAATTGGTGATGAACCTGTTGACGAAGGACAATTCTCTGTGCAAGACTATAATTCAGCACGCCTACTAATCAAATGGCTTAAGACGGGCCAGTCCTAATGTTGCTTTAGAATCTACAGGTTATGAGTGTAACAAGCCCTACCCACTACAAAGAACAATTTGTTGATGAAGGTGAGTCTCTGTGGCGAGGAATCTGTGAATTTCAAATCAAGAAAGAGCTTGATGGTTCATACCGTCCCTCATCCGGCGCTTTTAAGAGCACGGATCTTTCAGTAGACATCGCATCCAAAACAACCCCTGAAAAATCGATTAGAAACTTTGCAGCATTATCAGGTTTTCTTGCCGAAGTACCAATAAAACTCGGATATCCGGTCATCGAATATCCGGTGGAAGGTAACGACGCCCATGCATTAATCAAGGGCAAAATCAAAAGCGGGCATGCCAAAAAAATTGCCAATGCTTCTGAATGGGTTGTGGGCCCAAAACTCGAAACCGGAAACTAAAGACAGTGTCTATACTCTATCCTACTTAATTGACACCCGCCGCCAAATTCACACCAACACTAGGAGTTCATACAGGCTTGCTTCCACTTTTCACTCCTCACAAAACCCAACCCCGCAATTCCTGTCAACAAAAACCTCTTTTTAACGACAACTCTCTCGAACTAATCTTACCCAAGTTATCTCAACAAAAGCGTGCTGGCGAGGCACCAAAACCCCAATTCCCGTCAAAATAATTCTGTGCAATCTGTAAAATCTGTGGCTAAAAATCCGTGAAATCTGTGGCCAAAATATGTTAGACCGGATAACAGGATAGAATTGATTTTTGTTTTATCACTGTCATCTTGTTAATCCCGTCAGAAAATTCTTTGTGCCTTAGAGCCTTCGTGGCAAGAAAATCTGTGGCCTCTGTGGCACCATTTAACCATTCACCAGTTACCAATCACACTTTCTTAGAACGACATCGAATCCGCAAACACATCCTGAAACTCCGGCTCGTTGGCGATTTCAACGTACTGAATTTTTCGAGCCAAATCTTTAGCCAACTGCCGCCATCGGAGGGCTAAAAGGAGCATCTGTGCGCCACTGCTCGCGGCGTTGCCGACAAAACAAATGCGCTCGGCCGGAACGGCCGGTAACAGCCCTATCCGCAGAGCACTTTCACGACGGATATAGTTGCCAAACGCACCAGCTAAAAAAATCCGTTTTATGTCGGAGTCTTCAAGGCCGGTTTTTTTCAGCAAAAGCGTAATCCCCGCCCGAATAGCCGCCTTGGCTAATTGCACCTGCCGAATATCCTCCTGCGTCAGGACAACCTCTTTTCCACCAGCCCCTTTGGCGTCTGCCAGAACAAAGGC
>Ga0209986_10005713_pt1 | contig 10273 bp, 6 predicted proteins | sample BlataG_FD_183168 | JGI IMG/M metagenome (GOLD analysis project Ga0209986, IMG submission 183168) | Deep subsurface microbial communities from Black Sea to uncover new lineages of life (NeLLi) - Black_00105 metaG (SPAdes) (version 2) | ecosystem: Environmental > Aquatic > Marine > Oceanic >...
GACTATCAAGGGGGTACTTGTGAATAGGATTAGGGTATTTTTGGTCTTGTTGGGGGTCATGCTGCTCGCACTGACAAGCGGGATGGCCAAGGAGGAGGTCACACCGGTCCTCCCCGATGTCGTTGCTATAGCACAGGCGGCCGCCCAGGCAGCAGCGCTAGCACAAGCCCAGGCTGAGGCGATTGCCACCGAAGCCCAGGAGCTCTTGGACTCTCTAGGTGTTGGGCAGCTGTTGAGCCAAGCCAGCGCAGCAAGCGCTGACGCGCAGGCCTCTGCCCTGGCGATCGCAGACGCCGAGTCACGGGCACTAGCGATGGCCGACGCGTTTGCGATAGCGTGTGCCCAGGCTCAAGCCCAGGCCAAGGCAAGCGTGCAAGCGTGCGTAAGCGCGGCAGCTCGGGCCGACGCAGCGGCAGCGGCTTTCGCCCTCGCCTGTGCAGACGCTGAAGCCCATGCTGGAGCTTCTGCGACTGCGTGCGCCGTAGCGAAAGCGAAAGCCGTGGCGGCGATTGAAGAGATCGCGACAGCGATCGCCTCCGCGCAGGCCGAGGCGCAGGCGAGCGTTCGCGCGTGTGCGGCGGTGGCTGTTGAGGTTGATGCCTATGCATTTGCGGTCGCTGAGGCGCTGGCCGAAGCAGTAGCTGTTGCACAAGCCCAGGTGGCCGCAGCAAGTTTCGCGGTGGCGACGGCCGAGGCTGAGGCCGAGGCGGTCGCCAAGGTGTCGGCCTCGGCCCAGTCGTATGCCCTGGCAGTGTCCGCAGCTCTAGCACGGGCAGAGGCCCACGCGCGAAGTGCGTCCACCGCATCCGACCAGGCTCGAGATACGATCGAGCTCACTACGCAGAGGATAAAACAGTCCGTACCATGTGGCACAGTTGTTGCCGAGGTGGGTGGAGTCATCGAGGCAATCGCCGATGTCGTGGCAATGGCCAGCGCTTCCGCGGACGCATCCGCGCAGGCGGCAGCCATCGCAGCAGCCTCAGCCAGTGCATCGGCAGAGGCCGCGGCTTCGGCTTATGCTCGAGCAAAGGCCGAAGCGAGAGCTGCTGCATTTGCGTTCGCCCACGCTCAAGCCTCAGCGCTAGCGGTTGCCCAGGCGCACGCTCTCGCCATAGCGGAAGCCGAAGCGGCAGCGAGTGCGATCGCCGTAGCGTATGCCGAAGCGCAAGCGCAAGCCAATGCAGTGGCGACCGCTCTTGCGCAAGCCAGGGCAGCAGCCCACGCCGCAGCAACGGCAATCGCTGGATCGTACAGCACCGCATTGGCGGAAGCCGACGCGGTCGCTACAGCGTGTGCACAAGCGACGGCAGCAGCCAGGGCAATGGCTCGAGCAATCGCCACAGCAAGGGCCCAAGCGCAAGCTACCGCTTCAGCAGCGGCCGATGCTTGTGCGGTAGCAACAGCCAGTGCACAAGCCATGGCAAGCGCAATTGCGCAGGCCGAGGCGCAGGCATCGGCCAGTGCGCAAGCGGTGGCATCAGCGTATGCGGAGGCGCGAAGTGAAGCAAGCGCCATGGCCGATGCGGTCGCCATAGCTGTCGCCGAGGTACAGGCTCAAGCCATGGCCTGCACAACCGCAGCGGCGCAGGCACAGGCTGCAGCTACAGCGTGTGTTCAGGCAGCCGCCCAGGCCTCTGCATCTGCCGAGGCCAGCGCATCGTCAGTCGGAACCGGTGAAGCCTACGCGCAAGCCTTCGCAGCCGCGGTGGCGATAGCCTCTGCCGATGTCTTCGTCCACGCACAAGCCGCTGCACAGGCAGCAGCGCAAGCGCAGGCAGCAGCACAGGCGTGTGCGTCCGCGTTCGCCGCGGCACAGGCAGCAGCAGCAGCCGGAGTACAAGCGGTAGCTGAAGCCGTCGCCGAGGCGCAGGCAGCGGCCCACGTGTGTGCGTCCGCGCAAGCTCAAGCCGAAGCCGCGGCGTCTGCAGGTGCAGAGGCGATCGCTGAAGCATCTGCGCAAGCACAGGCCGAAGCGCTGGCTGCAGCGCTGGCCCAGGCTAACGCTGAAGCTCAGGTTGCTGTAGGTGTCCTGGCTATTGCCGAAGCGCAGGCCGAGGCGGAAGCCTCCGCGCATGCGGCGGCATTGGCACTGGCTGCAGCGGAAGCGCACGTCACCGTCGGAGTAGAAGCGGCTACAGCGGCGTTTGCGGATGCGGCCGCGGCCGCGTATGCCGCAGCTGGAGCATTGGCAATAGCGCATGCTGAGGCGTACGCCGCAGCTGGGGCTCTGGCGATTGCCCAAGCAGATGCCTATGCCGCAGCTCAAGCCTGCGCAATAGCGTTTGCCGCCGCAGAAGCATCGGCCGAGGCCGTCGCTTCGGCCCAGGTGAGAGCGTCCGCGTCAGCGGCGACGACCGCAACAGCTCTAGCACTTGCCCACGCAACGGCCGAAGCCGCAGCGAGTGCGGCCACATCAGCGTCCGCTTCTGTGCGAGTGGTTCCCGATATTGAGACCTCGGTGAAGGCGTTTATCGATCCAGAGTGTCTCCAGCCTGTGTGCGAGGAATACGAGCCTTGTCCTCCTTGCCCGCAGTACGAGCCCTGCCCGCCCTGTCCTGAACCTGGCGAGCCGACGTATCCCGAGGGGTGCCCCGAGCCGGAGGATCAGGCCTGGGAGTTCGGAGCGGTACAGGCGGGTGTCTTCAGCATGAGATCATCGACGCTGCCACCCGATATCCGGGCAAGCTTCGAGCCGTTCGATATCTTAAGCAGCTACGAGATCACGAACACTCTGCCTTCGGGCTCTATGACTCTTAGTACGACCACGTGGACTGAGACCTTCTCCGGCACCCTTCCTGCAGGCACCTACCACGTCCTCTACGGGTTCATCGACGCCAAACAGTGCCCGGTCGGAACCTTGGACGTGTGGATCAACGCTTCCGGCAGAGAGACGCCGGGAGTCACACCGACTCCTGAACCGGAAGAAGGCTGCGTCAGGGTCAGCTCGTTTTGTGTGCCGCAGCAGCGGATCTCTCTACTCACCCTTCTTACAGGTGGACTCACGGAGTTCTCCACCACCATGACGATCAACAACGTGCGATACTCAACGGAGTTTACCTACTGTGGGGAAGAGGGGACGCGGTTTATAGTGTGCACACCGCAGGGCGTGTATGCCGAAGACCAATCCCAACGCGTCTTTGCATACTGGGCAGCGTATGACGAGACGGAGCGTTCATGGGAGCCGTTCTCCGAATCGAACTGCACAGCTGTGGCGATCGAGGACGGCGCGTGGATCGCCGCGTTTTACCACTGCGAGACGACTTCAGGCTCCACTCCACAGCCACCCCCATCGCAAGAGGTGTGCGTCAAGGTGAGCGCGTTCTACCTGCCCCCCGAGGCCCCACCTACAACTACGCCGACTTACAAGCCAGGAGCCCCGCAGTATCTCACGGGCCCGGTGGAGTTCTCGGCGCCCATGACCGTCAACCGAACCCAGAGCCAGAGGACGGAGTTCACGTTGTGCGCACCGCCCGGCACCACGTTCTCGATCTGCACGCAACAACAGCTGTACACCTCCGATCAGCAACCGCTCGTCTTCCAGTTCTGGGCGAAATATAACGAGGGGACCGAAACGTGGAACGCGTTTGATGAGTCCGCGTGTACTACGATCCGTTTGCAGGAAGGCGGCTGGCTCGGCGCGTTCTATCGTATCGCGAGCCCACAGACAGACGTCTACTAAATCACACCAACCGGGGGATGACGAAAGTCGTCCCCCGGTTTTCATTGTAGTTGACGAGGTGGGGGGCGTTCGCTACCCTTAAAAAAGACGCGAGGGTGGCGGAATTGGCAGACGCGCTAGCCTTAGGAGCTAGTGCCTTCGGGCGTGCGGGTTCGAGTCCCGCCCTTCGCAGTTGTGGTTGCTTGCATTTCCCGCTATAATGATTAAGCCTTCGCGGGAATAGCTCAGAGGTAGAGCACTGCCTTGCCAAGGCAGGGGTCGCGGGTTCAAATCCCGTTTCCCGCTCTACATAAAAAGCCGGGAATTCAATATGTTTGCCGGGGTGGCGGAATTGGCAGACGCAAGGGACTTAAAATCCCTTGAGGGTTTCCTCGTGCGGGTTCGAGTCCCGCTCCCGGCACAAGAGATCGCGGGGTGGAGCAATTAGGAAGCTCGTCGGGCTCATAACCCGGAGGTTGCTGGTTCGAATCCGGCCCCCGCAACCAGAAAGGCGGCGTAGCTCAACCGGTCAAGAGCGCTCGGCTCATATCCGAGAGGTTCGGGGTTCGAGTCCCTGCGCCGCTAGTTGTTTCATCAAATAAGGGGGCGTAGCTCTAATCGGGAGAGCGCTGCGTTCGCATCGCAGAGGTTGGCGGTTCGAATCCGCTCGCCTCCATTCTTTCCTCTTGTTTGATAAGTGTCCTTTCCCTGTTTTGACGAAAGGGCACGAGCCCTCACCCAGTTAACCTAGAGGCCGGCCCGCCATAGAAGAAAAGCGATCCCGGATGAGACGATGCTGGTTCCGGCCAGGATGGCGACGGCTTTCCTTACCCCGAAGCGGATGGCCAACCGGTGGTGGATATGGCGCTTGTCGCCCTGGAAGATCGACTGGCCGCGGATGATGCGGCGAACGACGGTAAAGGCGGTGTCACTAAGCGGAAGTGCTGCGAAGAACAAGGCTGGCAGGATTGACCATCCCTCTGGGCCACGGTTGAGAATCATCAATGTAAGGATCGCAAGCAGGTATCCGAGGAGCTCGGCGCCGGTATCTCCCAAAAGGAGCCGGCCGCGATGCCGGTTGAAGGGGTAAAACCCAACAAGCGCCCCCAGCGTGGCCGCAGCGAGGATCGCCCCCACGGAGCTTCTCGGTGAGGAAGCGATGATGATGAGGGCGGTGAGCGGCGAGAACAGTGTGGCGATGGCCAGCCCGTCCAGCCCGTCGATCAGGTTCACCGCGTTCATCAAGCCAACCACCCAGAGGAAGGTCAGAACCCTTTGAGCGCTTCCTAGATAGACCGCTGTGCCAAGGGAGATTGAATGAAGTGAGGAAAGGCCGATCGCTGCAAGAGTCGCTGCTACACCCTGCCCGAGGAGCTTATACCAGGGAGAAAGGTCGATCCGATCATCGATTAGGCCAACGACTACGATCACCGCGGCTCCTGCCGCAAGAAACGGGTTTAAATCGCTAAAGGCCGGGATCATCCCCACGAGTATGCCAACAAGGAGCACCGGGCCGCCGATCGGCCTACCGTCGTCCGCAGCCCGAAGTGGCCACGCTCTTCCAATGTGGAGGATCAAAAGAGCGCCCACAATCGTGACGGCAAGAGAGGGTAGCACTGCCATGAGAAGTGACCCGACCATGGACTAAAGTGTAGAAAGAGGCCCCTGGGCGGGCAAGCTCTTCCTTAAAGGAATTAAAGACTCGGGATAACTTTGACTACCAGGTTAGTGCCATCCCGATCCTCCACTCGGTAAATCCGGAGGTATCGATAACCACACCACTTCTCACCGCGAAGAACCCACCGTTACTGAGGGTTGCCTCCATCTCACTTCTACCCCAGTCGAATAGAAGCCCTGTCGAGGTTGAGAAGAAGGTATCGACGGAGAAGGTGGAGCCACATCCAGCAGGGGGGATCTCTACTACCAGAGAGATGATCTCCCAGTATTCCTGCGGGTAGTAGAGGTGGTCTTCCTCTAGGGCTTCAGTTAGTGGCTCAACGATCAAGCCGTACTCAGGGATCGTGATGACGTACTCGCTCGTGTCCAGATTCGAGATGCTGGTGAAGGTCGCTCCGGCAAAGGTCGCCTGGAACGCGATCCCGTAGATCTCAATCCCGGTGAGCTTTGCCCCATCTTGCAAGATTTTGGTGTATATCTTCACGCAACCGAAATCGGTTTCCAGTGAGGGAATAAACGTATGACTCGCCGTCTGGATGGAGAAGTAATAATCAAGCGTTATATTAAATGGAAGTCCGAACAGGCGTATAAACGATAGCTCGATCTGTTGGGACTCAAAGCCCGCGCAGGTGAAGCTAGTAACGCTCGTCAACTCAACGCTGGCAAAGGCGTTGGCCTTGAAGGTGATCTGGGCTCCAGAAAACGAGATGTCACAGGATGCAATGGTCGGATCCGTCGTGTACGTCTTCGTGAGCAAGCTCCATACGGAGTAAGAAGGGGTTTGGTTAGCCGTTTGTGAAGCGGTAAACGTAATTCCGCTCAAGTCTGCTCCCAAGAAGATGGCAGCCTCGAATGAGGCAAATCCTCCCGGCAGCTCCCCGTAAAGATCGAGCACGTACCCGTTCTTGAAGCCTCCGGCGGCGTTCGGCCCCACCATGGCCGAGTAGAGCTTCATCTCAAGCGCTGAGAAATCAAACCTCAATACACCCTGCGCATAGAGAAATGAGCCAGTCTGTGGTTCAAAGAGCATCATCCCGTCGAAGCCAACACACCCCAACGAGGCAGAAAGACCAAACTCCTGCCATAGCCAGCCACTAAAGAGGAAATCAGAGGTGCTCGATACTTCTAAGAACGCAAGGCGCAAACCAACCTCAAGGGTCGACGAAAAGGAAGAAAAGGGCATAGCCTGCTGGGGAGACAGTCCAATCTCTACATTCCAACTTCCCGTAAACGACGGTTCCACGGCCAGGCAGGCTGCAGTTCCCAGAAACACAAATAAGCTCACAATAACTACGATGCGGTAACTCACCTGAGACCCCCTTTTACTGCGGTCACAATAAGCTCCTGCGTGTCAAGCGCATCTTTTAAGCCCCTTTTTGCTCTTTTCTGACCCTATCCCGTAAACCCCACTTATCTCTACACTCTCCGACCAAGCCGGAGGGGAAATAGCTCACCTGCTTAACCAGCAACGGTCCCTCTGGGGGTTGACATCGATTCCCTCTCACAAGGGGGCGGTTGGCGCGGGGTGGGTTTCCCGGTAGACTACTTAACATGCGGCACTTTGTGATTCTCGGTCATAAGGCGGCGATAAGGCCGCAGTTTAACCTGGACGACCTTCCCGGAAGTGCGGGGAGGATGGACATCCTCTGCCGCGCGATCGGGGCGGCCTTCTTTCTCTCACACGAGCTGCGCCGCGACGTTGAGGTGACTCTCCTGTTGCAGAATAAGGTCCGGATCCGGCTTCTCGGAGAGAAACTTCGGCACTTAAACCCGGATGAGCGGTCGACCGGTGCACTGCTAAAGCACGCTTTAGAAAAGTTGAGTGACGAAGAGGTGGAGAGCACCCCAGGGATCTACATCTCAAAGAGCAGTCTCACCACAACCCTTGACCGACTGTATCAGGTGGGGGCCCACCCAATCGTCCTTTGCGAAGAAGGGGACCCGTTTGACTCCGCCTCACTGCCGGAGGATCCCGCCTTCTTCCTCTCCGATCACCTCGAGTTCACAGCTCTAGAAGAAGAGATACTCGCCGATCTACCTCGCCTTTCCCTGGGAGAGCAGTCCCTGCATGCGAGTCAGTGCATCACCATCGTCCACTACCTCCTCGACCGACAGCGCGAACAGGATCAGGCCGACCTCGTTTGTTGTCACAAGGTGTGGGGCGAGCCAAAGGCGATGCTGATCAAGGGGCTCCTCGCCGACTTTGGCATCCCGGTCAACCTGGTTACCCATGTTCCCCCGTCGGTCTTCCCGATGACGGTCGACGGCCTTGCCGAGGTGAGGATCATGGTCTGTGAGAGCGATCTTCCTCGCGCCAGGGAGATCATCACCGAATACTTCGAGGAACCAACGAACGAGTAGGAAAGCTATCAGCACTCAGTGTTAAGCAGAAAGGACCACCAAGAGGAACCTTATTTTCTTCTTCTTAAGGGGTTGTCTTACAATCCGTGTTATGGAGAGTTACCACCAAGGGAATGACCCGTTCGCGACGAGGCGCCATGCGATCCATGCGATGGTCAAACATCAGCTGCGCGCCCGTGGGATTGCGGATGAGGACGTCCTTACCGTGATGGGAAGGGTTGCCAGGCACCTGTTTGTTCCTTTCTCCCTGCGCGAGGAAGCGTACGAGGATCACCCGCTTCCGATCGGGGAGGGGCAGACGATCTCCCAGCCGTACATCGTTGCCCTGATGACCGAGGCCCTTTGTGTGACAGGAAAGGCAAAGGTCCTTGAGATCGGGACCGGCTCTGGCTACCAGACAGCCATCCTCGCGGAGTTGGCGAACACCGTATTTACGGTTGAGCGTTCTAGTACCCTCTCTTCTGCGGCGCAACAGCGCCTGCGAGATCTCAGGTACGAAAATATTCAGTTTGTTGTGGGGGACGGAACTCTGGGCCTTTCCGCACAGGCGCCTTTCGATCGGATCATCGCTACGGGGAGCCTCCCCCGTCTCCCCCAGGGGCTCCTTGACCAGCTTGCCCCAGACGGGATCTGCGTCCTGCCGGTGGGAGATAGATTCCTACAGCGCCTGTTGCAGGTGAAAAAGGTTGGTTCCTCAGTTGAGCAACACAACCTGGGGGGATGCTGCTTTGTCCCCTTGATCGGAAAAGAGGGGTGGAGTTCGTAACAATGGCCTCTTGCTCGTAGCGTCGCAACCTGTGTGCTTGGGGGGTGTAATAACCGGTTTGGGACTTATTACACCCCCCAGGTTCTCCTTCGTCGGGCACAAGCCTTGTCCCGTGCAATACTATTTCATGGGGCCCGACGCTACAAGAGGGCGTCGTTTGGATCGCGGAAAGGAGCCATTATGCACCTCATCGATCTTCGTAGCGACACCGTGACCAAGCCAACGCGTGGGATGCGCCAAGCGATGGCGCAGGCGAAGGTGGGTGACGATGTCTACGACGAGGACCCCACGGTCAACCACCTGCAGGAGATGGCGGCCCAGATGCTCGGCAAGGAAGCGTGCCTGTTCGTCGCAAGTGGAACGATGGGAAACATCGTCGCCATTCTCACCCACGGCGGACGCGGCGATGAGATGATCCTGGGGAACCTGTCACACACCTTCCTTTACGAGGGAGGTGCAGCGGCCGGGTTGGCGGGAATCCATTCTCATACCCTTTCAAACCGACCGGATGGAACGATCCCCGTTGCCGCTATCGAGGAGGCGATCCGCGCGGATAACGTCCACTTTCCCCGCACGCGATTGATCTGTCTTGAGAACACGCATAACCGCTGTGGAGGAGCGATCCTCACCCCGGAGTACTGCGACGCGGTCGGCCAGCTTGCTCACAGCCGCGGGATCGCTGTTCACCTTGATGGAGCGCGCCTGTTCAACGCCGCCATCGCCTTGGGAATCGAGCCGTTAAAACTGACCCGCAGTGTCGATTCGGTGATGGTCTGTCTGTCCAAGGGATTGGGTGCTCCGGTTGGTTCCCTTTTGTGTGGATCGCGCAAGTTCATCCTTAAAGCAAAACGGATGCGAAAGATCGTCGGGGGAGGAATGCGCCAGGTCGGGATCATCGCTGCTGCGGGGGTCTATGCCTTAAAGCATAACATCGACCGACTGGCAGAGGACCACAAAAATGCTTCCCGCCTTGCCGAAGGGATCGACGCACTCCATGGACTCACCTGTGGGGCAGAGGGTGATACCACACAGCCTGTAAAGACAAACCTCGTCTATTTTAAAGTCGACGGGGCGGCGGTGGGAGACCCCTCACTCGACGCCCGTGTACTATCCACGCGCCTGCGAACACGGGGGATACTTGCCGATCCCCTCGGTAGCGATCCTAATCAGATGCGCATGGTTACCCACCTCGATGTGACGGCCCAGGACATCGAGGAGGCACTTTTAGCCCTTAAGTCATCCCTTAAAAAGACATAGGTCCACACAAGCTAAGAAATAGATCTACTAACCTTGAGAACTATGGGCTACGCTCTACGGAAGAAAGCCCTTAGGCTAGCCTTACCGGGTGGTGAGGGTACTTCCTAAGTTCTAGGAGATGCCCTCCCCTAACTCCCAGACTGTAGAAAGGGGGAGATGATGAAGGGGCTAGTGACTGTCGGGGCTGTCCTGATCCTATGGGCAGCCATGCTCACCGCAGGACCAATAGAAGTCTACTTAAGCGGAGGCCCATCTGCGGCCGCCCTTGATGAGATCAACGCGATCAAAGATCGAATAAACGCGATCATTACTCTGCTTAACGATACCATTGCCCTCCTACCGGAGATCATCACCGGTGAGGTAGAGGAACTGGACAGCATCGGCAGTGGGATCGCCTACCAGGCGGGGGAGAGGTTCTGGCTGTCCGATCGGTTTGCCCTCGGTGGAAAGCTCGAGGGCTTCCGGACATCGACCTCGACCGCCGGCACCTATGTCTCAACCGTGGACTCCGAGGTCTCGATCGACCTTAATTGCTACGCCGTCGGGTTCTTGCT